>JAEEGL013565915.1_pt1 | contig 77202 bp, 54 predicted proteins | sample 9134231 | NCBI WGS metagenome assembly JAEEGL01 (sample SAMN16246548, study PRJNA631951) | gut metagenome | biome: gut microbiome; feature: rumen; material: fiber-attached | host: Bos | place: Iran: Karaj | collected 2018-10 | reverse complement strand
TGCGCGAGCGCATCGGCCGGGCGCTGCGCGAGGCGCTCGCCGCTCACCGCGCGGACGTCCGCCTAACCCGGCAGCTCTGCGATCTCGGGCGTGCGCAGATCACGACCATCGACGCCTTCTGTCTGCATGCGCTCCGCCCGTACGCCGCCTCCTTCGGGCTCTCTCCGTCCTTCTCCGTATCGGAGCAGGGCGTGATCCGCGCGCTCGAACGGCAGGTCATGGGCGACGTGCTCTCCTCCTGCTTCGACGCCGGAGAGCCGTGGTTCCTCGCGCTCGCGGATACGCTCGCGGGCGCGCGCAGCGACCGCTCCCTCGACGACGTGCTCCTTTCCCTTGCGCAGTCGCTCTCGACGCGCGATCTGCCGCCGGAAGCGCTTACCGCGAACCGCACGGGCGAAGATTTCCTCGCCTCCCCGTCGGGGAGCGGTCTGCGCGCGCGGCTCTTCCGTTTTTCCCATCACTATCTCGCGCTCTTCACGGCGGCGGAGGAGGAGGCGCGGGGCGAGGCGAAGCTCGCGCGGGCATACCTGCCCGCGCTGGAGGAAGGAACGCGCGCCGTCCGGGCGCTCCTTCTCGCGGCGGAACACGCGTCGTACTCCGAGGCGCGCGCCGCCGTGCTCTCCTTCTCGCCGCCCGCGCGGATCGGCTCCGTGAAGACGGAGGAACTGCCGCCCGCCGTGCGCGCCTTCCGCGACGCGTGGCGTCCCTTCCGCGACACGCTGAAGGATTGGCGCGCCGTGGAGTTCTCCGCCGACGGCGAGGCGCTCGCCGCCGCGTGCGCGCGTACCGAAGAGACCTCCTCCGCCGCCGCGCGCGTGCTGCGCCTCTATGAGGAGGAGCTCGCCGCGCGCAAGCGCGAGCGCGGCGTCCTCGATTTCCGCGATATCGAAGCGATGACGGCGCGCCTCTTCTGCGGCGCCGACGGCACGCCGACGGACGCCGCCCGCGCCGCCGGCGCGGAGTTCGACTACATCTTTGTCGACGAATACCAGGACACGGACCGTACTCAGGACGCGATCTTCGCGGCGCTCGCCTCCGGCGGCGCACGCCGCTTCATGGTCGGCGACATCAAACAGAGCATCTTCCGTTTCCGCGGCGCGGAGCCGGAGGTCTTCGCCGGGTACCGGCGGCGCTGGCCCGCCGCCGACGCGGACGCGCCGGACGCGGAAGGGCGCTCGCTCTTCATGCGGGAGAACTTTCGCTGTGACGCGCCGGTCATCGATTTCGTCAATCTCGTCTCCCGCCGCGTATTTCCGGCGGGGAGCATCCCGTTCACGGCAGACGACGAGCTCGTCTGCGCCAAAGAGACGCCGGAAGGGTACCGCCCGTACCCGGTCGAGGTATGCCTGCTTCCGAAAAACAAGGATACCGTCGTCGACGAAGCCGAATACGTCGCCCGCCGCATCGCCGCCATGCTCGGGCACGACCGCCGCGCGGACGGCGTACCGTTCTCCCCGTCCGATTTCGCCATCCTCCTCCGTTCCCCGAACACGGACGGCGCCGCCTTTGCCGATGCGCTCGCCGCCCGGGGGATCCCCACCGAGACGCGCACCGTCCGCTCCCTCTACGAGGAGCCGGAGGTGTCGCTGATCTTGTCCATACTCCGTACGGTCGACAATCCCGCGCGGGACATCGACCTCGCCGCCGCCATGAAAAGCCCCGTGTTCGGCTTCTCTTTGGAAGACCTGATCCGCGTGCGGCGCGCGGCGCCCGACGGCTCGCTCTGGGACGCGGTACGCGCCTGCGCCGCGGGGGAAGCCGCCGATCCCGCCGCCCTCACGGGCGGATTGCCCGAACGGCTGGCGGATTTCGCCGAACGCCTCGGCGCGCTCCGTCACAGCGCGCGCGGCGGCCGCGCAGACCGGCTCCTTCTGCGTCTGTACGAGGAAACGGGGATCCTGCGTTTCCTGCGGGACGACCCGGATATCGAGGAAGAAGCAGCCGCCGACGATCTGCGTGCGCTGTACGAGAAAGCACGGCGCTTTGAGATCAACGTCGGCGGCGGGCTCTGCCCGTTCCTCGACGCCGTGGCGCAGGAGATAGAGGAAGGCACGGACGCGGGCGAGGACGCCGACGACGCGAACGCCGTCAGGATCCTGAGCATCCACCGCGCGAAAGGACTCGAATTCCCCGTGTGCTTCCTCTGCCGCACCGAAAAATCCTTCAACACGCGGGACACGGGCGCCGCGATCCTGTTCGACCCGGTCTGCGGCGCCGCCATGCGCCTGCGGGATCCGGGCGGGCTCGTGCGCTGCGACACGCCGCCGCGCCGCTCCGTCGCCGCCCTGCTCCGCGACGCGGCGACGGAGGAGGAGATGCGCATCCTCTACGTCGCTCTGACGCGCGCTCGGGAGAGGCTCGTCGTGACCGGAAGCTGCCGGGATCCGGAAAAAGAGTGGGATGCGGCGCGCGTCGCCGCGCCGTTCGCGGACGCCGAAGCGGTCTATGAGGCCGGGAGCACTCTCTCCTGGATCCTCGGCACGCTCGCCGCCGCGCCGGAAACGGACGGTATCCGCCTCCTTACGCCGACCGCACTGCCCGAAGATACGCCCGCGCGCCCCGCGGGCGGCGAGGCGGAAACGGAAGCGGCGGACGGGACGGAGACCGAGCGGGAATATGCACTTTTCGCCGCCCGGTTCGCTTTCACCTACCCGTACGCGCATCTTTCGCACGTTCCCGCGAAGCTGACCGTCTCCCGGCTGTATCCGGGGATCCTCGACGGCACGGAGGGGACGCCGTCCGCGTCGCTGACGCGCGAGCCGTCCGCTCCCCCGCCCTCCGAGCGCAACCGTGCGCCGCGGTTTCTCACCGGGAAGACGGAGTTCGAGGCGTCCTTCGCCGGGACGGCGACGCACGTCTTCCTTCAGTTCTGTGATTTCGCGCGTCTCGCGCAGACGGACGCGCGCACGGAGCGGCAGCTCCTCGTGGAGCGCGGCTTCCTTTCGCCGGAGATGGCGCGGGCGGTACGACTTGATGAGATCGAGCGTTTCCGCCGCTCCGCTCTCTGCGCGCGGATCCTCGCCGCCGCCGAAGTACGGCGGGAGTTCCGCTTCAACGCCGCGCTTCCCGCCGCCCGCTTCACGCAGGACGAGGCGCTCGCCGCCCGGCTGGCGGCGGACGGGACGGAGGTCATCGTGCAGGGCGTCGTGGACTGCTTTTTCACGGAAGCAGACGGACGCGCCGTCCTCGTCGATTACAAGACGGACCGGCTCACCGCCGCCGAGCTGCGCGATCCGGCGCTCGCCGCCGCGACGCTGCGCCGCCGCCACAGCGAACAGCTCCGCTGGTACCGCGCGGTCTGTGCCGACATGTTCTGCCGCCCGATCGACGAATGCCTCATCTACTCGCTGCCGCTCGGTGCGGCGGTCCCGGCGGAGCAATAACGGGGGAGCCTTTTGATAAAAGGCTCCCCCCGCAGAACGCGTTCGCGCGTTCTGCAGCCCCCTTGCGAAAACCTTGAAACAAAAAACAGAACAAGGTGAAGCGAAAATCGTCAGACTTTATTTTTCGCTTCACCTTGTCCCGTATTTGCCGGTGAGGTTTTCGGGGGAGTTTTGAGGGGGACCTTTTCTCAAAAGGTCCCCCTCATCGTATCCCCTCCCGGGCCCCGTTCACTCCTCGGCGCCGAAGCCGATATAGGAGGAATGCTCCAGATTCTCGATATCGCGCCACTGATCCGCGAAATGCTCGCCCATCAGCGCGCCCCAACGGTCGCGCGGCGTGTTCTTCGTCGTCAGCGCGCCCTCGATCTTCTCCGTTTCGTTCTCCGTCGGATTCTCCAGATAGAAGATCAGCTCCTCGCCGTGGAGGAAAATGATGCCGTACCGATCGCCGTCGCCCGGATACTCCTCCTGGTACTGATGGTGATAGAAAATGTACCCGGCGATCTTCTCCGGCTTCAGCCAGTTCACTTTGACGTGCGGCGTCTTCTCCCGCTTTCTCTCCCACTGCGCCGCCGTGACCGGCTTTGAGTAATGGAAGATCTCGATGGCGCGCTCCCACTTCGCCCCCGTCGGATAGGGGATCAGCTCGCCCGTCGCCAGCTTGTCCGGATCGACCGTTTTCTCGTTCGCCTCCACGTACAGAAACACGCGGCCGTGCTCCCAGGAGAGCGCGGCGTAATGCGCGCTGTCCGGCAGGAGTTTCACGCTCTGCACGTTCTCGGAATACCCCACGAAAAGGAATCTGTATATCATACCCGTTCTCCTTTTGTCCGTTTTCGGGACGTCCCGCCCCGTATCGACGTATATATTATAGTCTTTTCCGCCGCAAAATGCAAGTCCCCGCCCGCGATCCGGCGCAAAAAGGACGGACTGTCCGTCCGTCCTTTTTGCTGCCGTTTTCTTCTCTCACATATCGCGGTACCACGTGCCCTCGTTCCAGACGCCGGAGGTCGGCACGTTGTCGAGGAGCAGCTCCTCCACGTTCTCCGGCACGTCCCAGCCGTAACGGTAGGTCGTGTAGCCGGAGCGGTAGATCTTCTCGGCAAGCTGCCGGTTGAATTCATGGTATTCCTTTGCCGTCTTGTCGGTGATGTATTTACGGAAGTTGTTGACGAGGCCGCTCACCTCGCTCTTCGCCATCGTCCCGGCTTCGACCGCCGCGTCGCAGGAGGCGCGGAAGACGTTCGGGAGCGTCACCTTGACGACTCTCGTCAGCAGCTGATGGAGCGAATACGACTCGACGATGTCGATCTGGATCGTCAGCTTCTCGATCTTCGCCCGCAGCTCGTCCGTGTCCGCCAGCTCCATCGCCGCCTCGAGGATCGGGCGGCCTTTTGTCACGACCTCGTTCGGCGTGACCGTCGTCTGGCACTGATAGTACTGCGACCAATCCGTTTTCTTATAGTCGCGCAGCTGCTCGACCGGCACGATCGGCGTCGGGCCGTATTCGTTCGTCCGGTCTTCCACGTACGGATAGAGCTCGACCGTCTCGCTCTGCACGTACTGATGGTTCCCCTCGTCGGCATAGTCCTTGAGCATGTCGAGGTATTCGCGCACCTTCTCCCACGCAGGGCCGTACCAGTATTCGAGGAAATCGTTCATGTGGCGCTCGAATTCCTCTTCGCTCATGTACGGGTCCCAGCACAGCTTCGCGCTCAGGTACGCGCGCAGCTCCCCGAAGTTTTCCTCCAGCCCGCTCACGCCGCCCGCGAAATTGTGATCGGCCAGGAAGCTTGCGTTTTCTCTCATCACCCAGATGCTCAGGTTCGGCATCTGCGTGTTTTTCAGATTCGGGTAATACCAAAGCGAGAACGGATTGCCCGTGATCTCCATCCAGCCGTTCACGATGGCTTCGACGTCGTACTCGCCGACCTCGATGCCCAGTCCTTCATAAAACATGCCGTGGCCCCCGACCTTGCACTCCGTATACGGATGCGCATAGCAGGCGTCGTCCAGGCACATGCAGATCACCACGTTGTCCGCCGCCTTCACGCCGCCCTTCGGCGGATCGATCGTCCACGAATACGCGTAGGTAAGGACGGTCACGTCCGGAAACTCATCCTTCAGCGCGTCGGCAACGCGGTTGACGAAAAGCAGATAATGCCCCGACCAGCCGTACTCGGCGACGCGCGCCATGCACTCGTCGCAGTGACAGCAGCCGCTCTCGCCGTAGTCGCCCTGCGTCAGGAGCACGGTCGTAACGCCGGTACGGTTCCTCAGACCGCCGCCCGCCATCCAAGCGTACGTCCCCTCGCCCGTGAGGATGCACTTCATCGTATCCTCGAAGGTCTGCTCGGACGTAAGGCACGGGTCGTGGCCGGAATCGTTGCCGCCCCAGCCCGTCCCGGCGTAGATCGCCATCGTATGGGCGTAGCCGGTCAGCAGAGCGCCGGATTCACGGAAAACGCCCTCGAACTCCGGAGAGGCGTTCATGGTGTTTCCTCTCCCCTTCAGTACGTCGAGTTCACTTCCGCCCATCCCGGAGCGCTGGATAAAGCCGCCGATCTGCTTGTCCTCCGCGATCGGCTCCAGCTCTATCGTCTCAAGCGACGGGACGACCTCCATGCCCACCCCGAAGTATCGCCAGCCGAGATAGTCCTCAAGGAAAGCATACACTGCGTAGAATGCGCCGCGCCCCTCGCCGATCAGCCAGAGCTTGCCGCGATCCGTCTTGATGACGAGTCCGTCCTCGCCGAGCTCGTCCCACGGGAATTCGCCCGCGCGCTCGCGGTTCGTCTTGCCGACGACGATCTCTTTTACCGCAGCGGGCGTCTCGTCCGTCACGACGTCGAACGACGCGCCGGTGATCTGCAAAAGATACTTCTGCAGCTCCGCCGCCGCCATCCTCTCGCCGTTCCCGGCGTCCTTGCCGTACACGATCACGTAATCCGTCTTGCCGTCCGCCGCGAGCGGGAGCACGTCCGGGATCTCCTCCGGCGTCACGGCGGCGGTATCCGTCTCCGTCTCATTCGGCTTCGTCCCGGTCTCCTCGCCCGTCCCCCCGGCGCACCCGGCGAGAACGAGCAGCGCCGCGAGCAGCATAAGCCATACTGTTTTCTTCATATCCGTTATCTCCTTATATCCGTTATCTCCTTTGTTTACGGGAAAACGTTCTCAGTGATTGCGGTACCACGTACCCTCGTTCCAGACGCCGGACGTCGGCACGTTGTCGAGATACAGCTCCTCCACGTTCTCCGGCACTTCCCAGCCGGAGCGGTACGTCTTGTAACCGGAATCATAGATCTTCTGCGCGAGCTGCCGGTTGAACTCATGGTAATCCTTCGCCGTCTTGTCGGTGATATATTTACGGAAATTGTTGACGAGGCTGCTCACTTCGCTTTTCGCCATCGTCCCGGCCTCGACCGCCGCGTCGCAGGAATTGCGGAAGACGTTCGGAAGCGTCACCTTGACGACCCTCGTCAGCAGCTGATGGAGCGAGTAGGACTCGACCATATCGATCTCGATCACGAATTCCTCCACGCGCTGACGACGTTCGTCCGTATCCGCCAGTTCCATCGCCGCGTCGAGGATCGGGCGTCCCTTCGTCACGACCTCGTTCGGCGTGATCGTCGTCTGACACTGATAATACGGCGTCCAATCCGTATTCTTATAGTCTCGCAGCTGCTCGACCGGAACGATCGGCGTCGGCCCGTATTCGTTCGTCCGGTCTTCCGCGTACGGGTACATGCCGAGCACTTCCTGATTCCAGATGAACTGATGGTTTCCTTCATCGGCATACGCCTTGAGCAGATCGAAGTATTCGCGCACCTTTCCCGCCGCCGGGCCGTACCAGTATTCAAGGAACTCGGTCATATGCCGCTCGAATTCTTCCTCGGACATGTACGGGTTCCAGTACAGCTTGAGCGCGAGATAGTCGCGCAGCGCCTGATAATGACCGTCATCGGACATATTGACGAAGCATGCGTTGTGCTCCGCGAGAAAACGGGCGTTGTCCCGCATCACCCAGAGACTGGCGTTCGGCATCAGGTTCTTTACGCCGCAGTAATACCATATTCTCAGCGGCCGGCTGCTTGCCTCCATCCAGCCGTTCATCAGCGCATCCAGATCGTAATACTCCCCGTGCTCGCCGACGAAGCACGTACCGTACGGATGCGAGACGCAGGCGGCGTCCGTGCAGAAGATGACCTGCACGTTGTCCGCCGCCTTGACGCCGCCCTTCGGCGGGTCGATCGTCCACGAATACGCGTAGGTAAGGATCGTCAGGTTCGGATAATCCTCCTTCAGCGCCTCGGCGACGCGGTTGACGAAGAGCAGATGATGCCCGGACCAGCCGTACTTCTCGACGCGCGCCATGCACTCGTCGCAGTGGCAGCAGCCATCCTCGCCGTAGTCGCCCTGCGTCAGCGTCAGCCAGGTGATGCCGGGAGTCGACTGGAGCGGGCGGCCGAGCATCGCGCTCATCTCGCCCTCGCCGGTGAGGATCGCCTTCATCGTCTTCTCAAAGGTCTCCTCGGAGGAGAGGCACGGATCGCGCTTGCCGTCGGAGCCGCCGTTCCCCGTCCCGGCGTAGATCGCCATCGTGTGCGCCCAGCCGAGCTGATAGAACTGCTTCGGACGGAAGAGACTCTCGTATTCTTCGCCCTTGTTCCAATTCGAGTTTACCGTTTCAAACGTCCCGTTCGCCCGCATTTTCAGGATCGTCGATCCGCTGTAGGTGAACGGCGTGCCGCGCTCCGCAAAGCCGGCGATCTGCTTGTTGCCATCGATCGGCTGCACCTCGACGGCCGACAGAGACGGAACGACTTCCATTCCCTCGCCGAAGCAGCGCCAGCCGAGATATTCCTCAAGGAAGGCGTACACCGCGTAGAACGCGCCGCGCCCCTCGCCGATCAGCCAGAGCTTGCCGCGGTCCGTCTTGATGAACAGCCCGTCAAGCCCGATCTCCTCCCACGGGAACTCGCCGTCACGCTCGCGGTTCGTCTTCCCGACGACGATCTCCCTGACCTTCTCCGGCGTCTCGTCCGTCACGACGGGGAACTCGGCGCCGGTGATCTGCCCGAGATACTTCTGCAGCTCTTCCGCCGCCATTCTCTCGCCGTTCCCGGCATCCTTGCCGTATACGATCACGTAATCCGTCTTCCCGTCCACCGCCAGCGGCAGAACGACGGGGATCTCCTCCGGTTCCTCCGTGACCTGCGTTCCTTCGGTCCCGGATCCGCCGGGCGCCGTCTCCTCCGGCGTCCCGCCGGCGCATCCGGCAAGAACGAGCAGCGCCGCGAGCAGCATGATCCAGATGATACGTTTCATATCGTTTCTCCTTATTTCCGTTATGTCGTCAGAGCCGAGGCGATCAGGTGTTGTTTCTGTACCAGGTCTTCCCGGAACTGCCGGTCGGCACGTTGTCGAGGTACAGCTCCTCCACGTTCTCCGGCACGTCCCAGCCGGAGCGATACGTCGGGTAGCCGGAATCGTAGATCTTCTGCGCGAGCTTCCGGTTGTACTCGTGGTATTCCTCCAGCGTCTTATCCACGATATAGTCTTCGAACGCGCCGATAAGCCGCTTCGCCTCGGTCTTGTTCATCGTCCCTGCCCCGACCGCCGCGTCGCAGGAATTCTCGAACACCTTCGACGCCGTCGCCCACGCGATATCGTTCAGAAGTTTCCGCTGCGAATACGATCCGACCATGTCGACCTCGATCATCAGCTCGTCCACGCGTTTGCGCTGCTCGTCCGTCTCCGCCAGCGCCAGCGCCGCCTCGAGGATCGGGCGTCCCTTCGTCACGATCTCGTTCTCGACCACGACGGTCAGCGCCTGATAATACGGCGACCAGTCCACGTTTTCATAGTCGCGCAGCTGCTCGACCGGCACGATCGGTACCTCGCCCGCCGCGTTCGAATCGTCCACCGTGAACGGGTAGAGCTCGATCGTCTCCTGCGCCCAGCAGAACTGATGGTTCCCCTCGTCGGCGTAGGCCTTCAGCAGATCGAAATACTCGCGTACCTTCTCCCACGACGGACCGTAGTAGTACTGAAGGAATTCGTTCATATGGCGCTCGAATTCTTCCTCGCTCATATACGGGTTCCAGTACAGCTTGAAGCCGAGATACGCGCGCAGCGCTTCATAATGGCCGTTGACGTTCGTCATCATGCTGACGAACGCCGTGTTGTGGTCGGCGAGGAGACGCGCGTTCTCCCGCATCGTCCAGATGCTCATGTTCGGCATCTGCGTGTTCTTCGTGTGGGGGTAGTACCAGATATCAAACGGATGATCGGTCGCCTCCATCCACCCGTTCATGATCGCTTCGACGTCGTACACCTCTCCGTGGCTTCCCAGCGTGCATTCCGAGAACGGATGCGAGTAGCAGGCGTCGTCGATGCACATGTAGATATACACGTTGTCCGCCGCCTTCACGCCGCCCTTCGGCGGTTCGATCGTCCAGTTGTACGCGTAAGTGTAGATCTTCAGATTCGGGTAATCGTCCTTCAGCGCCTCGGCGACGCGGTTGACGAAGAGCAGATGATGCCCGGACCAGCCGTATTTCTCCACCCGCGCCATGCACTCGTCGCAGTGGCAGCAGCCGTCCTCGCTGTAGTCGCCCTGCGACAGGAGAAGATACGTCACGTCCGGATTCGACTGCAGCGGACGGCCGAGCATTGCGCTCATCTCTCCCTCACCGGTGAGGATCGCCTTCATCGTCTTCTCAAAGGTCTCCTCGGAGGAAAGACACGGATCGCACTTCCCGTCGGAGCCGCCGTTGCCCGTCCCGGCGTAGATCGCCATCGTGTGCGCCCAGCCGAGCTGCATGACTTCCTTCGGGCGGAGCAGGCTGTCGTACTCTTCCTTGCCCCACGTCCTGTTCGTCGTCTCGAGCGTCCCGTTCGCGCGCACTTTCAAAATCGACGATCCGCTCCAGCTGTACGTTGTGCAGCGCTTGGCGAATCCGGCGATCTGCTTGTTCTCCGCGATCGGCTGAAGTTCTATCGTCTCAAGCGACGGGACGACCTCCATCCCCTCGCCGAAGCAGCGCCAGCCGAGATATTCTTCAAGAAAGGCGTACACCGCGTAGAACGCGCCGCGCCCCTTCCCGATCAGCCACAGCTTGCCGCGGTCCGTCCGGATGAACAGCCCGTCCTCGCCGATCTCCTCCCACGGGAACTCGCCGTCACGCTCACGGTTCGTCTTGCCGACGATGATCTCCCTGACCTTCTCCGGCGTCTCGTCCGTCACGACGGGGAACTCGGCGCCGGTGATCTGCAAAAGATAATTCTGCAGCTCCTCCGCCGCCATCCTCTCGCCGTCCCCGGCGTCTTTCCCATAGACGATCACGTAGTCCGTCTTGCCCTCCGCCGCGAGCGGGAGAACGTCCGGGATCTCCTCCGGCGGCACGGCGGTACCCGCGTCCGTCTCATTCGGCTTCGTCCCGGTCTCCTCGCCCGTTCCCCCGGCGCATCCGGCGAGGAGCAGCAGCGCCGCGAGCAGCATAAGCCATATCGTTCGTTTCATCTGTTTTCTCCTTTACGCATGATCCGATCAGTACCAGCGGTCCCCCCCTCCCATATGGGAAGGCATACCGTCCAGGTTCCACTCCGTCGGCTCGCGGCTGTCCAGATTCGCCACGCCTTCAATGAAATGGGCGGCGTTGTGGGAAACCATATTCTGAATGAGCTCCAGATTGAACTCTCTGTATTCCTCCTTGACCCGCTCGGTGATATACTTCCTGAATTCCGGGCGGAGCGCATCCGCCTCCTCCGCCGTGATCATCCCCTGATTCATGAGATTTTTCAGGTTGTCGCCGTATACCTTGACGCAGTTGTCGATGGAAGGCGTCTTCTTGGCGTACAGCCAGAAGGATTTCATATAGTCGAGCTGCAGGCGGGCGCGCTCGATGTTCCATTTCTGTTCGTCCGTTTCCGCCTCGGCGAGCGCGCTGTCGAAATACGCGTAGCCATACTTGAGGAACGGATGGAGGACGTAAGTCCGGCCCGCTTCGTAGTACAGCGACCAGTCCACGCTCTGATAATCACGGACCTGCTCCAGCGTGAGCACCTTGGACGCGGTGCAGATCCCCGTCTCGGGATCCGTCTCGTAGAGCTCGTCGACGTGGAACCCCGTCCGGGTCGTGTGTTCGTCCTCCATCACCTTGACGGTATAGTCGATGAAATCACGGATGTGCTGCCAGCCCGGGCCGTAGACGAAGGCAAGGAAATCGTCCATATGCGCGTAATACTCTTCCTCCGTCATATGCGGCTCCCACATGAGCAGGCTGAGCAGATACGCGCGCAGATCCATGAATTCTCCCGCAATGCCGGTGTACGGTCCCTGCGCCATGTAGGTGCCGACGTTGTTGTCGGCGAAAAGCGCCATGTTGCCCCAGATCGCAGTCCAGTTCGGCCACGGCGCGGCAAACCCGCGGAAGTTGACGGTATAATCCCAGATCGAAATATACGAGCAGGCGGAGCCCCATCCGCGGAGGATGGAGGCGAAGTCGCCCTCCTCCGTGCATTCGGTGAACGCGTGGAAACGGCATCCGAGCGTACAGATCTGCACGAGGACGTTATCCGCGGCGACGACCCCGCCCTTCGGCGGCTCGCATGTGTTATTGTAGGCAAGGGTATTTACCCGGACGTTCGGATAATCCGCCTTCAGCGCCTCGGCGACGCGGTTGACGAAGAGCAGATAATGCCCGGACCAGCCGTATTTCTCCACCTCCGCCATACAGTTGTCGCAGTGACAGCAGGCCTCCTCGCCGACGTCGCCCTGCGACACGGAGACGGTGTTCGCCTCGGGCTTGGAGTCCAGAGCCCGGCGGAGCGCCGCCATGACCGTCTCAAAGGTGTTCTCGTCCGTCAGGCACGGCTCCGGACCGCCCGATTCGGTGCCCGTTCCCGCCAGTACCGGCAGCGAGTGGAGACCGACGCCGGGCGCCGAGATGCTTCCGTCCGAATTGTTCACCTTCCGCTTGGCGGCGAACGTACCGTTGCCGAGAGCGGTCGTATAATACAGCGTCCGGACGTTGAACGGCGCCGTCTGCGTGTCGCCCGCGATCTTCAGCGAAACGGTCTTCATCTCCGGGATCTTCTCGATCTCCGGCGTAAAGAAACGGCAGCCGAGATAATCCTCAAGGAAGCCGTACACGGCGTACAGCGTGCCGTTGTCTTCTCCGCCCACGATCCACAGCTTCTCTCCGTCCGTCCGGATCGTGAAGCCGTCGCGGCCGAGCGCCGCGCGGTCGTACTCGCCGTCCTTTTCACGGTTCGTCTTTCCGACGACGATCTCCTGCGCCGTCTCCGGCGTATCGTCCGTCACGACGGGAAGCTCGGCGCCCGTCACGAGGGCGAAGTATTTCCGGAACTCCTCCGCCGCCAGCACTTCCTTCTCGGGAGCGTTCGCGCCGCGCACGATCACGTACCCGGACGTCCCGTCCGCGGCGAGCGGCAGCTCCGCCTCCGGATCCGCCGGCGCCCGCGTCTCCGGCGCATCGGTCGAAACGTCGGTCGATACGTCGGAGGCGGGATCCTCCATCGGAGGCTCGGTCGTTCCCCCGGCGCATCCGGCGAGAACGAGGAGCCCTGCGAACAGCGCGAGCCATATCGTTTTCTTCATATCGTTTCTCCTTATCACATGTCAGGCGTTCAGGACAGATACTTGAACGCCCGGATGAGCGATTCGAGCTCCGCCGTCAGAGGTCCCTCGGCGGCCTTGAAGGTCGAGGTCACGTTGCCGGAGCCGGTATCGGCGGCAAGATTATACAAAGACTCCACAGAGGGAAGCTCCTGCTGGTAGATCTGCTCGAAGCGCACCGTAAGCGTATCCGGGATCATCTGCAGAACGCGCGTATCCTCCGGCGCCTCGGAGAGCTTATACTGCATCGTGGATTCAAAGAACGCGGGGATGACGTAATTGTAGCACTCGCAGGACATCGCCTCCGTGACGGTGCCGATCATGTCGACCCGTTTGACGGCGGTGGTCGGGATCGCCCAGTACTGGTCGCCGCCCGCCATGATGTAATTCTCCTGCGTTTCGTCCAGTTTCGGCGTAAGGAGGAACCCGTAGGTGACCCCCGAATCGCGGATGTCCTCGCAGACGGAGCGGAGGTAGCAGTAGCAGAAGAGCGAATTGCCGTTCATGAAATGCGCGACGCCCTGGTTCCGCTTTCCGTCGAAGCCGTAGTAATCGAGCAGATCGTAGACTTTGTCAAGATACCGCTGCGCGCGGTCGATGTCGAAGTCGATGTAGGGCATGTTGTTCTCGTCCTTGCTGATGACGGTCACGCCCTGGCTGGCCTGGAAGGTCGTGAAGCGGACGAGCTGATAGGAGATGCCCCAGTAATCCTCCTCCGTCATCTTGCCGTCGCCGTCCTTGTCCGCCGTGGCGGCGGCGCACATCTGCAGCATATCGTCCATGTACCACGTGCCGTCGTACACCTTATCGTAGGGGATCTCCAGATTGAAATTCGCGGCGACCTCCTTGTTGATGACCATGACGCGGGCGTACAGCAGCGGGAAATAGGTGAAGAACGAAGAAGCGATATACGCCTTGTCGCGCCCGATGGCGACCTCGTCCGTCTCCCTCGTCCACCAGGGCTTGGAGTAATCGAACTGGTCGACGTCCCGCAGATTCAGATAGTATCCGGCCATCTGCGTGGAAGCCATGCTCGCCGGCTGCGCGATCACGATGGAGTACCGGTCCTCGCCCGCGGCGATCATGTCGCGGACGAAGTCTTCCGTGCTGCCCGTGATCACTTCGTGGCTGATGACGACGTTGAAGCGCTCCTCGACCCGGCGGGAAGCGTTGTACTTCGCATCGTTGACGGGCTCGCCGCGGATCTCATCCGCCGTGACGGCGATGGCGGTCTGCTGGTCTCCTACGACGGCATACGCCGCGCCGTCGAAATCCGCCGGCGCGAGGCTGTCATGCACGAGCCCGTCGTCCGGTACGGGTTCGTCGGTGGTCGGGACGGGCGTATCCGTTCCGGGGGCGGCGGTGCCGCTCTCTCCGGGGGAGGGCGTTTTCTCGCCGCAGGCAAACAGAGAAAGGGTGAACAGTGCTGCCAGAAGGATCGCGAGGCAGCGGACAACGGTACGTGACATGACGTATTCTCCTTGTATTTCCAAAGTGATCGTGTTCCCGCCCGGCGGTATCGCGGGGGTATCGGAACCCACAATAATTATAGCAAAGCGCCCTGTCGTTGTCAATAAATAATATACACATATTTTTCGATTCTCCTTTCGTTTTTTGAACAAAACGGTATAACGCGTCCGGGGTTCCCCGCCCGCCGCCGCCCGCCTCTTGACGCGCGCCGTGCGATATGCTATACTTGTACGTGATAGAAATCCGACCGTCCCGTCCGTTGGAGGATGCCTATGCCGCGCGTCACCGTTCTCACCCCCGCTTACTTCCCCGCCTTCCGCTGCAAATGCGGCGAATGCCGCTCCGTCTGCTGCCGCGGCTGGCGGATCACCATCTCCGCCGCGGAGTATTTCCGCGCGCTCGGACAGGATTGTTCGGAAGCACTGCGCCGCCGCATGGATACGGCGTTCTGCCGCGGCGACGCGCCGTCGGAGGAAGAGTTCGCCTACATCGCGCCGACCGCCGACGGGAACTGCGCGCTGCTCGACCCGGACGGCTTCTGCGCGCTCCACAGGGAATGCGGCGAGGCGGCGCAGCCCGCCGTCTGCCGCCTCTATCCGCGCTCCGTCAAACCGGGCGCCGTCACGGAGGCGTGCTGCTCCGGCAGCTGCGAAAAGACGGTGGAGATGCTGATGGACGCGCCGTTCCCGCTCCCCTTCCTCGAGACGGAGCTGACGACGCGCTCCCCCCTGCCGTCTTCGCCGACCGCCGATCCGGAAACGCAGCGCGTCATGCGCGAAGCGATCGCGTGCTGGCAGGAGGACGCGGACGCGCGGGGCGGTTTTGCGCGGCTCGCCGCGTATCTCCGACTTCCGACGCCCGATCCGCCCTCGCCGGAGGCGTTCCTTCAGGCGGCGTACCGGCTCGTGTCCGTCTTCGGCGCGCGGAGCGTGACGCTGTGCGATCTGTCCGATGAAGCGCTCGCCGCCGTCGGGATGGAGGAAGGCGTCGGCGCCGATTCCGCCGCGCGGTACGCGGAGGCAGAGGCACGTTTTCTGCGCGCGCTGCCGCGCGCGCCGGAGTATTTCTCCAACCTCCTCGCCAATCATATGTTCTACGAACGCTTCCCGCGCGCCTCCGAAGGCGTCTCGGACGCCGAAGCGCTCGCGGGGCTCGAGGCGGTCCGGTGCCTGTTGTGCTTCTTCTGCGTGACGCTGCACGATCCGGCGCGCGCGCGCGACCGCTTCGCCGACGTCGCGGCCGCCGTGCTCCGCTACGTGGAGCATACGGACTTCTACGCGAACGTCAGCCGCCTCACGGCGCAAAAAAACGGTCCGGGCACGGGGATTTTTCGCGCCTCCGTTGCAAAACGGGGACAACTGTGATATAATGGAAGAAGGATCCGCCCTCCCGCCGGGAGCGGCTCGCCGATCCTCACTTCATACAAAATCAAGCAAGGAGCCATACTACGAATGGAAAACAAGGTCATCCGCGTCACCATCTGGAACGAATTCGTCCATGAAAGATCGGAGGACTACGTCCGCGAGATCTATCCGAACGGGATGCACGCCGTCATCGCGGACGCGCTCTCCGAATGCAGCGACCTCAAGGTGCGCCTCGCCTCGCTGGACGAGCCGGAACAGGGTCTGCCCGACGCGATCCTCGAGGAGACGGACGTTCTGATGTGGTGGGGCCACGTCGCCCACGGCCAGGTCAGCGACGAGCTCGTCGAGAAGATCCGCCAGCGCGTCTACGCCGGCAAGCTCGGCTTCTTCCCCGTCCACTCCGGTCACCATTCCAAGCCGTTCCGCGCGATCCTCGGCACGACCGGCAACCTCACCTGGGGCGACGAGCAGAAGGAGATCATCTGGAACCTCTGCCCCTCTCATCCGATCGCGGCAGGCATCCCGGATCACTTCGTCCTGGAAAAGGAAGAGATGTACGGCGAGCCGTTCTATATCCCGACGCCGGACGAGCTCATCTTCGGCGGCTGGTTCGAGCAGGGCAATATTATGCGCTCCTGCTGCACGTGGCGCCGCGGCGCGGGCAAGATCGTCTACTTCCAGCCCGGCCACGAGTCCTGCCGCGCGTTCTATGATCCCTACGTCCGCCGCATCCTGCAGAACGCCGTCCACTGGGTCGCGCCCGCCGATTTCGGCTATAAGATCCCCGGCGGCTGCATCCACCAGCCCGGCGCCGTCAACTGATGCCGTCCCGCGTCCGGAGCGTCACGCTCCGCATCCGCGCGCGGCAGGGCGAGGAAAACACGCCGCTCCGCTGCGGAAAGGAGAGGCTCTCCCCCGACGCGGAGGACGCCGTCCTCGAATCGCTGCTCGGCAATCCGCCCGAGAATCCCGGAAAGGAAGATCCCTATACCTCCGAGCTGATGACGGCTGCCGTCGCTGAGGAAACGGAGGACGGCCGGCTCTGTCTGCGCTATCGGGAAAGCGAACTGTCCGGCATGGAGGGGACGACGACGGAGATCTCCTTCTCCCGCGCCGAACCGACGCTCGTCACCATCGAACGGACCGGCAGCGTCCGCTGCGTGCTCGTCCTCGAACCCGGACGGTATCACACGGGCACCTATGAGACGCCCGTCATGCCGCTGACGGTGACGGTCCACGCCCTGCGGCTGGAGAATTCGGCAACGCTCGAGGGCGGACGGCTGGAGACCGAGTATCTCTTGCGCATCGGAGGCATCACCTCCACGCGCACGCGCCTGTCGGTCGAGGTGCTCGCCCGGGGCGGGAATACCTGAAAAATGAACGGGACTGCATCGTCGATACAGTCCCGTTTTCAAACGAAGCATGACGCTATGCGGAAAGGAACGCCTATGACGGAAGCTGAGCTGCGCGCCGCGATCAAAAGCGGTCCCGCGGGCGGATATTTCTTCTGGGGCGACGAGGATTACCTCAAGCGGTATTACCTCGGCGCCCTGCGCCGCGCCGTCCTCGCCGACTGCCCGCCGGGGATGGAGGACTTCAACCGCACGGTGCTGACGCTGGAGGACGCGGACGTCTCCGCGCTCGCCGCCTCGATCCGTTCCCTGCCCGTCATGGCGCCGCGCCGGATCATCGAGGTGCTGCCGCCCACGCTCGCCGACTGGACGGAGAAGGAGCGCCGCGCCCTTCTCGACGTTCTCGCCGCTTTTTCCGCCGAGGGCGCCGAGGACACGGTCCTCGTGCTCTCCGTGCCGCGCGGCGGCTTCGATCCGGGCACGCCGAAAAAGCCCTCCGCCTTCCTGCGCGAAGCGGGCGAGTCGCTCAGCGCCGTGGAGTTCCCCCTGCAGACCGGCGCGCGCCTCCGCCGCTGGATCGAGCGGCATATCGCCGACGAGGGACTTTCCGCCGCGGACGACGCCGTCGCCGCCATGCTGGAGCGGTGCGCGCCGGACATGGACACTCTGAGCGGCGAGCTCGAAAAACTGACCGCCTACGTCAAGTCTCACGGCGGCACCGCCGTCCGGCGGGAGGACGTCGAGCGCGCCACATCCCCCGGCATGCGGGAGGACGCGTTCGCTCTGGCGAACGCCGTGCTCGCCGGGGACCGCCGCTCCGCGCTCGCGGCGCTCGATCTCTGCCGGAAGCGGCGGGAGGATCCGATCGCCGTGCTCGGCGCGCTCTCCCGCGTCCTCAGCGATCTTTTGACCGTCGCCGTCATGGCGGAGGGCGGCTGCGGCAAGGCGGAGATCGCGCAGACGCTGCGCATGCACGAATACAAGGCGTCGCTCTATCTGCGCGCCGCCGCCGATTTCGGCACGGCGCGGCTGAACGGCGCGCTCACGCGCCTGCTTGAGGCGGACCGCCTCACGAAATCCGGCCAATCCGGCTACCTGCCGCTCGAGCGCTTCATCTGCACGCTCCCGGTCGGCGCCGGCTTCCGCCGCCGCCCGGAGGCGCCGTCATGACCGAACGGATCCGCATCCTCCCGCCCGTCGTCGTGGAGGGAAAATACGACAAGATCCGCCTCTCCTCCCTCCTCGACGCGCAGATCCTCACGACGGACGGCTTCGGGATCTTCAGCCGCCGCGAGCGGCTGGCGCTATTGCGCGCGCTCGCCGCGCCGCACGGACTGATCGTCCTCACCGACAGCGACGGCGCGGGAAAGCAGATCCGCGCGTTCCTCTCTTCCGCCATCCCGTCGGATAAGCTCTTCCATATTTATATTCCGCGCATCCCCGGCAGGGAGCGCCGCAAATCCGCTCCCTCAAAGGAAGGGATGCTCGGCGTGGAGGGAATGGACGACGCGCTGCTGCGCGGTCTGTTCGCCCCCTTCGCCGCCGACGCGCCGTCCCGCGCGCGCGGCGGCGTGACGAAAGCGGATCTCTATGCGCTGGGGCTCACCGGGGTCCCCCGCGCCGCCGAGCGGCGCGACGCACTCGCCGGGCGGCTCGGACTGCCCGAGTCCATGACGCCGAACGCGTTTCTCGGCGCCGTCAATATCCTGTACGCGCGCGGGGAGTTTTTATCGCTCGCCGCCGCCACGGAGGCATCGAATACGGATGAAAGCAATCAAAGCGTTCTGTGAGAAACACCGCGAGATCCTTCTGTATCTCCTCTTCGGCGTGCTGACGACCGTCGTCTCCTTCGCCGTGTATTTTCTGCTCCTCCACGCCGGCGTCGCCCTCCTCGGCGAGGGGGCGGAATGGGGCGTACGCGTCGCGGCGCAGATTTTGCAGTGGGTCGCCGGCGTGCTGTTCGCCTTCGTCACCAATAAAAAATACGTTTTCCGCGACGAGAACACGGAGCGCGGGCACGTCGGGCGAACGCTCGTCGCCTTCGCCTCCTCCCGCGTCGTCACGCTGCTGCTCGATTCCGCCGTCACCTTCGGCGTCGTCGCGCTGCTCGAAGCCGTCGGGTACGAGCCCTTCACGATCCCACTGCCGTATTTCCCGCTGACCGTCACCGCGGACTGGATCGCCAAGCTCGCCGCCGCCGTCGTGACGATCGTCGGAAATTATATCTTCAGTAAATTTCTTGTATTCCGGAAACGCTGACTTTCCCCCATGGTTTCCCACAGTCTGTGGAAAACTTTTCGGCAAAACGGAGATTTTTTTCTTCCCGAAACACAATCTATGCCGTCGAACAGATGAGCCTCCCCCATATCCGCCCCCCGGCAGACAAAATCCGCCCTCCGCGATCCGATTTTCCCCAACCTTTCCCCCAAGAAAACGACGCCTTTCCCGCCCCTCGAATATTCATCGATACCGGCGGATATGCACATATTTGCCGCGCGCCGCGCGCGCCGGAGGTCTTTATGACGCCTTCTTTTCTTCCCGTTACGCCCGACGAGGTCCGCGCCGCCGGCCGCGAGGCGCCGGATTTCGTGTACGTTTTCGGCGACGCGTACGTCGATCACCCCTCCTTCGGCCCCGCCATCATCTCGCGGGTTTTGGAGAAGGAGGGGTTTCTCGTTGCCATGCTCCCCCAGCCGGATTGGCGTTCCGCCGACGATTTCCGCCGTTTCGGACGCCCGCGCCTCGGCTTCCTCGTGTCCGCGGGGAACATCGATTCGATGGTCGCGCACTACACCGCCGCAAAGAAGCGCCGCTCGGAGGACTATTATTCCCCCGGCTGCCGCGCAGGTCTCCGTCCGGACCGCGCCACGATCACCTACTGCAACCGGATCCGCGAGGCGTACGGCGACGTGCCGATCGTCATCGGCGGGCTGGAGGCGTCGCTGCGGCGCTTCGCCCACTACGATTACTGGGACGGCCGCGTGCGCCGCTCCATCCTGCTCGACTCCCGCGCCGATCTTCTCTCCTACGGCATGGGGGAGATCTCGATCCCCCGCATCGCGCACCTGCTCGGCCGCGGCATCCCCGTCGGGAAGCTGCGGGATATCCGCGGCACCGCCTTCCTCGCGAAGCGCGGCGACGCGATCCACTTTCCCTGCGCCATGGGGTATGACGAGAACGGCGATCCCGTCGGCTTCTCCTATGAGGAGCTGAAGACGGACAAGCGCCTGTACGCCCGCGCCTTCGCGCTCCAGTACGAGAACAACGACGCCGTCTCCGGGCGCGCGCTCGTCGAATACTACGGGGACCGGATGCTCGTCGTGAACCCGCCCTCGCCGCCGCTCGAGACCGCAGAGCTCGACGCCGTATACGCGCTCCCCTACGCCCGCACCTATCATCCCATGTACGAATCGGCCGGCGGCGTGCCCGCGATCTCCGAGGTGCGTTTCTCCATCACGCACAACCGCGGCTGCTTCGGCGGCTGCAATTTCTGCGCCATCGCCTATCATCAGGGGCGCGCCGTGCGCTCCCGCTCCATCGAAAGCTGCGTGAAGGAGGCGGAGCTGCTCGCCTCCCTGCCCGATTTCAAGGGCTACATCCACGACGTCGGCGGGCCGACCGCCAACTTCCGCGCCCCGGCGTGCAAAGAACAGCTGCGCCGCGGCGTGTGCACGAACCGGCGCTGCCTCTTCCCGAAGCCTTGCAGGAATCTGCGCGTCGATCACTCGGAGTACGTGCGCCTTCTGCGCGCGATCGAGGCGGTGCCCGGCGTCAAGCGCGTCTTCATCCGCTCCGGGATCCGCTACGACTACGTCATGGCAGACCCGTGTGACGAATTTCTGCGCAAGCTCGTGCGCGATCACGTAAGCGGTCAGCTGAAGGTCGCGCCGGAACACTGCGCGCCGCACGTGCTCGCGCACATGGGCAAGCCGGATATCGCCGTCTACAACGCGTTCCGCGAAAAATACCTCCGCCTGAGCGCCGAAGCCGGGCGCGAACAGTTCCTCGTGCCGTACCTCATGTCCTCCCATCCGGGCAGCACGCTGGACGACGCCATCGAGCTGGCGCTGTACATGAAGCGCATCGGACTCGATCCGGAGCAGGTGCAGGATTTCTATCCGACGCCGGGCACCGCCTCCACCGTCATGTTCTATACGGGGCTCGATCCGTTCACGATGCAGCCGGTCTACACGCCGACCGATCCGGAGGAGAAACGGCTCCAGCGCGCGCTGCTCCAGTGGCGGAGGCCGGAGAACCGCGCGATCATCCGCGCCGGGCTCCTCCGCGCGCACCGCGAGGACGCGCTGCGGGAGCTGCTCGGCGGCGGACGTTCCGCTCCCGGCGGACGGGACGCTCCCGGCGGACGGGACGCGAAAAACGCACCGAACAAGAAAGCGGAAAGCGCGCGTTCCCCCGCGCGGCGGCAGGAGAAAAAACCGCGCGCACAAGCGCCGCAGAGACGCCGGACGCCGAAAAAGTGACCGCGTTTCCCGCCCGACATTGACGCGGGCTCCTTGACATCGCCGCTCAATCCATGTATAATGTACTCATGCACACAGTCTTCCGAAATCATACGGAAAGGGATCGGTATGGAACACTGCGCCGTCAGCGCCAATGACAAAGCCTTCTTCGCCGAAGACGACAGCGGAACGATCCAGAACGCGGTCGATCACGCGCGCGCCGCGGGCTGCGGCCGCGTCGTCATCCCCCGCCGCTGCGCGCGCACCGGTGAGGACAAATGGATCATCCGCCGCACGGTCCGCCTCCCGTCGGATATCCACGTCGTTCTCGACAACTGCTTTCTGCAGATGGCGGACGGCGCGGTCGGCGGGTTCTTCTGCACCGAGAATTTCACCGAGAACGGCGAGCGGCTGGGCGAACGGCTGAAAAACGTCACGATCGAGGGGATCGGGCACGCGGTGCTCGACGGCGGAAAGCCGACGGGACTGAGCGAAGCGAACGAATACGAGCGCGGCGTCCCCGTCGCCCTCAACACGCCGATTTTGATGGTGAACGTCGAAGGCTTCTCCGTGAAAAACCTCAGCATCACAAACCAGCGGTACTGGGGGATGCGCTTCGAGTTCTGCGCCGGAGGGATCATCCGCGATATTTTCTTCGACGTATACAAGGACCGGCGGAACCAGGACGGCGTGAACCTGCGCAACGGCTGTCACGACGTCCTGATCGAGAATATCCGCGGCATGACGGGGGACGATATGATCGCCCTCTCCGCGATCGACACGGAGGCGGGCTTCAGCGGACTTGAGAGCTACCCGTTCATCGTCCCGGATCAGAGCTGGGACATCCACGATATCACGATCCGGGATATCTCCGGCGCGGCGATCCATCATCCGCTCGTGTCGATGCGCAACCACAACGGCGCGAAAATCTACAATATCACCGTTGAGAATATCAAAGACACGCCGCAGCTCCACCCCGTCATGCGCGAGGCGGATTTCGGCGGCGAACGCTACGCCCTCCTCTGCATCGGCAACAATTCCTACTACCGCACGCCCTCAGAGATGGGCGATACGTACAACGTCACCGTCAGAAACGTTTTCTGCACGCTTTCGTACCGCGTCGTGTACGCGCAGTCGACGCTGAAAAACTGCCTCTTCTCCGACATATTCGCCTCCGGGAAATGCCGGCATATCGTCTCGGTGATGCCGGACGGATGGAGCGCGGCGCACAGCGGCGTCTCCATGGAGAACGTCACCTTTGAAAACGTCGTGTTCTCCGCCGATCCCGACGCGCCGCCGAGCGCGCTCACGGCGGAGCCGGATCCGCACGCCACCGTCGTCGATTTCCAGATCATGCGGGACACGGATCGCGTCGACAATCTGTACTTCAACAACGTCACGCTGGAAAACGCGGACTGCTTCGCCGAGATCGCCGAAAACGCGTTCGGCCGCGTCCATATCGACTGCGGCAGGATCGTCTGCAAAAACAGCGATCTCACCTTCCGCGCCGTGCGCACGAAGGGAACGACGCAGAAATGCTGGGGCGACGAGGGTCTCACGCCGGACCGATACTGACGCCGGACCGCAAAAGACGTCAAAAACCGAAAAATCAGAATCATTCCATACAGGAGCTCTGCCATGATCACACTTTCCCGCGAACCCGTCTTTCTCATCGACGGGATCCCGCAGCCGCGCGCTCCCTTCTCCCCCGCCGAGGCGCGCCGCGGCACCATCGCCGCCTCCATCCTGGCGGCGCACGACCGTTCCGAAAAAGACGGCGCGCTGTCGATCCGCTTCGACGCGCTCGTCTCGCACGACATCACATACGTCGGCATCATCCAGACGGCGCGCGCCTCCGGCATGAAGGAATTCCCTCTGCCGTACGCGATGACGAACTGCCACAACAGTCTCTGCGCCGTCGGCGGCACGATCAATGAAGACGACCACGTCTTCGGGCTCTCCGCCGCGAAAAAATACGGCGGGATCTTCGTCCCGGCGAACCAGAGCGTGATCCACTCCTTCGCCCGCGAGGAGCTCGCCGCGTGCGGGAACATGATCCTCGGCTCCGACAGCCACACGCGCTACGGCGCGCTCGGCACGATGGGCGTCGGCGAGGGCGGTCCGGAGCTCGTCAAGCAGCTGCTCAAAAACACCTACGACGTCCCCGCCCCGGAGGTGATCCTCGTCTACGTGACCGGCGCGCCGAAGCGCGGCGTCGGCCCGCACGACGTGGCGATCGCGCTCGTCGGCGCGACGTTCTCCTCCGGCTTCCTCAAAAACAAGATCCTTGAATTCGTCGGTCCGGGGCTCGCCTCCCTGAGCGCCGATTTCCGCTGCGGCATCGACGTCATGACGACGGAGACGACGTGCCTGTCCTCCATCTGGGAGACGGACGGCGAGATCCGCCGCTTCTACGAGATCCACGGCCGCCCCGAGGCGTTTCATGAGCTCCATCCCGCGCCCGTCGCGTACTACGACGGCATGATCGAGATCGATCTGAGCCGCGTCGAGCCGATGATCGCTCTGCCGTTCCATCCGTCCAACGCGTTCACGATCCGCGAATTCAATGAGAACGCGCCGGATCTGCTCGCGAAGATCGAGAAGGAAGCGCGCGAGCTCTTCCCGAAGACCGCGCCGGATCTGCTCTCCAAATACAGAGGCGGCAAAGTGTACGCGGATCAGGGCATCATCGCGGGCTGCGCCGGCGGCATCTATGAGAACATCGACGAGGCGGCGGACATCCTCCGCGGCGCCTCCGTCGGCGACGGCGCGTTCTCGCTCTCCGTCTATCCGACCTCCGTCCCGGTCAGCCTCGCTCTGACAAGGAACGGCGACACCGCCGCGCTCCTCTCAGCCGGCGCGCTCATCAAGCCGTCCTTCTGCGGACCGTGCTTCGGCGCGGGCGACGTCCCGTCCAACAACGGACTTTCCCTGCGCCATACGACGCGGAATTTCCCGAACCGCGAGGGCTCGAAGCCCGGCGAGGGGCAGTTCTCCGCCGTCGCGCTGATGGACGCGCGTTCCATCGCGGCGACCGCCGCGAACGGCGGCGTCGTCACGGCGGCAACGGATATCGACTACGAACCGGCGCGCCGCCCGTACGCCTTCGACGCCTCCGTGTACGAAAAGCGCGTGTACCGCGGCTTCGGGCATCCGCAGCCGGAGGCGCCGCTCGTCCTCGGACCGAACATCACCGACTGGCCGCGCTTCTATCCGCTGCCGGAACACCTCTTCGTGCGGCTCGCCGCCGTGATCCGCGATCCGGTGACGACGACGGACGAGCTGATCCCGTCCGGCGAGACCTCTTCCTACCGCTCGAATCCTCTCCGGTTGAGCGAATTCGCGCTCTCGCGCCGCGTCCCGGAGTACGTCGGCCGCTCGAAAGCCGCCGCCGCGCTCGACGCCGCGCGCCGTGCCGGCGAGACGCCCGCAGAGCTCACGGCGCTCCTGACCCGGATCGGCGACGATGCAGTGACGATGCAGAACGTCGCCTTCGGCTCCGCGCTGTACGCGAACAAGCCGGGCGACGGCTCCGCCCGCGAGCAGGCCGCCTCCTGCCAGCGCGTGCTCGGCGGCATGGCGAACGTCTGCCGCGAATACGCGACGAAGCGCTACCGCTCCAACTGCATCAACTGGGGGATCCTTCCCTTCACGATCGACGCGGACGAGCCTTTCCCCTACGAGGCGGGCGACGTTCTCTTCGTGCCGCGCGTGCGCGCGCTGCTCGCCTCAGGGGAGGAACGCTTCCCCGCGCGCGTTCTGCGGGCGGACGGGACGGAAGCCCCGCTCACGCTGCGCCTGTCCGGCCTCGGCGAGACGGAGAAGCAGATTTTGCTCGACGGCTGCCTGATGAACTGGTACCGCGCCCACGCGGAAAGCGACGGGGAAGCCGGATCATGAAGATGCGCAGACTCTCTTTCCTCCTCGCCGCCTTCCTTATTTTGGCGCCGTGCGTTCCGGCGTTCGCCGCGGACGGCTTCCGCTATGCGCACGACCCGCGCCTCAATCCGAGCGCCATGGCGGACGTCGTCCCGGACGAATCGGCGGTCTACGGCTTCCGTCCGAGCGAGACCGGCAGCCTGAAGATGTACGCCGACGCGGACTGGTCCGATCCCGCGCTCGTAGAGCAGGGACGGCAGGAGCGGATCGCGTACCGCGAAAGCCTCCGGGCGCTGTACGTTCTGCTTGACGAGATGCTGGCGGCCGGCAAAGATACGGAAGAGATCGCGCGCACCGTCAGCGCGAAGCGGAACGAGCTCCGCCTCGCCGCCTATGACGGCGATCCGGAGGGGGCGGCCGCTATCAGGGCGCGGAATCTGGAAAAGTACGGCCATGAGGAGGGTCCGCTGCCCGACGAGCTGTACGCGCAGTACGGCTCATGGGAAACGGTGCTGGCGAAAGCCTTCAGCGTCAACGCCGGCATGGACGCCTGCGTCGGTCTGTACGACGATTATTACGATCTCTACGCCGCCGCCGGACAGATCCCGCCCGATATCGCCCCGGCTACGGGCGACGGCAGGACGGGGACGGTCTGCGTGCTCCTGATGCTCGGCGGCGCCGGCGGGACGGCAGCGATCCTGAACTCCCAAAGAAAAGAAAGGGCATGAATACCATGGAAAAGATCCGCATGAAAACGCCGCTCGTCGAGATGGACGGCGACGAGATGACCCGCATCCTCTGGCGGCAGATCAAAGACGAGCTGCTCCTCCCCTTCGTCGAGCTGAAAACGGAGTATTACGATCTCGGTCTGCCGGAACGGGAGAGAACGAAAGATCAGGTCACGACGGACGCCGCGAACGCGATCAAGAAATACGGCGTCGGCGTAAAGTGCGCCACGATCACGCCGAACGCGCAGCGCGTGGAGGAATATCACCTCAGCGAGATGTGGAAATCGCCGAACGGCACGATCCGCGCGATCCTCGACGGCACCGTCTTCCGCGCCCCGATCCTCATCGACGCGGTGAAACCCTCCGTCCGCACCTGGAAGCGTCCGATCACCATCGCCCGCCACGCCTACGGCGACGTGTATAAGAACGCGGAGATCCGCGTGCCCGGTCCGGGACGCGCCGAACTCCTCTTCACGGGCGAGGACGGCCGCGAGGAGCGCCGCACCGTATACGATTTCGAGGGGCCGGGCGTGCTCCAGGGGATCTACAATAAGGATTCCTCCATCCGCTCCTTCGCGCACACCTGCTTCCGCTATGCGCTGGAGACGAAGCAGGATCTGTGGTTTGCCACGAAGGACACGATCTCCAAGACCTACGACCACACCTTCAAGGATCTCTTTACGGAGATCTACGAAGCGGACTACCGCGCCGCGTTCGAAGCGGCGGGGATCCGCTATTTCTACACGCTGATCGACGACGCCGTCGCCCGTGTCATCCGCTCCGAAGGCGGCTTCATCTGGGCGTGCAAGAACTACGACGGCGACGTCATGAGCGATATGGTCTCCACCGCCTTCGGCTCGCTCGCCATGATGACCTCCGTCCTCGTCAGCCCGGACGGATGCTGGGAGTACGAGGCGGCGCACGGCACCGTGACGCGTCACTACTACCGCTATCTGAACGGCGAGGAGACCTCGACGAACCCCATCGCCACGATCTACGCGTGGTCCGGCGCGCTGCGTAAGCGCGGCGAGCTCGACGCGCTGCCCGATCTCGTCTCCTTCGCCGACGCGCTGGAGGCCGCGTGCCTGAAAACGCTGAACGACGGCGTCATGACGAAGGATCTCGTCTCCCTCGCCGAGGGGGTCGAGGTGCGTGCGGTGAATACCGCCGCCTTCCTCGCCGCCATCCGGGAACGGCTCGACGCCGCGCTCCGCTGACAGTATCCGCTGATATTATACGTTGATATTTCGAAAAGGAAGGTATCTTTATGAGCGTTTCACGCACCGACGCCGCGCTCTATATGCACGGCACGAAGCCCTCGCCCGTCGTGGGTCCGGGCGAATTCGTCATCGCCGCCGCCGCGCTCGAGCATTCCCACATATACGGCATGGTCTCCTCGCTTCTCGAAGCGGGCGCCACGCTGAAATACGTCTGGGATCCGGACCCGGAGAAGGCGGCCGCCTTCGCGGGGAGTTTCCCGCAGGTGACCGTCGCCGATTCCCTTGAGCGCATCCTCGACGATCCCGCCGTCGCGCTCGTCGCCGCCGCCGGCGTCCCGAACGAGCGCGCCGCGCTCGGTATCCGCGTCATGGACGCGGGGAAGCATTATTTCGTCGACAAGACGCCGCTGACCACGCTCGGTCAGCTCGCCGACGTCAAGACCGCCGCCGCGCGCACAGGCAAGCGCTACTTCTGCTACTTCGGCGAGAGGCTCTGCAGCGAAGCCGGCATCCTCGCCGGATACATGATCATGGACGGCGTCATCGGCGACGTGATCCAGATGATCGGCACCGGCCCGCACCGCCACGGAAAGAGCCGCCCCGACTGGTTCTACCGCCGCGAGCAGTACGGCGGCATCCTCTGCGACATCGGGAGCCACCAGATCGAGCAGTTCCTTTATTATACGAAAAACACGGACGCCGCGGTCATCTCGAGCAAGGTCGGCAACTACACGTACCCGGACAAACCGGAGTTCGAGGACTTCGGCGACGCGACGCTCGTCGGGGCGAACGGCGCGACGGATTACTTCCGCGTCGACTGGCATACGCCGGACGGACTCCGTGCATGGGGCGACGGACGGGTCTTCATCGTCGGCACGAAGGGATACATGGAACTGCGCAAATACACGTCGCTCGCGCATCCGGACGAGAAAGGGAACCAGATCTTCCTCGTCACCGACCGGGAGGAAACGCAGATCGACGCGAACGGCGTCACCGGCTATCCCTTCTTCGGGCAGATGATCCTCGACTGCCTGAACGGAACGGAGACCGCCATGACGCAGGCGCATATCTTCAAGGCGGCGGAGCTCTGCGTCCGCTGTCAGATGCAGGCGCTGCACATCCGGCCGCACAAGAACGAAGCCGGCATGTTCTGCGCCGAATGACGCGATATGCCGCGATAAACGCGATAAAACAGGAGGAGAATCATGGCACTCGATCCGCAAGTACGCATGCTGCATCTCATGGAAGACGTCCGCCCCGCCCTGCGCCGCAGGGAAGGAGAAGATCCCGCCGCGTGGCAGACGGGCGCCCGCGCCCGCCTCGCTTCCCTTCTCGGACTGCCGCTCGAGCGGACGGAGCCGCACTTCCGCGTCGACCGCACGAGCGACGCCGATCCGCGCTGCACGGAGATCCGCTTCCTCTTTGAAAGCGAACCGGAGGTGGACGTCGTCGGGCATCTCTTTCTGCCGAAGGGTGCGCCGGGGGAGAAGCATCCGCTCATCATCTGCCTGCAGGGTCATTCCAAGGGCATGCACATCTCGATGGGACGCGCGAAATATCCGGGCGACGAAGAATCCTTTGTGAAAGGCGACCGCGACTTCGTGCGGCAGGTCGTCGCGCGCGGTCAGGCGGCGCTCGCGCTGGAACAGCGCGCGTTCGGCGAGCGCGGCGGCACGGAGAACGGTCCGTACTGCCGGCAGCCCGCCGTACAGGCGCTGCTGCTCGGAAAAACGCTGATCGGACAGCGCTGCTGGGACGTCTCCCGCGCGATCGACGTCCTCCTCGCAGAGTATCCGCAGATCGATGAGAAACGCATCGCGATCATGGGCAATTCCGGCGGCGGCACCGCCACGATCTACGCCGCCGCGCTCGACGAGCGCATCGCCGCGGCGATGCCCTCCTGCGCCTTCTGCGGCTATCTCGCCTCCATCGGCGCGCAGGAACACTGCCTCTGCAATTACGTGCCGGGGATCATGAACGATTTCGATATGGGCGACCTCGCGGGGCTCATCGCGCCGCGTCCGCTCGTCATCGTGAACGGCATGGAAGACGACATCTTCCCCATCGGCTCCGCCAAAGAGCAGGCGGACGTCGCCCGCGCCTATTACGCGGCGTTCGGCGCACCGGGGAAGATCGAGCACGTGATCGGCCCGAAGGGGCACCGCTTCTACGCGGACCTCGCCTGGCCGGTCTTCGACCGGCTGACCGGCTGGCGCGCGCAGGACTGAACGAAAACGAACGGCGCTTCCCGCAAAGGAAGCGCCGTTTTCGTTTTTTCTATAAATCCCTCACGTCAGAAAGCACACCGGGACGGACCGCTCCCGCGCGTAGCGGACGGTGTACATCGTCCCGCCCGGCCGCCCGGTGAAGTACGCCACGCAGAGCGCGCTGTGATCGACCATGAACCGGTCCCGCGCCTGCATGCAGCCCGGCACGTATGCCTCCGTCAAAAGGATCCGCTCATCCGCCGAGGCGAGGAGCCGCCGGTATACGGCGCGGTCGCTTTTGTGCCAGCGCGCGTCCTGATCCCGGCAGGGGATCGCCATAACGACGCGGAGGAAGGGAAACTCGCCCCGGAGCGCCGTCACGGTCTCTTGCGCCAGCGTATCGAAGCCGAGCGCGCCGCCGAAGACGTAGGTGGAGTACCCGCGCATCATCAGGGTACGGACGGTCTCCTCCGTCCGCCGCCGCAGATGCGCGCACTCCGCCTCCGACAAAAACCGGTGCCCCGTGAAGCAGACCGTATCGGCGCGTTCCCAAACCATCTCAATACCATCCAAACATGCGTTCTGTCACTATTGTAGCATATCGGGCGCACGATGTCAAGGGGAAAAATGCGATTGGGGGGACGAAGGTACACAGACCGATCATTCAGGGAACGGACGGGAGGAACTTTTTGAGAAAAAGTCCCTCCCGGACCCACCCCAAAAACCTCTGTACAGAAACAAAACAAGGTGAAGCGAAAACCCAAGTCTAACGACTTTCACTTTACCTTGTCCTGTTTTTGCCATAAAGGTTTTCGCAAGGGGTTTGCAGAACGCGCGAGCGCGTTCTGCGGGGGAGCCTTTTATCAAAAGGCTCCCCCGTCCGCATCCCCTTGCGCCGGCGCGGCAAGTGTGCTATAATAATACCGTCCCCCGCCGCGGCGCGGCAGATCCTTTTCCGGAGGTACGTATGTCCGGCTTCACCGATCTTCAGACGCTGCTCGTGCAGGGCGGCTTCGACTGCCCCGCATGCCATACCTTCCACGCCGTATCCCTCTCCCGCGTACGCCTCGGACGCGGCACGCTCGGCGAGCTTCCCGCCGCCATGCGGGAGCTCGGCGGCACGAAGGGTTTCCTTCTCGCCGATCCGAACACGTGGGCTGCCGCCGGGGAGAAAGCGGCGTCCGTGCTCGCCTCCGCGGGGATCCCCACGGCGCGCCATATCCTCTCCTCCTCCCGCCCGGCGCCGGACGAGCGGACGATGGGCGAGGCCGTCTTCCGCTTCGATCCATCCTGCGACTGGATCGGCGGGATCGGCGGCGGGGTCGTCAACGACGTCTGCAAGCTGCTCGCGAAAACGTCCGGACGCCCGTATCTCTATATCCCGACCGCGCCGTCGATGGACGGCTACGCCTCCGCTTCCTCCTCCATGGAGATGGGCGGGCTGAAGGTATCGCTCCCCTCCGCCGCGGCGTCCTCCATCGTCGCCGACACGGACGTCCTCGCCGCAGCGCCGCGGGAGATGATCCTCGCCGGGATCGGCGACATGACCGCCAAATACGTCAGTCTGGCGGAATGGGAGATCTCTCATATCATCAACGACGAGTATTACTGCCCGGAGATCGCCCGCATGGTGCGCATCTCGCTGGAGCGCGTCGTCAGGGCGGCGGACGCCGCCGTGTCCGGCGATCCCGACGCCGTCGCCGCCGTCACCGAAGGGCTGATCCTCTCCGGGCTCGCCATGGAATGCGCGCACCTCTCCCGCCCCGCCTCCGGCATGGAGCACTATATCTCCCACATCCGCGACATGCGCTCGCTCGCCTTCGGCACGCGCGCCGATCTGCACGGGATCCAGTGCGGCTTCGCCGTATTGCCCGTGCTGCGCGCCTACGAAGCGCTGCGCGCCGTCACGCCGGATCGGGAACGCGCGCTGGCGCATGCCCGCTCCTTCGATTGGGCGGCGCACGCGGCGGTGATGCGGGATGCCGTCGGTCCCGGCGCCGAGGCGATGATCCGCCTTGAGGAAAAAGAGGGGAAATACGATCCCGCGCGCCACGCGGTACGGTTGGAGCGGATCCTCGCCCGCTGGGACGATCTGACCGCCGTCATGCGCTCGCTCCCCTCCGCCGTTTCCATGACCGCCTTCTACCGGCGCATCGGCTTCCCGACGGAGCCGGAAGGACTCGGCATGACGGCGGACGAGGTGCGCCTCCTGATCCGCTTCGCCGCCGATATCCGCGACAAGTACGTGCTCACGCGGCTTTTGTGGGATCTGGGCGAGCCGGCGGACGGCGTCGGCATATAAAACGCGGAATAATAACGAAAGACCGGTCCCGGGCAAGTGCCCCGGACCGGTCTTCCCATTCTGTTTTCAGGCGTCACCGAAAATACTCCCGGTAGGAGACGAAGTACGAGATCCCGCTCCACACGGTCATCACCGTCATGACGAGCGTCGTGAGCCACGAGAGCGGCAGCCACGTCCGCATCCACTCAAACGGGAACAGCACCGGTTCAAGCAGGATCGTCAGCACACAGACGATCTGCGTCACCGTCTTGACCTTGCCGAGCCACGCCGCCGCGATCACCTCGCCGCCCTTCGAGGCGGCGAGCAGGCGCAGCGACGTCACGGCGAGCTCGCGGAAGACGACGACCGCCACCGCCCAGATGAAGCCGCGCTGCATCTGCGGGCAGTAGACGAGGAGCCCCAGCATCGCGCTGATGACGAGGCATTTGTCCGCCAGCGGATCCATCAGCTTGCCGAAATCCGTGATGAGATGGTATTTGCGCGCGATCATCCCGTCGAACAGATCGGTCAGCGCCGCCGCGCCGAACAGCGCCGCCGCGATCAGACGGACGGCGACCTCCGGCAGCGGGAGCGGAACGCACAGAACGAACAAAAACAGCGGGATGATCACCACGCGCAGAAGCGTCAGCTTGTTCGGCAGATTCATGCTTTTTCCTCCCGTCCCTCAGAGGACGCTTTCTCCCACGAGATCGTAGTCCATCGATTCCGTGACGCGGACCTCCACGAATTCGCCCTCCGACCATTTCGCCCCGGACGGCGACGTAAAGTACACCTTTCCGTCGATCTCCGGCGCGTCGTATTCCGTCCGTCCGTAGTACGCCTCCGCCACGACGTCGTATCCCTCGCAGAGGACGCGGACCGTTTTGCCGACGAAGCGGCGCTTCGCCTCCTCGCTGATCTCCGCCTGCGTGCGCATCACGATATCCGCGCGGTCCTGCGCCGTCTGCGCGTCGATTGGATCGGGCATGTCGTACGCCGCCGTCCCCTCCTCGGGAGAGAACGGGAAGACGCCGAGGCACTCGAAGCGCGCCTCCTTAACGAAGCGGCAGAGTTCCTCGAAATCCTCTTCCGTCTCGCCGGGGAAGCCGACGAGGAGCGTCGTGCGGAGCGCGATGCCCGGCACGCCCTCTCTGAGGCGGCGGACCGCGCCGCGGACGCACGCCGCGCCGCCGTGCCGGTTCATGCGGGCGAGCACCGCATCCGAGACGTGCTGCACGGGGATGTCGATATACTTGACGATCCGGTCGTTGTGCGCGATCTCCGCTACGAGCTCGTCCGTGATCTTATCCGGATAGCAGTAGAGCAGGCGGATCCACGGGATCGACGTTTCCGCCGCCAGCGCGCGCAAAAGCCGCACGAGGGAATACTCCCCGTACAGATCCCGCCCGTAGGCGGAGGTATCCTGCGCCACGAGGATGAGTTCCCGGATCCCCATCCCCTCCAGCGTCTTCGCTTCGTTCACCAAGTCCTCGACGGGGCGCGAGCGCATCCTGCCGCGGATCTGCGGGATCGCGCAGTACGCGCAGCGGTTGTCGCACCCCTCGGAGATCTTCAGGTACGCGTAGGCGTCGCCCGTCGTGACGACGCGGTCTCCGCCGAGCGGCAGAGAATCGAGGTCGTCAAAGCACGCGAATTTCTCTTTTTTCCGGCTGAGGACCGTCTCGATCGCCTCCACGATCCGATGGATCGAGCCGACGCCGAGCACGGCGTCCACCTCCGGCATATCGGCGAGCACCTCTTCCCGATACCGCTGCGGCAGGCAGCCCGTCACGATGAGCGCGCGCAGATGCGCGTGCTTCTTCAGCCACGCGACGTCCAGTATATTGTCGATCGCCTCGCGCTTCGCGCTCTCGATGAACGCGCAAGTATTGACGATGACGACGTCCGCTTCGCTCTCCTCCGGCGTGATCGTATAGCCCGCCTCGGCGACGTGCGCGAGCATGACCTCCGTATCGAGCTGATTCTTCGGACAGCCGAGAGAAACGAAACCGACCTTGATCTTCTTTTTATCCATTTTCGCTCCTATAGGGGGAAACCCGTCAGCCGACGGGATCACCCGCCGAAATCCTCGATCGCCTGCCTGATCTCGCCGGCGCTGTAGCCGAGCCGGAGCAGCGAGAGGATCATCTTCTGCTTCTCCTGCGGATCGTCCGGCAGCGTATCGTACTTGCGGCGCAGAATCGACGCGAGCGTCCGCATGAACTCCTCCTCCGGAACGGCCGCGACGGCGTCGCGGATCACCTCCGGCGCGTAGCCGCGGGCGGTCAGCTCGGCGACGATGCGCTTTCTGCCCCAGTATTTGCGGTGCAGGTACGTATCGACCGCGTGTTCCGTCTGCGCCTTCTCGCGCACGAGCCCGTGCGCGACAGCGTAATCCGCCGTCTCCTCGCACACGTCGTCCTCAAAGCCGAAATGGCGGAGACGCCCGATCAGCGCGTGACGGCTGATGCCGGAATAGGACAAGATCTCCCGTGTCCGCGCCAGCGCGCGGGAAAAGACAGCCGCATGCTCCATCCGGCCGTACTCCTCCTCGGAAACAGCGTCCCCAGGACTCAGCCTGCCCCACGCCCACTGCTCGCGGGAGATCAGGAATTCCGCGGTTCCCGCTTCCTTATTTCCGTCGGGCGGAACGGAAACGGAAACCGATATCCCCGCCGGGGATTCACTCACGGACTGAACGGTATAGGTACTCAACGTCGAACTCCTTCTGATACTCGTTGTCATCCGGCAATGCGGTCACCGTGTCTCGACCGTGCCGTTCCTCACCCGGAACCACGCCACACCGGATACCCCGGAGATCCACGTCTCCGGCTCGCAGGAGGTGATGACCACCTGCCGGTCTCCGAGCGCGGACAAGAGATATTCGCGCCGCGCCGCGTCCAGTTCCGAAAAAACGTCGTCCAACAGATATACGGGCTCTCCCCCGCCGATGTCGCGGGAGATCGCGCCCTCCGCCAGTTTCATCGCCAATGCCAGCGACCTCGTCTGACCCTGCGAGGCGTAGAGCTTCGCCGCCTCGCCGTTCAGCTCGATGGTCAGATCGTCCCGGTGGACGCCGAACAGCGTCGTCCCCGCCCGGATCTCCCGGGGGATGTCCGACGTCAGCGCCGCCGCCATGGAGGCGCGCAGCGCCTCGTCCGGCGCCGGGGTAAAGAGCTCCCCCTCCTGCGGGTCCTGCGGCGTCTGCGCCGTGCACTGATAGCGCAAAGTCGGCTTCTCCCGTCCGTCCGTCATGTCGGCGAAGCAGGACGCGACGTGTCCCTCCAGCCGCCGGACGTACGCGCTGCGCACCTGCGCAAGGTACGCGCCGCTGCGCGCGAGCTGCTCGGCGTAGACCTCCCACTGATCCGATCCGACGTTCTCTCCCTCCGCCGCCTGCCTGAGCAGCGCGTTCCGCTCCGCGAGCGCCCGCGTATACACGCTGAGCGCCGCCACGTACTGCGGCGAGAGCTGCGCGGCGGCGATATCGAGAAACGACCGCCGCAGCGCCGGAGAACCGGAGATCAGCGTCAGATGTTCCGGGCAGAAGAGCACGGCGCGGAACGCGCCGACCATTTCCCGCATCCCGGAAAGCGGCGCGCCGCCGCGCGTCAGGCGCTTACGCCCGTGCTGGGGGATCACGGCGCCGAGCTCGGTATCGTGCGTATCGCCCTCCCGGCGGCACGAGAGCCGCAGCGAGGCGAATTCGCATCCGGTACGGATGAGGAGCCTGTCCGGCACGCCGCGGAAGGATCTTCCCCGCGCAAAATAGTAGAGGCCTTCGAGAATATTCGATTTTCCCTGCGCGTTGTCTCCCCAGAGGACGTTGATCCCCGGAGAGAGCGTCAGCGACGCGTCGGGAAGATTCCGGTAATTCTCCAGTGAAAGCGATACTGCGTACATGTCTTATGCCGCGGTGCGTCCGGCGTTCCGCGCCGTCACGCCTCGTCTCCGCCGAGACCGTCGAGCTCGTCCAGCCCGTCGCCGTTCTCGTCCTCCAGAAGCCGGATGTCAAGTCCGTCTTCGTCGCTCTCGCCGGTCTTTTCCTCCTGCCGGGCGGCGGCGGCCTTCTCGCGCACGAGGCGCTCGATCTCCGCGGCGGCGTCCGGCGTGTCCTCGAGGAATTTCCGGGCGTTGTCCTTGCCCTGCCCGATCCGCTGTCCCTGATAGGAGAACCATGCGCCGCTCTTCTCGATCACGCCGAGCGTAACGGCCATATCGAGGATCTCCGAGGTCTTGCTGATGCCGCGGCCGTAGAGGATATCGAACTCCGCGGTGCGGAACGGCGGCGCCACCTTGTTCTTGACGACCTTGCAGCGGACGTGCGCGCCGTAGATGTCGGAGCCGTTCTTCAGATTCTCCACTTTGCGGATGTCGAGGCGGACGGAAGCGTAGAATTTCAGCGCCTTGCCGCCCGGCGTCGTTTCCGGATTCCCGTACATGACGCCGACCTTCTCGCGCATCTGGTTGATGAAGATGACGATGCATTTCGTCTTGGAGACGGTACCGGACAGCTTGCGCAGCGCCTGAGACATGAGCCGCGCCTGGAGACCGACGTGCGCCGCCCCCATGTCGCCCTCGATCTCCTGCTGCGGCACGAGCGCGGCGACGGAGTCGATCACAACGACGTCGATCGCGCCGGAGCGCACGAGCGCCTCGCAGATCTCCAGCCCCTGCTCGCCGGAATCCGGCTGGGAGACGAGCATAGAATCGATGTCCACGCCGAGCGCCTTGGCATATTCCGGATCGAGCGCGTGCTCGGCGTCGATGAACGCCGCCTCGCCGCCCGCCTTCTGCGCTTCGGCGACGACGTGGAGCGCCACCGTCGTTTTACCGGAGGATTCGGGACCGTAGATCTCCACGATCCGTCCGCGCGGCAGACCGCCGACGCCGAGGGCAAAATCCAGATTGAGGGATCCGGTGGAGATCGTACTGACGTTCATGCGCGGGTTCTCGCCCATCTTGATGATGGCGCCCTTCCCGTAGGTACGTTCGATCTGCGAGATCGCGGTATGGAGCGCTTTCTTCTTTTCCTCGGAGGTCGCCTCCGGGACGATCGTCTCCGCGGGTGTTTTCTTTGCAGCCTTCATGCTGATCCGCCGTTCCTTTCACCAAAGCGCCGGACGCGGTCGGACGCCGCGCCGCCGGCAGCTTCTCATAGTTATGTTCATCATATATTATAGCACAAAAAACGATCCGTGTCCATGACTGAACAAAAAGATTCGCAAAAAACCGTACGGGGACTTCCGCCTCCCCCCCGCGGGCGGAAAAAGATCCACTCCGGATCATCGGATCCGGAGCGGTCTTTCGCGTATTCGTCTGCCGCATCGCTCATGCCGGGCGGTGCTCTTCGATCATTTTCATCACTTCCCGCGAGATATCGTGCAGATACCGCATCGCGGAGGGGATGAGCGTCTCCGGCATCTTCTTCACGAACCGCTCGCACTCGAGCGTGAAGTCGCCCCGGTAATCGATCTCACCGAGCGCGCACGCGACCTCGTTCCACTTCATCATGCCGGAAAACGGCGGGAGATGGTCGTCGCCGCGGCCGTAATTGTCGTGTACGTGGAGCGCGCCGAGACGGTCCCGGCCGAGGAAACGGATATAGTCGGGGACGCTGTACCCGGCGAGCTGCGCGTGTCCGAGATCGAGGCAGACGGTAAAGCAGTCGTCGCCGAGCGCCTCGAGCATCGCGCACATTTCCGCCGGATGCATGCCCGTCGCCTCGATATACGTGCGCCGCGCGGAATCGTAATTGAACAAGTCTTCCAGTCCGATCCGGATCCCGAACCGCTTCGCGTACGGCGCGAGCGACCGGAAGATGTCGAGGTTCAGATCCCGCCAGTACTCCTCCCGTCCGAGGTACGGCATCGCCTTGACGGAATGGACGACGATGACCTTCGCGCCGAGCATCGCGGCGGCCTCCATGGCGCGGATGATCCGTTCCATGATCCCCGCGTTGTACGGACCGTCCTCCGGCTCGTCCGTTTTGCGCGTCGGGAAGGGCGCGTGCGACTGATTGCACTCGATGCCGATCTCGTCGGAAAGCGCGCGCAGCGCGCGGACGTGCTCCCTCCAACCGTCCTGAAAGACGGGATGGTCCTCCGGTCCGCCGCCCCCCGGCATGACGGAATAATCATACGCGTCAAAGCCGATCTCCCGGAGCATGCGGATCGTCCGCTCCTCTCCGAGGCGCACTCTCTGCGAGGCGATGTGTGTCGAAAGTTTCATCTTCTCTCCCCCTCCCGTCACTGCGGCCGATGCGCGTCGACCGTATCGGCAAGCACCCGCGCGCTGTCGTACAGATACCGCATGACGCCGGGAACGCAGGACGCCGGCGTCTTCGCCAGGACCGCGTCGCACTCCAGCGTCCATTCTCCCTGATAGTCGATCTCGCCGAGCGCACAGCAGAACTTCTCCCAGTTCACCTGCCCGCAGAACGGCGGCTGGTGCCCGTCGTGATTCCACACCGTATCCTGGATATGGAGCGCGCCGAGCCGCTCGCGTCCGAGGATGCGGACGCAGTCCGCCGGATCGTAGCCGCACATCAGCGCGTGTCCGACGTCGAGGCAGGCGGTGAAGCGATCGATGCCGAGCGCGTCGACGTACGCGGCGAGATCCCGCGGATCCATGCAGGTGGAGATCGCCCACGCGCCGCGGACGGGATCCCACGCGTATACGTTTTCCAGCGCGATCCGGAGCCCGAGTTCCTCCGCGTACGGCGCGAGGAAGCGGTAAAACGCCATGTTCCGCTCCATCCAGTACGCCTCTCTGCCGCGGTAGGGGAAGCCGGAGATCGGATGGATCACGATGCAGGACGCGCCGAGGATCGCCGCCGCGCGCATGTTCCGGATGATCCTTTCGTCGATCGTCGCGTTGTAATCCGCGTATTTGGGATCGTCGCGGCGCGGCGGGAAGAGCGCGTGTGCCTGATTGCACTCGATGCCGAGGCTGTCCGCGTACGTGCGCAGCCCGCGCGCGTACGCCTCCCAGCCGTCTCCGTACAGCGGATTTTCCGCCGAGTAACGCGTCATGGAAAAGTCGTACGCGTCAAAGCCGTATTCATGGATCAGGCGGATACTCTCCTCATCCGTCATGTGAAGCGTCATCTGAGACGTGTGCTGTGAGATCTTCATTTCGTTCCTCCCTCGGACCGTTTCGCCCCGTTTTCAAAAAAGAAAAGGGAGGAGGGATCCCCCTCCTCCCCTGTACTCGTCAGAACATGACCGTCTCGCCCGTCTCCGCCGACCGGAGCGCGCAGAGGATCACGCGCAGATCGGTCCGCATCTGGTCGTGCGTCACGAGCTGCGTCGCTTTGCCGTCCAGCGTCGCCGCGATGTTCCGGTAGTAGTCGTGCACGTCGGACTGCGGGCGCGGGATCGTGTACGTATCGACGGTGATCGAATCGCGCGGCGCCATCGTCTTCGTCAGGCCTGCCGCCGTCTCCACGGGGACGACCTCGCTCTCGTGCCAGTGCTTGCAGCGCACGATCTGCGCCTCCTCGCGCCAGTCGGTGATCATCGCCGTTCCCTTCTTCCCGCGCATGTAGAAGCGCGGCATGGCGATGAAGTTGTACGTACCGACCTCGACGTACGCTCTCGCGCCGCTCTGCATGACGATATCGAGCTGGAAGCCGTCGTCCACCTCGTTGTTCGTGATGTGATCGCAGCGGCAGTTGACGCTCTTCACGTCCCAGCCGAGCACCATCAGCGCCTGGTCGATGAGGTGGATGCCCCAGTCGTAGAGCATGCCGCCGCCGTGCGCCTTCTCGCCGCGCCAGTCGGAGGGGATGCCGCGGGAGCCGTGGATGCGGGACTCGATGTTGATGATCTCGCCGATCTCCCCGCTGTCGTGGATCTTCTTCATCGCAAGGTAATCGACGTCGAAGCGGCGGTTCTGATGCACGGTGAACACGCGCCCGCACTGTTTCGAGACGGAGATCATCCGCTCGAGCGAATCCATGGAGAGCGTCACGGGCTTTTCGGAGATGACGTTCTTCCCGGCGAGAAGCGCCGCGACGGCGATCTCCTCGTGCGAGTCGTTCGGCGTCGCCACGGTGACGAGCTCGATCCGCGGATCGGCGAGCAGCTCCTCGCGCGTCGCGTACGCATGGATCCCGCGGCTCTGTGCGAGAGCGCGCCGTTCTTCTTTGATATCGTAAATGCCCGCAAGCTCAAACACATCGCTGTTCAGCAGATGCTGCGTGTGCCATCCGCCCATGCCGCCGTATCCGATTACCGCTGCAAACCGTTTCATGACCGTATGTTCCCGCGGCGGCCCGCCGCCGGGAACGTCCTCCCGTAGAATGATGGACCGGCGCTCGACCGATCATATAATATTATAGCGATCGTCGGCGGAAAGTCAAGAGATTTCCGGATTTTCGCCCGGATTTTCCTCCCGATCCCCGCCGTCCAGGATCATCTCCATGCCGACCTTCTGAGGGACGAGACCGCAGCGCTCGTAAAAGCGCATCGCGTCCCTGTTCGCGCTCCACACGTTCAGCGTCACGTTGTAGCACCCGCGTTCCCGTGCGTATCCCACGACGAAATCGAACAAGCTCCGCCCAACGTGCCGCCCGCGGACGGCCTCGTCGACGCAGAGATCGTCGATATACAGCGTCAGGATATCCGTCATGACCGGGTGCGCCTCGCGGCGCTGCAGGATGCAGAAGGCGTAGCCGAGCACGTCCCCGTCCTCCCCGACGTACACGAAGACGGGACGGTCCCCGTCCCGCAAAAGCGTGCGCAGTTCGTCTTCGTCATATTTCGTCGCCGGTCCCCGGAAGAGATCCGGACGGAGACGGTGATGCACCATGTCCACCTGCACGAGCAGCCGCAGCAGCGCGGGGATATCCCGCTCCTCGGCCCGACGGATCGCATTCATTCCTTACGCCCTCCGTCTTTTTCCGCCTGCGGCTTCTTCTGCCCGCCCTCCGTGCGGATCTTTTCCCAGTAGGCGCGGGCGGCGCTCTCCGCCTTGTTGTCCCCGAACGTATAATAGTGCCGGTCCCGGACGTCGTCCGGCAGATACTGCTGCGGCACGTAGTCCCCCGTGTAATCGTGCGGATACACGTATCCCTTGAAGAGCGGACTGCGCAGATGCTCCGGGACGACGCGCCCGCGTCCGGCGCGGACGTCCTCCGCCGCACGGTCGAACGCGGTATACGCGGTGTTCGATTTCGGCGCCGTGGCGAGCATGACGGCGGCGTTCGCAAGCGGGATCCGCGCCTCCGGCAAACCGAGCTCCTTCGCGGACTCGACGCACGCGCGCGTGATGACGGCCGCCATCGGATACGCCGCGCCGATATCCTCGCTGGCGATGACCATCAGCCTCCGGCAGGGAGAGATGAGGTCCCCGCCCTCGAGCAGCCGCGCCAGATAGAAGACCGCCGCGTCCGGATCGGAGCCGCGGATCGACTTCTGGAGGCAGGAGAGCAGATCGTAGTGGACGTCGCCGTCCCCGTCGAAATTCCCGGCGGAGACGGACGGCATGAACATCCGCACGACGTCCCGCGTCAGCGTCGGCTTCTCCTCTTCGCCCGCCGCCGCATAGGTGACGGCGCTCTCGAGCAGCGTGACGGCGCGGCGCACGTCTCCGCCCGCCACGGAGGCGATATACGAAAGCGCCTCCTCTTCGCATACGACGTCCCGGCCGCTCTCTCCGATAAGAAGCGCGGCGGCGGCGCGCAGACGAGGCATCATGTCCGCCGGCGTGACGGGACGGAATTCCAGGACGGTACAGCGGGAGAGCAGCGCGTCGTAGATATAATAGTACGGGTTCTCCGTCGTGGCGGCGATCAGCGTGATCCGCCCGTCCTCGATATATTCGAGCAGGGACTGCTGCTGCTTGCGGTTGAAATACTGGATCTCGTCGAGATACAGAAGGATCCCGCCCGCGCCGAGGAGTCCCTTCGTCTCGGCGGCGACGGCACGCACATCGGAAAGCGACGCGGTCGTCGCGTTGAGGCTGCGCATCGTCATGCCGGAGGAGCCGGCGATGATGGACGCCGCCGTCGTCTTCCCCGTTCCGGGAGGGCCGAAGAAGATCATGGACGGGATCTTCCCCGCGCGCACCATGCGGCGCAAGATCCCCGCCGGACCGACGAGATGCTGCTGCCCGGACATGTCGTCAAAGGAGGAAGGACGCAGCCGGTCGGCCGCGGGAACGGAATGGGTATACGGATCCATGGCACATCCTCCGAGGATAGTATGGAAGATCGGGGATCAGCCCTCCCCGTTCCACGGCGACGAATCGACGTATTCGTGACGCAGCCGGATCGCCCCGTCCGAGGAGACCGTCAGAACGGTCCCGCCGTTCATGCCGGGCGCCCAGTAGCTGCCGATCCCGGTCTTGAGCCCATAGGCGAGCGTCACGCCGTCCCGGCGCGTCACGGCGTTGTTCATGTGGTTGTGTCCGGCGATGACGTACTTCGTCGAGCCGAGCCCGCGGATCGCGTCAAAGGCGCCCTCGTCCTCCGGATAGATGCTGAAGCCCTCGCGGAGGACGCCGAACGATACGGCGGCGTATTCCGGCTTCCAGCCGACGCCGCGGGCGCTCTCCTCGATCGAGATCTTCGAGCAGTCGACGCCCGGCACGAGCGCTTCCTCGAACGCCGCGCGGTACGCGTTGATCGGGATATGCACGACGAGGATCGAGGAGGGGCAGCCCTCGGCGTTCAGCGCGAGGATCTGTTCGCGGTACCAGGCGATCTGCTCCGGGATGAGCTTCGCCCATTCTCTGCGCGTTTCGCCTTCCGGCGTCACGTACGGCATCCGGTCGTGCGTATCCATCAGAACGACGGCGGACACGGCTTTGCCCTCTTCCTCGATGCGGATCACGTAGTTGCCGTCGCCGAGCGCCTCGGGACCGCTCTCATACAGGCAGTGCGGATGGCGCATGCAAAGCTCGGCGACCTGCCGGATCGTCTCCGGTCCCTTCTCGTTGTCGTGATTGCCCCAGACCGGCGACCACGGCACGCCGAAGCCGTCGAGGAACGCCGCCAGATACTCGTAGCCGTCAAAATCCCCCGGCGCGGCGACGTCGCCGCTGATCGTGATCAGATCCGGGCGCACGCGCTCCATCAGCGTGCGGACCGTCCCCTCGAGGATATGCCGCTTCGCTCCGTCCGCCTTCCAGTCCTTGCCTTCGAGCTGCGGGTCGGACAGATTCAGGATCTGAAAATCTCTGCCCGGCGTCTTTTTGAGTGTGAACATACTGCCTCCGCTTATCAATGTTGTTGAATTTATGTTTTCGACCGTCCGGCCGTCAGGACTTGTCCGGCATCCACGGCGACGGATCGACGTACTCGTGCCGCACGTCCGCGATCCCCTCCGAGGTGATCCGCAGCGCCGTACCGCCGTTCAGCCGCGGATCCCAATAGCAGCCGGGACCCGTTTTCAGGCTGTACACAAGATGCACGCCGTGATAACGGATCACGGTATTGTTGACGTGATCGTGCCCGGCGAGGACGTATTTCGTCGAGCCGAGCGCACGGATCGCGTCGAATACGTGATCCTCTCCGGGAAAGCTGCATATCTCCTCCCACAGCACGCCGAAGGAATCGCGGTATCCCTCGTTCCAGACGGAGCCGTCGGCGCTCTGCGCGGCGGACACGCTCTTCGGATCGAGCCCGTCCCGGAACGCGGCGGCGAACGCCGTCCGGTACGCATAGATCGGGATGTGGAGGATCATCGCGCTGTCGCGGCAGCCGTCCGCCTCAAGCGCGCGGATCTGCTCGCGGTACCAGGAGATCTGCTCCGGGATGAGCCTCGCCCAGACGAGCGTTTCCTTCCCCGACGCGTCGGTGAAAGGATCCCGGTCGTGCGAATCCATCATTACGAGCGCCGTCACCGGCCGCCCGTCCTCCTCGATCCGGATGACGTAGTTGCCGCTGCCCAGTTCCCGCGGGCCGCGCTCGTACAGGCAGAGCGGATGCCGCAGATACCGCGTCACCACGCTCTCGACGTTTTCCGGGCCGCCCTGATTGTCGTGATTGCCCCAGACCGGCGCCCACGGCACGGAAAACGAATCGAGAAGATCGGCCAGCGCGTCGTACGCCGCGTCGTGACCTGCCCAGGAGAGATCCCCGCTGACGGTGATGAGATCCGGGCGCACGCGGCCGACGAGTTCCCGGACGGTACCGATCAGGATCTCGCCGTTCGGATGCCCCGGCTGCCATTCGTCCGTCCCCAGCTGGGGATCCGTGAGATTCAGAACGGTAAAATCCCTGCCCGGCGTTTTGGAAAGAGAAAGCATGCGTTTCCTCCTCTGAGTTCTTTATGCTCTTCCGCTCCCCGCACGGGGGAGAGAACGCAAAAACCCCGGAAATACTATAGCATGAAACGGTGCGATTGTCAAGAGAAGGGCGCAATTTCCGTCCGTCGTCGCGGATTGCAAAACGTGCGGATCTGTGTTATAATGTATACGGTCGATTTTCGGTCGGCAAATCACGGTCCGTACCGCAGGAGGCAGTTATGTCCGGGATCGCTCCGGTGCTCCTCGCGTGGTTTGAGAAAAACCGCCGCATCCTTCCCTTCCGGGAGGATCCGACGCCCTATCACGTGTGGATCAGCGAGATCATGCTCCAGCAGACGCGCATGAACGCCGTCCTGCCGTATTACGCGCGCTTCATGGAGGCGTTCCCCACGCCGGAGGCGCTCGCCGCCGCGGATCCCGGCCGGCTCCGCCGGGTGTGGGAAGGGCTCGGATACTACAGCCGCGCGGAGAATCTCCGGCGCGCCGCGATCCGGATCGTCGAAGAATACGGCGGCAGCCTGCCGCCGAGCTATGAGGCGCTGCGCGCGCTGCCCGGCATCGGAGAGTACACGGCGGGCGCCGTCGCCTCCATCAGCTTCGGCATCCCCTGCCCGGCGGTGGACGGCAACGTTCTCCGCATCTTCTCCCGGCTGTACAACGACCGTTCCGACTGCACGCAGGCCGCGGTGAAGCGCCGCTTCACCGAGCGGGTCATGGAGCACCAGCCGCCCGAACGCCCCGGCGACTTCAATCAGGCGCTGATGGAACTTGGCGCGCTCGTATGCGTTCCGGGCGAGCCGCACTGCGCCGCCTGTCCTCTCGCCGGACTCTGTATGGCGTTCGCCGCCGGGTCGGCGGCTTCGCTCCCCGTCAGAAAAGAAAAAAAAGCACGTCGGTCGGAATGCGCGACGGTGCTGATCGTCCGCTCCCCGGCGGGCTTCCTCATGCAGAAGCGTCCGGAGCACGGTCTGCTCGCGGGGCTCTGGCAGCCGCTGACGTGGATGGAGGCGCTCGACGCGCGTGAAGCGGCCGTCCGCCTTGCCGCCCTGCTCCCGGACGCGGAAACGTCCGTCGCGGGAGCCCTGCCGCCCGCGCGGCATCTGTTCACGCACATCGAGTGGAAGCTGAACGGCTACCTCGCCGCCGCTTCGCGCGCCGTCCCCCTCCCGCAAGGCATGGAATGGGCGCCGCCCGACGCCCTCGGCGGCTATGCGATCCCCCGCGCCTTCAAGGCGTACGTTCCGTATCTGCGCGAGCCGCTCCGTTCCGGCGAAGGAACGCCTCCGCCGCTTCGATGATCCGTCCGATGCTCCGTCCGCCGAGGCGTCGGATCGCCGCCGCCTTCTCCGCCCACACGCAGTCGGAGATCTCGTTCCGTCCGAGGGAAAGTTCTCCCTTCGCCTCCGCCAGAAACACGACGACGTTCTTCGACGCCTTGGCGGAAACGGTATACGAAAGTTCCCGCCGGAAGCCGTCGATCAGCGACACGCTGAGCCCCGTCTCCTCGCGGATCTCACGCAGCGCCGTATCGCGCTCCGTCTCGCCCGCGGCGATATGCCCCTTCGGGATGCTCCAGGTGCCGGAGCGGTGCTGATACAGCACCAGATATTCGATCACGCCGCCGTCGCCGATCCGGTACAGGATCGCGCCGCACGACTTTTCATAAATGCAGACGACGCCCGTGTCGTATTTGTGCTCAAGGAAGCGGACCGCTTCCCCGATCTGCGGCTCGTAGGCGACGACGCCGCTCGGAGCCGCGACGAGCGCGTCCCGCGTGCCGTTGCGGCGGTGGATAGCCGCGATCACCGTCCCGGTGAAACGGCGCACGGACTTGTGCACGCCGTAGATATACACCTCCGGCTCCCGGCCGTCCGGCGAGAGGATCCCCGGCAGATATCCGCAGTTCAGTTCGTACCGCTTCCGCGGATCTTCTTCGAGCGCGCTCCCGTACGGATGATCGACGACGACCGTCAGATGGCGGCCGAGGAACTGATCCGTGAAGCTGAGGCGGAGGATGCCGCGGATGAACGCATCCTTTCCGGCGGCATACGCCGCCGGATCCGTGCGGTGCTCCGCGGCGAGCCGCTTCTTCAGCTGCTCGTACTCGTTCGCCGCAAAAACGTGGTTGTTCAGATATTCCCGAAAAGCGACGAGCTCGCCGTAGGCGGGGCTCCGCGCGCGCGTGATCCAGAGGCAGACGGCGTCGTACGGACGGCTGTGCTGGCTGCGCTGCATGCGGATGCAGCCGGTTCCGTCCGTCGGGATCCGGCGGTAGCCGCAGCCCGCCAGCTTGCGCAGGACTTCTTCCACGTCGCATTCCTCGCGCAGTCCGAGCGCGATATCGATGACCGGAACGGCGAGGATCCCGCGGATCGCCGTCGAACCGATATGACGCGACGCTTCCAGATCGTCTCCGAGCCATGCGGCAAGCGACCGCAGCGCCGCCGCCGCCGCGCTCTCCCATACCGCCGTATGGCGGCACAGGCGCACTTCCTTCGGCATATCCCGCGCACCTCCTCTCCCGACCGGCTCCGACAGCCGTCTCATATATCATAATTATAACGCATCCGGAAACGGATAGTCAAGGCATTTGCGTGAAAAAGTGCGCTCTGCCGTCTCCGGCGCTCCGCCGTCCGCCAGAAGCTTCCAAAGGAGGAAAACGATGCCGCTCACTCTCTCGTCTCCCGTATCCGCCATGCGCGCCGTAGGGGAAGCGCGCGCCGCTGCGCTCGCGTCGCTCGGCATCGTCAACGTGCGCGATCTGCTCCGTCATTATCCGCGCGGCTATCAGTTCCGCGGCGACGTGCGCTGTGCCGCCGAGGCGGCGCGCCTCGTCCGATCCGGGACGGACGCGCCCGTGTCGCTGTGTCTGACCGTCTCCTCCGAGCCGTCGCTGCGCACGATCCGCCGCGGGATGTCGATCCTTCGCTTCCGCGCCTTCGACGAGAGCGGCGTGTGCGAGATCACGTACTTCAATCAGAATTACCTGAAAAACACCTTCCATACGGGCGGGGAATTCCGCTTCTACGGGCGCGTGTCGGCGGAGGGGAAGACGCTGAAGATGACGTCGCCGGTCTGGGAGCCCTGCGTGCCCGGACGCGCGCTGCCCGCCATCGTGCCGGTCTACCCGCTCGCCGCCGGGCTCAAGCAGAAGTTCCTCGCCGGGCTGATCCGCGACGCGCTCGACGCCGTCGCCGGGCAGCTGGAGGAAACGCTCCCGACCGACGTGCTCCGCGAGCGCTCGCTCTGCGCCCTGCCGTACGCGATCCGGAACATCCACGCGCCCGAGGACGCGGACGCGCTCGGGCGCGCCCGGCGGCGGCTCTTGTTCGAGGAGCTGTTCGAGTTCGGGCTGGCGCTCTCCACCGCGGCGGCGGCGCGCGCCGTGCCCGCGCCCGCCATGGAGAATACGGACGTCGCGCCGCTGCTCGGCGCGCTCCCGTATGAGCTGACCGGCGCGCAGAAACGCTCCATCGCCGAGATCGCCGCCGACCTCGCCTCCGGGCGCCGCATGAACCGGATCCTGACCGGCGACGTCGGCTCCGGCAAGACGGTCGTCGCCGCCGCCGCCGCGTGGATCGCCGTGCACAACGGCTACCAGGCGGCGATCATGGCGCCGACGGAGATCCTCGCGGCGCAGCATTACGAATCGCTGCTCCCGCTGCTCGGCGCGCACGGGATCGGCGTGCTCCTCCTCACCGGCTCCGCCGCCGCGGCGCAGAAACGGAAGGTACACGAGGCGATCGCCGGCGGTATCGGCGCGGACGTGGTGATCGGCACGCACGCGCTCCTCTCCGAGTCCGTCTCCTTCTCCCGTCTCGGTCTCGTCATCGAGGACGAACAGCACCGCTTCGGCGTGATGCAGCGCGCCGCGCTCGCGGAGAAGAGCGGCGACGCGCACCTGCTCGTCATGAGCGCGACGCCGATCCCGCGCACGCTGTCGCTGCTCGCCTACGGCGGGCTCAGCATCTCCCGGCTCGACGAGATGCCGCCCGGACGGCAGGCGGTGGATACCTACGTCGTCGGCGAAGCGTACCGGGAACGGCTGAACGCCTTCATCCTCCGGCAAACGGAAGCGGGGCATCAGGTCTACGTCGTCTGCCCCGCCGTCGAGGAAGAAAAGAAGGACGCGTCCTCCGACGATCCGGAGGAGCTGACGGATCCGATGTTCTCCGACGCGCAGGAGGACCGTCCGCCGCTCAAGGCGGCCGTCGAGCACGCCGCCGCCCTTGCCGCCGCCTTTCCTTCGCTTCGCGTCGGCTTCGTCCACGGAAAGATGAAGCCTGCCGAGAAGGAACGGGTCATGCGCGAATTCACGGAGGGGACGGTCCAGATCCTCGTCTCCACGACGGTGATCGAGGTCGGCGTCAACGTTCCGAACGCGACGCTGATGATCGTCGAGAACGCCGAGCGCTTCGGGCTCGCGCAGCTCCATCAGCTGCGCGGCCGCGTCGGGCGCGGGGAGGCGAAATCCTACTGCGTCCTCGTCTCCGACGCGAAGGGAGAAGCGGCGCGGCAGCGGCTGGAGGTGATCCGGCGGCTCCGCGACGGCTACGCGATCGCGGAGGAGGATCTGCGCCTGCGCGGACCGGGGGATTTTCTGGGGGCCGAAGGCGCCGTCCGTCAGCACGGCGCTTTGCCGACGGTCTTCTCCGCCGCCGCAGAGGACGCCGATCTGCTCACCGCAGCGTTCGGGACCGCCCGGGCTCTGCTCGAAGCGGATCCGGAGCTGCGCGCGCCGGAACACGCCGTACTGCGCGAAGCCGTCGCCGAGGCGCGCCGCCGCACGGCGAACACCTGCAACTGACGTACCGCCGTCAGAGAAGGAGCGTTTCATGGAGTACGAAGTACACCGCGGGGATCCGCACGATCCGTCCCGCCTTCCCGAAGAACGGGCCGTGTACGAATTGCTCGGCCGGCTGGGGATCGATTACGACCGCGTCGATCACGAGGCGGCGTTCACGATCGACGCCTGCGCCGACGTCGACCGCGCGCTCGGCTTTCCCATCTGCAAAAATCTCTTTCTGCGCAACAGCAGCGGCTCCCGCTCGTATCTGCTCCTCATGCCGGGGGATAAGGCGTTCCGCACGCGGGAGGTGTCCGCCCAGCTCGGCGAGACGCGCCTCTCCTTCGGCGACGCCGAGCGGATGCGCGCGATGCTCCGCCTCAGCCCCGGCTCCGTCTCCGTGTTCGGTCTGCTGTTCGACGATGCGGGAGCGGTGACGCTCCTGATCGACCGCGATCTTCTCTCGCTTCCCCGCTTCGGCGCGCATCCGTGCATCAATACCTCGACCGTCGCGTTCCCGACGGACGAGCTGATATCGAAGGTCCTCCCCGCCCTGCGGCACGAGCCGCGGTACGTCACGCTGACGGGCGCGTGAGCGCCGTTGTGAATAAGGTGTTACTTTTTTTGCCGCGTTTTCTTGATTTATCGCAGGATCTGCGGTATAATATCCGTGTGCGGGCGTTTCCCGCCGGAAATCGATCTTAATACAAAGGAGTATACAGTTTCTATGGGCGAGCTCAACTATACCAGCGAAGTAGAAGCCATGTGCTGTGTGAAGCAGGGTCCGAACCACGGTCCCGCCCCGATCCCGGAAGAGGGCAAATGGGTCAAGGCGAAAGAAGTCAAAGACATTTCCGCGCTGACGCACGGCGTCGGCTGGTGCGCGCCGCAGCAGGGCGCCTGCAAGCTGACGCTGAACGTCAAGGACGGCATCATCCAGGAGGCGCTCGTCGAGACGCTCGGCTGCTCCGGCATGACGCATTCCGCCGCGATGGCGGCGGAGATCCTCCCCGGCAAGACGATCCTCGAAGCGCTGAACACCGACCTCGTCTGCGACGCGATCAACACGGCGATGAGAGAGCTGTTTCTGCAGATCGTCTACGGCCGCTCCCAGTCCGCTTTCTCCGAGAACGGTCTGAACATCGGCGCCGGACTCGAGGACCTCGGCAAGGGGACCCGCAGTCAGGTCGGCACGATGTACGGCACGGTGAAGAAGGGCGTCCGCTATCTGGAGATGGCGGAGGGCTACGTCACCCGCATGGCGCTCGACGAGGACGATCAGGTCATCGGCTACGAGTTCGTCAACCTCGGAAAGATGACGGACTTCATCAAGAAGGGCGACGATCCGTCCGCCGCCTATGAAAAGGCGATGGGTCACTACGGCCGCTTCGACGAAGCCGCCAAGTATATCGATCCGAGAAAGGCGTAAGGAGGACAACGAATATGGCACTGTTTGAAAACTACGAGAGACGAGTCGACAAGATCAACGCCGCGCTCGCCGAATACGGGATCTCCTCCATCGAAGAATGCAGAACGATCACGCTGAACGCCGGGATCGACTGCGAAAAGATCGTCCGCGAGACGCAGCCGATCTGCTTTGAGAACGCCGTGTGGGCGTACACCGTCGGCGCCGCCATCGCCCTGAAGAAGAATTGCCGCAAAGCCGCGGACGCCGCCGCCGCCATCGGCATCGGTCTGCAGTCCTTCTGCATCCCCGGCTCCGTCGCCGAAAACCGCAAGGTCGGTCTCGGTCACGGCAACCTCGGCAAGATGCTCCTCTCCGAGGAGACGGAATGCTTCTGCTTCCTCGCCGGTCACGAGTCCTTCGCCGCCGCCGAGGGCGCGATCAAGATCGCGCTGAACGCGAACAAAGTGCGCGTAAAACCCCTGCGCGTCATCCTCAACGGTCTCGGCAAGGACGCCGCCTTCATCATCTCCCGCATCAACGGCTTCACCTACGTGCAGACCGAATTCGATCCGTACACCGAAGAGGTGAAGATCGTCCGCGAGATCCCCTACTCCAAGGGACCGAGAGCGGCCGTCCGCTGCTACGGCGCCGACAACGTGCCCGAAGGCGTCGCGATCATGAAGCTGGAGAAGGTCGGCGTGTCCATCACCGGCAACTCCACGAACCCCACCCGTTTCCAGCATCCGGTCGCCGGCACCTATAAGAAATGGTGCACGGAGAACGGCGTCGGCTACTTCTCCGTCGCCTCCGGCGGCGGCACGGGCCGCACGCTCCATCCGGACAACATGGCCGCCGGTCCGTCCAGCTACGGCATGACGGACACGATGGGCCGCATGCACTCCGACGCGCAGTTCGCCGGCTCTTCCTCCGTCCCCGCGCACGTGGAGATGATGGGTCTGATCGGCATGGGCAACAACCCGATGGTCGGCGCGACCGTCGCCGTCGCCGTCGCCGTCGAGGAAGCGATGAAGAACGCCCCGCGCGTCAAGCCCGGCCTCGACGCCCTCGACAAGGTCGTAAAGCCCGCCGTAAAGAAACTCACGAAATGATCCTTCTCCCCGCACGAAAAAGCTCTCCCGTCCGCCGGACGGGAGAGCTTTTGTATTTGTCTGTTCGGCCGTTCCCTTTACCGGACGCGCGGCATCGCCGTCATCCGCAGTTTGGCGCAGCCGTAGGGGATGAGTTCCTGCACGACCGGCTTGCCTTTCGCGCGCGGGGACTTCGGCTTCGCGGCGGCATAGATCCCGTATTCCTCCTCCATCCGCCAGTCGACCGGGCAGAGGCGCATGCGCAGCGCCAGACGCGGATGCTTCGAGGAGAACGGGACGTCGTCCCCGCGCTTCGTGCACACCTTCACCGCGCCGTCGGCAAAGCCCCAGCGCCACTCGCCCTCGGGGAGCAGTTCGTAATCGCAGTAGGGGAAGCGCCGCTCCACCCCGCCGCCTTCGTATTCGATCTGTTTTTCCGTATACGGGATCGGCAGAGAGAAGACGAGCGGACCGTACCCGACCGTCTGCAGTCCGAACGGACGGCGCTCGAAACGCACCTCGTCATGCAGCTCGATCCGCACCGTCTCCGAATCGGACCACGTGCGGGAGACCGTGACGTACCCGGTGTTGCGGCGCGTCTCGCCGTCGACCGTCACGCCGCGGCTCCAGCCGGGGATCCGGATGCGCAGCTTCATGGAGACGGGCCGCGCGGCCTTGACCGTGACCGCCGCCGTATGGCGGAACGGGTATTCCGTGCGGATCGTGACGGTGACGGGCACGCCCTTTACCTTCGTATGGAGCGCGGCGGGCAGAAGCATCGCGCACTCGATCTCCCTCTCGGAGCGGGAAAGGAAGACGTGCATCGCCAGCTTCGGCCATCCCTGATTGAAATTCGCCGTGCAGCAGCCGTAGTTCGGCTCGAGCCCGAACAGGTTCGCGTCGACGTTGTTCGTGCCGAAGGGCGATTTCGCGAAGCGCATGCAGGCGATCTGGTTCACGCACTGGTCGTACTGATGCGTCCACATGTCGTCGGACAGCGTCGCGGGAAGCGCGTTGAACGCCGCCTTCTCCAGCCGGTCCATCCATTCGCGCCGCCCCGTCAGGCGGTACAGCCATTCGCAGCTGTACATCAGCTCGACGACGTGGCACAGCTCCGTCCCGCGGTTCGGCGCGAGCCCGGCGAGGCACTCGTCGCCGCTGAACGTGCCGACGGCCGTCCCGTGATACTTTTCCAGATGCCGCCACATCTTCTCCGGCGTGTCCGAGAGCTTCTCGCCGAACAGCGCCTCGTAGAGCGCGTCGCACTTGAACATCATGCCGATATTGACGATGTGCGTCTCAAACGTCCAGCGGCGCTGCATATCCTTCCACGTCTCCATATAGGAGTCGTACCGCATGCCCTGCTCGCGCATCGTCCGCGCAAGGGAGAGGATCCATTCCTCCGGATTCCTCTTATACAGGTGGAACAGCGGGACGACGCACTCGAAATGGCGGGCTTTTCCCCAGCTGAAGAGATGGATCTCCCCGCTCTCCAGCTTCTCCCACAGGCACTTCAGCGCGTGGTACAGACCCTCTTCCGCCCGCTCGTCGCCGGTGAACTCGACGTACATGGCGAGCACCTTCCCGATCAGGAACGCCGCCCAGACGTCGTATTCCTTGACGTTCACGCCGTTCGTCTTGTCGTCGGGGCAGATCCATCCGTTCGGCGCCTGCCGGTCGAGGATCGCGTCGACGTACCATTTCGCGCGCGCCATCTTTTCTTTATCGCGCAAAAGCCACGCGAGCGGGATGTAGCCGTCGAGCCAGTACGGCACGCGCTCCCAGCCCTCCCTGTCTCCGCCGATCCACGCGCTGTCGCGCACGTCCGGCCAGATCTTGTCCAGATGTCCGGACAGCCCGTCCGCCTGGATCTCGAGCTGCCGCTTCAGCCAGCCCTTCACTTCGATCTGCGCGGGAGTAAACAGCTCTGTCATATCCTTTCTCCTCTCTGTATCCTTCCGGTCGAGCCGGTTCACCCGATCGTATATTCCGTCCCGGCGGGCGTGTCCTTCAGCGTCACGCCCATCGCGGACAGCTCCGCGCGGATCGCGTCGGCGCGGGCGTAATCCTTCGCCTTCTTCGCCGCCGCCCGCTGTGCGATCATCTCCTCGATCTTCGCCGTGAGCGCGTCGTCCGCCGCCGGCGCCGCCGACGCCGCTTCTCTCTCCCGCTCCGCCGCGTCGAGCAGTCCGAGCGAGAGCACGCCGTCGAACTCGCCGATCAGCGCCAGCTTCCGTGCGTCGGAGAGCGGCGCCTTGAGAACGTCGTACAATACGGTCACGCCGAGCGAGGTGTTCAAATCATTGCCGAGCGCTTCGTCGAACTGCGCGCGCAGCGCCGCCGCGGTCTCCGCGTTCTCACCGGTCGCCGCCGGATCGAGCGCCGCGATGCGCGAAACGAGCTTGCGGTACGCCGCCGCCGCGTTGTCCAGCGCCTCCCACGAGAAAACGAGCGCCTTCCGGTAGTGGGAGCCGAGGCAGAAGAAGCGGTACACGAGCGGGTCGTATCCCTTCTCCTCCAGGAGCGAGACCGTCAGAAATTCCCCGGAGGATTTGCTCATTTTCCCCGTCGCCGTGTTCAGATGAAGCACGTGGAACCAGTATTTGCACCACGGGTGACCGAGGTACGCCTCCGACTGCGCGATCTCGTTCGTGTGATGCGGGAAGGCGTTGTCGATCCCGCCGCAGTGGAGATCGAGATACTCGCCGAGGTGCTTGATGCTGATGGCGGAGCATTCAATATGCCAGCCCGGATAACCGAGCCCCCACGGGCTCTCCCATTTCAGCTCCTGATCCTCGAATTTCGATTTCGTGAACCAGAGCACGAAGTCCGTCTTGTTCCGTTTCCTCTCGTCCGCTTCGACGCCTTCGCGGACGCCGACCTCCAGATCTTCCGCCTCGAAGTTGTGGAAGACGTAGTACTTGTCCAGCTTCGAGGTATCGAAATAGACGTTCCCGTCGGCGACGTAGGCGTACCCGCGGTCGAGCAGCCCCTGTACCATCGTGATGAACTCCGGGATGCAGTGCGTCGCCGGCTCCACGACGTCCGGCGTCCTGATATGCAGTTTCGCGCAGTCGGCGAAGAACGCGTCCGTGTAGAACTGCGCGATCTCCATGACCGTCTTATGCTCGCGGCGCGCGCCCTTGAGCATCTTGTCCTCGCCCGTATCCGCGTCGCTCGTCAGATGGCCGACGTCCGTGATGTTCATGACGCGCTTCACGTCGTATCCCGAATAGCGCAGATACTTTTCCAGCACGTCCTCCATGATGTAGGTGCGGAGATTGCCGATGTGCGCGAAATGATAGACCGTCGGGCCGCAGGTGTACATCTTCACCTTCCCCGGCGTATAGGGCACGAATTCTTCCTTCTCGTGCGACAAAGAATTATACAGCTTCATGATTGCTCCTTTCCGCCTGCTCTTTCAGGCCGCCTCTGCGTCGTCCGCCGCCTCTTTCGCGTTCCCGAGCGGCCGGAGCGCCAGATATCCCGCGCCGCATCCGACCGCCGCCGCCGCGCACCCGAGCGCGAGCAGGAGCGGGATACTGTCCGGGATATACGCCAGCGCGTAGGACGCGGCGTTGAAGCCCGCGTGACAGCAGATCGTCACGACGATGGAATCGCCGTTGCGCTCCATGAGCAGAACGAACAGAAGTCCGAGCAGACCGGCGTATACGAACGAAATGATATGACCGTGCGCGGCGCCGAACACGACGGCGGAAAGCACCACCGCGATGCCGCGGCGCATCCCGCGGCGCAGGCGCGTGTAGATGAGTCCGCGGAAGACGATCTCCTCCATCAGCGGCGTGAAGATCGCGATATTGATGAACTCGATCACGACGGGACCGCCGTAGAGGAAATCCGCATCCTCATTGAAGCTTTCGACGAGGGACTCCGGGATCGGCAGAACGTAGAGCAGAAGGCTGACGACGACCTGGAGCGATATCCCGAGAAGCAGCGCGTACAAAGCGCGGGAGACGGGAACGCGGCGGACGTGCATCTCCTCCAGCGGCTTTTTGTGCCGGATGCGGAACTGGATGCAGTAGATCAGGATCGTAAGCAGCGTCGACAGGATGAGGAGCAGATGCAGGTGCTGCTGCACCTGCACGTACAAATCCTCGATCAGCGCGTCGTACATCGCATAGACGTCGCCGCCCGCGATCACGACCTGCGCGATCGGTCCCGCGAGCATCGCCATCTCGTACGTGAAAACGACGACGTTCTCCACGATCAGATAGACCAAAAAGTACACGAGCGCGCGGAGCACGGCAAGGAAAAATTTCTTCACGGGAGAGTCGCTCTTCGGCGCGGGCCGGGCGGACAGCGGCTGCCCGCAGTACATGCAGAAGCGCAGACCGTCCTCGGCTTCATGGCCGCATTTCGGACAGAACATATCGGTCTTCCTTTCCTTCAGGAATCTGAGCGGGACTGCGTGCGCGGCGCACGGGAGCGCTTCTGCTCCAGCGCCGCGATCCGCTCGTCCAGCGCGCGGAGCTGTTCCGCCACGGGATCGGGGATGTGCGTCTGATCGAGATCCGCCGCCACCCGCTTGCCCGCGCAGCGGACGATCCGCGCCGGGATGCCGACCGCGGTCGAATCCGGCGGCACGTCGCGCAGAACGACGGCGCCCGCGGCGATCTTCGCGTTGTCGCCGATCGTGAAATTGCCGAGGAGCTTCGCTCCGGCGCCGACCATGACGTTGTTGCCGAGCGTCGGATGGCGTTTCCCCGTTTCCTTTCCCGTGCCGCCGAGCGTCACGCCCTGATACAGCGTGCACCCGTCCCCTATGATCGCCGTCTCGCCGATGACGACGCCGGCGCCGTGGTCGATGAAGAGTCCCCGCCCGATCTGCGCGCCGGGATGGATCTCGATCCCGGTGAAGAAGCGGCCGAGCTGGCTCACCATGCGGGCGGTGAAGAAGAGTTTCTTTTTATACAGCGCGTGCGAGATCCGGTGGAAGAACAGCGCGTGCAGCCCCGGATACAGAAGCAGCGCCTCCGCGCGGGAACGGGCGGCCGGATCGCGCTCGCAGATCGCGTCGACGTCGCGGCGCAGCGCGCGGGCGATCCCTTCCCTCTTTTGTCCCGTCTCCTTTTTGCGGATGCGGACGGTGATATGCTTCATCTATGTCCTCCCTTTCCCCGCGGCGCCGCGGAAAAGCATTTCCCGGCGCCGAAAACAAAATACGCCCGTCTCCTGCAAGAGGCGACGGGGCGCGGTTCCACTCTCATTGGTTCTCATGACCCGTTAACGCCGGGGATACGTCCCTTGCGGGATCGGCTCGCGGAGGCACAGCCCGGACGCGTCCGCTGCCGTTTTCAGCCGGTGGGGCAGCTCTCTGGAGGACGCGGGACCCGGATTCTTTCCGGTCGTCGCCGTTATTCCTATTATACTACGCCGCGCGGGATTTGTAAAGAAGGATCGCGAAAAAATCCTCCGGGATTTTTCCCGGAGGATCCTTACACAGCGCTCTTTCAGCGGGCGGCGTCCGCCAGTTCCGGCGAAAGCGTCTCCAGCATGCCGAGCAGTTCCTCGTCGCCCATCGAGGTCGTACGTCCGTCCTCGTACTGCGCGTCGACCTTCTCCTTCATCGCCGCGATGATCGGCGCGTGCTTTTCGATGTGCAGATCGACGTGATTCTCGCGGAAGCGGGTGTTCAGCCACATGGCGATCCCCGCCGCGCCGGAATGGACGTCCACGGCGACGCGCGCCGGACGGTTCAGGAGTTTTTCCGTATTGAAGATATTGTAGATCTCCTCGTCCTTCATCAGCCCGTCCGCGTGGATCCCGGCGCGGGTGACGTTGAAATTCGCGCCGACGAACGGCGTCCGCGGCGGGATCTTGTATCCGATCTCGTTCTCAAAGTACTCGGCGATCTCCGTAATGACCGGCAGTTCCATGCCGTCCGTCGTCCCGCGCAGCGAGGCGTACTCGATGACCATCGCTTCGAGCGGACAGTTGCCCGTCCTCTCGCCGATGCCGAGCAGCGCGCAGTTGACGCCGGAGGCGCCGTAGAGCCACGCGGTGGACGCGTTCGTCACGACCTTATAGAAATCGTTGTGCCCGTGCCATTCGAGCTGCTCCGGCGCGAGTCCGGCGTAGTGGATCAGACCGTACACGATCCCCTGCACGCTGCGCGGGAGCGCCGCGCCCTGATAGTTCACGCCGTAGCCCATCGTATCGCAGGCGCGGATCTTGACCGGGATGCGGTACTCCTCGCCGAGCTGACGGAGCGCCTCGGCGAAGGGCACGACGAAGCCGTAGAAATCCGCGCGGGTGATATCCTCAAAGTGACAGCGCGGGCGGATCCCCAATTCGAGCACCTCGCGCACGATGGCAAGATACTTCTTCATCGCCCCGGCGCGCGTCAGCCCCATCTTGTTGTAAATGTGATAGTCCGAGCAGGAGACGAGGATCCCCGTTTCGCGGATGCCGAGCGACCGGACGAGTTCGAAATCCTTCTGCGAGGCGCGGATCCACGTCGTGATCTCCGGGAAATCGTAGCCGAGCGCCATGCATTCCTCCAGCGCCCTGCGGTCCTTCTCCGTATAGACGAAAAACTCGCTCTGCCGGATCAGGCCGCGCGGTCCGCCGAGGCGGTGCATCAGCTTGTACAGATCCGTGATCTGCTTCGTCGTGAAGGGAGAGGTGGACTGCTGTCCGTCGCGGAAGGTCGTGTCCGTGATCCAGATCTCATCCGGCATCTGCACCGGCACGAAACGGTGGTTGAAAGAGACCTTCGGCACGGAATCGTAGTCGAACAGATACCGCTGCAGGTTCGGCGTATCCCGCTCCTGGAGCGAATAACGGTAGGAGGACTGCTCGATCAGGTTCGTCTGCGGGGAAAACTCCACCTTGACGTCGCTGGAGATCGAATGGCTGAACGTGCTGTTGTTCGGCATGAGTGTACCCTTTCTGTATCGAGAGAAAGGCGGAGGCGGCAAACGGACGCCTCCGCGGCTTGTATCCTATAGGATACCACTTTATTTGCATAATGTCAAGCGCAATCCTGCGAATTATCGATATTTTTTTCTGAAAATCAGCAAATTATGAATCTTCCCGCGTTTTTCCTGCAAACAGAGCGGCGGCAACGTCGAAATCCTTCTCCGAGAGCGCGCACATTTCCTCCGTACGCTCCGCGAGCGCCGCGCGCAGCGTCTCCCGGGAGGCGAGCAGCCGGCGCGCCGCGGCGAGGATCTCTTCCCCGTCGGCGGAGAAAGCGGGCAGCACGTTCTCCCGCATCCGCACGTATTCCATGAACGCGTCGATCTTCGGATCGTAGGAAAGCGCGAGCGGCGGCACGCACGCGGCGCAGGCGAAAATCAGCGCGTGCAGGCGCATGGCGATCACGCAGCGCGCCCCGGCGATCCGCGCGCGGATCTCCCCAAAGGAAGCGGCGCCGTATTTTTCCGCCGAGACGCCCGCCTCGCGCAGCCGTTCCGCCATGCGGGCGCAGATCCCGTCGTCGTACGCCGGCTGCATCGGCAGTACGACCGCGTCCAGATCCGCCTCGCGGCAGAGATCCCGCGCCGCGGCAAAGAGCGCGTCCTCCAGCGCCCGCGTCCGTCTGCCGTCCGCCGTTTCCCGCAGGGAAAGAAGCAGATACGGGCGTTCCGTCTGTGCCGGACGCGGTGTGCCGAGGCGGAACACCGGATCGGCACTGACGCGGATCCGCGCCGCGTCGATGCCCATGGAGACGAGTTCCTCACGCGACTGCTCCTCCCGGACGCTGACGGCGTCCGCCGCCGCCACGGCGCGCGCCGCGCGCCGCCGGTTCTTTTCCCGGGAGATCGGGCCGACGCCGTTCGCAAAGACCATCACCGGCACGCCGGCGCGCTCCGCGCAGCGCATCACCGCGGTATAATAGACGAGCGACTGCGTGCTCGTCGCGTCCTGGAGCAGGCTCCCGCCGCCGCTGATGAGGAGCTTTGCGCGGCGGATCTCCCGCCGGACGGCGAAGAAGCGGAAGCGGCGAACGGCACGCACGCCGGGCGCCGGCGGCTTCCCGTTTTTCGAGAGCGCGGAGATGCGGTAAATACCCCGCGCGCGCAGACCCTCGGCAATGGCGGTCAGGAGCGCGTCGTCTCCCGCGTTGCCGAAGCCGTAATAGCCGGAGACGACCGCGTCGCCCCGGCGGAAAACGTGCTCCCGGATCGCGCGGGCGTACACCGTTTCGGCGTCTCCCGCCATGCGCGCGACGGAATACTCCCGTTCGATGAGCGCGCGTCCGTACGCTCCCATCTCCCGCCGTTCCTCCGGCGTTTTTTTGAGAACGGTGATCACGGCGTCGGCGAGCGTGTCGGCATCCGCCACGTCGCGTCCGCGGCAGCAGAAATTCGTTCCGACCGCCTCCGCCGTCAGGATGGGCACGAAGGCGCCGAGATGTCCCTGCGCGCCGGAGAGGATCACGGGGATCCCGCACGCCATCGCCTCCATCGCCGCGCGCGACACGCCGACGAAGAGATCCGCCGCGGGCAGGATCGCCGGGATGTCCGTGCGCGGTCCGAGGACCTCGATCCGCCCGCCGCCGAGCGCTGCGTCCGTGTCCGCCGCCGCCGCGCGGACGTCGCCGAGGACGTCGCCGCCTCCGACGACGACGAGCCGCGCGTCCGGGACCGCGCCGACGATCTCCGGCATCGCCTCGATCATGGCATAGACGTGCCCGGCGCTCTCACGGTCGAGCCGCGTCACGCAGAGGATCGTCCGCCGTCCCGGCGCCAGAAGCTCCGCCGACGGCTCTCCCGCGCGGAACGCCTCCACGTCGATGCCGTTGACCGTCACGGTGATCTTGTCGGCGGGCATATGATACCATTTCTGAAGATACTCCCGCACGTCCTCCGACACGGCGAGCGCCCTCTCGCCCGTCCGGGTCAAGAGCCGCCAGTACCAGACCGGATTGAACACGCCGTGGAACGTCGTGACGAACGGGACGTCCGCCCGCCGCGCGACGATCGCGGAAAGGAAGCCGGGGATCCGCGCATGCGCGTGGATCACGTCGAAGCGCTCTTCGCGCACGAGCCGCCGCAGCGTCCGGTACGCACGGAGGAGTGCCGCCGGATGCTTGGAATGGAGCGGCGCGTCGACGTGGCGCACGCCGTCCGCGGTCAGCGCGTCGACGTAGACGCCGCCGTTCGAGACGACCGTTACGCTGTGCCCGCACCTTGTGAGACAGCGCGCCAGCTCGAGGATATGCGTCTCCGCCCCCCCGATCCCCAGACTCATCGTGACCATCAGAATATGCATGACCGCGCCTCCCGTTCCGTATCTGTCATTAGTATATCCGAAATCCGCGCCGTGCGCAAGAGGGGAGAGGAAATCCGCGTCGGAAATCCTTCGCTTTTCCGCCGGATACGGAAAAAACCGGCACCGAATCTCTTCGGTGCCGGTCCGCTGTCCGTGGATTTCCCCTCCCGCCCCGCGGGGGGGGGGAACGCAAAGCGTTATTCTTCCTCGACCTTATGCTCGGCGATGACCTTCTGCGCGACGGAGGCGGGGACCTCTTCATAGGTGTTCACCTTGAAGTCGAAGGAGCCTCTGCCCTGCGTGGTGGCGCGGAGCGTGATGACGTAATCGCTCATCTCGGCCTTCGGCACGTCGCCGACGATCGTCGTGTAGCCCGCCTTGCCCTCGGTGGGATTCATGCCGTTCATGCGGCCGCGGCGCTTCGTGAGGTCGCCGATGATGTCGCCGACGTAGCTGTCGGGGATCGTGACCTTCAACTCGCCCACCGGCTCGAGCAGGATCGGGTTCGCCAGCGGCAGGCCGGCCTTATAGGCGAGGCGCGCCGCGAGCTTGAACGCGATCTCGGAGGAGTCGACCGGATGGTAGGAGCCGTCGTACAGATCGGCTGCCAGATGGACGACCGGATAGCCGGCGAGCACGCCGTGCTCCATCGCCTCGAGCAGACCCTTCTCGACGGCGGGGTTGAAGTTCTTCGGGACGACGCCGCCGACGACGGAGACCGTGAAGGTGAGTCCTTCCTCCTCGCCCGGAGCGAAGCGGATGTGGACGTCGCCGTACTGACCGGAACCGCCGGTCTGCTTCTTATGCTTGCCCTGTACGTCGGAGCGGCCCTTGATCGTCTCGCGGTACGGGATGCGCGGCTCCTCGAGGACGATGCTGACGCCGTAGCGCGCCTTCATGCGGGAGACCATGACGTCGAGGTGGATGTCGCCGAGACCGGCGATGACCATCTGCTTCGTCTCCGCGTTGTTCTCGTATTTCAGCGTGCGGTCCTCTTCGGTGAGGCGGGCGATGCCGGTGGAGATCTTGTCCTCGTCGCCCTTGGCGGCGGGAACGATCGCGCGCTCCAGATACGGCGTCGGGAAAACGATCGGCGCGTACGCCGCGTCGCCGGTAAGGCGGAGCGTATCGTTCGTGTTCGTGTTCGCCAGCTTGGAAATCATGCCGATGTCGCCGCAGCAGAGAGAATCGACCTCGGTCTGCTTCTTGCCGCACATGGTGTAGATGTGCGCCATCTTCTCCTGCGAGCCGCTGGTCAGATTCTTCAGCGTCATATCCTTCGCGAGCGTACCGTTCATGACCTTGAAGAAGGACTGCTTGCCGTACTGGTCGGCGATCGTCTTGAAGACGAAGATCGCCGCGTCGGCGCTCGCCGCGTCGATCGGCACCTCGGCGCCGTCGGCGGCATGCTCGACTTTCCGGGCGGTCGGACGCGGGAACGACTCGACGATCGCATCCATCAGCGCGTACACGCCCCACATCTTCGTGGCGGCGCCGCAGTAGACGGGCGTGATCGCGCCGCTGATGATACCGTCGTGAAGCGCCGTGACGGACTCCTCGCGCGTGATCTCCTCGCCCTCGAAGTATTTCTCGAGCAGCTCCTCGCTCGTCTGCGCGAGCGCCTCGTTGAGCACTTCCTTGTATTCGGACGCCATCTCCTCATAGGCGGGCGTCATGGCGGTCTCGGAGCGCTTGCCCTTCGCGTCGTAGGAGTACGCCTTCATCTCGATGAGATCGATCATCACGATGTCGGAGCCGTTCTTGTACGGGACGAAGATCGGGCAGAGAGAGGAACCGAACTGCCCGTGGAGCGCGTCGAACACCGCGTGGAAATCCGCGTCCGGATCGTCGCATTTATTGACGAAGAACGCGCGCGGGATCCCGGCCGCGTTCGCATAATCCCATGCGAGCTCGGCGCCGACCTCGACGCCGGCCTTCGCGTCCACGGTGATGACGGCGGCGTCCGCGACGCGCATGCCCTCGAGCACCTCACCGGCGAAATCAAGGTAGCCGGGCGTGTCGAGCAGGTTGACCTTGCAGCCCTTCCAGGGGAAATTGGCGGCCGCGAGAGAGAGCGAGAAGCCGCGCTTGATCTCCTCGGGATCGTAGTCGCAGCAGGTATTGCCGTCCGTCGTCTTGCCGAGACGGTCGATGGAGCCGGCCGCGAACAGCATGGCCTCCGCCAGAGAAGTCTTGCCGCTTCCGCCGTGTCCGAGAAGCGCCACATTGCGAATGAGTTCCGTGGTCAAGTTTGCCATATCCTGATACTCCTTTATAATAAATCCTGTTGAAGAATTGGGGGAGGAACGCGATCTGCGCGGGGAAACAAGGATTCCTATTTATTATACATGATATCGTGACAACTTGCAAGGGGTTTTGAAAAGTTATCCCGGAATATGAAAAAACCGGGACAAAATCCGCCGCTCTCTTGCAAACGCGCGGAAAAAATGCTATACTAATGACAATCTTCTCAGTGAACGGACGGATGTCACCATGAAAAAAGCGCGTCTCCTTTTCGTCGGGATCGGCGGCTACGCCTCCACGCATCTCGGACCGATCCTTCACGGCGACCGCCCGGATACGGAGATCGTCGGCTGCGTCGATCCGTATCCGGATGCGAGCGGTTTCCTTGCGCCGCTCCGCGAGCGCGGCGTACCGATCTTCTCCGACATGGCGCAGTTCTTCGACGCCGGACTGAGCGCGGATCTCTGCGTCATCTCCACGCCCATCCACCTGCATGCCCGCCAGATGATCGCGGCGCTCGATCACGGCTGCTGCGTCATGGCGGAAAAGCCGCTCTGCGGCGACGTCTCCGACATTCCCGCCATGCTGGAAGCGCGCGACCGCGCGGGCAAGTACGTCAGCATCGGCTATCAGTGGTCGTACTCCGCCGCCGTACAGGCGATGAAGCGGGACATCCTCGCCGGACGGTACGGAAAACCGATCCTTCTCAAGACGCTCGTGCTCTGGCCGCGCGACCGCGCCTACTACCGCCGCGGGAGCGGCTGGGCGGGCAAGATCCGCGCCGCCGACGGTTCGCTCATCCTCGACTCCGTCGCCAACAACGCGACGGCGCACTATCTGCACAACATGCTCTACGTGCTCGGCAGAACGGTCGACACCGCGGCGGCACCGCTCTCCGTGCGCGCCTCGCTGTGGCGCGCCAACGCCATCGAGAATTACGATACCTGTTCCATGGAAGTGCAGTGCGAGGGCGGCGCGCGCGTCCTCTTCATCGCCTCGCACGCGACGGAACGCCGGCAGGATCCCATCTTCGACTATCACTTTGAGCGCGGCCGCATCCTCTACGAGGAGACCGGTGAAACGAAGATCATCCGCGGGATCCTCGACGACGGCACGGAGGTCGTCTACGGCGATCCGTTCCTCGACGTCACAAACAAGCTCTTCGCCGCCGTCGACGCCGTATTCGATCCGCAGCTGCGCCCGCTGTGCGGCATCGAGGCCGCGACGCCGCACGCGCTCGTCATCGCCGAGGCGCAGAAAACGCCGATCCGCGATTTCCCCGCTCCCGCGGAAAACGAGGGAGAAAACCGCGTGTACGTGCGCGGGCTGTACGAATCTCTCGTCGCCGCCTACGAAGAAGGCCGCTTCTGGGACGGGCTCTGAGCCGTCCCGCATCCTGAAGAATCGGGGAAGACCGCCATGCGTATCCTCTGTATGGGCGACGTCGTCGGCGACGAAGGCGTCCGCTCCCTCTCCGAGGGACGCGCCCTGTCCCGTCTGCGCGACGGACTGCGCGCCGACCTCGTCATCGTCAACGGAGAGAACGCCGCGCCCACGAACGGGATCTCCGCCGACGCCGCCCGCATCCTCTTCGACGCGGGCGCCGACGTGATCACCGGCGGCAACCATTCCTGGCGGCGCCGGGACGTCTATACGCTCCTCGACGACAGACCGGCGATGCTCCGCCCCGCCAACTATCCGGACAGCGCGCCGGGGCACGGCTCCTGCGTCGTCACCGCCTCCGGGCAGCGCGTGCTCGTCATGAACCTGATCGGCTGCGTCTTCATGGAGCCGGTCGCCTCGCCGTTCACGACGGCGGACGCGGTACTCGCCGCCTACAAAGGACAGTACGATCTCGCCGTCGTCGATATCCACGCGGAAGCGACGAGCGAAAAACTCGCGCTCGCGCGGTATCTGGACGGGCGCGTCCACGTCGTCTTCGGCACGCACACGCACGTGGCGACCGCGGACGAGCAGATCCTGCCGGGCGGGACCGGTTACGTGACCGATCTCGGCATGTGCGGCTCCCACGCCGGCGTGCTCGGCGTCGCCGCCGAACCGATTTTGCACAAGTTCCTCGTCAAAACGCCGGTGCAGTTCACGCCCGCCGTCGGAGAGGTCGCCGTGCACGGCGTGCTGTTCGAGATCCGAAACGGACGGTGCGTTTCGGCACAGCGCGTGACGTGAAGCCGCACAGTGTACAAAAGCTCCCGAAAGGACGCCCCTTCGGGAGTTTTTCTTTCCGTCGGCGGCGTCCGGCGTGCTCGTGATACGCCAAAACGGCGCACGCCGCATTTCCCGCCGCAAATTCCTCACCTCCTCTTTTCAAGGCGGGAAAAATATGCTACAATAATGATATCGAACCGACCGCATAAGGAGCATGCGATGACGACACGGACCACACTGCCCGCCGACTACGCGGAGAAGGAACAGATCGACCTCCAGAAGAACAAAAAGCTGATGCTGCTCGTGAACGGGCTCGCCGTCCTGCTCGGGCTCGTCATGACCGCCGCCGGCATATGGTCCCTCTTCCGCCGCGGCTGGGAGCCGGATATCGACGCGTATTTCTCCCACGTCCCCGTTTTCCTCGGCGGCTGCATCGTGTACGTCGTGCTCCACGAGCTGGTGCACGGGATCGTGATGCGCGCTTTCAGCGGGATCCGCCCGCGCTACGGCTTCACGGGGCTGTACGCCTACGCGGGCAGCGACGCGTATTTTTGCCGCCGCGACTACATCGTCGTTTCGCTCGCGCCGATCGTCGTGTGGGGCGTCGTCCTCGCCGTCCTCCAGTGCCTCGTCCCGCTCGGCTGGGAGTGGGTCGTCTATGCCGTTCAGGTCGTCAATATCAGCGGCGCGGCGGGCGACTTGTACGTGACGGCGCATATGTCCCGCCTCCCGGCGGACGTCCTCGTGCAGGATTCCGGCGTCTCCATGAAGATCTTCGCCCGCGTGCAAAAGGCGGGCTGACCGTCCTGCGGTCTCCTCTTCGGCTTCATTTCTTTTTGTGAGGTATTCGTCATGAAAATCACCTTTCTCGGCACGAGCCACGGCGTACCCTCCGCCGTGCGGTACTCTTCCTCCCTCATGATCGAGGTGGACGGCTCCGTCTATCTCGTGGACGGCGGCGCGCCCGTCGCCGATCTCCTTACCCGGCGGGGAGTCCCGTTCACCTCCGTCCGCGCCGTCTTCGCCACCCACATGCACAGCGACCACACCGGCGGCTTCCCGTTGTTTTTCAGTCTCTCCAACTGGTACTACAAAGACACCGACTACGATATCTTCCTCCCGGATACCGTCGACGTCGACGCCATGCGCGCGCTGCTCTGCGCCATGGACGGCGGGATGGACAACGAGGCGCGTCTGCGCTTCCATCCGGTGCGGGAAGGCGTCCTCTACTCGGACGACCGGCTGACCGTGACGGCGTACCGGACGCGCCACATGATGGACGACCGCACCTCCTATGCCTACCGTCTGGAGGCGGCGGGCGGTCCGACGCTCTGCGTCACGGGAGACCTGCACCACGGCGACGCCGCCGATTTCCCCGATGCGTTCCGGTATGAGCCCTCCGACGCCGTCGTGTGCGAAATGGCGCATTTTTCCTGGGAGACGGCGCTCGGCGTCCTCGCCCCGTGCCCGACGCGGCAGGTGTTTTTCACGCATATCGGTCCCGGGAACGCCGACTGGATCGAGGGGAAGATCCCGCCGCTGCCGCCGCTGCCCTTCTCGCTGCACGTGCCGGACGACGGCGATTCTTTTGAGATCTGACGCCGAATACAAAAAGGAGAGGCTTTCCTCGGAAAGCCTCTCCTTTTTTGTATCTTTGTCGTATCCCGATCCGCTCAGTGCAGCATGTCGGAAAGGATCCCCTCCGCCGCCGCCAGCGCTTCGCCGATCTTCGACACGTCGCGCCCGCCGGAGGTGGCGCTGTCCGGGCGGCCGCCGCCCTTGCCGCCGGTCACGGCGCTCACGGCTTTCAGCAGGTTCCCCGCGTGCGCGCCGGCGCGGACGGCGTCCGCCCCGCAGACCGCGAGGAAGTTCAGCTTCTCCCCGTCGTGGATCGCCACGACGCCGACCGCGTCCGGGATCTCCTTGAGCGAATCGCACAGCGCGCGCGCCGCTTCCATCGACATGTTCCCCATATCGGCCGTCATCAGCGACACGGCGCCGACCTTCTTCGCCGAGGTCTTGAGCGCGTCCGCCTTCGAGGAGGCGATCTTCGCGTTGAGCGCCTCGATCTCCCGGCGCATCCGGGAGAGCTCCGCCTCACGCGCCGCGGCGCGCGCGGCGATCTCCGCCGGGTTCGCCGCCTTCAGCGCTTTCGCCGTCTCGGCGATCAGCGCGTCCTTCTCCGCCATGAGGGAGAGTACGCCGAGTCCCGTCGTGGAGACGATCCGACGGACGCCCGCCGCTACGGATGCCTCGGACAGGATCTTGAACAGTCCGATCTTCGCCGTGTTGTCCACGTGCGTGCCGCCGCAGAGTTCCGTCGAGAAATCGCCCATCTGCACCATACGCACCGTCTTGCCGTATTTTTCGCCGAAGAGCGCCATCGCGCCTGCCTTTTTCGCCGTCTCCGGATCCGTCTCCGTCGTGACGACGCCCTCGCCGCGAAGGATCTCCGCGTTCACCAGCGCCTCGACCTGCGCGAGTTCCTCCGCCGTCATCGGGGCGAAATGCGTGAAGTCGAAGCGTCCCTCGCGCTCGTCCACGTAGGAACCGGCCTGTTCGACGTGCGTGCCGAGCACGCGCCGCAGCGCCGCCTGCAGAAGATGGACGGACGAGTGATTGCGGCGGATCGCCGCGTTGCGCGCGTCGTCCCTCTCCGCCGTGACGGCGTCGCCGCGGCGGAGCGTCCCGTTCTCGACGCGGCAGAGGTGGATATAGACGCCCTCCGATTTCTTCGTGTCGAGCACGGCGGCGAGCGCGTTCTCCGTGCGGATCGCGCCGGTATCGCCCACCTGACCGCCGCCCTCGCCGTACAGCGGCGTGCGGTCGAGGATGATCGTGCATTCGCCCTCGCTGACGGCGTCCGTCTCCTCGTCGTCGACGAGGATCGCGAGGATCTTCGCGGCGGCGGAACCTTCCGCGTAGCCCGTGTACTCCGTCTTCGGAAGAGACGCGAGCAGCGTCTTCGAGGATTCGCTCCAGCCGCTGACGTTCGCCCGCGCGGCGCGTGCGCGCGTCTTCTGCTCGTTCATGCGATGCGCGAAGGTATCTTCGTCGAGCGAGAGTCCGCGCTCCGCGGCGATCTCGCGCGTGAGGTCGATCGGGAAGCCGAACGTATCGTACAGTTTGAAGACGTCGTCGCCGGGGATCACGCGGGCGCCGTCCGCCTCCGCCTTCTGCATGAGCTGGTTGAGGATCGAAAGTCCCGCGTCGATCGTCGCGTCGAAGCGCTCCTCCTCCATGAGGATCACGCGCTTGATGTAGTCCGCCTTCTCGCCGAGTTCCGGGTACGGACCGACGTTCTGCTCGATCACGACGTTCGCGATCTCGGTGAGGAAGGTGTGGTCGATGCCGAGCAGTTTCCCGTGACGGCAGGCGCGGCGGAGGATGCGGCGGAGCACGTAGCCGCGTCCCTCGTTGGAGGGGATGACGCCGTCGCAGATCATGAACGACGCGGAGCGGACGTGGTCCGTCACGACGCGGATCGACACGTCGTTCGCCGCGTTCACGCCGTACGGGCGACCGGCGATCTCCACGACGCGGTCGAGGATCTTCCGGGTCGTGTCCACCTCGAACATGTTGTCGACGCCCTGCATCACGCAGGCGAGACGGTCGAGTCCCATACCAGTGTCGATGTTCTTCTGCGCGAGCTCCGTATAGTTGCCGTGTCCGTCGTTATTGAACTGAGAGAACACGTTGTTCCAGATCTCCATGAACCGGTCGCAGTCGCAGCCCGGACGGCAGTCAGGTCTGCCGCAGCCGTACTTCTCGCCGCGGTCGAAGTAGATCTCCGTGCAGGGGCCGCACGGTCCGGGACCGTGCTCCCAGAAGTTGTCCTCCTTGCCGAGCTTCGTGATCCGCTCCGCGGGGATCCCGATCACCCGGTTCCAGATCTCAAACGCCTCGTCGTCCTTCTCGTACACGGACGGCCACAGCTTCTCCTCCGGGATCGCGAGCCACGCGGGCGAGGTCAGGAATTCCCACGCCCACGGGATCGCCTCTTTTTTGAAATAATCGCCGAAGGAAAAGTTGCCGAGCATCTCGAAATACGTGCCGTGGCGCGCCGTATGCCCGACGCGCTCCAGATCCGGCGTGCGGATGCACTTCTGGCAGGTCGTGACGCGGCGGCGCGGCGGCGTGACCTCGCCGGTGAAGAACTTCTTCATCGGCGCCATGCCGGAATTGATGAGAAGCAGGGACTTGTCCCCCTGCGGGATGAGTGAAAAACTGGGAAGGCGAAGGTGCCCCTTCGATTCAAAAAACGACAGATATTTTTCTCTCAGATCGTTGAGCGACGTCCACTCCATGAGATCTTCCTTTCCGCACAGTTGAATTCAAGACATAATATTATATCACTTCCCGTGCGGGATGTCAACGAAAAATCCGCCGATTTTCCCGCCGCCGGGGCGGCGCGCGGCTAACTCGCGGCAAAATCCGTCCGCCGCCTCTTGCATTTGGCACGCCGGTGTACTATAATAATGGAGTGCATGATTTTCCATCCCCTACCCCACGCGAAAGGACTGCCGTATGCTGAAACATTTTGTCGGCTGTGTGCGCGAGTACCGGACTCCGACTCTGCTCACGTGCCTTTTTATCGTCGCCGAGGTCGTCATCGAGGTGTTCATCCCCTTCATCACGGCGGACATGGTGAACCAAATCGAAGCGGGCGCGGAGATCTCCTCGATCATCCGGATCGGCGTGCTCCTCATCGCCATGGCGCTGCTCTCGCTCTCCTGCGGCGGGATCGCCGGCTACACCTGCGCGAAGGCGTCCGCGGGTTTCGCAAAGAACCTGCGGCACGATCTGTACGCGAAGATCCAGACGTATTCGTTCGAGAACATCGACCGTTTCTCCTCTTCCTCGCTCGTCACCCGTCTGACGACGGACGTCGCCAACGTGCAGATGTCCTTCATGATGATCATCCGCATGGCGATCCGCGCGCCGCTGATGCTCGTTTTCGCCATCATCATGGCGTACGTCATGGGCGGAGCGCTCGCGACCTCCTACGTCGTCCTGATCCCCTTCCTCGCCGGCGGGCTCTTCCTCGTCAGCCGCCGCGCCATGCCCGCCTTCCGCCGCGTCTTCAAGAAATACGACCGGCTGAACGAATCCATCGAGGAAAACGTGCGCGGGATGCGCGTCGTCAAGGGCTTCTCCCGCGAGGAGCATGAAAAGGACAAGTTCGGCGCCGCCTCCGAGGACATCCGCCGCGACTTTACCCACGCGGAGCGCATCGTCGCGCTGAACACGCCGCTCATGCAGATCTGCGTGTACGCGAACATGGTCTTCATCCTCCTCGTCGGCTCCCGGCTCATCGTCGGCAGCGGCGGCACCGTCATCAACGTCGGCGAGATCTCCGCCATGCTGACCTACGGGATGCAGATCCTCATCCAGCTCATGATGCTCAGCATGATCTACGTCATCCTCACGATCTCCGCCGAGTCCTTCAAGCGCATCGGCGAGGTGCTCGACGAGAAGAGCGCCCTCTCCTCCCCCGACGACGCCGTCACGGAGGTGCCGGACGGCTCCGTCGATTTCGAGCACGTCTCCTTCAAGTATTCCGCGAACGCGGAGCTCTTCGCGCTCTCCGACGTCGATCTCCACATCCGCTCCGGCATGACCGTCGGCATCCTCGGCGGCACGGGCTCGAGCAAATCCACGCTCGTGCAGCTCATCCCGCGCCTGTACGACGTCACCGAGGGCACGGTGCGCGTCGGCGGGACGGACGTCCGCCGCTACGACCTCGATACGCTGCGCGGCGCGGTCGCCATGGTGCTCCAGAAAAACCTGCTCTTCTCCGGCACGATCCGGGAAAACCTCCGCTGGGGCAACGCGGACGCCACCGACGAGGAGATCGCCGACGTATGCCGCCTCACGCAGGCGGACGAATTCATCCGCTCCTTCCCGGACGGCTACGACACGTACATCGAACAGGGCGGCACGAACGTCTCCGGCGGGCAGAAGCAGCGGCTCTGCATCGCCCGCGCGCTGCTCAAGCGCCCGAAGATCCTCATCCTCGACGATTCGACGAGCGCCGTCGACACGCACACCGACCACCTGATCCGTCAGGGGCTCAGACAGACGCTCCCCGATACGACGAAGTTCATCATCGCGCAGCGCGTCGCCTCCGTGGAGGACGCCGACACGATCCTCGTCATGGACAACGGCCGCATCGCCGCCGCGGGCACGCACGAGGAGCTGCTCGCCGGATGCGAAATCTACCGCGAGATCTACACCCAGCAGACGAAGGGAGGCGAACAAGATGCCGACGCCGAATGACCAGCCGAAGAAGAAGCTCGACCGCGGCACGCTCGGCCGGCTGCTCAAATTCCTCCTCCGCTCCTATCCCGTGCTCGTGCCGGTGACCGCCGTCTGCATCCTCGTCTCCGCCGCCGTCTCCTCCATCCCCTCGATTTTCGTGCAGAAGGTGCTCGCCGTCGTCACGGCGTATCTCGAATCCGGCAACCGGGACTGGGAATCCGCTCAGGCGCAGATCCTGCCGCTCGTGCTCATCCTCGCCGGGCTGTATCTGATGTCCATGCTGCTCATCACCGTCTACACGCAGCTCATGGCGATCATCACGCAGGGCTTTCTGAACAAGCTCCGCCGGAAGATGTTCGAGAAGATGCAGAGCCTGCCGATCCGCTATTTCGACACGCACAAGCACGGCGACATCATGAGCCACTACACGAACGACATCGACACGCTCCGGCAGCTCGTCTCCCAGTCGCTGCCGTCGCTGCTCCAGGCGACCGTGATCGTTATCGTCCTGCTCGGCATCATGCTCTGGTACAGCGTGTGGATGACGCTCGTCATCCTCGCCGGCATCGCCGCCATGATCTTCGTTTCCCGGAAGATCGCCGGCGGCTCCGCCAAATACTTCGTCCGGCAGCAGAAATCGCTCGGCCGCACGGAGGGCTTCATTCAGGAGATGATGAACGGTCAGCGCGTCATCAAGGTCTTCTGCCACGAACAGCGATCGAAGGAGGACTTCGACCGCGTGAACGGCGAGCTGTATGAGGACAGCTTCCGCGCCCACGCCTACGCGAACTGCCTCGGCCCGATCATCATGAACATCGGCAACGTGCTCTACGTGTTCTGCGCCACGGCGGGCGGGATCTTCCTCCTCTCCGGCGCGCACAACGTGAGCCTCTCCGGCCTCGCGTTCACCATCGACATCATCATCCCGTTTCTGAACATGACGAAGCAGTTCAGCGGGCAGATCAACCAGTTCTCCCAGCAGATCAACTCCATCGTCATGGGCATGGCGGGCGCGCAGCGCGTCTTCTCGCTCATCGACGAGGAGCCGGAGGCAGACGACGGCTACGTGACGCTCGTCAACGCGGAGATCGCGCCGGACGGCGCCGTCACGGAAACGGACAGACGGACCGGCCGGTGGGCGTGGAAGCATCCGCACGGCGACGGTACGCTGAGCTACACCGAGCTGCGCGGCGACGTGCAGCTCTCCGGCGTGGACTTCGCCTATGAAGAAGGCAAGGACGTGCTCCACGACATCACCGTCAGCGCCGAACCGGGGCAGAAGGTCGCCTTCGTCGGCGCGACGGGCGCCGGGAAGACGACGATCACGAACCTCATCAACCGCTTCTACGACATCGCCGACGGGAAGATCCGCTACGACGGCATCAACATCAACAAGATCAAAAAGTCCGATCTGCGCCGCTCGCTCGGGATCGTGCTCCAGGACACGAACCTCTTCACCGGCACCGTCATGGACAACATCCGCTACGGGCGGCTGGACGCGACGGACGAGGAATGCGTCGCCGCGGCGCAGCTCGCGGGCGCGGACGACTTCATCTCCCGCCTGCCGGAAGGATACCGGACACAGCTCTCCGGCAACGGCGCGAACCTCTCCCAGGGACAGCGCCAGCTTCTCGCCATCGCGCGCGCCGCCGTGGCGGATCCGCCGGTCATGATCCTCGACGAGGCGACCTCCTCCATCGATACGCACACGGAGGCGATCGTCCAGCGCGGCATGGATAAGCTGATGGAAGGACGCACCGTCTTCGTCATCGCGCACCGGCTCTCCACCGTCATGGACGCCGACGTCATCATGGTCCTCGACCACGGCAGGATCATCGAGCGCGGCAGCCACGAGAAACTGATCGCCGAGCGCGGCACGTATTACCGTCTGTACACCGGCGCGTTCGAGCTCGAATGAAACGGATCTCCGGGACGTTCTCCCGCGCCGCCGTATCATCGAAGGGGAGCTTGTCATGAAGCGTTTTCTGATCCTTTTCGTTTCCCTGCTCATCACGCCGCTTCTGGCGTCGTGCGCGAGCGGCGGGAGCGGCGCGCCGGGCGAGGAGACGGATCCCGGCGATCCTCACGATACGCCGATCCGTGAAACGGACGACGTCCGCAGCGTGAGCCTGTACGAAGGCGAGCCGTTCTCCTCGGAGATCATCCAGAAGGCGATCGACGACTGTCCCCCCGGCGGCGTCGTGTATATCCCGGAAGGGACGTACAGGATCAAGAGCGCCGTATTTGTGAGATCGGACGTCACGGTCCGCGGCGACGGCGAAAAAACGGTCCTCCTCTGCGACCGGGCGCTCGCCGAAGCCGACAAAGAGGCGGCGATGCTCTCCGGGAATTCCGTTTCCCGCGTGGTCGTTGAAGATCTAGTCTTCGACGGGGATCTGATCGACGGCAGGCACGGTCCGCTGCTCAGCTTCACGTTCTCCGAGGATATTTCCGTCGTGAACTGCACGTTCCGAAACAACAGAAGGATCGCCGTCACCTGCGGCGGATGCCGGAACGTATTCGTTTCCTTCTGTACCTTCCGGGACAACGGCCTGCCGAAGCCGTCGACGATCTCCACGCCCGCCTTCTGGACGGACACGATCATGGACACGAAGTCCGAGAACGTCACGATCGAGGACTCCGTTTTTGAAAACAACAACTGGTCGGGGTGCTATTTCATGCCGGACGGCGGCGCGATCCGCCGCTGCCGCTTCATCGACAACGGCGAAAGCACGATCTTCGTCAACGGCCACGGGAACGATCTCGAGTTCACCGACAACTATATCACGGGCGCGAGGATGTCCAATATCTCCTGCACCGGCATCGAGATCGGCGGCACCCACGTGAAGGTCACGGGGAATCTGATAGAGAACTGCGGGGCGTCGGGCGTCTGCCTGACGGACACCGCGGACGCGGAGATCTCGGACAATATGCTCCTGAACAACGGGCAAGAGACCACCGAGGGATGGGCCGCCGCCGTCTTCCTCTACTCGCTCGGCACCGAGGACACCGTGGGCTTCATCCGCAACGTCGTCATCAAGAACAACGTGTTCGCGGATTATAAAGGGTACACGATATCGACCAATACCGGCGTCGGCATTTGGAAGAGAGAGACGGGCACGCCGCTCGAAAACGTCACGGTCACCGGGAATACGTACCTCTATTATTCAAAAGGTCTGTACCACTGCTATAACGCCGCAAAGGTCTCCGACGCCGTAGGCGAGAGCTGCTCGTTCGACGGGAACACGATGATCACCCGCTTCACCGCGGACGACCGGAAGGCGTTCATCGACGCGCAGAACAAGCGGATCGAAGAAGCAAGAGCGGCATCCGGACGCTGAGAACGGGATCGCGCGCACGGCACAAAAAAAGATCAGCCTCATTCAAAACGTGAGGCTGATCTTTTTTTGTGTCGGACGACCGCCGGGAAACGCGCTCAGCGCACCGTGTAGCCGGCAGCTTCCACCGCTTCACGGAGCGCGGCGTCGCTCACTTCGGCCGTCAGCGTGACGCCCGCCTCGCCCTTCTCGTGGCTCGCCGCCGCTTCCTTCACGCCGGGGACCGCCTCCAGCGCCTTCTTCACGTGCGCCTCGCAGTGCGGGCACATCATGCCGTCGATCTTCAGTGTTTTCTGCATGTCTGTTTCCTCCTGTACCGTATTCGTCTCGGGCAGAGAGCGGTCGGAGCCGCCGCTCTGCGCCGTGGTTTTCCGAACCCGCTCGGACCGTCCCGGACGGTGCACGTCGATGAGATTGAGCCGCAGGGCGTTCGTCACGACGAAGAAGCTGGAGAGGCTCATCGCCGCCGCGGCGAGCATCGGATGGAGCTGCAGCCCGAACGCACGGATGAACACGCCCGCCGCCACCGGGATCCCGATCACGTTGTAGAAGAACGCCCAGAACAGGTTCTGCCGGATGTTCCGCAGCGCCGCGCGGCCCAGTCGGATCGCCGCCGGCACGTCCGTCAGGCGGCTCTGCATGAGCACGACGTCCGCCGCGTCGATGGCGACGTCCGTCCCTGCGCCGATGGCGATGCCGACGTCCGCGCGCGTCAGCGCCGGCGCGTCGTTGATCCCGTCTCCGACCATCGCCGTCCTGCCTTCCTCCCGCAGGCGGCGGATGACCGCCTCCTTTTCGTCCGGGAGCACCCCGGCGATCACCTCGGCGATCCCCGCCTGCCGTCCGACGGCGCGTGCCGTCCGCTCGTTGTCGCCGCTGAGCATCACGACGCGCACGCCCATCCCGGCAAGCTGCCGCACCGCCTCCTGCGCTTCCGGCTTGATCGTATCCGCCACGGAGATCATCCCCGCGTACCGGCCGTCCGCGGCGAAGAAGAGCGGCGTTTTGCCCTCCTCCGCGAGGCGCGCGGCATCCGCCTCCGCCCCGGCGGGGAGCGCCGCCGCCGACGTGATGAAGGACAGGCTCCCGCCGACGACGCGCCGTCCGCCGACCGTCGCTTCAAGTCCCCGTCCCGGCAGCGCCGCGAACGCCTCGGCGGGAAGCGGGCGGATCCCGCGCCGCTCGGCTTCCTCGAGGACCGCCCGGGCGAGCGGATGCTCGCTCATCGTCTCAAGGGAAGCCGCCGCCGAAAGAAGCGCCTCCTCGTCCCAGCCGTCGGCGGGGATCACGTCGGTGACGCGCGGCGTCCCCTCGGTGACCGTACCCGTTTTGTCGAGCGCCGCGATCCCGATCCGACCGGTCTCCTCGAGCGCGGCGGCCGTCTTGAAGAGTACGCCGTTCCTCGCGCCGACGCCGCTCGCCGCCATGATCGCCACCGGCGTCGCGAGGCCGAGCGCACACGGACAGCTGATAACGAGCACGGAGATCGCCCGCGCGAGCGCGAAGGAGAATTCCGCGCCGCAGAGCATCCAGACGGCGGCAGTCACAAGCGCGATCCCGATCACGACCGGGACGAAGACGCCGGAGACGCGATCCGCCGTGCGCGCGATCGGCGCCTTCGTCGCCGCCGCGTCGCCGACCATGCGGATGATCTGCGAAAGCGTCGTATCCTCGCCGACGCGCGTCGCCTCGCAGCGGAGAAAGCCGGATTGATTGAGCGTCGCGGCGTAGACGCGGTCGCCCGCCGCCTTGTCCGCGGGCACGCTCTCGCCGGTCAGCGCCGCCTCGTTCACGGCGCTCTCGCCCCACAGCACCACGCCGTCGAGCGGGATCGTCTCTCCGGGGCGGACGACGAAGACGTCGCCGCGCACCGCCTCTGCCGCCGGGACGGTGATCTCCTCACCGCCGCGGACGACCGTCGCCGTCTGCGGCGCGAGACGCATGAGCGAGCGGAGCGCGTCCGTCGTCCGCCCCTTCGCCCGCGCCTCGAGCATCTTCCCGACGGTGATGAGCGTCAGGATCATCGCAGCGGATTCAAAGTAGAAATCATGTCCGGACGCCTCGGCGTCCGCGTGCGTCTGCGCCGCCGTCACGGCGAACAGCACGCAGGTGCTGTAGACATAAGCCGCCGCCGCGCCGAGCGAAACGAGCGTGTCCATATTCGGCGCACGGTGCCAAAGCGCTCTGAAGCCGCTCACGAAAAAGCGCTGATTGATGACCATGACGGCGGTACAAAGGAGCAGCTGCGCCAGCCCGCACGCCGCCTGGCTCCCCGCAAGGAACGCGGGCAGCGGCCAGCCCCACATCACGTGGCCCATGGAGATATACATGAGAGCGAGCAGAAAACCGAGCGATGCGATCAGCCGCCGCCGGAGCCGCGGCGTCTCCCGGTCGGTGAGCGCGTCCTCGCCGGGCGCGTCGGGCGCGGG
>JAEEGL012860837.1_pt1 | contig 77224 bp, 59 predicted proteins | sample 9134231 | NCBI WGS metagenome assembly JAEEGL01 (sample SAMN16246548, study PRJNA631951) | gut metagenome | biome: gut microbiome; feature: rumen; material: fiber-attached | host: Bos | place: Iran: Karaj | collected 2018-10 | reverse complement strand
TGAATTTAAGAATAGTGGTGGTGACCGAATATATGTTAGGGTTCTGGCTATTGGCAGTCAGATCAACAGGTATACCTACAGCCGTAGCATTAACCTGGGCAGAGCCTAAATAATGAGGTTGATAAGTAGATGTAATGTTTCCGTTAGTAGATTGACCGGAATTGTCCCAAACACTGATTCTTTCAGTTGTGGCAGATATTCCATTAATATACACGTTGGGCTTGCTGTTGTCGTCGTTGACAGTATCTGTATTGGTAATATACAGCGGCGGATACTGCGTCACCTTCAGTGTCTTGTCATACTGTCCGTTATTGTCGTTCGCCAGCTGCAGGACAATGGTGTACTTGTAAGGAGATACATCATAATTGTCGGTGGTAAAGTCGTAATGCAGCGGGTGCTCGATGTGGATATAGTCACCGTCGGTGGCTTGGGCGACGGTTGAGCCAGGATCCTCGGTCTTGTCCGTAGCGTTCTTATAGTCCTTATACTCAAGCACTTTGCTCTTGATGGACACGGCTCCGCTGGCGAAATAGGGGATATCCAGCGTGTTGCCGTAGAACTTGATGTCTTCAGGGTCCGGGACATTCACGTCCAGGTAATAACCGGGAGACATGGACGAAGAAATCTGGCTGCCGGTCCTCCAGTCCAGGACCTGATAGCCGCAGGGAACGTTCACGGCCTCGTCGTCTGCATCGCCGCCCAGCTGGGTGACGTCCAGGATGAGGTGATACCAGTTGTTGCTTTCAAAAGCGTTGGTGGGAAGCATCACCTTGTAATAGAACTCCTTCTGGGATTCCTGGATGATCCCGCCGACGTCACGTGAATGCTTCCAGGGCACAATGAGCTTGATGTAGGGCTCGGCGGCGGAACCGTAGTTCCAGTTCTCCGGATAGGTGTAGAAGGCCGCACTGGAAAAAGCGGCGGAGAAATTTGTCTTTCCGGGAATGGGGGTGTTGTCTATGTTGGGGAAATACTCGAAGAGCCCGGGGTTGAACCCAGGGGTGCCAGCGATACCTCCTATGAGGGATTCCGAGGCGCCGTTACAAAGATATGCGCGGATATTGCTGCCGTCTGTAAGCGGTGTCCAGAGCTCGGTGACATTGCCTTTGTTATGAAGGACTTCGTCCTTGAGATAGAAATCCATGGTTACCTTTGCGGCAAGGCGTTTAAGTTCAACTACTGCCTCGCCCACCAGGTTCTGGCCCGCTACTTTCTGGACGTGGATATTCTCTGCAAGGCCCGTCATCACGAGGCACAGGTCCTCGTTGGCGGCGGGCATGATGTTGCTGCCGGCAGCGGCGGTGAACGTACGTTTGGAAGACTCGCTCAGGGCAAGGGCATTCAGCTGCTCCAGGGTAGCGTTTGTGCCACTGATGACGAAATCGGTATCCGGCCCGGGGTAGTTGACGATGGAATAAACTTTATAAGTGTCGTCCAGTACGGCGGCCGACTGGATAAAGCAGGTGAAATTGGATTCAATCTCGGGGGTAAAGCGCCAATGGTGCCTGAAATCCTGGTAGGAACCGCTGAACAGGAATACGTCCACCGTCTTGATGAGGTTTTCATTGCCGGTTCCCGCTTTGTCGGCCTTGGTGCCCATATCTCCGCAGGTAAAAGTGATGCAAAGCCCTTCTCCGGAGATTTCCTGCTCCGGAACCTGTTCCTGGACCCGCTGGCACGCGGCGATGGAAAGAAGCGCTGCGAAAGCTGCTGTTATGATGGTTGACTTTTTCATATCACTACATGCTGGGGATGATGATGGTAAAGGCGCCGTCCCTCTGGAGCTCGGAGTCCAGGGAGAATTCACGGCCGCCGGACGCCTGCACGGAGAAGCTGAGGTCTGCCGTGATTGGAGGCTGACCCGCTGCCGGACGGTCTTCGTCCCGGGCGGTAATGTAGAAATCGATGGTGACGCCGGGAAGGATGTCGCCTGCGGCATCTCCAATGGAGCCGGAACCTGTGTGCACGTTGGAGCCGTCATTGGGCGTAATGGTGTAATAACTGGCATTCTGCGACAGGTTGATGTGGTAGGTGCACTGGGTGGGCGAGAATATCTTGAACATGCCGTGGATGGGGATAAGCTTTCCCCCGTCGTTGGTCTTGAAAGTGATGTCCCTGCCACTCATGGTGCAGGTGGCCGTATCCCAGCCGATCCAGCTGGCCATGGCGGACTGTTCTTCCGCCTTTGCTGTCAGTTCCGTGTAGTTCCAGTCCAGGACGGTTTCTTCCACCTTGAAGATACCGCCCATATAGGTGACCGTATAGGAATACTTGTGGCCGCCCTTCCAGTTGGTACCTCTCGGGAAAGAAAGTTTGGAAGTACGGACATCCGTCTCGCCGGACACCTGGTAAACGACGTCGATGACCTCCTGCTGAGAGAGCTCCGCTTCCGTTGCGGGCCAGACAAAGTAGAAAGACTTCGTAGGGGTCTGCTGCTGCGAAAGGATGTCAATAGGAGTGGCATTTTTACCGTAGCTCATGCCGTTGAAATTGGCCGCAGTAGTGAAATCGCCCGAATGTGCCGCATTGGTGAACACCACATCGGCGGTTCCGTCTTCCTTGAACGTGATTTCGGTTTCTTTGCTGTTAATGAAATTGTTGTTCAGATGGACGCTGTGAAGAAAGATGGGCTGTTCGCCGTCCGGGGTCTGATTGGAAATCTGGAAAGAAAGGGCCACCTGTGCAAAAAGGTGGTTGAACACCAGGGGAACATCCGAATAGTCGTTGGCGGAAGTGTTTCGGCTCACCGGATTGGAGTACATGAAGTCGTACTGGGGAGTGGACGAGTTCAGGGCCTTTGCCGGGATGGTGAGCTTATTGCCGCTGGCGCTGAGGCCGGTGCCGAAGAAGGCGGCGGTACTGTAGCTGTCATTGTGCTCCAGCCAGCTGAAGAAAAGGTGTTTTCCTCCAGCCCATTCATAATTCTTAGCGGTGCCGTAGTCCCATCTGGAATCTGCAGCATTGAATATCAGGGTGTTGTCGATGTGGTAGCTGCTGGAGTTGTACCAGTCTCGCACTTGAAAAACATCGACCGTGTTCACGGCGTCGGTTGCCTTGGTCTGGAGAGGGGCGGCAAAGCGGATGCCGGAAGCCACTTCCCGGAGATCTTCTTTTCTGTCGCAGGAGGGGGCGAGCAGGAGCGCCGTCAGGGCTGCGATAAATAACGTATTGTGCTTGTTCATCATGGTTGTCTCCTCCTTTATTCTACGCCGATTTCAATGTCCTGATGGACAATCCACTGTTCCTGGCGGGGATAATCGAACTTGATATACCAGACCGAACCGGGAACCGCAAGTCCGGAAATCTGGACCTTTGCCCTTGCGGGGAAGGTGATCCACTGGTCGTTCTGCTTGAGGCGCAGGGATTTGCTGGTGCCGTCGCTCAGATGGAAGGTAATCCTTACGCCGGTGATGTCCCGGGGCAGGGCGAACACCTTGAAATTCATGGACGTGGTGGTGGAAATAATGGGGTTGTAGGGCGCATCATTGTCGTCGTGGAAGACAACCCCGATGGTATTGCTTGTTGTTCCTGCGGCGGCATACGACAAGGACATGTTGTTTGCCGGGTCGAACGTTGCCACTGCGGTGCCGGCGACGGGCATGCTGGCGGCCGTTTCCGTCTCGTAAGTGCTGGTTTCCAACTCGAAACCGGTAATGGTGGTATTGTCGTTGGCCCCCACGGTGAACTCGAAGCAGGTAAAGGCGGGATAGAAATCCAGGTTGATGCCGTTGTTGTCCGGAACGCTCTGGAGGCCTGCCACCATGAAGGCATTGGACATGTCGGGGTTGAAATAGAAAGTATCGCTCGCTTTCTTGCTGTAGGTGACAACCTGCGAGGAGGGAATGACGGCCGACAGGGTATGGTCCCCGACGGTAACCTTGGAAGCGGGATAGCCCGACCAGAAGTCGTGGGTGCCCGTACCCCAGGTGAGACCGTTTTCGGAACCGTGGGGTTCCAGGTTGGTCTTGCTGTTGACTCCCGAAACGGTAATGGTTTTCACCGCGTATTCCTGGGTTTCCATGGCAACGTCGCTGTTTTTCATGGCCAGGACGATGATGTCTCCGTCTGACCAGTCTATACGCTCGTAGGTTTTGCTTCCGCCGCCGTCGTAAGTGGCTCCGCTGTAAGAGGTCTTGGTGACTGGGGCCTCGGGACGGGTGCTGGCGCGGAAACGGATGGTCCGGCCGGTATAGTCTTTTGTGCAACCGGCAAGCCCCAGCAGACAGGCTGCCGCGGCTGCGATGCTGATAAATGCGCTTCTGTTTCTCATGGCTTTCCTAAACTACTTGTCCCATTCCTGGTTGAAAGAAGACTGTGAAAAGTCCATGGTGACCACTTCCTGTCCCGTCGTTTTCACTTCGGACTTGGACTGCACCGTGGACCCGGCAAGAAGCTCGGTTTCAAGCTCTACCGAAACCTTTTTGAGGATGGACGGAGCGATGTATCTCTTGCAAGATTCCATATACACTGACGTTAACTAAAATTCTCTGTCAAAAAATTCCCGCGAAGGTACTCAATTATTGTGAAAAAACCACATTTTGAATGGAGTTCTATGCGTCTCCAAGAGCCTTTTTGGCGGAAAAATGTGCTTTTATCATACAAAGTTATCCAAACCTTGACAAAGAATCAAGATTAAAAAAGTTTCAGGTTGCAAATTTGCAAATCCTGAAACAATCTTTGAAAATTCTGAAAGGGGAAGGGCGGGACAGCTACTCCTTGGTGTCGCTTATCCACGCCGTGACGGTCTTCCCTGTCTTCTGTTTGAATGCGGCGCTGAACGTGCTGTAGCTGTGGAATCCGCTTTCGGCGGAGAGCTGGGCGGCCGTAAAGGAGCGGTGGCTGGCAACGGCCTCCTGATACAGGCGGATGAAGTGTTCTACGCGCAGGCCGTTGATGTAGGCATTATAGGTGAGCCCCTGCTGGGAGAAATATTGGCTCAGATAGGAACGGTTGGTGCCGATGGCCTGGGCGAGCTGGGACAGGGTGAGGTCGTACTGCAGGAACAGGAGCGTATCTTCGCAGCACTTTTTCAGCTGCGGGCCTATTACGGCGGGAACGGCGCGTGACGAGGGCGTCTGATTGACATCTTCCGACGGCTCCTCCTCCTCCACTGCTGCCGTGTCGCTATTGTTCAGGCACCGGAGCGTTTCCACGCGCCACATCAGCAGTCCCACCACTAAGACATTGATCGCCTGGATGGCATAAAAGAGATATTTGTTGATAGTTGTAGAGCTATAAAACAACAGTGTCAGCAAGAGTGCGGCCAGCACCAGGATGCTTTGCCAGAACTCCTTGTGCTCCAGGTCGGCATAATTGTCCCTGAGCCAGCGCCCATAGTTCCGGATGGAAAACACCATATACACCGAAAGCAGGACAATCAGAAAAATGATATAAAAGCGCGCATGGTAAAACAGGCCGATGTCTTTACGGACAATGCCCAGGACCGCCCATACGACAACCGGGACCAATGACACCGGGACCGGCCAGATATACCGTTCCCGGTCTTGTAACATACTGAGCATGATCCCTGACACCGGGATGATGATAAGCAGGATGTCCAGCAGGCACGCTGTGATATAGCTGGCGGCAGAAGGGTGGAGGGCGGCATACAACCAATACAGATGACCAAAGGCTAAAGCGGCCAGGAAGGCCGCCGTCCACCGGCGCAGCCGGACGGGAGGCTCTATGCCGCTGACAAATGCATTGCTTTTGCGCAGCAGCAGATACAGGGCTGCCAGCACCTCCATTGTGAAGACACCTCCATAGAGAAGGAGGAAGAATATGTCCTGGGTTATTGACGGTACTTCCATCTTAATGGCTAAGGAGTTACATAGCGGATAGGGAAGTTGTCGATGGAAAGCGCCAGGCCCAGTCCCATGGCATCTCCCAGGCTGTAGCGGTTCCGGACATCCTTGAGGTAGAACTCCACGAGCCCTTCATTGTCGGGGTACCGGTCTATCTTGTATTCGTACCAGAAACCCCAGTCGGAAGCATTGTAATTCCAGTCCGTATGGGTGGTGCTGGACGCCACGGAGGAAGTTGAACCCGTGATGACGCCAAAGTGGGTGGAGCGGTTTTCGTATCCGCCATGGCCGTCGTTATAGGGTTCCAGCGTAGTGCTGGTCAGATGGATGTAAAGCGGGAAAAGGTCTTCCTGGAGGGACTGGCTCAACTTGAAGGAGAGCTTGTACACGGGGCGGGCCGGCGAATCGCCGGAAGGTCCCAGGTAGGGACTGCCGCCCTCCGTCACCTGGGTCATCACCGGATCTGAACGGTACTTGAACTCGTCCACGGCATAGAAATGGATGGAACGGGAAAGGCCGGTTTTCTTATGCCGGATGACAAGGTAGTCGCTGTAGGCATAGTTATGGCCTATCGTACTGATGGTAAGGTTGAATTCCCATTGTCCGGTAACGGAATTGAAGGTGGGAAGGTCGTCCGAAGCTCCCGGGTTATTGATGTCCCAGCCGTCGTTGATATCCCAACCGCTGTTGATGTTCTCTTCCCAGTAGAGGGTAAACTCATCGGGGGAAGAGGCTCCCTCCACCGTGTTTCCTCCGCTGTCTTTCCCCTTGAATTCGAATTTGACGGGGATGACGGTGCCGGACGTTTTTACGAACTGGGACGTAGAGGTTGGATTGATAAGCGTAAGGGTGTGGGAGCCGTCCGAGACCGTAGGGACGATAGGATCCACGTCGGCAGGGCCATTGGCGAAGTCGTCCGAATTACCCTCCTGCGCCATCGCCAGGGAAGAATAGCCCTCGTGCTGCAAACTCCTGATGAGAAGGACATAGGTGCTGTTCCGCATGACAGGTATCTGGTTCCCTTCGCCGTCCCGGAGCAGGATGAGGATATACTTCACCCGGCCGTTGACGGAGGTGAGCTTCAAAACCAGCCGGATACGGCCGTGCTCCTTGGACGTGAGGACATTACTGTCGTCAAAAGCATACAGGTACGACGGAGAAGTCTCGTTGTTGGGCACGTCAATGGTCTGGAAACTGGCTTCTGTTGCCTTGTACCGGCCGCTGGCGGTATATTCATTCATGGAAACCGTAGACTGCGTACCGGCAGCGTTGCAGTAGCCGGACCAGGGGTCCGGGTCGGAGGTGCTGTAGGGGGCGATATAACCGCGGTCGCGGCCGTTGGTGACCGTCCATTCCACGGAAGCGACATCCTCTAAATATTCCTCGGCGCCAAAGCCGAAACGGACGTTCTGCAAAAGGGCGGCGGACTGGAAACGGAGCCTGATGCGGGCCCGGTCCCGGAGCAGATGCACGGTGTTGGGCGTGGCCCCGGTCCCGCCCTCATTCGTGAGAAGGCCTTGTTGCAGCCAGGCTTTCATGTCGGAGGAAGAGGGTTCAAGATGATAGCCCCAAAGCTTAACGGAATTATCTGTATAATAGGAACTTAACAGCTCCGACCGCAGGATGACCCGCTCCGATGTCCCTACGGGGAAAGGAAGGGGGGCCGGAAGGGCGGCATTCGCCAGGAAATGGATATGGGCCGTTCCCTCCGGCACATAGCCGTAAAACTGCGAGCCCTCGATATGGGCAGGCCGGATACCGATGAAATAGCCCGATTTGTCGAAGCAGAGAATCTGCATGGCATCACTGGCCAGGGTGGTGGTTTCCTCCCCGAAGAGCATGCCCTTGGTGGCGGGGTCACCCACCCCGTCCATGCCCAGGCGGAAAGGCAGTTCTGCCTGGGCAGTAGCAGGGGAGTCCTCCGGCCCGCCGGTGGGATTATTCCTCTTATCACAACCGACAGACAGAGCCAACACCGCCGTCAGAACAAATATCTTGGTAAATGTGTGCTTCATAGACATAGGCCTGTTAGTTGTTTAATCCGTTCAGGGCATCAATTTCCGCTTGCGTAAGGTCCCGGATACAGCGGACCGTATGGGTTGTCAGGCTTGTTGACTGGACCTCATTCCCATCAAGCGCCCTATAAAAACCGGCCGTAAGGACGTTATCCAGAACGCGGTCATTTCCGGTGATGGTTACACCACCGATGGTGGCCGTCTGCACGCCGCCGACATCAGTAGCCTGCAGGCTGATGAGCAGATTGATTTCATCCTGTGTGGGCAGGCGCCAGTTCTTGTAATAGGTACCGTCGGTACCCACTTCCAGATAAGAGGCACAGTGACGGGCCGCCCACATATTCCGCTCGGTGGCAGATCCGACGGACACGGTGCCATAATTGGTCGCAGTTACCGTTCCCGATGGCGGGATACCAGGAAGATCCGCAGTCGCAGCAAGCTGGGAAGCAATCATGAATGCAGGAGAGAAAACACGGTCGGTGGAAAGGCCGTTTTCATCAATTGATGGCCGCCCCATTACAGCGGAAGAGGAAGTAGAGGTAACCTGCACAATAAACATACGGGGATTGCTGGCAGCGCCACGGTCTGCTCCCTGCGTCACACGTCCGCCGGTAGAAGTGTTAGATGCCGTCATATAATACATGTTGGTTCCCGTCCAATACTTGGGTCGAAAAGGGTTGTTGTACGAATTATCATTTCCTCGCGAGTATGTACGGTAAGTGTGGGTCCCGGACTTGTCAACGTCGTAATTGACCCACCGGTATTTCCTCCATGCCTGGGTTGTGCTGGGGAAATGGTCGGGGTTCAGCTCATAGCGGCCGGTTGAAGTGTTATACTTGTACTCTTCAGGACCAAAAGGGCCGGCGGAAGTAGAGAACGGCTCGTAATTGGGGTCTGTTGTGGACAGGGCGCTGCAGGCCGAAAGGCGGGAAGACCAGGCGCCCGTCCTGTGCGTAATGGAGTTGGTGGGATAGTGGATGATGGTGATATCCCGGTAATAGCCCTTGCTCTCCCAGTCCGGGACATCCAGATAGACCCGCACCTTCATATACTTGATGGCCATATTGGGCAGTTCGTAGGAATTGACCACAAGGGACCTGTCGTGGCGGATAAACTTGTTCTGGAGGTAAGTGTCAGTACCATAAGTAACGCCGTCCTTGGACCTGGTCCCCTCAAAGACATTCCGCTTGTCTCCCAGATAGTTGAAATAATAGGGCGCCGGGGCATTTTCCGCCACATCGTTGGTGAAGGGATAATCCGCCCTGGTATCCGAGGCGGATACAGCCAGCGGGTTTTCCAGCGTTGCAGCGGCCACATTGCTGAAATACTGCATCTTGAAAGCACGCTTATTGGGCTTGATGACGGTGACGGAGTCTACCTGCAGGCCATCTCCGCGGAGGACCAGCTGCAGCGGGGACACGTCAAAGTAGTCGTTGTCCGAATGGTCCACCACGCCTATGTCGTCCGGATTCGAAGGGATGCTCCCCCAGGGGATGACATCGTAGTCGCAGCGGACCTTGAAAGCGTCTGTGAGGAGTTCACCGCCTTCCGACGCGATGGTGGCGCTGATGTGGTAAAGCTTGTTGCGTTCGATGGCCGTGATGCCGCCCTCGGGGTCCACCACCGGCACCTTGTACACCTGGTAGGTGGTGACGGGGTGGGCAGGGTCTGTGTTATCCGTGTATCCCAGGGACAAAATGACGGCCGGCGCCTCGGTGGTGGCGCTGGAGGCCGACCAGCTGGCCGGATAAGTATAAGTGGAGAAGCTGAAATGCTTGTCCGCATCGGTGCTGTACACAAGGTCCGGGTCCACATCGCCCTTCCCCATCATAATGGCGCCTGCAACGAAGACAGAGTGATTATAAGCTTCTTGAGTTCCGGCTATCAGGCTGGGGTCGATGACCGGCGTACTGAAAGAGAAGTTGAAAAAGCGCCAAGCCGGCGCACCGGTCACCTCTATATGATTGGCCGCGAGGGAACTCAGGAAAACGGGGTCGAACTTGACGTCAATCATGATCTTGGCCGCCGCACGGGTGAGTTCCAGGGGAACGGCCGCCGCGGAACCGGCCGTGAAAGTGGTCTTCCCGTCCATCAGGAAGCTCTTCTCATTGGTATAGAAACGCTTCTGCTGGGAATTGCCGGTGGAAACATCCCATGTGGAAGACGGGAGATACTTCTTATGGAGATTCAGCCATTCCGGGTTCAGGTTGTCCTCGTCATTGACCCCCCAATAGGGCTTGTGCCCTCCCTCCCCGTTTTGCTCGGAGGGGTCATAGTCGAACTCTATCATGGACTTCAGGGCGGCCAGGGACGGAACCGTAGCGGCTGAAAGAAGCCCTGTGGCCGAATGGAGATAGCTGCCGCTGGTCTCTGAAGCCGTCTTGACCTGGCGGCTGTTCGCCACCACATACATATCGTAAGTGTTGCCGGAGATAAAACCGTCCGACCGCCAGTCGCCTGTAACCCGCCAGCTGTCCGTGCCTGTCTTGTCCGTGTCCGCCTTCAGGAAATAATGCTTGAGGCCGGGAGTGGATTCGCCGCGGAAAGTGCCGTAGAAATACACGTTCAGGGAGTCCACGGCGTCTTCCCGAAGGGCCGTGACGGAAGGAACGGCAACGCTTTTGGTGGCCGGAGAGGACACTTGCGGATGGATGGTCAGTTCAAAACCGCTCTCTTCCGGCTTCCATCCCTCTTCCCGGGAACAGGAGAGGGGAAGCAGCAGGAACAGTCCGGGTATCAGTGCAAGGAGATGTTTCAGTCGCATGGTTGGAAGGGAAAGGTGGTTAAAGGGTTCCGTCCGGGTTGTATTCATAGCCGGTAGAGCCGTAGACGGCCGGCCCTGCATAATAGAAAGTGAGATCCTTGGAGGAAGTGCCGGGCAGGCGGTAATAGTCCGGGGTTCCGTTGTTGTTGAAGGACATCTCGTGGAATGTGCCGGTCTCGATGGACAGGAGATTGACCGTGCATTTCTTTTCCGATTCGGGGGCGTCGATGCGGAACTGCTTCACGGGGACCACGGAGAAGTAGGTCTTGACATCTGTGCCCGAAGCTATATCAATGGCATCCGCCACGCTGTGATCGGCCACGGAAGCCGCGTTGTCCGCGTACTGGATAAACTTGAAGTTGGGATTGTCCAGGACCAGGCGGAGCACCACGTGGGATTCCGCCTCTGTGGCCAGTTCGATGACCGGGGAGAAAGCGGAACGGAGGTCCGCGCCCGGCGCCGTGGTGATGACCACTTCGTCGTCATGGTTCATATAACCGTAGGAAATCACGATATAGCTGCCGTCCCATGACGAGTAGTCGTTGTCGGAGTCGAAGCGGCGGTACTTCTCCAGCGCCTTGATTTTGGATGCCATGGGAGAGGTGTATTCACACGAGTAATCCACGACGGTATTGGTCACCTGGTCCCAGGCCTTTACCGTGAGGGCGGAAAGCATGAGTTCCCCGCCCGGAAGGGCCAGGCCGGTGATCCGGTGCTTCTGGCAGGGAGCGAAGTTAATGTACGCACCGCCGTTGTAAGTGTCTGCATACCGGAGGGCGAGGGTGCGGTAACCGGGCACGCCCCCTCTGTCCAGCCGGAACGTAATGGTGAGGTTCCCCAGCACCTGGGGCAGGGCGAGGACCGTAAACGTGAGGGAATGGGTCTGGGTGATTTCCACACCGGCTCCGAAGTCCACGGAAATGCTGGAGGAACCGGAGGTGAAATGGCTGTAGGTGGAAGCGCCGCCTGCCGCAAAGCCGGCATCGAAAGAACCGGCCACGTCCGTAGAGGCGGAACTGAGGGTGAAGCCGGTTATCTTGAAGGTATCGTTGTCCTGGCTTTTCAGCGTAAATTCGAAGGCGGTGAAGGCGGGATAGAAGTCCAGGCTGAAGTTGGACGCATTTTCGGCGACGCCCGCTGCATCGGCCAGCATCCAGGCGCTGCTCAGATCCGGGGCGAACGAGGTAAGGGCGGCGGTCTCTGTCCTGTTGGCCGGCAAGGCGTTCTGGACAGCCGGAATGCTGAGCGAGGAGGCGGAGGCGGTTCCGCCGGAAACGGCGATGGGATGGGCCGGATAGATTCCCCAGAAATGGTAATCTCCCAGGCCTTCGCCCCACTCAAGGCCGCCGGTGCCGCTGTCCGGCGCCATCTTGGCCTCTGACAGCTGTTCGTTATCCTTGATGGTGGAAGATGAAATGGTATAGTCGAAATAATGGTCCGAACCATGGGTGGCTTTGTCGCTGGCGATGCGGATCACATCGCCGGGCGCCCAGTCTATGCGCTCGAAAACACTGCTGCCCGTACCGCTGTACGTCTGTCCGCTGTAAGCGGTTTTGGTGGCGGGGGCTGCGGTGCGCGTCCTGGCGCTGAACCGGATGGTACGGCTGCTATAGTCCTTGGTGCAGGCGGGGAGCCCCAGCAGACAGACTGCCGCGGCTGCAATGCTGATGATAAGTACGCTACTGTTTCTCATGGCTTTCCTGAACTACTTGTCCCATTCCTGGTTGAAAGAAGACTGTGAAAAGTCCATGGTGACCACTTCCTGTCCCGTCGTTTTCACTTCGGACTTGGACTGCACCGTGGACCCGGCAAGAAGCTCGGTTTCAAGCTCTACGGAAACCTTTTTGAGGATGGACGGAGCGATGTATCTCTTGCAAGATTCCATATACACTGACTATAACTAACAGATAACCGGCTGAATAATAAGTGCAAAGATACGCATTATTTTTTATAAAACCAGCCTTCTACGGGCTTCTATTGCAGATTTCCGCGAAGGAGCTGCGCCACCAGCGGGCCTATCTCGCGGGGGGCATAGCGGACAGAGAAGGGCAGGCGCGCGAAAAACCGCCCTGCGGTGTCCAGCTTACGGCGCAGCAGCGACTTGTCAAAAAGGGTTTCGGTGCGTTTCAGGTTGAAATGGCCAAAGTTGCCGCCTTCCCCCGCAATGCGGAAAAGCGGCCGGGAATCCACCCGTTCCGGCACCTCCGAGGAAGGGTCTATGTAGTCCTTCACGAACGACAGCAGAAGGGCGTTCCAGCGGGAGAGCCCGCACTGGCGGAAAAGCTCATGGAGCGCTTTGCAGTCACCGGAATAGGCCTTATAGGCAAAGGCGAAATCGATGATCTGCCTGAGCCCCACCCCCACCCCGCAGGCATGCTTGAGGATGTGCGCGGAGAGCATCAGGAGTTCGGCCTCCGGCGTCCCCACCGGCGGGAGGAGCGACTCTCTCACATGCAGGTCGAAGTACTTTCGGTGCAGCTCCACTTCGCAGCCCCTGAGGAGGAAAGCCGCGCTGGCGTCCGGCTTGGAGGAGCATTCGATGCCGGCGGCCCGGAGCCCTTCCAGCGCCTTCCCGAAATCCGTTTCCGGGATATACAGGTCGATATCCCCGCCGGTGCGGAGCTCGGGAGCGGGATACCGGGCGGCGCAACTGCTGCCTTTCATGACCATTGCCCGGACCCCTCCCTGGCTGAGGAGCTCCAGCACTTCCTTCTCCACCCCGTCCAGCTCCTGGTTCCGGCGCACGATCCGGCGCACTTGTGCCAGCAGGGTGAACAGCACCCGGTCGGGAAGACGGACCCCTTCCGGAAAACCCTCCGCCGCCTTGTACAGCAGGCCGGTCACCGTCTGGCGACCGGCTGTGCGGATAAGGTCCATCCAGCTTTTCTCGTCCAGGCCGGGCGGGGGAAGTTCGCCCCTCAGGATGCGGAGGAGGAGCTCGAGGCTCTGGTCAGGGGTCATCGGCCGAAGAGCTTTCGGAGGAAGGAGCGCTTGTGGTGATGCTTATGGTGCGACTGGCGCCGGGCGCCGTTCACCATCTCGTAGATTTCCCCCCAGTCGGGCAGTCCCCCCAGGTTGCGGTCGTCAATATAGACATCGGCGATGAGCTTGGTGGAAGTGGTCTTGTCCGAAAAGGTGAGGCTTCCCGTGGGCGTGTCGCTGTTCACCGAGTAAAAGGTGAGGCCGCGCTCCTTGCAGAAGCGGATGGCGTCTTCCAGCAGCTCCCCTTCGCGGGAGGTCCAGAGGATGATCTTGTGCCCCTCGGACGAAAGCCGGCGGAGCGTATCTACGGCAAAGGGCTTTTCCTTGCCTATCTTCGGGTACTTGTGTTCTACGATGGTCCCGTCAAAATCTACTGCTATAATCATTTGTCGTCTTTTTCTCCATAACCGTAGCCATAGCCGTAGCCGTAACCATAGCCGTAACCATAGCCGTAGCCATAACCATAGCCGTAACCGTATCCGTAGCCGTACGAAGCACGGATGTCACCGCCGTTGAGGATGATGCAGGGATGGTTCAGGCGGCCGCTCTGGTAAAGGGTCTCCAGTTCGGAAAGCGCCCGGCGGTCCACTTTGCCGCTGCGGAGGATGAACAGGTTCATGTCCACCAGCCGCTGAACCACCATCATGTCGGCCACGGCATTCACCGGAACGCCGTCCAGCAGGATGAAGTCGTATTCTTCCTTCAGCTCCTGGATGAGCTTGTCGAAGCGGGAACGGCCGAACAGTTCGGCGGGATTCGGCGGGATATGTCCTCCGGGGATGAAGTCCACCCCGGGAAGGACGTCCTTGTGCAGGATTTCCGCCAGGCGCACCGCATCGTCAAAAATGTAATTGGACAGGCCTGGGACGCCATGCTTGAGCGAGAAGAAGTTGGAGGCCGTCCTCTTCCGGAGGTCCATGTCTACCAGCACCACTTTTTTCCTGGCATCGGCGAGGCAGGCGGCCATGTTCGTGGTCAGGAAGGTCTTGCCGGCGGCTACCGAGAACGACGTGGAGGCAATCACAGGATGCGTGCAGCCTTCCGGGCGCATGTAGTCCAGGTTCGTACACAGCAGGCGCATGGCCTCGGTGAACACCTTGGACCTGGAGTTCTTGTAGGCCGTGGTGAGCGAGGTGTCGCCCTTTTCACGCTTCTTTTCCCGGGCGAAGGGAACATCGGCCAGGAAAGGCATGGTGGTCCCTTCCTCGATGTCCTTGCGGGAATGGACGCGGTTGTCCACGATGATGCGGAGAATCAGCACCAGCGCCGGCGCCAGCAGGCCGATGAGGAAGGCCACCAGGAGCATCTTGTTGCGGGACGGATAGACGGGAATCCAGCTGGAAGTGGCCGAATCGATCATGCGGGCATTGTTGTCGGCCATGGCCTGGGTGAGGGAGTTCTCCTCGCGCTTGTTCAGGAGGAACATGTACAGCGTTTCCTTGATTTTCTGCTGCCGCTCGATGGACAGGAAGCGGCGTGCCTTGGTGGGCATGGAAGTAAACTTCCGGAGGGAGTGCTGCTCCTGCTCGGCCAGGGCCTGCCGCTCGGAGATGAGGATGGATATGCGGCTGTCGATGAAGCCGTTGATGTCGGCCTTGAGGTCCTTGAGGCTGTCTTCGAGTCCGGTGACGGCCAGGCTGTACTCACCGCCGCTCTTGAGGTAATGCTCCCGCTTGCGCACGGCGGCGTTGTACTTCTGGATGGCCTCTTCGATGTAGTTGTCTTCCGTGACCAGGTTGGCCGGAATCACTTCGTACCCCTGGAAGGCGGACCTCACATAGTCCTTGAGATAGCGCATGGTGCTCAACTTGGTCTCAATTTCCATGATCTGCTTGTTCAGGGCGTTGTTCTGGCTCAGGTAATCGGCCGCCGTCGCCTCCACATTCAGGATGCGTTCGCTGGTCTTGAGCCGGGACAGGTCCTCTTCCACCGAGCCCAGTTCGTCCTGGATGATGGCCAGGCGCTCGTTGATGAAGGCGGCCGTGTTCACGGCAATGCGGTTCTTTTCCCGCACGGCGTCTTCATTGTACTTCTGGACCAGCATGTTCAGCACGTCGTCGGCACGGACGTGGGAATAGTCCATCATGGAAAGCTGCAGGATGGAGCCGTCGGTCTCGGCCTGGACCACCTTGAGGCGGGAGACGAACTGCGAAGCCCTGGAGGTGACGGGTACCTTGATCACCGTGATTTCCTTCCCCATGTAGGAGCTGAAGCTGGAATTGGGGGAGAAAACCACCTTGTGTCCGTCCACCCGGAGCGTGTCGCCCAGCTGGACCGCCTGTTTTTCCAGGCCGGAGCCTTCCACCGTGATCTGCATCTCCCCGGAAGGGACCACTTTCAGCTGGCACTGGAAATCCTTCTCGTCCCGGACGACGAACATCCTCACCGGGGCGTTCCGGTAGAGCTCCACGTTGCGCAGCCGGTCTTTCTCCACATAGTCGATGTCGGCATCGAGGGTGGTGACCACCATCTGCATGAGTTGGCGGGACTGGAGCTGGAGGATCTCGTTGGACATGCTCACATGGTTGATGAGGCTGCTGTAGGTGCCCATCTGCACGGTACTCTGGGTGTTGGACGGGTCCTTGATGATGATGGTGGCGTCGCTCCTGAACACGTGCTGCATCTTGGAATAGCGGTAATACGCGAAACCCACGCAAACGGCTACGCAGACGACGAACAGGTACCAGTGGCTGAGCAGGTAGAAGAACAGGTCCACCAGGTTGACGGCGTTGTTGTTGTTTTTCTCGTTCATGGCTTATCGGTTGGTCCAGAGAAGGGCATTGACTATGATGGAAATAAGCGACAGGCCGGCGGTGACGAAGGTCATCGTGGTCTGGCCGCTGGCGCTGAGGCTCACGCCCTTGGGCTTGACATACACCACGTCGTTCTGCTTCAGGTAGAAGACCGGGGAGTCAAAGAGGTCCTTGCTCTGCAGGTCCACCGAATAGGAGCGGCGCACGCCGTTTTCGGTCCGGATGACCATGACGTCCCGGATGTCGGAGCGGTTGGTGATGTTCTTGGCGGTGGCGAGCACCTGGAGGATGTTGATGCTGTTCCCCTTCACGGGAACCACGGCATTCCCCACGCTGCCGATGACCGTGATGCTGAAATTCTCCAGCATCACGTTCACGATGGGATCCTTGATGAACCCGTTGGCCCGGATGCCGTCGGCAATGCCGTCGCGGATCTGGGTGAGGGTGGCGCCCCAGACATTGATGGTGCCCAGTACCGGGAATTCGATGTTTCCGTTGCGGTCCACCACATACTGCAGGCCGGATCTCCCTTCGGAGAAGAGATTGAACGGGGCGGCCAGTTCGGGGGTGGAGCAGGTGACGGTTATCCCGAGCAGGTCGTCGGGCTGGACGACCAGCTCCGGCGCCGGCTTCACCGGATAGTCCGTATTGTACGCCATGTCCGTAAGGTAGCTCATCTGTTTGGCCGTGGTACACGATACCAGCGCCGCAAGCAGGGCCGCCCATGCCGGGAAGGAATTAAACAAGCGCTTCATATAATTTAATTATTGAGTTAATCATTTTTGCTTCGCAGAACAGTTCGTTAAAGCGGGCCCGCGCCCCTTCGGAGAATGGCCGGTAGTTGTCCATCACCTCTTCGATGGCTGCGGCCATCTCTTCTGGTTCCCCGGGCGTGACGTTCCTGCCGGAAACGCCGTCTTCGTTCACCCAGGACACGCCCGAGCCGGGAATCTTGGTGGCTACCACCGGCTTTCCCGAGGACATGGCCTCTATCTGGACGATGCCGAACGCTTCCGTTTTCATGACGCTGGCAAGGACGAAGACATCGCAGGCCCCGTAGCGGGCCCGCAGGGCTTCGTCGGAAAGATAGCCTTCCAGGCAAACGCTCCCTTGAAGCTTCTCACGCTCAATGAGTTCCTCCAGTTCGCTGCGGAGGGGACCGGAACCGCCGATGAGGAGCTGATACTTCTCCGGCAGGTACTTCATGGCCCGGATGAGCACGGAATAGCCTTTGTACGGCACAAGCCGTCCCACCGAAAGGAGGAGGGTCTTCCCCGGGAAACGCTCCCTCACCGCCGCCGCGGCCGCCGGGTCCACTTCTATGGGCTTTATGCCGATGGGGACATAGGTGCACTTTGGCTGTACGTCCTTGAGCCAGGGGGAAGACGCTATGTAAACCGGGCTTGTGCCCACGATGAGGTCTGCCCGCCGGATGAGCCAGTTCTGGAGCGGCCGGTAAAGGGCCAGCAGGAACTTTTGCGAGACGATGTCACTGTGCCAGTGGAGCACCACCTTTCCCTTGAAGCCGCTGAGCCGGAGCGCAAGGGCGGCCATGGGGTCCGGATGGTGGACGTGGAGGATGTCGTAATCGGCCCTATGGCGGCGCAGCCAGGAAACCATGGCGGGCGAAATCATGGTGGCGGCTTTTTTGGCATAGGCCTTCACGCGGAAAACGCGGCCATGCCCATTGAAGCGGAGGCTGCCGTCCGGCTGCTCCAGCTCCTCATCCTGCGGGTCGGTCTTGCCGGAGGGAAGACAGGCGCAAAGCATGTCGCAGTCCACGCCCCGCTCCGACAAGCCCCGGGTGAGGTCCCACATCACCTTTTCCACGCCGCCGCGGATGGGGTAGAATTTACCTAACTGAAGGATTTTCATAGACTTTTGAACAGTTCGTCCCATTGTTTCATGATGGCCTCGAAGTCAAAGCGTGCGGCGAGGATGGCCGCTTCGGCTCCCATCAGGCGGCGGCGTTCCGGGTCCCGGATGAGCTCCAGGAGGGCACTGGCCAGCGCCGGGACGTCTCCTTCCGGAACCAGCCGTCCGGTCCGGCCGTCCACAATCACCTCCCGGGGGCCGCAATGGCAGTCGAAACTAACGGCGGGAAGCCCGTAGGCCTGGGCCTCGATAAGGGCCATCGGCAGGCCTTCGTAGTGGGAGGACAAGGCCAGGATGGAGGCCTTCCGGTACGCCGAAGGCATATCTTTCACATTTCCGCACAGCCGTACCGAGCCGGCGAGTCCGAGCCGGTCTATCTGCTCCTGCAGCCGGGGACGGAGTTCCCCTTCGCCCAGCAGGTGCAGTTCCCAGCCGTGACCGGCCCCCAGCTCATCGCAGACGATTTTCCAGGCATCGATGAGCCGGTCCAGGCCTTTCTGGTACATGTACCTTCCCACGGCAATGACGGTAGAGTCCTCATGCCCGCCCGGGTCGATGCCCTCCAGGCGGATGCCGTTCGGGATGGAGCAGATGCCGGGGATGTCGCCCCACATCGACAAGTCTTCCCGGGTAAGGGTTACAAAGCGTTCAAAGCGCTTGACCTGGCGCAGCTCATGGGCGCTCCGAAGCCTGTCCACCAACCCCCAGAGGCCTTTCCGCCCGTACTGCAGGCGCTTCAGGCGCGAGAAATGGAGCTCCAGCACTTTATGGCTTCCGTCCTTGATGGCGGGCAGGAACCCCTGCTCGTTACAGAACATGGAGACGGTAATCTGGGGGCGGATTTCCATGAGGGCCGCCGTGAGCCGCTTCCGGTGCCGATACTGCTTCAGCGGATAATGGACCAGTTTGTTCCACAGGCTGGCTCCGTTGTTGTCTTCGTAGCCGATGCCGAGGTCCCGCCTTTGAATCCGGCTGTCCAGCGGGAAAGCGTCCGGACGGCCTTTCTGCTCGGTGGTGATGAGGGTGACTTCGTATCCGTGCCCGGCGAGCCAGTTGGCTTTGTCCGTCAGGATCTTTTCCATCCCGGAAGGACGGTAAAGGCCGGCTATGTTGTAGACGATGCGCATAGCTTTGAAGAAATGAGGGTGCTCAGTTGATGGACGACGAAGGCCAGGACCACCGTAAAGGCATACACGGCCAGGATGAAAAGGAGCGGGGACGGGATGGGGAGCCTGTCCCGGAACAGCTCCATGGGGATTCCGTGGCAGAGGTAAATCTCATAGGAAATGCCGGCGATGAACCCGGTGACCGGCCCATGCAGCCTGCCGATGGGTAAACGCGCCACAATCAGCGCTATAATGGTGGGAATGAGGATGTAGCAAAGCGTCCAGAGATAGGGATTGCGCGGAAGATAGAGCGCCAGAAACCCAATGGACAGAACGCCCAGGAGGGCATAGTACCTGTATTTCCCGCCTTCGCAGAAAGCGTAAAGCGCTTTTTCCCTGTACGCAAAGAAGGCTCCGGCGGGGAAGGACAGGGAACAGATCCACCAGCACCAGTCGTATCCGGCGAGGATGGTGACGGCCATCCACGCCAGCGTCCCTCCCAGAAGACCGGCGGCCTTCCATTTCCCCTTCAGGAACCTGAAGGAAACATAGTAGACCAGGTAGAAGAAAACGATGGCCTCGGCAAACCAGGAAAAAGGCAGGATGGGCGTGCCGTAGAGCACCAGGTTTTTCCAGTCGTCCAGGTAATTCCGTTCCGGATTCCAAAGGAGAAGATAATAGCAGATTAAACCCAGCACCGCCGGCAGTACGATGCGAAGGAACTTGCGTCCGAGGAACGACTGCAGGTAGGCGTCCCCCTTGGACTGGTACGAACGTACGAGCCCGAAACCCGATATGAAGAAAAACACCGACACGATGGGGGCTCCGAGCTCCCGGGCAGGCTTCAGCCAGGGCAGGTCCAGGAAGAAATTCAGGTGGTCCGCCACGATGGTAAGCGCCATCAGCGCCTTCACGAGGATGAGTTTGTCTTTGTCGAACGACATCATGACAGGCTTTCGTAGAGCTTGAGGTATTCGTCCAGTGCGGCGCGCTTGTCAAAATGCCGGAGCGCATACGCGCGGCAGCTGCGGCGCCAGCTTTCCCGGTCCTGTTTCCGAATCTCCTGCAGGCGGCCGTAAAGGCCCTTGACATCGCCCTGCTCAACAATGAAACCGGTTTCGGGGACCACCGATTCCACGCTGCCGCCGGTCCGGTAGGTGACCACCGGCGTTCCCGAGGAGATGGACTCGAGGTTGACGGTGGGATAGTTGTCCTGCCAGGTGGGGTTCACGAGGGCCGTGGCCCCGCTGTAGAGCCTGACGAGCGTTTCAACGTTAGAGGTCCGTTCTATAGTGACAACTCCTTTCGGGAGAGAGTGCTTCTGGCTTTCGGTCATCTTTCCAACCATCACCAGCTGCTCGTCGGGGGCCAGCATGGCGGCGAGCTCCGCCAGATCCTTCAGCCCTTTTTCCGGCAGCCAGATGGAGGCGACGGCGAGATAATAGACCGGGGCCTTGACCGGGATACCGTCCGGCAGCTCCGTCTTCCCGTCCGGGGAAAAGACACTGGTGTCAATCCCGTTGTGGATGCACCGGCAGGGTACCGCCGAGAGGAAAGACCGGGAAAGTTCCTGCTTCATCCACTCCGATACCACTACAAGCGTAAAGTTGGGAATGGACGTGAACCAACGCTTCTTGAGCCGGAAATTGCGGCGGGACCGGTCGAGCCCGTAGCTGGCGGGGAAGCGTGTTTTGCAGGGACAGTCGTGGCATTCCGTCTGCCAGCGGCTGCATCCTGCCGAAGAATAGTGATAGCAGTGGCCCGTATACAGCCAGCAGTCGTGGACCGTCCAGACGACCGGTTTCCCGGAGGCGGCCAGATAGGCGCAAAGCTCCGGATAGTTCAGGAAATATCCGTGGATATTGTGGATGTGGATGACATCCGGATCGATTTCCTTGATGCGCCGGATGAGCTTCCGGGTGGCCCTTCCGGAAAGCAGGCCGTGGGCGTCGAAAAGGCGGGTGGCCAGCCAGTGGCATAGGAGGTCCAGCCGGTTTCCCACCGGCACCAGCCGGGAGGTATGCGGCCTTGTTCCGTCGCGCGCCCCGCTGTAGGCGATATAGCTCTCCCATCCTGCCGAAAGGGCCATTTCGCCTATCTCACGCATGATTTTTCCCGTGGAGGTGTTCTCCCGGATGGTCGGGTTTATCTGCAGGAGCTTTTTCATTCCGTCTGTTCTTTTTCCGTGATACAGGCCAGTACGAAGAAGGGCGCGAGCATCATGATAATGTCGCTCGACACTTTGACCCATCCCACCATGTTCACCAGCAGGATGAGGATGAACAGCAGGGTGTGCTCCCGGAGCATCCGGCAGCAGGTGGCGGTGATTTGGACGAAAACGGCCGTCAGCAGCAGCAGGCCGATGCTTCCGAAGTAGAAGATATACCGCAGGTAGCCGATATCCGTATCCATGTAGAAGCCGGTCTCCAGCTGTCCGAACCGGTCCGGGGTACCCTCGGCATTGAAGAAGAGCCCGTCTCCGATGAGCCAGGTCTTGATGGTTTCCGGCCACACGACCATTCCCTTGAGGATGTTCGTGGAGTTGGTCTCCCAGTACCCTTTCTCGGCCAGCGAGAAGAAGCCTTCAAAACCGAAACGGAAGTTGTTCCGGAACGCAAAATTGGTCTGATACAGCAGGATGATAAGGCCGATGCTGGCAAAAGCGCAGAGGGCCGCCGTTACCCAGAATCCGCTCAGATAGCGCTGCCGCTTCTCCATGAAGAACAGGATGAGCCAGTACAGCAGCGCAATGCCCAGGCCGATGATCGTCGTCCGGGAAATCATGTTGCCGATGATGTTGATGATGAAGAACGAAAGCACATACAGGGCTTCCAGGAAGCGGTTGGTGTCGGCATTGGTCTGATGGATCAGATGGGCCAGGATGACCAGCGCCGCGGCAAAACGCAGGCCCGACGGGTCCAGGGCGGCCCCGAGTCCGTAGATGCGGCCTTCGGCAGGCCCCATGAAATCGGCGGCATTTCCCATGAGGCTGTCCACGAAGGACTTGAGGGAAGGGGAGAGGGTCATGGCATAGGCCAGGAGGCACTGGGCGGTACACACAAAGACGAGGTACTGGCCCATCAGTTCTACGCTGGCTTTGCCGTGAACGGCTTTGATGAGCCATACCACCGTATAGGCGCCTCCCATCCACACCCAGGCGGAAACGATGTACTGGGCGTAGGAGGTGTCAACGGTATTGTTGAGGGTGATGACCAGGTAGGTCCATACGCTCACCAGGATGCAGATGATGCTGAATATCAGGAAATCCCTGGAGATGATGAACGAGCGGTTCCGCAGCATGTCGAGCGAGAACAGGACAAGCCCGACGGCGGCGGCCACCATCTTGGTATTGACGTCCGAAAGGAACGGCAGGTTGAAAGGGAAGATGAACAGGCTCGTGACGATTCCCGTCAGTATGACCAGGATGAACTTTTTCATGGGAGCCTATCGGAATAAGCGGTGAAAGCCGTAGAACACCTTGTCCACGGCAAAACAGTAGAGCCGGACCAGGAAAAAGAGCCGGTGGGCGGCGCAGCGCTGGACCAGCCGTGTGCGGAGCGGCAGGTAATGGTTCTCGCCGATGTACCGGTTCGCCTCCGGAAACCACTCCTCCCAGAGCCGGAACTGCTCCCGGCTGCCCGACATGAGGAAGGGAAGTTTGACATTCAGGAGGAAAAAGGCCTTGTCCTTTTCGGAAAAAGGATAGTCCCGTACGCTCTCCAGGGTGCGGTTCACGTTGAACAGGACATCATCCAGATTCTTCCGGGAGAAGGAGTTGGAATAGGCCCCCGGATTCAGCTTGAAATAGTGGTACAGCGCTTCCGGGACATAGACCACCTTGGAAGCCCGGGCCGTAACGGGAATCAGGGTCATGTCTTCCCCCATGGCGTGGCCTTCGGGGAACGGGATGCCCTGGAACAGGCGGGCCCTCACCAGTTTGTTCCACACGTTGTATTTGGCCGTTCCGCCGAAATAGCCTTCCCGGACCATGGTTTCGCCATCCTGGAAGGCAGGGGAGCCGAGACGTCTCCGGGACGAGCCGAAATCCAGGTAATAATCGCAGTAGGCCAGGTCGGCGCCGGCCTCCGCGGCCGCCGTGTACAGCCGCTCCACCATGTCGGGCTCCAGCCAGTCGTCGGAATCCACGTGGAGGACCCATTCGCCCGTGCAGGCCTCCAGGCCGGTGTTCCGGGCGGCGGGCAGTCCCTTGTTGCAGGAGTGGACCAGGATCCGGACCTCGCGCCCATACTCAGAACATACTCTCCGGACGATATCCATGCTCCCGTCCGGGGAACCGTCATCGACAAAGATGCATTCCATGTCGGAGAAGGTCTGCTCCATGAGGGACCTCACGCAGCGCTCGATATAGGCCTCCACCTTATAGACGGGTATGATTACCGAAACCTTCATAGATTGTCTTTCAGATACTTGCTGCTGTCACGGATGAGCGACTCAAGCGCTTCCCGCTTTCCTTTGAGCCTGAGGAGCCCGGCCTTGTCCAGGTCCGCCGCATCGCGGTAATCCCGGACGGCATCTACCGCGCCCGCCGATTCCAGCAGGGACTGGATGCGGCTGTCCGCCCCCGAACGGGCATCCACCACGCCGATGAGCGGCTTGTCGTAGATGAGGGCGAACGCCGCGCCGTGGAAGGAAGTGGTGATGACGAACCCGGCATGCTTGAAAAGGAAGGCGAAATCGGCCGGCCCCGCCGCCTTGACGAGCTTCGCGCCGCGGCGGAAGGCATCCTTGGCCCTTCCCTGGAGGAACACCACCTTCATGCCCAGCGTCTTCTGCACCTTTTCCACCATGCGGTAAATCTCCGGATACGGGTCGAACATATAGGAAAGGGCATAGACGAGAATATAGTTTTCGTCCGCCTTGTAATGGGACTTGGCAGCCAGCGAATCCCACTCTTCCCGCCCCAGGAGCAGCGTGGGGTCTACGCAGACGGCGGCCTCCCTGCCGGTGAGTTCCCGGATGATTTCCACCCCGGAGCGTTCCCTTACGGAAAGGGCCTGGAAGCGGGACAAGTATTTGGCGTAGAGCTCCTTCCTTTCCCCGTCGATGGTGCTGGCGGCGATGCTGGAGGCATAGGAGATCCGCCGGGCGTCCGGGGCGGTGAAGGCCAGCATGAAGTTCACGTCGTCCCCGATGAAGCGGGGATTCCAGACCTGGTCGCTACCGGCCATGTACAGATCGTACTGCGGCGGATGCTTCACAATGCTTTCCCGGTCGTATGCCTCCCGGGAAAGGACCAGGCTGCGCCGGTAGAAAGCCTTGAACTTCCGCTTCATCCGGGCCACCGGGAAGCCGAACAGCGCTTCCCGTAAAAAGGCGGTGACCCTGGCTTTCAGGGAAGGGGCCGAAGCGCTTTTATCCAGGTACTTATAGTCGATGATCTCGCTCTCATAGCCCATTTGCCGCAGCTTTCGCTGCAGGGCATAGGCCTGGAGCACCGAACCGCAGTTCAGCACTTTGTGCATGGTGATGATGCCGATGGTCATGACTGATGACGGTCCAGGGGATAACGGAGGAGCAGTTTGATGCGCTTCCCGAGGGACAGCTTTTCCAGCCGGTCGCGCTGTCCCGCCCAGAAGTCCCGGGCAAAGCTTTCGTCGTAGAAAAGGGACCTTCTGTAGCAGCTCCACCAGATATCCATGTTCGGGCAGGGCTCTTTCCAGGGCTTGGCGCCGTTGTAATGGACAATCCCGCAGCGGAGGGCCCGCTCAATCTCTTCCGCGCCGTACAGCTCCTCCATTTCGGGGCGCCGGTCCACCAAGAGGTCGTACAGCTGGACGGTCATGCAGAAGGAGGGGCCGAGGGGAAGGATGCGGCCGTTGCAGGAGATGTTGATGATGTCCATATCCTGGTAGAGGTACTCGTTCTTTCCCAGCTGACGGAACTCCTTGAGCTTGTCGTCGGCGCGGAGAAGGGCCGAGTGGATGACCAGGTTTCCCGAGTAAAAATAGCCTTTCTGCCAGTCCAGGCCGGCTTTTTCCCCTATGTATTTCCGGAATCCCGGACGCAGGCGGGAGCAGTTGTCCACGCCGGCGAAATAGTTTTGTCCGAGGTCCAGGTCGTAAAACTTGCCCAGGTCCTCCCGGATGATCACGTCCACATCGGAATAAAGGAGCTGGTCGTATTCGGGAATCAGCTCCGGGGAAAGGAGCCGGTAATAGGCGGTCTCGGGGATGCCGCGGACCTCATAGCCCCCCACGAACTCGCCTTCCACCTTGCGGAAGGTGAGCCGGCAGTTTCCATAGCGTTCCGGGAGTTCGTTCAGGCGGCTCCGGGAGAAATCGCAGGCGGGGGAGTGGAGGACAAAGATGTCATAGAACGTGTCCGGGTGGGCACTTTCCAGGAGCGAAGTCATGCACACACCGGCGGCCAGTTCCAGCGCGGCGTCGAAGGTGAAGAGGATGGGTACCGTTTTCATGGTCAGGGACGGATTTGTCTCAAAAGCCGGAGCATCCAGCCCAGTCCGGCATAGCGCAGGCGGCAGAACACTTTCTGTCTCAGGGGCAGGGACGAACGCTGCAGGCAGCTTTTATAGCGGGTATAAAGGAGCCGATAGTCCGCCTCCTCGTCCTTCCCCGCATAGGTGGCGTCATAAACCCTTCTGGCTGCGTAAAGGTCGAAGGCTTTCCGGGCGTCTTCCCCCTGCAGACAGGGCTCCAGGGCCTCCAGGAGAAGGAGCCATTCCTTGACGGGACGGGAGTGCCACCCATTGGTGATGGAGCCCTCGTTGATGGATTTGTCGTAATGATAATAAGGCTTTCCCAGATACGCCACCCGGAGCGGATGGGACAGCAGACGGACCAGGACGAGCTGGTCTTCGCAGCAGTTGACCCCGCTGCGGAAGCTGATGTCGAACTGCCGGTATAAACTGTTGCGTATGAGCTTGTTCACCATGCCGGCGTGCAGCTCGTTCAGCATTTTCCACTGGAGGGTCCGGGGGTCTGTGGCGAGGGGGTCCTGCCGCTTGTAAACGCTATGGCTGCCGAACTCCTCGACCAGGTCGCAGATAACCATATCGGCATCGGTTTCCTCCTGTTTGAGGTGCATCCCTTCCAGCATATCGGCCTCTATCCAGTCGTCCGAATCTACAAAGAGCGAGAACCTGCCCCGGGCCAGCTCCAGGCCTTTCTGGCGCGTCAGGGCCACCCCCTGGTTGGGCTGGTAAAGGCTCCTTATCCGCTCATCCTGGTACTGGCCGATGATGGCCTGGGTGGCGTCTGTGCTGCCGTCATTGAGGATGAGCAGCTCGAAATCCCGGAAAGACTGAGCCAGGATGCTCCCGATGCACCGGGCGATGGAGCGCTCTGCATTGAAAGCCGTGACAATCACCGATATTTCCGGGGCTACTCCTGCCATTTCTTCAAATGTTCCTTAAAGGGACAGGCGTCCATGATGGCTTCATAATCAATCTCTTTCGCCACGCCGAAAAGCGACGGGTCGTCCAGGAGGGCGTCCAGGTCTTCCGGGCTTCCGATCCGCACCGGCTCCGGGACTTCCCGGCCCACGGAAGCGAAGTAATCCTGATACTTGAAACCGCCGCCGGCGATGTTCTCCGAGAAACGGACCCACGCATTGGGAATGCCGTAACTGTCGGCCACGATAAGGCCGTGCAGCGAGCTGGAGACAATCTTTTCGCAGGCGCAGACCGCATCGGGGATATCGTGCCAGTGCTTATAGGAGGCCATGCTGATAATGAGCACATCCGGCCGGGAAATGATGGAGCGCACCAGCGGATTCTTTTCATCCACATAGTGGGGGATGATGCCGTATTTGTACCTTTTTACGGTCTTGGGACGATAGTACTTGGACACGAGCAGCGCCGGGTCTCCGTACCGTTCCGGACAGTCGACCCCCTGTTCCAGCAGCGCCTGCCGGGTGAGGGGCCCGCGGACCGAATGCACCTTGACGGGCGAAATGTGGATCCGGCTCCGGTCCGAGCGGAAACCGCTGCCCCAGATTTCCATCTTTTTCCCATAGCACTCGCCCAGGATGGACCCGATGCAGCAGTAGGTCTTTCCTGCGAGGCGGGGGAAAACCCGGGAACGGTTCAGTATCAGGACCTTCAAATCCGATATTTCCTCCAGCATGCTCATGTTGATGTCGTCGCCCCAGTTCTGGTGCGCATAGCCCAGTCCTTCTCTTCGGACATAGGCATAGACAAAAATCTTCCTGGGCCTGAGCAGGGACAGGCTGTCATACAGCAGGCGCCGGATGGTGAGGAGCAGATGCCTTGCCATACTTCTCTTCTTAATTACTTGCTTGCTTACTGAGTTTAATGCGGGAAAGCTGCTCCAGCAAAAAGGCCTTTTCCCCTTTTTCGAGGAGCAGCAGATAGACGCTGAGGGCGCTCGCCGCAAACGAAATCCCCGAGAACAGGAACAGCCTGAGCCATACGGAATCGACCGGTATCCGCTGCACGAGGAAAGTGAGGCCCGCGGGGAGGGCCATCACCAGCAGCGGCTTCACGATGACCTTCTTCACCCATTCCAGGATGGGGAAATCGTACCACTTGTTCCGCATCAGGAGGAGCCTCGAGACAATGAGGGCCAGGTCGATGACCAGGCGAATGGCAATCACCAGATACGGAACCACGCCGGCGGCGAGGGCTATCCAGCAGAAAAGGAGGTTGGTGGAATAGATGAGCGATACCGTAATCTGGTAGGTCCGGATATCCTTGTCCGAGGTAATCAGGGTAATCAGCGGGTTGCAGATGCTCTCGAAATAGATGCAGAAGAGCGTGAGGAGGCAGAATTCCACGGCATAGGCCGGATAGTTCCCCAGCCACAGCCCCAGGAAATCCTTGATTTCAAAGCAGATAGGCACAAGGAGAACCAAGATTAGATAGGCCGAAAGGCGGGAAGCCCGGATGGTCAGTTTGGACAGCTCGGCGGTGTCTTTGGTCACATAATACTTGACGATCTGCGGCCGGAAAGCGGCCTGGAAGTTGGACACGAACTGGCTCACCACGGAGACAATCTGGTTGCTGACGCCCATCGCGGCATTGACGATAACCCCGTTGTAGTAGTTGACGAGCATGGTTACGCCCTGGTTGGTGCCCACATAGGTGGCCGTTCCGAACAAAGCCCAGCCCGTATAGGAGAAAAGGCCCTTGAAGGTGCTCCGGTTCTTTGGTTTGCAGAACCGGCACATCCCGAAGGTCCGGTAGCAGTAGATGCGGTAGATGAGGATGTTCAGCACGCCGACCCCGAAGATCAGGAGGGCATAGACCACCAGTTTGTCCCCGTCGATGGCCCGGATGAGAAACGCCACCGCCAGCTTGAACAGCACGTCGAAGATGGAAAAATAGGCATACACCGACATCTTCTCCTGGGCGATGATGGTGGCGTTGAACGGGGCCTGCAGCACCGACAGGAAGGTGGAAAAGATGGACAGCTGATAGACGATATTGGCGGCGGACATCCTTTCCGGGGGGATGTTCATGACCGAATTGAGGAACCACAGGCCGATGGTTTCTCCGAGCAGGACGATGACAAGCCCAATGGCCAGGTGCGATACGATGGCGGTAGAAAAGACCTCCCGCTGCGTCTCCAGGCTGCCTTCGGCCAGCTCGGCCGTGATATAGCGCTGGGTGGCTCCGGTGAGGCTGCTGTTGATGAAGGTAAAGAAGACGATGATGCCGCCTACGACATTGTAGATGCCGTAGTCCTGTACCCCGAGCGTGTTGAAGACGATTCTTGTGGTATAGAGCGATACCAGAAGAATGACGAACATTCTCAGGTACATGTACATCGTATTCTTTGCAATGCGTATGTTGTTGGCAGTGGGCATTTTACCTACTTGACGGAGCAGATGTGGAGAAGGCGCAGCAGTTTTTGTCCCAGCTCATAGAACGGCCTCAGGAGCCTGGGGCTGCCGGCCTGTTTTTCCTGTAAAAGGCGGACTTGGGTATAGTGCCTGATTTTCTTGGCCAGTTTCTTATAAAGCTCCGGCGATATCGAATCCTTTACGGCGTTCAGGTCCGCCATATACTGGGACGCAATCTTCCGGGTGCTGAAATGACGGATGTCCTGGCTGATGTTCTCGCCGTGAATCCTGTACTTGAGCAGCAGCCGGGAGCTTCTCAGCGCCGGCCCCAGCAGCAGGGAGCGGAACCTCAGGACGCTGTCTTCCGTCTGGCAGTCGTCTGCCAGCCTTCCGAACCGGTCCAGTACCTCTTTCCGGAAGGCGAGGGCTACCCCGCCGGTCATGAAGGAATCGGACCGGAGGTACTTGCGGTCGTCTATGCGGAGGAGCGTATCTTTTTCCAGGAGGCCTCTTCCCGTTTCCTTCCCGTCTTTGTCGATGGTGATGTAGGAACCGCTGACCGCCATGACCGAGGGGTTCGACCGGAAATAGTCCATCTGGATGGAAACCCTTTCCGGCAGGGAAACATCGTCGCCGCCGTTGAGGAAGATGCATGCTCCGTGCGACAGCCCGAAAAGGAGCTTGTTCACGTGGGGCACGAGCCCCATGTTCTCTTCGTTCCTGTTCAAAATGATCCGGTGCGGCCCTTGATAGCCTTCCACGGCCTTTTTCAGGCGCTCGAAGGTGCCGTCCGGGGAATGGTCGTCGGAAAAGATGATCTCCAGATGGGGATAGGTCTGCCCCAAAGCCCCGGCAACGGTATCTTCCACAAACTTTTCGTGTTTATAGAAGAGTACGATGAGCGTGGCGAGGGGGTAATCAGCGGGCGTCATGGTTTCCGGTCAGATAATTGCTTACGGGAAGGACAAAAAGCCGCTTGCACGCCACTGCGAGAAGCAGCGTAAGAACCAGATAGACAGGCACGTACAGCCACTTTTCGTCAATGCCTGTGAAATTATTCTTGATAAAGTCGAAATAGCGCAGGCACACCCCGTGAATCATGTAGAACTCGAAACTGCATCCGCCCAGGAAGACCAGCGGCTTCCAGGAAAAGAGGCTCCTGCCGCCTACAGGCTCCAGGGAAACCAGGATCAGGAGGGCGCAGATGAGCGGCGCAAAGATGAGCGAGCACATGAACCAGCGCGAAGGGAGTACGACAGACAGCAAAACCAGCAGGCCGAGGCATCCGTACATAAGGATCCTCAGCAGGGCTGCCGAGGAGGCCGGAACCTGCTCCCTGCCTTTCAGGGACAGGAATAAAAAGGCCGACAGGATGCCAAGGATGTAGTCCATCAGGCGCACTGGCGGAAGGATGTACAGCACATAGTGCCGATATTCCTCTTTCAGCGTAATGAACAGTACGATATAGGCCGAAAACAGCACGGTCAGAAACAGGACGGTCCATCGTCTTGACTTCAGGATGGCGGTGATTCCTTTCAGCAGAAAGGGGAATAGGCCCACCATCAGCAGCATGTCCGACAGGTACCACGACGGGCCATTGAAGGAAAAATACACCGTCTTGAGCGGAACCCAGCTCTGGAGGAGGGCCGCATTTACCATTAACGTACCCACTTTGTCTTTCCCGAATTCTCCCGTGATGAGAAACAGGAGCAGAACGGCGGCAAGGCACAGCCAGTGAAGCGGATAGTATTTGGCGATGCGCTTGAAAAGGAAGGACTTGTAGGAGAAGTCGCTTCCCAATACCTTGTCCTTGTAACCCAGCGTCATCACAAAGCCGCCCAGGATGAAGAAGAATTCGACGCCAAGATATCCGCCGCCCGTGTACGAAACCGTATGGTGGAGGAAAATGGCGATAATGAAGATAAAACGCAGGGAAGAGATTTCCTGGATGGTCTTCATGCTTTTTTTTATCCTCTGAAGCCGTTGATGATGGATACCACCTCTGCCGCTTCTTCCGCTTTGAGGCTGGGGCCGATGGGGATGCTGAGTTCCTCTGCGGCTATCTTTTCCGTGACGGGAAGGCTGTATCCGGCCCATTCCCGGTAGCATTCCTGCTTATGCGGGGGGATAGGATAGTGGATGAGCGTCCCGATGCCGTTATCTTTAAGCCAGGCCTGGAGCGCATCCCGTTTGGGGCTGAACACCGGAAAAAGATGATATACGTTCTGCAGGTCCGGGAGCCTTTCCGGCAGGTACACCAGCGGGTTATGGATGTTTTCGTAATAGTAGGCGGCGATTTCCCTTCGGTGGGCGTTTTCCGCATCCAAATACTTGAGCTTCACGTCCAGCACGGCGGCCTGAAGCTCGTCCAGGCGGCTGTTGCGGCCTTTGTATTTGAAGACGTATTTTTTCTGGCTCCCGTAGTTGGCAAGGGCTCTTACAGCTTCTGCCAGGGCGTCATCATTGGTGGTGACGGCGCCGCCGTCGCCCAGGGCTCCGAGGTTCTTGCCGGGGTAGAAACTGTGGCCGGCGGCATCGCCGATGGAGCCGGTGCGCCTGCCGTCTTCGGTGCGGCATCCGTGCGCCTGGGCATTGTCTTCCACCAGTTTAAGGCCGTGCTTGAGGCACAGCGCACCCATCTTTTCGGTGTAGGCGTTGCGGCCATAGAGGTGGACGATGCAAATAGCTCTGGTCTTGTCCGTTATGGCCTCTTCGATGCGGTTGTCGTCTATTTCCAGCGTTTCCGGGCGGGGTTCCACCAGCACCGGCTTGAGCCCGTTTTCGGTGATGGCCAGGATGGTGGCAATGTAGGTATTGGCCGGGACGATGACTTCGTCGCCCGGTGTCATGACGCCCAGTTCGATATAGGCACGGAAAATCCAGATGAGGGCGTCCAGGCCGTTGGCGCAGCCTACGCAGTGCTTCGACCCTATGTAGTCGGCATAGTGCCGCTCAAAAAGGGCGTTCCGCTCTCCCTGGAGATACCAGCCGCTGGCAACGACCTGGGCTACGGCTTCCTGGATTTCCTCTGCGTGGAGGGCCGTAACGTCTTTCAGCGATAAAAAGGGAATCACTCGTCTGTCTTTTTTACGAATTGTGCGGGATTGCCGAACCACACCTCTCCGGCGGGAATGTTCTTGGTGACCACCGAGCCGGCGCCTACCATGGCGTTTTCCCCGATGGTGATGCCGGCCAGAATGGTTGCGTTGGCGCCGATGGAAGCCCCTTTTTTCACCAGCGTGCGCTCAGGGGCCTTATGTACCTTGGAGCGGGGGAACAGGTCGTTGGTGAAAGTGACGTTGGGGCCGATGAAAACGTTGTCTTCCAACTCAACGCCATCCCAGAGCTGCACTCCGGATTTCACGGTAACGTTGTCGCCGATGCGCACGTCGTTCTCTACCAGCACCCCTGCGCAGATATTGCAGTCCCTGCCGATGACGGCGTCTTTGAAGATGACGCAGAACTGCCAGATGTGGGTGCCTTCGCCGACGGACGCGGACTTGCAGTCGGCAAGAGGATGGATATGGGCCATTTATTTCAGCTGTTTTCTAAACTCCAGAAATTCCTGATAGTCACGAATATAATCGTCTGCCGTGTATTTGTCGGACGTCAGCACCATGCCGATGGCCCCGGACGAGAAATCGTCCAGATAGCTCCACAGGCCGGGGTAGACCAGCAGGCCCTTGTTGGGGCGGTTCAGGAAAAAGGTCCTTTTGACGATGCCGTCGTCCAGCGTGACCTGGAAGGAGCCGCTGGCGGCGATGATGAACTGGTACTGCTCAATGTGGGCGTGGGCGCCGCGATAGGAGCCGCCCGGAACGTCGTACAGGTAGAAAACCCTTTTCACGCCGAAGGGGAGCGTGCCGTCATTCTCCACAACGGTAATGTCGCCCTTGCGCTCGCCCCGGATTTTGCCCAAATCGATGATGGGACAGTCGTTTACGCTATATTTCGCCATGGGCCTTCAGTGCTTTCAACTCGTCGATGCCCCGTACATACTGCGCGGGGTCGTAGTGCTCCGACGACAGTACCATGGCCAGCGAATTGGTGGAGAAGTTCCGGAACTCGCGCCAGACGCCGCGGGGGATGTACAGCCCTTCGTAGGAGCGGTTCAGGTGGACGGTCCGCTCGCCGGTGCCGTCTTTCAGCAGGACGTCGAAACTGCCCGACATGGCTACCACGAAGTCGTCCGTGGCCTTCAGGGCATAGCCGGCCCGGCGTTCGCCTCCCGGCACATCGTATAGCCAGTAGGTCCGCTTGATCCGGAAAGGGATATGGTTGCCCTCTTCAATGAAGGACAGGTTCCCCCTTTCGTCCGGAATGATGGGCAGCTGGATGGTTTTACAATCCTGCAGATTCATGCTTACCAAAGCCTCACTTCCACACGGCGGTTGCGCTGACGGCCTTCCGGCGTGCTGTTGGAAGCGACGGGGCGGGAATAGCCATACCCGTCGATGCTGATGAGCGAAGCGCGGGCGCCGTTGTGCACGAGGAAATTTTTCACGCTCTGGGCGCGGCGCAGGGACAGATTCAGGTTGAATTCCCGGCCGCCGACGCTGTCCGTGTGGCCTTCCACGATGATGCCCTGGCCGGGGTGCTCCTTCATCCAGTTCACAATCTCCATCAGCTTATCCTTGGCATCGGGACGCACAATGTCGCTGTTGGTGTCGAAAAGCGCTTCCGCGCTGATGGTGGTGATGACCGGATGGTCCGTGTCATGGTCGCCGCTGAATGATTCCGCGGCAGAGTTGTCACGCGCAATCCTTTCCACGATAACGGTGTCGCGGACAATCTCCGGACGCACTTCGGGGACCACTACGGTGACGGGCTGGGACTGGACGGTAATGGTGGCAGGCCTTCTGACGGGCTTGCCAAGGTTGACGCTGATGCCTAAAGTTGCACTTAGGGTAAGGGCAGGGAAACTCCTGGCATCCTGATAGATGCGGCTGCTGTAGGTGGTAGCCTTGATGTCCGGGACGATGGCAATCCTTTTGCTCACATGGATGGGGAAAGCGATACCGGCGCCGCCGCCCAGGGCGTTGTTGTCTATCCTTGCCCAGCCGAGGTGGAGGTAGGGGATGATGTTGCGATGGGCGCGGATGAGCATGTCTGCGTGGACATATTCATATCGCTTATAGCCGAAATCCGTGAATTTGTCGGAAATGGAAAGTCCCTGGAGACCGGCGCGGAAACCGCCCCAGTTGTTGAACCAGTAGCCGAAATAGATATCGTCAGCTATGCCGGCGCCATTGTGCGAAGTGGAACGGTCCGTATTGCGCTGGCCGTCAAAGCCGAAATTCATTCCGACTCCGGCTCCGACGAACCATCTGGTGAAGTCTTCTTCTTCCTGCTGGGCACGTGCCGCTATGCTGAGCGAGAAAAGGGCGGCGGCGATAAGGGCAATCTTCTTCATGACTTAAAACCTGTATAAAGCTCCAATTGATACTAAACCCCTGAGATCCAGCGGGAAACCGCCGTAACCTTCATAACTGCTGGCCTGTTCCTCCGGACTGGGCATGAGGCCGTTGTACTTATCCGTATAGGCCTCGCCGCAAAGGTCTGCAAAAAGGCCGAAGTGCTGGGTGAAATTATATTCGACAATGCCTCCGAAGCGGAAGCCGAAAACCGTATTGGGGTCGCTCACATCCTGCCAGGGGTGCTTGGAATCCGACATGTTGAAGGAATGGCCGAGGCCCATGCCGCCGTACAGTTTGATCCGAAGGGGAGTGGCCAGGTCCGAGAGGCCGTGCAGGTCCAGGATGGCGTCCATAAAGACATTTACGCTGGAGAAGGTGTACGGATAAAAACCGTGGGCCGCCGTGTCCCTGGTGTTGCAGGCGCTGGCGTTCTTGGCATAGGAGGCGCTCAGCCGGAGGCCGAAGATGTCGTTGAAGTCGTACCCGCCCACCAGGCCGGCCTGGTAGGTGATAAGGCCGAGGGCCTTCCCGTTCTCCCGGTAGGAGAAATGGTTCTCGTTGATGTTGAGCATGGGACCCATCTGCACTCCCGCATAGAAACGGCGTTCGTGGCTGAACTTAACGGGCTGGGCGGAAACAGCGGCCCAGGACAGCAGAATGGCAAGTGTTACACCGAATAGTTTTTTCATTATGTTCGTCTTCTTACTATTTTCAAATCCGTTACTTCTTTCAAATACGGCTTCGCCGCTGATGCTGTTACGGCTCCGCCGCTGGGACTGTATGAAACAACCCAGATGCCATCATCTTATGGAATCATTTCCATAGGCCGCAAAATTACTGCTTCTTGGGAAATAATGCAAGAATTTCTCCGAAAAACGCAAAAATAAACGCGTGGGGGACGCTTTTTCGAATATTTGGCCGATAAAACCGACAAAAACGGCGAAATAGTGTTATATTTGTAAATTATTATATGAAAAGGCAACATCTTACATCATTTTCACTTTTCCAGGACATTTTTGTGTCCCTGACGGCGTCCCTTGTTTCCATTCTGGTGATCCGATGGATGTCGGAACCCATTCCCGGGTTTACGATGCTCGTTCTCAAGTGGATGGCGGCCGCGGCTTTGGGCACGGTTCCGGGCATTCTCATTTCCGGATGCAGCAGGGACGTGAAAAAATATGCTACCGTCAGGTCCATCGCCCGGGTCATGGCGGCCATCCTCATCAAGGAAGCCGTCCTTGTGGCGGCGCTGGTAGCCGGGCTGGTGGTTCTTCCGCAGAAGCTTCTGTATGTGCTCATTATCCTCCTGGATTTCATCCTCACCGGAGGCGCGCTTTCGTATCTGCGGGTGGCCTCGAGGCTCCTGGCCGGCCATGCGCCCAACCCTTCGCAGATGGCTTCGCGAAAGACCGCGCTCGTGGCCGGGACGAATCAGGCGTCGCTGGATCTGGCTTCGGAGCTGGAAAAGGAGGGGTACGACGTTATCGGCCTGCTTTCCCGGAAGCCGGAGATGAATGGCCGCGTTCTGCGTGACTATGTGGTGTATGCCTGCCGGACGGACGAAGACCTGGAGAATCTGCAGTGGCGTTTCGGCGGTGTGGACGGGCTTTTCTTTCCCCGTACCGTCATGGACAGCAAGGACTCCGCCGCAGAGGCGGATGACAAGGGAGAAAAGCACGACAGCGTTCAGCAGCGCGACGGGATGTCGCTCCTGGGCCACATGGTCAAGCGCGGCTTCGATATAAGCCTGTCCAGTATACTGCTGCTGGTTTTCTCTCCCGTGATAGCGGTCTCAGCCTATTGCATCAGACGGGAAGACGGCGGTCCCGTCCTCTTTGTGCAGGAGCGGATCGGCCGGGGCGGCAAGCCTTTCAATATCTATAAGTTCCGTTCCATGAAGACGGACGCGGAAGCCTCGGGCACGCCGGCCCTATATTCCGGCCAGAAGGACCCCCGCCTCACCCGGGTGGGCCGTTTCCTCAGGGCGCATCATCTTGACGAACTGCCCCAGCTTTGGAACGTGCTGAAAGGGGATATGTCGTTCATCGGATACAGGCCTGAAAGACAGTTCTTTATAGACCAGATCAAGCGCTATAACCCCCGGTACGACTATCTGTTCCAGATCCGTCCCGGCGTTACCAGCTATGCCACCTTGTACAACGGTTACACAGACACCATGGACAAGATGCTCACGCGGCTGGACCTGGATTTGTACTATCTGAGGAACCATACCGTCTGGTTTGACATGAAGGTCCTCGGGCTCACTTTCCTGAGCATCGTTACCGGTAAAAAGTTTTAACGGAGCGGCCCATGGCGGAACAGAAAGCATACTGGTTTGTGGCAAAGACGCGTCATGGCGCGGAGCTGGGCGTACGGAACCGGCTCACGCAGCTTGGCGTGGAAAGCTTTGTCCCAACCCGGATGCGGCGTTCCAGCCGCGGCAAGGCCATGGTCGAGGAGCCGCTGCTCACCAGTTTCGTGTTCCTTCGCGCCACAAAGATGGATGCGCTGAATCTCATCCACCTTTACGGGCTAAAGGCCAATCTGGTGAACGACTGCGCAACGCACCAGCTCATGTTCGTGGCAGACAAATGCATGGAAGATTTCCGCCGGGTGCTGGAAGCCTCCATCGAGGAAGGTGGTCTGCTGGACAAGCCCCTCTCCGTGGGGGAGAAGGTGCGGGTAACCCAGGGCGTCCTCAAGGGCGTGGAAGGTTACGTACTGGAGCTGCAGGGAAGAATCTACGTGGTGGTGGGGCTGCTGAACTGCCTGTTCGCAAAGGCCAGGGTACCCCGGGCGTGGCTGGAGAAAATCTAGCTTTAACTTCAAAGTTAACGGTATAACATACTTGTTATATTTTACGCATAACTGCGTGCTGGCAGACTTATTTAGCCGGAGTGAGTGTTGTTCGTTAGATTGCTGATAATGAGCGAATTAGCTTGCAAATCGTGTATCAAATTCGATGCATGATTTGTATCGAATTTGGAATACTCCCTAAGCCCTTGAGTGCGCGAGATGGCGCTCTATCCGGTCTCTCATTTGAGGGTCAATCGTCCTTAGAAAATCCAGGCCTTTTTGGGTGAGAAGGTACCTCTGGCGGGGATGACGGGGAGATTTGGGGTACAGGAGGGCAACAATCCCGCTATTGATGGCAGGGGTGAGGTATAATTTCAGGAAATTGTCCCTTCCTTTGAGGTGCAGGCGCTCCATCATCTCTTTAACGGACAAAAACTCGTCTCCCATAGCTATGGCAAGGAAGAGGATGTTGGGATTATCTGCATAATTGTCCTCCCGAGAGCCCTGAATTTCCTCTTTGGCGTCTGGTTTATCGCCATTTTCTGCATTCTCGGGCTGTAAATGGGCTAAAAGTTCTGTTTTTGGAGGCTCTATTTCGAGAATGACATCTTCTTTGCTTGACTTTCCCTTATCCTCCTCTTTTATTTTTATTGTATCTTTCTTTATTTGTACTTGTCCTGTACTAGTACTGTTCTTTAATTGTTCTTGATTCCTCCACTCTGCCGCAGGACGCACGTGAACGTACCTGTTTCTTAGATCCCACTGTTCCGAGAGCAGTAAATTCCTAAAAAAGCGCTCCAGGTACACGGGCTCATAGCCAATATTCTTCTCAATATTCCTGTAATTTGCCCTTACCAGCGCGTTGTGGAAGTAATATGAATCATTTTTGAAAGTATCAATATTGTAACCAATCCCCAACTGGTTCAAGTGCAGGAGGGTTAGTACCGCTGCGAAGCGGCTGTTGCCTTCTCCGAACGGGCATATCTGCCAGACCTTGGCTACAAAGGCAGTAAGATGGGTAATCAGCGTGTCCGGCGACGAAGTGTCGTAATGATAGTATTTCTCTTCCGCAAGACACTGCTCCAAGGCATCCGGCACTGCTTCCGGTTGCAGGAAGTTCAAGACATCGCCCCCCAGCACCCATTCTCTTTTTGATACATCGGCATCTCTTGTCGCCCCTGCGTTCTCATACACTCCGTCAAATATCTCCCTATCTAGATTAGCTAGGCCAACTGCGCTTAAATCAATTGTTTCCGTTAGAAGTATCCGGGCGATGTTCAGGGCAGTCTTATCCGCATCTTCCTTTTCCGGGTCTCCGGCATCGTGCGCATTTCTTTCAAAATAGTAACTTCTCAACTCCTCCTTTGCTTCGTCAATGCTGAGTTTCCCGCAGATGTTTTTCTGCGCTATCTGCCAGAGATACTCCGATGTTCTCAAACCCTCTGCTGCTTGTATCCCCATGGCTATCTGCCAGGCAGCTTCCTTTTCATTGCGAACCGATTCGTCTGATGGCTTTTTATGGATGATTCTATCCATTCTTCCCTGTTAAATTCTTTTTCTTCTCTCTCGTTTATTTCCCCTGCATGACGGCATACTTTTCCTTTAGGAGCTCCACCACGGGCTCCATGGCCTTGGGGAAGACTTTCCGTAGGTCTATCTCGTCGCTCTGGGAGAGGACCGTCTTGAGCGCGCGCATGAAGTTGTCTTTGATTTCTGTGGCCAGATTCACCTTCACGATGCCGTTGGCGATGGCCTCCTTCACCTGGTCGTGCGGAATACCGGAAGACCCGTGCAGGACCAGGGCCACCGGCGTGGCGGCATGGATGGCGGCAAGGCGCGGGATATCCAGGTGAGGCGGCTGCTTGTAGAAGCCGTGCGCCGAGCCGATGGAAACCGCCAGGGCGTCCACCCCGGTGCGGTTGACAAACTCCACGGCCTGCTGGGGCGTGGTGAAGCCGCCGCCCTGCTCCTGGCCCAGTTTGGCCACATAGCCCAGTTCCGCCTCCACGTTGGCCCCATACGGCCGGGCCATCTCCACCGCCTTGGCCGACGTGGCCACATTCTCCTCGAACGGCTTCTCGGAAGCGTCTATCATCACCGAGTCGAAGCCCTCGTCCAGGCACTTCTGCACCAGTTCCAGGCTGGGGCCGTGGTCCAGGTGGATATAGCCCTGGAGCCCATAGTCCGCCAGCACCTGCCGGCCCATTTTATAGGCCGTATGGAGGCCCATATACTCGATGGACGAACGGGTGAGCTGCAGCATCACCGGAGCGTTCATGGCCTGTGCCGCCCGGGCAACACACACCAGCGTCTCGTAATTATAGAAATTGGTGGCCAGCACCGCCGTTTTTTGGGCCTGGCACTCGTAGAGGACTTCTTTGATGGTTTTCATGACAGTTTTTCTCCGTTAAACGGTTCCAAATTTAGCAATTTTCCGGAAACCCCGCAAAGGCCTATTCCGGAATGAAGCTGATGGCAACGCCCCCGGAAGGGGCCAGATACAGCTCCAGGACATCTTCCGCGGTCACTTTCCGGGTTTCGATGCGATAGGCGTAAGGATTTGTCTCCCAGTCGGCATCCGGGGCATCGGCATAAAGCGTGGCGGTGTAGCTTACGCCGGGACGAAGGAAGGACAGCGGCTGGGTGAGCGTCCGCGCCGACTCGTCCGTGGTGGCCCCGTAGAAGAAACGCTCCCCGGCGCGGCGGACGACGGCAATGTATTCGCCCACCTCTCCCTGCAGGGCCTCGGAAGCGTCGCAGTCCGGGTCGAAGTCCCGGAAAAACTGGAAGGCAGGATGCCCCTGATAGTTTTCCAGGAGGTCGCAGGCCATCTGCAGCGGGCTGTAGAGCACCACCCAGTTGGCGATCTGCTTGGCGAGGGTGGTGTTCACCCGGCATTCGGTGCCCGGCTGCCCCCATTCCCGCACCTGGGGCTTCCCGGCGATGCTTTGATAGAGAATGTCGAACACCCCCGGCGTATAGTCCATGGGTCCGGAAAGGAGCCGGGTGTAGGGAAGGATCTCGTGGTGGGACGGAAGGTTCCCCCGGCTCCAGCCGTTGTATTCCATCCCGCGCGCGCACTCGCGCGTCATGAAATTGGGGTAGGTGCGGCTGAGGCCGCTTCCCTTGATGACTTCGTGCCCGTCCACCATGATCTGCCGTTTGGCCGCCTCCGCAGCCACCAGCGCAAAGTGGTTCACCCCGATCTGGGAATGGAGCGGGACATCGCCATAGAGCCCGCCGCCGGCATAGCCCGTCTTGACCGCATGGATGCCGTGGGCGGCGGCCCAGTCCAGGGAAGACGCCAGCTGCTCTTCAAAGCGCTCGTAGTTGCCGCCCGTCTCGTTGTGCGTGATGTAGGTGATGCCTTTCTCCCGCGCATAGGCGGTGACGGCCTCTACGTCGAAGTCCGCCGCCGGAGCGGTGAAATCGAAGCCCGGCAGCGCGGCGGAGCCCACCCAGGCGTCGTTCCAGCCCTCGAAGAGGACCCCCTGGATGTTGTTTTCCGCGGCGAAGTCTATGTAGCGCAGCGCTTCCTCCGTAGTGGCCCCGTGATGCGGCCCGCCCCAGGAGTTGATGCCCAGGTGCATGCCCCACCAGACGCCCACGTATTTCATGGGCCGGATCCAGGAAACATCGGCAAGGGCGCAGGGCTCGTTGAGGTTGAGCATGAGGTGCGAATTCACCAGGGCCACCGCGCTGGGGACCACCTGGATCATCCTCCAGGGGGTGCGGAAGGCCGACGGTACCAGGGCCTTGGCCTCCTCCTTCCAGTGCCGGGGCGCCAGCGAAGCCTTGAATTCCAGACCTTCCACCTGCCGGAGCACCATCTCCGGGAAATCCACGATGGCCGCCTCGTGCACGCTGGCGTAAAGCTCCGGGCCGAACTTGAGGGTAAACGGCGTATTGGCGTCCGTCACCTCCGACAGCGGGAGCTTGCGGTATTCGTGCTCATAGGAACTGAAGTCTCCGGGAATGGACCAGGACGTGGCGTCCGAGACAAAGCGGAAGCGCGTGTTTTCGTCGGTAATGGTAAGGGCTCCGGAGCCCTCCGGGGCGGCATATTCGTAGCGGAAGCCTATACCGTCGTCAAAGACCCTGAAACGCAGCGTGAGGCGCACGGAAGCGGCATTTTGGAGCTGCACCTCCAGTTCCCGGTGACGGTCCGTGATGCATTTGTCCTGCCCCCAGGGCTGCGTCCATTCCTCTTCGAAGGCGCTCTGGCGGGCCGATACCAGGGAAAAGCCGTCCGCCAGGTTCACCTCCCGGGCCACGAGGCCGAGCTCTGAACAGGCGATGAAAGGATTGCCGTCCACGGACACGCTGTAGGCGGGGACGCCTCCTTCCAGCAGCTGGAAATCCACGGTGATGTTCCCGCCGGGGGAGGTGACGCGGGTCTTGGGGGTGCAGGCCGTAAGAAGGGCAAGGGCCATCCAGGCCGGAAGAAGGATGCGGAGGCTGGGTAATCTCATAAGAATGAAAGGCTTAGGGGTGATTAGATATAAAGGGCGTGGGTGTTCTTGATTTCGTCCATCACAAACGACGACAGGATGGAACCGATGGAGTCTATGGTGCCCAGTACGTTGATAATGAATTCGTTATAGTACTTCATATTGGGCGCCTGGATTTTGAGGAGGTAGTCATATTCCCCGGAAATGTTGTAGCATTCCGCCACCTGCGGGATGTCCCTGATGACCGAGATGAAATCCTGCGCCACCGCGCGGTTCATCTGCTTGAGCTTCACCGAGCAGAACACCGTGAAGCCCCGGCCCAGCTTTTCCGCGTCCAGCACCGCCACATATTTGAGGATGAAGCCCGAGCGCTCCAGGCGCTTGAGCCGGTCGAACACCGGCGTGGTGGAGAGGTTCACCCGGGCGGCGAGCTGCTTGGTGGTGAGGCGGGCATTCTCCTGCAGGGCCCTCAGGATCCGGAGGTCGATGGCGTCTAACTGGATATCTGGCATAAGAAAGATTTTCTGAAAGGGAGGCGCTCAAGGCGCCAAAATAAGCAGTTTTTCTAAATTCAGATACAAAAATAGGAATTTTTTCTAAATTATCGAAATGAGTTGTATTTATTTTCTGCCGAATCTAACTTTGTCAAAAATTTTTAAGCCATGACAAAGATAGACACCCGCTGCATCCACGCCGGCTATACTCCCGGAAAGGGAGAATCCCGGCAGATGCCCATCATACAGAGTACCACCTTCAAATACGAGACTTCCGACCAGATGGGACGGCTGTTCGACCTGGAAGACGCCGGCTATTTCTACTCGCGCCTCCAGAACCCCACCGTAGACCATGTGGCGGCGCGCATTGCGGACCTCGAAGGGGGCGTGGGGGCCATCCTCACCTCTTCCGGCCAGGCGGCGAACCTCTTCGCCTGCCTCAACATCGCCCGGGCGGGAGACCATATCGTCGCCGCCAACAACATCTACGGCGGAACGTTCAACCTGCTGGGCGTGAGCCTGAGGCAGCTGGGCATCGACATCACCTTCATCAGGGCCGATGCTTCCGACGACGAAATCCGTGCGGCCATCCGCCCCAGCACCAAACTCATCTTCGGGGAAAGCGTATCCAATCCCGGGGTGGAAATCCTGGACCTGGAGCGCTGGGCGGCTGTGGCCCATGAAAACGGGCTGCCGCTCATCGTGGACAACACCTTCCCCACGCCCATCCACTGCCGTCCCTTCGAGTGGGGGGCCGACATCGTGACCCATTCCACCACCAAATACATGGACGGCCACGGAGTGAGCGTGGGCGGCGCCGTGGTGGACAGCGGAAACTTCCCCTGGGACCGCTATGCGGAACGCTTCCCGGGCCTCACCACGCCCGACGCTTCCTATCATGGCCTCACCTATACAAAAAAGTTCGGGAAGGCGGCCTATATCGTCAAGGCCACGACGCACCTGATGCGGGACCTCGGTGCCATCCAGAGCCCCCAGAACGCGTTTTATCTGGGGCTCGGCATCCAGACCCTGGCCCTCAGGATGGAGCGGCACACCCGGAGCGCCCTGAAGGTGGCCAAGTGGTGGAAGACGCGCCCGGAGCTCTCCTGGATCAAGTATGCCGACCTGGAAGGGTCCCCGGAGCATGCCCTGCAGCAAAAGTACTGTCCTGAAGGAACTTGCGGGGTCATGGCGCTTGGCCTGAAGGGCGGCCGGAAGTTCGAAAACGCCTTCCTGGATGCCCTGCAGCTCGTTACCATCGAAACGCATGTGGCCGACTGCCATACCTGCGTCCTGCATCCGGCCTCGCACACGCACCGGCAGCTCTCCGACGAGCAGCTCCGGGCAGCGGGCATCGCCCCCGACCTCATCCGTCTTTCCATCGGTCTGGAACATCCGGACGACATCATTGCCGACTTGGAACAAGCCCTTCAAACCGCCGCCCGCCAATGCTAGCCTGTGAGACGCGGATGGACCTCCCCCTGGAGGCCGGCGGCATCCTCAGGAACGCCCGCATCGTTTACCACACCTCGTCGCGGGTGCTCAAAGGGCGGGTCATCTGGATCTGCCATGCCCTCACCGCCAACAGCGACCCCGAGGACTGGTGGCCGCAGATGGTGGGGCCGGGAAAGCCGGTGGACACGGAAAAGGATACGGTGGTCTGTGTCAACATTCCCGGTTCGGCCTACGGGTCGGAGAGCCCGCGGAGCCTGGATCCGGCTACGGGAAAGCCGCGTCTGCTAAGCTTCCCGGCCATCACCTTCCGGGACATGGTAGCGGCTTGCATCCATGTCCGTAAACTCCTGGGAATCGAGCGGATAGACCTTCTGATCGGCAGCTCCATCGGGGGCTACCAGGCCGTGGAATGGGCCGTCACCGAGCCGGAACGCTTTGTCCGCTGCCTGTTCGTGGCCACCGCCCCGCGCATCTCTCCTTATCTGGGGGCCACGGTGGAGGCGCAGCGGATGGCCCTGGAGGCGGACCCCACTTTCCGGGAAGCCCGTTCGCTGGAAGGCGGGGCGGCCGGACTCCGCTGCGCCCGCGCCCAGGCGCTCATCTCGTACCGCTGCTTCGAGGGCTACTCGCTCACCCAGGCCGAGGAAGACCCCGACACGCTCTTTGCCGGCCGGGTGGCCTCCTACGAGCGCTACCAGGGCGAAAAACTGGTCCGCCGGAACTTCGACGCCTACTGCTACTACACCCTCTGCAACGCCATGGACAGCCATAATGTGGGCCGGGGCCGCGGGGGAGTGGCCGCCGCGCTCCGGCGCATCCGGGCGCGGACCATGGTGGTGAGCATCGACACCGACAGCATCTTTCCGCCGCAGGAAGGCCGCGCGTGGGCCCGCCTCATCCCCGGGGCGGATTATCTGGTCATCACTTCATCTTTCGGGCACGACGGCTTCCTTTTGGAAACCGCCAAGCTCGGAGCCATCATCATGCAATAACCTATGCAAGTCCTTAAATTCGGCGGCAGTTCCGTGGCCGACGCCGCGGCTATCTTCCGCGTCATAGACATCGTGGAAAAATCCCTGGAGGAAGACCGCACCATCGTGGTGAGCTCGGCCATCTCCGGCTGTACCGATACGCTCATCGAGCTGGGCCACCTGGCGGCGCAGCAGCGTCCCGAATACCGGAAGCGGCTCAAGGCCCTCCGGGACCGCCACGCCCGCATCATCCTGGAACTCATGCCGGAGGGCTACCGGGAAAAGACCCTGGAGGCGGTGGACGCCCTCTTCGCCGGCCTCGGGAACATCGTCAGGGGAGTGTATCTCCTGGGGGAACTGTCCCCGCTCAGCCTGAGCGCCATCGAAAGCTACGGGGAACTCTTTTCCACCCGCATCCTCACGGACAAGTTCCTGTCGCTGGGGACGGCCGCCCGCTGGCTGGACGCCCGCCAGATTGTGCGCCTCAAAGGGGGCGTGGTGGATACGCAGGTCACTTATGCCAAGGTGCGCGAAGCCATAGAGGCCCATTCGCACGCGGATCTTTTCATCGTTCCGGGATTTGTTGCGAGGGACGATGAAAACCGCGCTGCAACGCTGGGAAGGGGCGGTTCCGACTATACGGCCGCCCTCTTCGCCGCCGGCATCCACGCCCGCCGGGTAGAGATCTGGACCGATGTCCCGGGCATCATGACGGCCCATCCCAAGGTGGTTCCTTCGGCCCGTCCCATCCCCAACATTTCCTACCGGGCCGCGCAGGAGCTGTCCCACTTCGGGGCGAAGGTGATTTACCCGCCCACCATCCAGCCGGTGGTGGAGGAGGGGATTCCCATCCTGGTGAAAGACACCTTCCATCCCGGCGAGCCGGGGACGCTGGTGGAGAAGAATCCGCCCCGGGCGGGCGGCGGGGTGGTGGGCATCGCCCATTCCGAAGGCATCGCTCTCATCTCCCTGGAGGGCAGCGGCATGGTGGGGGTCCCGGGCTTCAGCTCACGCCTTTTCGACGCGCTTTCCCGGGAGGGCATCAACATCATTCTCATCACCCAGGCCTCGTCCGTGCATTCCATGTGCATCGCCATTTCGGAGGCCGATGCGCTCAGGGCCCGCCGGGTGGCCGACGAGACCTTTGCCTATGAGATATCCCTCGGGAAGCTGAATCCGCTCAAGGTGGAGACTACGGGCTATTCCATCGTCTGCGTGATCGGGGACGACATCCTCGGGCACAGCGGCGCCACCGGGCGGATGCTCGCGGCGCTGGGGCGGCACAGCATTCCGGTCCGCGCCACGGCGCAGGGCTCGTCGGAGCGGAACATCTCGGTGATTGTACCCTCCGACCGGGCCAGCGAGGCCATCCGCGCCATCCACCACGAGTTTTTCGACCGCTTCACCGACCGGGTGATCCCGCTGTTCATCGCCGGCTACGGCCGGGTGGGGAAGGCGCTGGTTCAGATGCTGCGCGACAACGCCGCCTCCATCGCCAAGCGATCCGGTAAAGAGCTGAGGGTCTGCGGAATAGCGCGGAGCAAAAAGTTCGTGATCAACACCGAAGGGGTGGACCTTTCCCGGGCTGCCGAGCTCATCGAGAAGGGCTCGAAGGGCTCTTATGTCGATGCGCTCTGCACCCTCTCGCTGGAGAATCCCATCTTCGTGGACTGCACCGCGAGCGAGGAGATGGGGTTCCGCTACCAGGACCTTTTCGCGAGCGGGTTCAGCGTGGTGGCCTGCAACAAGATTCCCTTCTCGGGCACTTACGCGCAGTTCCGGAGCCTCCTGAGGGATGCCAAGCGGGCGGGGGTGTCGCTCCGCTACGAGACCACCGCCGGCGCCGCGCTGCCGGTGCTGGTGACCCTGGACCGCGTGGTGCAGAGCGGCGATACGCTGGTGCGGATGGACGCCGTCCTGTCGGGGACGCTGAATTACCTTCTGGACCGCTACCAGGGCAGCGGCTGGGCGGAACTGGTGGAGGAAGCGCGGGTGAAGGGCTATACCGAGCCGGACCCTTCCATCGACCTTTCCGGCCGCGACGTCCTCCGGAAAATCCTCATCCTGAGCCGCCAGGCAGGCATTCCGCTGGAAGAGTCGCAGGTGTCGCTGGAGCCCGTCGGTGACGATATCGCCGCTCGCCATGCAGCGGCCGCCGCCAAGGGCCTGAAGCTCCGCTATGTGGCTTCGGTGGATGCCGAGGGGCATGCCGTGGTGGGGCTCCGCGAGGTGGGGCCCGACAGCCCGCTCTATGCGCTGAAGGGAACGGACAATGCCATCCTCATCACCACCGGCGACTACCCCTCGCCCATGCTCATCCAGGGCGCCGGCGCGGGTACCCGCCAGACGGCGGGCGGCCTCCTGAACGACATCCTGCTGTCGCTCTACCGCTGATCCGGCGGCACCGGGACCTGGCAGAAAGCGGGCGGGCGGCCTCCTGAACGGCATCCTCCTGTCGCTCTACCGCTGAGCCGCCGGCGTAAAAACGGGCAAGGGGTTGCACGGAAAGGAAGAATTCCTTACCTTTGCGATATTAAAATATTTAACGAACTATGCCAGTCAAGTTTTATCAGCCTGAAAACCAGGTTCCCCTGGAGATGCACAAGGTCCGCGTGGTCCAGAAGCTCTCCCTCCTTCCCGTAGAAGAACGCCTGAAAAAGATCCAGGAAGCGGGCAACAACACCTTCCTCCTGCAGAATAAGGACATTTATCTGGATATGCTCACGGATTCCGGCGTCAACGGCATGTCGGACCAGCAGGTGGCGTCCATGAGCATTGCGGACGACTCCTATGCCGGCTCGGAGACCTTCAACCGCGTCAAGGCGGCCGTCAAGGAGGTATTCGGCACGGAAAATGTGCTGCCCGCCCATCAGGGCCGCGCCGCAGAGAACATCCTGGCGGAAGCCTATGTGAAGCCGGGCATGGTGACGCTGATGAACTTCCACTTCACCACCGCCAAGGCCCATATCACCCGCGTGGGCGGCGAAGTGGTGGAACTGGTGGACAAGAAAGGCCTCATTCCCCAGACGGACGATCCCTTCAAGGGCAACTTCGACCTCAAGGCCCTCCGCAAGGCCATCAAGGAATACGGCCCGGAGAAGGTGGCTTTCGTGCGCGTGGAAGCCGGCACCAACCTCATCGGCGGCCAGCCGGTGTCCATGGAGAACATGCTGGCGGTGACGGACATCTGCCACGAATTCGGCGTCAGGAGCGTCCTGGACGCCTCCCTGCTGCAGGACAACGTGTACTTCATGAAGGTGCGCGAACCCCGCTGCAAGTTCATGACGGCCAAGGAAATCTACCATGTCCTGGCAGACCGCTTCGACATCATCTATTTCAGCGCCCGCAAGCTGGGCTTCTCCCGCGGGGGCATCATCACCTCGCATGACAAGAAGTTCACGGACGAGATGATGGAGTTCGTCCCGCTGTACGAGGGCTTCCTCACCTACGGCGGCATGGAGGTGCGTTCCATGGAAGCCATGGCCGTGGGCCTGCTGGAGTCGCTGGACATGGAATACATCAGCCAGGGACCGGAATTCATCGCCTACCTGGTGAAGGAACTGGACGACTATGGCGTACCGGTCATCAAGCCGGCCGGCGGCCTGGGCGCCCACCTCAACTGCTCGGAGATTGTCCCCGGCATCCCGCACGACCAGTACCCGGCCGCCGCCGTGGGCGCCGCCCTGTACATCGCCGGCGGTATCCGCGGCATGGAACGCGGCACCGTGAGCGAGCAGCGGGAACCGGACGGCACGGAGCGCTATGCGGAGCTGGAGCTCCAGCGCCTGGCCATGCCGCGCCGCGTGTTCACCCTCTCCCAGGTCAAGTACTGCGCAGACCGCGTCAAGTGGCTCTGGGACAACCGCGAACTCATCGGCGGCCTGGAGTGGGAGTACGAACCCAAGGTGCTCCGCTTCTTCTTCGGCCGCATGAAGGAAATCGGCTACTGGCAGGAAGACCTGGCCAAGAAGTTCCGCCAGGATTTCGGAGACTCCCTGTAGCCGCCTTCCGTTTGCACTGATGGCCGCAGGAAGCCCTCATATCGCCAAGACCAATGCCGCCCGGCTGCTGGAAGCGGCCGGGCTGGCCTTTGAACTCATCCCTTATCCGGTGGACGAAGAGCACCTGGACGCCGCCCACGTGGCCGCGGAACTGGGCGAACCCATCGAACAAGTCTTCAAGACTCTCGTCCTCCGCGGAGACCGCAACGGCCTGTTTGTCTGCGTAGTCCCCGGCGACATGGAAGTGGACCTCAAAGTGGCCGCCCGCATCTCCGGCAACAAATCCGCCGCCATGATTCACCTCAAAGAGCTCCTGCCGGAAACCGGCTACATCCGCGGCGGCTGCTCTCCCATCGGCATGAAAAAGCCCCTCCCCACCTTCGTGTACGAGTCCGCCCTCCTCTACGACTACATCTACGTCAGCGCCGGCGTCCGCGGCCTCCAGATCAAAATCGCCCCCCAGGCCCTCATCGACTTTGTCGGTGCCGCCATCTACCCGCTCTGACCTTTGGGTGGGCCGTTCTTTGGTGACTACACGGGAACAGTTGCAGGTGGCCGATTCACCAAATCGCCCCTCCAACGCCCTCCGGCCGTCAACGCGCGCGGCATTCCTGCTCCTGGGGCCGTTTTCGTCACCACGTTGACACCAAATCGCCCCTCCATCACCCTCCAGCTGTCAACGAAGCGCCGTTCCTGCTCCTGCGGCCGTTTTCGGCACCGCGTTGACACCAAATCGCCCTCCCAGCACCCTCCAGCCGTCAACGCGCGCGTTGTTCCTGCCCCTACAGCCGTTTTTGGCACCACGTTGACACCAAATCGCCCTCCCAGCACCCTCCAGCCGTCAACGCGCGCGTTGTTCCTGCCCCTACAGCCGTTTTCGGCACCACGTCGACACCAAATCGCCCACCTAGCGCCCTCCAGCTGTCAACGCGCGCAACATTCCTGCTCCTGTGGCCGTTTTCGGCACCGCGTTGACACCAAATCGCCCTCCCAGCACCCTCCAGCTGTCAACGCGCGCGGCATTCCTGCTCCTATGGCCATTTCTTCCGGCAGGAGTACATTCCCTCGTCTTACGGCCGCTTTTTGGATCAACCATCTAGCGTCCAACTCAATGGCAAAATCGTCCGAATCGTAAGAAACCGTAAAAAAATCTTGTGATACAACACAAGTTATCAACAGCATCTTGGAAATGCTGCAGGGAGTTTTTACCTTGTCGGCATGAAAGAATCGTATCATACCTGCTTCACTTCGCACGATGAGGTGATGTTCCGTGACGAAGAAGACCACGGAACGTTTGTCAACTTGCTGGCTCTGCGTGCTTTCGAATGGGGAATAGAAGTTCTGGCAGATGCAGAGATGTCCACGCATGTCCATCTGGGCATCGTGGCCGATGAACCCAAACGGTTTGCCGCGGCGCTCCGGATGTCCTATACAAAGTATTTCAACCGGAAGTATGGACGGGAAGGCCGCATGGGAGAGTACAATACGTTCATTCTCAAGGTCATCGGCTTCGTGCATCAGATGATACTGCTGAACTATATCCTGCGGAATGGCCTGCACCATGCTGCGGCCGCAACGGCATTCGGATATCCCTACTGTTCTGTCCGTGAGCTGTTTACGGAAGAAATAGGATTTACGCGGGTGCTTCCTGCCCCGATGAGCCGTGCCCAGATGGCTTCCTTGCTGCCCCGCCATGCAGCATTTCCCGACCATTATCGAATGGATGCGGACGGCGTCTTCCTTCGAAGCAGTTTCATGGAAATCCGGAAGGCCGAGCAGTATTATGCATCGCCCCGCAACTATCTTTACCAGATGAATCGCCTCACGGACGATAGCTGGATTCAAGAGCAATCCAAAGACCTTGCGGGCGCACCTCTGAGCATCGCCGACATCGAGCACGCAGACGAACAGAGTGTTGCTCAGATGCTTAAGAATGAATCGGGCCGGTATTACCAAGCCAATCGGATGCAGGATCCCGCCGTCTGCCGGCTGATTGACAAGGAACTCCTTCCGTCGTATGGCGCACCGTCCGTCTATCTTCTGACCGACACCGCCAAGAAGCGCATTGCGCGGCAGCTCTTTTACGATTTTCACCTCTCCGAACAGCAAATCCGCCGCTGCCTCGCTATTCCGCGTTGACAGCCGGAGGGCGCTGGGAGGGCGATTCTTTGTCAACGCGGAGGGGAAAGCGGCCTCCGGGGCAGGAACGGCGCTCGCGTTGACAGCCGGAGGGCGCTGGAGGGGCGATTTGGTGTCAACGTGGAGGGGAAAGCGGCCTCCGAGGCAGGAACGGCGCTCGCGTTGACGGCTGGAGGGCGCTGGAGGGGCGATTCTGTGTCAACGCGGAAGGGAAAGCGGCCTCCGAGGCAGGAGCGGCGCTCGCGTTGACGGCCGGAGGGCGCTGGGAGGGCGATTTGGTGTCAACGCGGAAGGAAAAAAACGCAGACGGTGCACTCGCCGGCCCCTGGCCCCGAGGCCTGGCCCGCCCAGCACCCTACTGCAGCAGCAAGACGCGGTGGGCGGGGGTGGAGGAGCCTGGGACAGAGGCGCTTACGGTGGCGCGGATGTCGCGGGAGGAGGCGCCGAAGAGGAAGTCGTAGGTGCCGGGGTCCACGACCCAGGCGGAGGCTTCCTCGTCAAAGGAGGCGAGGTCTGCCAGGGCAAAGTCGAAGTGGAGCACTTCGTTCTGGCCGGGGGTGAGGCGGCCGGTCTTGGCATAGGCCTTGAGCTCTTTGACGGGCTTGTCCAGCCGGCCGGCGGGGGCGCTTACGTAGAGCTGGACGGATTCCTTGCCGGGCATTTCGCCCACGTTCCTCACCATAATCTTGGCTTTCAGCCGGTCTCCGTCCAGTTCCACTTCGGGTTTGCTGTACTCGAAGCGGGTGTAGCTGAGGCCGTAGCCGAAGGGGTAGGAGACCGGAAGGTCCTGCTTGTCGAACCAGCGGTAGCCCACGTAGATGCCTTCTTCGTAGCGGGTGATGTCCACATCTTTGGCGCCGGTGTCTTCGCGGCGCTTGGTGAAGTAGACTTCATGGTCTGCGTCGATGGGGAAGTTCCTGGAGGAGGCGGCGTCCATGAGGTCGACGGGGAAGGTCATGGACAGCTTGCCGGAGGGGCTCTCCTGGCCGGTGAGGATGTCGGTGACCGAGTTGCCGCCTTCCTGTCCGGCCTGCCAGGCCAGGAGGATGGCGTCCGGAAGGTCTTTCCAGGAGGCGGTTTCAATGACCCCGCCCACGTTGAGCACCACCACCACCGGCTTCCGCGCCGCGTGGAAGGCGGCCGTGACGGCCTTCAGGAGCTTCTTTTCGCCGTCGTTCAGGTAAAAGTCCGCCCGGCTGCGGTCAAAGAATTCCCCGCTGTTGCGGCCAATCGTGACGATGGCCACATCGCTCTTCCCGGCGGCGGCCTTCAGCTCCGCGGCTCCCGGGACGATTTCCGAGGGGCGGGGAACCGGGAAGAAGGGATTGTAATCACCTGAACGGAAGGCCGCTTCCTCATCTGCTATATGCTTGAGATAGAAGTCTTTCTTGCTCTCGTCCACCTCGAATCCGGCGTTCTTGAGCCCGTCCAGGAGCGACACCGTATAGGCCCGGTTCACATTGCCCGAACCCGTGCCGCCGGCAATGAAGTCGTAAGACGTGCAGCCGAACAAGGAGACCTTCTTCACTTCCGGGGCTAACGGCAGGACCCCCTTGTTCTCCAGCAGCACCATGCCTTCCAGCGCGCTCTGGCGGGTGATGGCGGCGTGCGCCTTGAGGTCCGGCCGGTTAGAGAAGGCATAGCCCCGGGCCTTGGGCGAACGGGCCACCAGCTCCAGGCAGCGCTTCACGCAAACGTCCAGTTCCGCCTCCGAAAGGGTGCCGGCGGCGAGGGCGTCCATGATTTGCCGATACTGTTTGGTGGTGCCCGGCTGGAGCATGTCGTTCCCGGCGGCAATCTGCGCGGCGCCGTCGTCCCCGCCGAACCAGTCCGTCATCACCAGCCCTTCAAAGCCCCACTCGTCCCGCAGCACGGTGGTCAGCAGGTCCTTGCTCTGGGACGTATAGGTGCCGTTGATCTTGTTGTAGGAGCTCATGACGGTCCAGGGGGCCGATTCCTTCACGGCTATCTCGAAGCCCTTGAGGTAGATTTCCCGCTGGGCCCGGGGGCTGATGACCGCGTTGTTGCCGGTGCGGTTGGTCTCCTGGTTGTTGTAGGCAAAATGCTTGACGGACGTGCCCACGCCGTTGGACTGGACGCCCCGCACATAGGCCGCCGCGGTCTTTCCGGCCACCACCGGGTCTTCCGAATAGTACTCGAAGTTGCGCCCGTTCAGCGGATGGCGGTGGATGTTGAGCGCCGGGGCCAGGTAGACGTCGGCGCCGTATTCATGCACTTCGTCCCCCATGGCGCGGCCCACCTTTTCCACCAGTTCCTGGTTGAACGTGCCGGCCAGCAGCGTGCCGATGGGAAAATGTGTGCAGTAGTAGGTGTGCGGGTCCCCCTCCCGGGTGGGGTTGATGCGGAGGCCTGCCGGCCCGTCCGCCAGGACGATGGAGGGGATGCCCAGTCGGGGGATGGGGAAGGTGGTGCCGGCGGCTCCGGGGACGATGTCTGCGGTATTTCCCACAGTGGCGGCCAGGTCTTCATCCACCCCGGACATGCCAATCACGAAATGGACTTTCTCTTCCAGGGTCATGGCGGCCATCACCTTTTCCAGGGAGGCCTTGCCCAGCTGGGGTTCTCCGCGCTCGCAGGCGGCGAGGGCCAGGAGGGCGGCGGTAAGGGGGACGATTCTTTTCATGTGGTTTGGTTTACAGGTGGTTTTTCTGCAAATATACATAAATTCCAAAAAAATGATTACCTTTGTGGATATGGAAAAAGAAAAGGAAGTCCTTGGAAAAGAAGATATCCAGACCATGCTCGGCATGAAAGGCTGGTTCGGCAGGCAGCTCGCCGCCGTTATCGTCAAGGCATTGGAGATAGACAAGGTCAACAGCAGAATCCTGCGTTACGAGCCTTACCAGGGTCCCGATTTTTCGAGGAAAATCCTCGAGGATGTGGGCATTACCTATCATATCCCGGAAGGCCAGCTGGACCGCATTCCCAAGGAAGGCGGGTTCATCACCGTTTCCAACCACCCCTACGGCAGCGTGGACGGGCTCATCCTGTCGGACACGGTGGGCCGCCTGCGGGAGGACTACAAGCTCCTGACCACCTTCCTGCTGAGCCGCATTCCCAACCTGGAATCCGGTTTCCTGGCGGTGGACAACCTCTCCTCCAGCATGGCCGCCCAGAGCGTGAACGGCATCCGGAAGGCCCTCACCCACATCCAGGGCGGGGGAGCCATCGGCTTCTTCCCCGCCGGGGAGGTGGCCTCCTGGCAGCCGGAAGACCGCCGCACCGCCGTCCCCCTGAACGGTAAGAAAGTCATCGAAGACCGCCCCTGGGCGGAGAATATCATCAAGCTCATCCGCAAGTCGGGCTTCCCGGTGGTCCCCATCTATTTCTCGGGCACCAATTCCAAGAATTTCCACTGGCTGGGGAAAATCCATCCGCGCCTCAGGACCGTCCGCCTCGTCCACGAACTGTTCAACAAGAAGGGAACCCACGTGGAAGTGCGCATCGGCCAGCCCATTACCCCGGAAGAGATGGAGAAGTTCGACATCCCCGCGCTCGGCCGCTATCTGAGGAGCCGCACCTACGCCCTGGAGGCGCAGTGCCAGCCGCCGGCACCCAAGCTGGCCGCGGTGGAGAAGATGGAGCCCATCATCGACCCGGTAGACCCGGCCGCCGTCCGCGCGGACATGGCCCGCATCGAAGACCGCGTCATCCTGGAATCGGCCCCGTACCGCCTCTATTTCACGGGCTCGGAAGACATCCCCAACGCCATGCGGGAACTGGCCCGCCTCAGGGAAATCGTGTTCCGCGGCGTGGGGGAGGGAACCGGCACCCCGCTGGATACAGACGCCTTCGACAAGTACTATAAACACCTCATCCTCTGGCACATGGAGGATCAGCAGATAGCCGGCGCGTACCGCATCGGCGTGGGTTCGGAACTCATGGCCCGTCCGGAGGGGCAGGACGCCTTCTACACGGCGTCGCTCTTCCGTTTCCAGGAGGGCATCAAGCCCTATCTGCCCAAAGCCATGGAGCTCGGGCGCACCATCATCGTCCCCCAGTACCAGCGGGACATCCTGCCCCTCAAGCTCCTTCTGTCCGGCATCCTCACCGCCGGGGCCAAGACCCCGGGCATGGAATACACCCTCGGGCCCGCCAGCATCAGCAACGACCTTCCGGACTTCTACAAGAGCCTCATCGTCCATTATTTCCGGAAGAACTGCTCCGTGCCCAACGCTTCGCAGCTGGTGAAGTCCACGCATCCGTTCCAGCCCAACTACCTCCGCGTCAATCCGGACCATCTCCTGGAAGGCTGCGCTTCGCCGGACGAACTGGACCGTCTCATCGCGGCCATCTCGGACGGGGAATGCCGTCTGCCGGTCCTCCTCCGGAAGTATGTCTCCTTCGGCGCCCGGCTGGTGGAATTCAACGTAGACCCGCTGTTCAACAATTCGCTGGACGGGTTCATCCTTCTGTGGCTGCACGACATGCCGGACAATTCTTTCCGCTCCTTCTCCCGTTTCCTCACGGAGGAAGAAGTGACGGAACTGTCCCGGCGCGTAGGACGCAATTAGCCTATGGGAAAGCGCAGCACCATCCTGGCCGTAACCGCCCTGGCGGTTCTCCTGGCAGGCATCGCCCTGGCGGTGATGCACCTGTACCGGTCTTCTTCGGAAGGTCCCGGCAGCCAGGCCGCGCCGGCCGGCTGGTCGGTGCTCAAGGCCGTTCCCTCAGACGCGGCGGCCGTGCTGGTGCTGGACGGTTCCCCCAAGGCCGCGCGCGTGGCGGCAGACTCCACGGGCCTCGTGCAGGGGCTCCTCGCCCCCGGCAACGCCCCCTTCATGACTTTTCTCAGCGCCGCCGCCCGTTATCCCGTGGCGGTTTCGCTGCATAACAGCGGTTCTATGGTGCCCCTGGTGGCCGTGCAGGCCCCGGCGCCGGATTCCACGCTCCTGGACCTCGCCGCAGCGGCCGGCCTCAAGACGCAGCTGAAGGAGGGCTTCCTCCTGGCCTCGCGTTCAGAAACTTTCCTCGGCGCATCGTCCCGCCATCTGCAGGAGGGCGTGTCCATCCTGGGCACCCGTCACCTGCAGGACCTTCTCCGCGGGGTGAGCGGCCATGCGGTGCTGCTGGTTTCGCACGCCCAGGCCCCCAAACTCCTGCAGGTGAATGCCGGGAGTGCCTGGCGGCACCATGCCACGCTGGTGAAAGACCTTACGGCCTGGAGCGCCTGGACGGTGCAGGACTGGTCGGAAGACCATCTGGTGCTCAAGGGCTCGGCCCTTCCGGGAGAAGCCCCGGGCAGCTTTTTTGCGGCCTTCCAGGGCCTTCCGGCCCAGCAGGCGGAGTGCGCGGAAGTGACGCCTTACTTCGCATCGGGAGTCTTTTCCATGCCGGTGCCGGACGCGGAATCGCTCCTCAGTGCGCGCCGGCGTTTCGAAGACGGCAACGGCCGCCTTCCCGCCTTTCAGAAGGCCCTCGCCCAGAAGGCCGGTCCGCTCACCGCGGAAGAATGGTTCAAGGGCCTGCAGCCCCGGGAAGTGGCGCGGGTCACCTGGCGCGGGGAAGACGGCGTGGAGCGGGATGCTGTGCTCCTTCGCTCGTCCAAAGACCTCAAACTGGGGAACGAGGCGCCGAATGCCTTCCGGGGCAGCCTGGGCGCCCTGCTCGGCCCCTGTTTCGCGGTGGTGGACACCGTATCGGCCTCCGTCAATGCCCGCTGGAGCGTGTTCGGGGATATTGCCGCTGTCCGCGCTTTCACAGACCCTTCCTTCCTGGACTACAGCCTCAAGGACCGCCTGGAAGACGCCTCGCTGTCGCTGCCGCAGGGCTTTCTGGCCTATGCTTCCTTTACGGATGCGCCGGAACGGGTGACAGACTGCTTCGAAAGCCCTCTCTCAGAGCCTCTCAAGGCCTATGTGCTGGGCTCGGGCTATGCTCCGGCCGTGGTGGGGATGGACTTCTCCGGGGAGCGTCCCGCCTTCCAGCTGCGGGTAGAAAAACGCGTCCTCAAGGGCACGCGCGTGCAGGTGCTGGAGCGGGATACCACCGTGGTGGTCCCCACCGGCCTGTTCCCGGTGCAGAATTTCAATACGGGCCAGACCAACTACCTTTACCAGAACGACCACCTGTCCATCTGCCTCAATGACGAAAACGGCAAGGGCGTGTGGGGCATCCCCTTCAAGGAGCCCCTCTGCGGACGGGTCCAGAACATAGACTATTACAAAAACGGGAAAATCCAGTTCCTCTTTTGTGCCTCGGACAAGCTGTACCTGCTGGACCGCCTGGGGCACTGGGTGGCCGGTTTCCCGGTGAGCCTGGGGAAGCCCGTCCTGCTGGGACCGGACGCCTACGACTTCACCGGTGCGGGCGGCTATACCGTCATGGTGCTCCATAAAGACAACAGCCTGGAGCGCTACAACCTCCACGGCCAGAAGCCGGAGGGCTGGAAGGGCATCCATGCTCCGGAAACGGTGAAGAACCTGCCGGAGCTCGTGGAAACCAAAGGAAAGAAATACTGGGCGGTGCGTACCTCGGTACGAACCCTCATCTATCCCTTCGAGGGAGGGGAGTGCCTCACCACGGACGAGGGCGGCAAAATGCTCAAGCCGGACACGGAACTCACCCCCACCTCCAAAGGCGTGAGTGCGGTCTGTTACGACGGCCGCACGCGGGAGATAAAACTGAACTAAAACCTAGAGAAGCGTATGCAATTCTCATCCGTCAACAAAATCATCCAGGAAAGCGTAGCCCGCAACTGGGACCGTCCTGCCCTCACCAACTACCAGGGCATGACGCTGGCCTACCGGGACGTGGCGCGGCGTATCGCCAAGCTGCACATCGCTTTCGAGCAGTGCGGACTGCACCGGGGAGACAAAGTGGCCATCTGCTCCCGCAACCAGGCCAACTGGGGCGTGTGTTTCCTGGCCGCCATCACCTACGGCGCCGTGGCCGTCCCCATCCTCCACGAATTCAAGCCGGGGAACATCCACTATCTGGTGAACCATTCCGGCGCCCGCGTCCTGTTTGTGGACGAGGTCATCTGGGAAGGCCTCCTCACGGACGAAATGCCGGACCTCTCCGTGGTGGTGCAGATCAACACCTTCAAATTCCTCTACTCCGCTTCGGAGGAGCTCGCCGCCATCCGGGAGCACCTCAACGAAGAATTCGGCCACCGGTTCCCCAACAACTTCGAGCCGGAAGACCTCAATTATTATCAGGACAGCGCGGAAGAGCTGGCCATCATCAACTATACCTCCGGCACCTCGGGCTTCTCAAAGGGCGTCATGATTCCCTACAGGGCCCTCTATTCCAATATCGAGTTCGCCGCCAAGGACGCCTGTCCCATGCTCAAGGCTGGCATGAACGTGGTTTCCATGCTCCCTACGGCCCACATGTACGGCATGATGTTCGAGTTCCTCTTCGAGATGACCATCGGCATGCACGTACACTTCCTGAGCCGCGTCCCCAGCCCCAAGATCATCATGCAGGCCTTCAGCGAAATCCATCCGGACATCATCATCGCCGTGCCGCTGGTGATTGAAAAGGTGTACAAGAGCAAGCTCAAGCCCATCATCGACAAAAACAAGCTCCTGCTCCGCATCCCGGTGCTGGACAACATCGTGGCCAAGCGTTTCTGCACGGAACTCACCAAGTCCTTCGGCGGACAGTTCGAGGAAGTCATCCTGGGCGGGGCCGCCTTCAACCCGGAGGTGGAGAAGTTCCTGCACCGCATCGGCTTCCACTATACGGTGGGCTACGGCATGACCGAGTGCGCCCCCATCATCGGCTATGCCCACTGGGACAAGGTGAAGGTGGGTTCCGCCGGCCGTCCGGCGCTCAACATGCAAATCCGCATCGACTCCCCGGACCCGCGGAACATCCCCGGCGAAGTGCAGGTGAAAGGTCCCAACGTGTGCCTCGGGTACTACAAGAACGAAGAAGCCACCCGCACGTCCTTCACCAAGGACGGCTGGTTCCGCACCGGCGACATGGGCGTGGTGGACGAAGACGGCTACCTGTTCCTCCGCGGCCGCTCCAAGTGCATGGTGCTGGGCCCTTCCGGCCAGAACATCTATCCGGAAGAGCTGGAGGCCACCATCAACAACTTCAAGTATGTGATAGACTCGCTGGTGGTGGAGGACGAAGGCGCCCTTACGGCCCTCATCTATCCGGACTGGCGGCAGGGAATCGCGGACGGCATGACGCGGGAAGCTTTCACCCAGCGCATCACGGACATGCTTCCGGCCATCAATGACGAACTGCCCAAGTATGCCCAGATCAAGAAGATAGAGCTCATGCCGGAAGACTTCGAGCGCACTCCCAAGCGCAGTATCAAACGTTATCTGTATCAGCGTTAATCCATGGCAAAATTCGATCAGAGTTACCTGGAGATGGCCGAAATCTGGGCCCAGAATTCCTACTGCAAGCGCAGGAAGGTAGGGGCCCTGCTGGTGAAGGACCGCATGATCATTTCGGACGGCTACAACGGTACGCCCTCGGGCTTCGAGAATATCTGCGAAGACGAAAACGGCGTCACCAAGCCCTATGTGCTGCATGCGGAGGCCAATGCCATCACCAAGGTGGCCAAGTCGGGCAACAGTTCCGAGGGCGCCACGCTCTTTGTGACGGCATCGCCCTGCATGGAGTGCGCCAAGCTCATCATCCAGTCCGGCATCAAGCGCGTGGTGTACCGCGACGCCTACCGTCTCCAGGACGGGGTGGAACTGCTCCGCCGCGCCGGCATCGAAGTGGAACAGGCAGGTCAATAGCAGCGTATGGAAGAGAAAAAGAGCAGAATCTGGAGACAGGTCCTCCAAGTGGTGCTGGGCATCGTCATCGGCGCCCTCGCAACCCTGTCCATCTATAAATACCGGGAAACCAGGCACCTGCTGCACATGCGCAGCGTGGACTGGTGCAAGCTCAACCTCATCCTGGATGTGGTGGAGAAGAATTACGTGGATACCCTGGACAAGGAAGGCATGACGGACGCCGCCATTTCGGCCGCCCTGTCGCGCCTGGACCCCCATTCGGTGTATCTTCCGCCGGTGCAGCTGGAGGCTTCTGAGCAGGAGCTAAAGGCCAATTTCGACGGCATCGGCATCCAGTTCAATGTGCCCAACGACACGGCCATCGTCCTGGAAGTCATTGCCGGCGGGCCCGCGGAGAAGGTGGGCATGCTGCCCGGCGACCGCCTCCTGAAAGTGGACGACAAAGTGATTGCCGGGGTCAAGTTCCCGCAGGACAGCATGGTCCGCCGCATCAAGGGGCCTTCCGGCTCCACGGTGGGCATTACCGTCAAGCGCGGGCAGGACATCCTTCTTTTCGACATTGTGCGCGGCAAGATTCCGCTGGCCAGCATGGACGCGGCCTTCATGCTTTCAGACAGCATCGGCTACATCCGCCTGGGCAAGTTCTCGCGTTCCACCTTCAAGGAATGCCACGAGGCCGCCATGAAGCTCAAGGACCGGGGAATGAAGCATCTGATCTTCGACCTTCGGGACAATACCGGCGGCTACATGGACCAGGCGCTCCTGCTGGGGAACGACTTCCTGGGCGTGGGGGACACCATTGTCTATATGGAAGGCCTGCATCGTCCCCGGGAGGTTTATCAGGCGGACGGAAGGGGCCAGATGCAGGAGGTGGACCTGACGGTGCTCATCAGCGAGAATACCGCATCGGCCAGTGAAATCTTTGCGGGCGCCATCCAGGACAACGACCGCGGCACTATCTTGGGCCGCCGTTCCTACGGAAAGGGCCTGGTGCAGGAGCCTTTCTACCTGACGGACGATTCCGGCATCCGGCTCACCGTGGCCCGCTATTACACGCCGTCGGGCCGCTGCATCCAGAAGCCTTACGGGAAAGACCGGAGCGAGTACAGCTACGACCTTTACAACCGCTATGCGGACGGGGAAGTCTTCTCGGCCGACAGCGTCCGGCTGGACAGCACGGATGTCCACCGCACCCGGTCGGGGCGCATCGTCTACGGGGGCGGCGGCATCATGCCGGATGTCTTCGTGCCCATGGACACCACCCGCGCCACGCCCTTCTACGTGGCCTGCAACCGCAAGACTTCCCAGATGCGCTTTGCAGCGGCCATGTTCGACAAATATGTGAATACGCTGCCTTCCATGGACGATTTCGGGCAGCTGGACGCCTTCCTTGCAAAGGCCGGGCTGCCGGCGCAGTTCCGCGCGTGGGTGAAGCGGGTGGACGAACTTTCCTGTTCGGACGAGGAGTGGCAGGAGACCCTCCCGTACCTGGAGCCCCAGATCAACGCCCTGGTGGCCCGCTATTCCCGGCTGGGAGAGAACGCCTTCTACAAGTATTATCTTCCCGTGGACAATACCGTGAACGCGGCCTTGTCCCGTATCCAATCGAATAACAATTAATCATTTAATTCTTATTTGCTTATGAAAAAAACCTTATTGATGATTGTGGCTGCGGCGGCCGTCGTGTTCGCCGCGTTCAGCTGCGCCAAGCCGTACGACGACTCCGACCTCCGGAACAAGATTACCGGTCTGGAGACCCGTATTTCGGCCCTGGAAGGACTCCGGGGGCAGATTGATGACCTCAAGACCACGGTCGACGCCCTGAAGAACGGCTACCTGGTGAAAGAGGTGGTGACGCTCTCCGACGGTTTTGCCATCAAACTGATTGACAAGGATGGCAAGGAGAAGGAAGTGAAGATTACCTCCTCCCAGATTGGCGTGACCGAGGTAAACGGCGTGTACTGCTGGGCCATTGACGGCAATCCCATCAAGGATCCTGCCGGCAATGTCATCCCCGTGGGCACCCAGGATCCCAAGCTCCGTGCGGCCGCTGACGGCACCCTCGAGTATTCCATCGACGGCGGCAAGACCTGGAACCCGCTGGCCGGCAAGACGGAAGCCCCTACCGTGGAGGAAACCGACGAAGCGTACATCATCCACTTCGGCGAGAGCACCTTCACCCTGCCCAAGGACGCTCCTTTCTTCATCCGCTTCGCCGTGGCTTCCAACTTCTCCATCCCTTATGGCGAAACCGGTGAAGTCCCCTACGAAATCAAGGGCGGCGACAGCGAGACCGAGGTGGGTATCCTGGTCGTGAGCGACGGTATCGAAGCCCAGGTCACCGACGGTGTTATCAAGATCACCAACAACAACAAGACCGCTACTTCAGGCCGTATCGTGGTCTATGCCGCCAACCACAAGGGCAAGAGCGACATCAAGACTTTCGTCTTCCTCACCGAGCCCGGTGACGAGCCCGCCGAATTCACCGCCGTCATCGACGGTGGCGTGGAAGAGATTGTGGCCGAAGGCGGCACCATCTACCTCAGCGTGAAGGCCGACGAAGACTACACCGTTTCCTCCAGCGCAGACTGGATTGTGGTTTCCCAGCCCACCCGTGCCCTCTATGAGGACCGCCTGGCCATCACCGTGAAGGAGAATCCCACCACCGAGCCTCGTACCGGCACCATCACCCTCCGTTCCAAGGAGAGCGACCTCCTGTTCGACATCGAGGTGAAGCAGGCCGCGGGTGAAGAAAAGCCCCAGCTGCCGGAAGGCTATCAGGAAGACTGGGTGCTCACCTATGCGGGCCGCGAAGAGGCCACCAACGGTAATATTGCCGACTGGATCCAGGTAGAAGGCTGGGCCGGTGAGTATTACGACCTCGTAGTGGTCGCCCCCGGTGACGTAGATGAAAAGTTCGGCGGCGATGTCAAGGCCATGCTGGAGGACTATGTGGCTTATTACCAGCAGTACCTGGGCGACTATACCATCGACGATTTCGGCTTCCTCACGGAGAACACCTATGTGGGCTTCAAGCCCATGGATCCGGGCAGCTATGAGGTTTATCTCGCAGACATCTCGGCCGACTGCGCCTTCACCGGCAAATGGTCCAAAGCCACCTTCGAGATTGAGGAAGAAGAGGCCCTCGACGCCTACAATGCCCTCATCGGTTACTACCACATGACTTCTGCCAAGGGCCGTCACTTTGACGATGAATATAACGTTGTTTCGACTGTGGTTGAAGACGAAGTCGCTATCCAGCAGAATGTAGCCAACTTGTCTTATAATGTCTACTACCTGTATGAGGTTGATGGCCAACTTTACGGTTACCTTTCCATCCTTGATTGGAATCGTAACACAGGCGCTCTGACCTATAATTGCAAAAGCAATATCGGTACCTGGGAGCACAACGAATACGGCCCGATCGAAGATTTCCAGTCCGGATACATCTATTACAATTCAGATATCTCGCCTGTAACTGGAAATTATCTCATCGGCCAGGGCGATGCTCCCGCCGCCGACGGCAGTTTCCAACTCAAGGCTGGTCCAAAGATCGAGTTGAACATTGGTAAGAAAGATATCGTTGGTTTGATGCTTGGTGGAAGCATTGTCAATGATAGTAGTAGTTACATACCTTATCATAGCATCCCGTTCCCGATGACCTTCGCCCCCATTGATGAGGGCACCACCGCGGCTTCCGCCATCGAGGCCCGCTTCAAGACCTGGATCAAGAGTTTCAAGGAGGATCGTCCCGCACGCCGCATCGACGCGGAAATCTGCCTGGGCCCCGTCCGTTCCCAAAAGGAGGTCCGTTAATCCGGCCATCTAAACCGTAAAAAGAGGTCAACTCACAGCGAGTTGACCTCTTCTTTTGCAGGGACTGGTATGGGGCCGGCTATGTTCCTTGAACCCGTTACGCGTTTTTGGCGTTTTTCGCGTAATGGGCTGCCCCGGGGGACGTTGATTACGCGTTTTTGGCGTTTTTCGCGTAATGGGCTGCCCCGAGGGTCCGTTGATTACGCGTTTTTGGCGTTTTTCGCGTAATGGGCTGCTCCGGCGGTCCGTTGGTTACGCATTTTTGGCGTTTTTCGCGTAAAGGATTGTCCCGGTGGTCCGTTGGTTACGCGTTTTAGGCGTTTTTCGCGTAATGGGCTGACCCGGCGGTCCGTTGGTTACGCATTTTTGGCGTTTTTCGCGTAATGAGCTGACCCGGCGGTCCGTTGGTTACGCGTTTTTGGCGTTTTTCGCGTAATGGGCTGCCCCGGGGGGTAATGATGGGGGGCTCTATGATACAAAAAGGACAGCCTTGCGCAGGGCTGTCCTCTTTGTACCTATTATTAACTAAACCAACTAAAACTAACCGTCTTTCCTTAATACAAGACCCGTGCCAAACTTTTCGGCACCCATGGATACCACATTTTTTGTCCGCTGCTTCCTCTTTGCAAAAGGTCGGTTTATTTGCCGCCAACCTTTTGCATCTAGATTGGCTCTCAAGGCCTTGGGAGGCCATATCGACGCAAAAGGTCGGCCCTGTTTGAACCGACCTTTCGCAAATGGCAGCTATTCGGCTTGCCCGGCTTCCGCCTCCACTTCCGCCCGGGCGCGTTCCACGGACTTGGAGCGTTTGAGCACAAAGCCGGAGCCGAGATACTTGGTGCGGACGTCTTCGTCCGCGGCCAGCTGCTCGGGGGTGCCCGCCTGGAGGATGACGCCTTCGTAGAGCAGATAGGCGCGGTCCGTGATGGCCAGGGTCTCGCCCACGTTATGGTCCGTGATGATGACGCCGATGTTGCGGTACTTGAGCTTGGCAATAATGTACTGGATGTCTTCCACGGCGATGGGGTCCACCCCCGCGAAGGGTTCGTCCAGGAGGATGAACTTGGGGTCTACGGCCAGGGCGCGGGCAATCTCGCAGCGGCGCCGTTCGCCGCCGGAGAGCTGGATGCCCAGGGACTTGCGCACCTTGGAGAGGTTGAACTCGTCAATAAGGCGCTCCATCCGCTCCAGGCGCTGGGCTTTGGTCATCTGACGGGTGCTCCGGGAAAGTTCCATCACCGAGAGGATGTTGTCCTCCACGGACATCTTGCGGAACACCGACGCCTCCTGCGGCAGGTATCCCAGGCCTTCCTGCGCCCGCTGGTACATGGGCAGTTTGGTGAGTTCCACCGTGTTTCCCTGGTCATCGTCCAGGAAAATGCGGCCGCCGTTGGGCTTGATCTGGCCGGTAATCATATAGAAGCTGGTGGTCTTTCCGGCGCCGTTGGGGCCCAGGAAGCCCACGATCTCCCCTTGCTGCACTTCCATGGAAACGCCCTTCACCACCGTGCGGACGCCATATTTCTTGACGAGGTTTTCTGCTCTTAGTTTCATAGATTCTTCGCTTCGCTCAGCATGACAGGAACAACAATAATCTGACTGAAAGGCCGGTGGTCATTTGGTATCCAGCCCCAGGTCTGCCACGAAGGCGCGGACCTCCGGATTCTTGTCCATGAGATCCCTGGCCTTCTCTTCGGGCATATAGGGAACGTTTTCGCTTTCCACTACCGGCGTCACCGACACCAGGATATTCACCCGCGGGCACTGGAGCAGATCCCGGAGCCGGTTCTCCAGGTCCCGCAGCAACTTGTCTTCGATCCATTGCTTCTGGGCTTCGTTCTTGACCACGAAGTCCACCAGCTTAACGCCGCCTTCTTCCCGAAGGTCGATCTGCCCGTTGGCGATGGTACTGGCAAGGCGCGGCTTGGTAGCATACTGCCGGGCCAGTTCCTTCCACTGGAGGCGGACCGTGTCGTCGTCCGGCAAAGTGGTCACGGCGGCGACTTCCACCTGGGGAGCGGCCGCTTCCGGCTTCTCCTGCAGGATGGCGCTCATGGACAGGGCCGATCCGGTCTTGGCAGCCCTGCGGCGCGGCGCCGGGGTAACTGCAGCGGGAGCGGCGGGAGCGGGGGTAGGGGCGGAAGCCGCCGGGGCATCGGCGGGAGCCGCCTGCTGGGCGGGCTTGTCATTCCCGGCCTGAGCAGGAATCTCTTTTGCCGCAGGGGCTGCCTGCGCAGGGACAGTTCCCTCCGCCACGGGAGCAACCGGCCGCCCCATCAAATAGCTCAGCCGCATGAGGGCGAACTCGATGTGCAGGCGCGGATTCACCGCCGCCTTGTAGCCCGTCTCGCAGGCCGTGGTGATGCCTAGCGCGTCGAACAGGAAGGCATGGCTGCACCGGGCAGCCTGCTCCGCATAGCGCTGCTTGAGGGAATCCGGCAGTTCCAGGAGCGGTTCCAGGCCGCCGGTCTTGGCCACCACCAGGTTCCTGAGATGGCTGGACAGGGAACCCACGAAATGCAGGGCGTTGAAGCCCTTGGCCAGGATTTCGTCCAGGATGAGGAAGGCCCCGCCGTAATTTCCCTGCAGGAAGTGGTCTACCAGCGAAAAGCTGTATTCATAGTCCAGCACATTGAGGTTCCGGATGACGTCCTGGTAATGGACGTCCGTGCCGCAGAAGGCCACGGTCTGGTCAAAGATGGTAAGGGCGTCCCGCATGGCCCCGTCCGCCTTGGAGGCAATGACGTGGAGCGATTCATCGTCAATGGAAATGCCCTCTTTCCCGGCGATGGCGCGAAGGTTCCGCACCATGTCCGGAATGCTGATGCGGTTGAAGTCGTAGGTCTGGCAGCGGCTCAGGATGGTGGGAAGGATTTTGTGCTTTTCCGTGGTGGCCAGGATGAAGATGGCGTGTGCGGGCGGCTCTTCCAGCGTCTTGAGGAAGGCGTTGAAAGCATTCTGCGAGAGCATGTGCACCTCGTCGATAATATACACGCTGTACCGGCCCACCTGCGGGGGCACCTGCACCTGTTCCATGAGCGCCTTGATATCCTCCACCGAATTGTTGGAGGCGGCGTCCAGCTCATGGATGCAGTAGCTCCTGCCCTCCTGGAAACTCACGCAGGACTCGCACTCCCCGCAGGGCTCCATCTCCGGCCCCGGGTGCGCACAGTTGATCATCTTGGCGAAGATGCGCGCCGTGGTGGTCTTCCCCACGCCGCGTGGACCGCAGAAAAGGTATGCATGCGCCAGCTGCCCCCTCCGGATGGAGTTGGACAGCGTCCGGGCGATGGTGTCCTGGCCGATAAGGCTTTCGAAGGAGTCCGGCCTGTACTTCCTTGCCGATACGATATAGTCAGACATAGTCCACAAATTTATACAAAATCCGGCAATATCCCATCCCCGCCCGCCATTTTTTCGTGCCGATTATCCATCAGGCTTTTCTGCGCCGGAGAAGAATGGGGAGGAACCACCTCTGCCCCTTGTGGCCAGGCAGTGTCGACTCTCATTGAGCGCCGGCATGCAAAAGGTTGGTTTGCCGCCAACCTTTTGCATGGAACCGTGCTCCCATTGACCTGTATGCCCATTCACGTGCAAAAGGTCAGTCACATTTGAACCAACCTTTTGCATTAGGGATGCACTTTTTTTTGCGGGTTTGCCTGTCTTCTGCTATCTTTGCCTTTGACGTACACAGGATGCGCAGCCTGCCGGTCTTGTTCGCAACAAGCGGCCGGCATAACGGATATTGCTATGAAGCGCATTGTTACAAGGGTATTGCCCGACGGGCAAACCTGTTATGTCCAACCCTTCCACGTTTGTCTGAAAGGCCTGGATCAGGCCATTTTGTGCCGGGACGACGAAGACTACGACACCATGGTAAAGGTGATCTGTGTCTGTGCACGAAGAAAGAATGTCCTGGTTATCATCTACTGCGTCGTCTCCAACCACTGTCATGTGGCCGTCCTTTCCAAGTGTCATGCAGATGCGGACGCCTATGGGAATGAGATTAAACGAATCTATTCCATGTATTTTCAGAAGAAGTACCACATACGCAATATCTTACGAAGGATAGAGACCAAAGCGATCTGCCTGGATACGGACCAGTATGTGCGCAATGCATTGGCCTATATTCCCAAGAATGCCATGGATAATGGTGCCCTTGTCCATGAGTATCCCTGGACGGGGTTCAGGGCCATGTTTTCCCGCCGGAAGCCGGAAGAGGGAGACCGGCCAGTTGCCGGCCTGACTTATCGGGAACGGGTAGCCATCATGCATACGGGGGACAAGCTGTCCGACGTTCCCTGGCTGTTGGACAAAGAAAACCGGCTGATTCCTTCCAGCTTCTGCGACTATGCCTACCTGGAACAGGTCTATAACAACGATCCCAGCTTCTTCCTCCGCCTGGTCGGCGGGGTGAATTCAGCAGATATGCATTATGAACTGGAGGAGAAACCCTATCAGAGACAGACCGATTCGGCGTATTTTAAAACTGTGGGAGAGATCTGCTCCAGATGGTTCAAAACCGACATCTCGTCGCTCAGTGAATCACAGAAACGAAAGATTGTCCCCTATCTGTTCAGGACGACCCGGACGACGGTGAACCAACTTGCCCGGGCTATCGGCTTGTCACCGGAAACGATTGCCTCCATCCTGCGGCAGAAATAGTCGCCACCTTGCAAAAGGTCGGTTCAAACAGGGCCGACCTTTTGCGTCGATATGGCCTCCCAGGGCCTTGAGAGCCAGTTTGGGTGCAAAAGGTTGGCGGCAGACAAACCAACCTTTTGCAGGGCAGGGCAGTGATGCCCCGGCAGGCTCCGGCGTAGGGCGGGCAAACCGGGCAGGCACGAAAAAACCGGCCCCAGCGCAAGGGGTCGGTTTTATGGGTCAGGTGGCGAAAAGCTTACTGTTCTTCCTGAAGACGCAGGTGCTGTACATAGATAGCCTTCTGCAGCGCGATACGCTTCTTCACGGAAGGCTTCTCGAAGTTCTTGCGGGAACGCATCTCGCGGACAGCTCCGGTTTTCTCGAACTTGCGCTTGAATTTCTTAAGGGCTCTTTCGATGTTTTCACCTTCTTTGATGGGAACGATAATCATGCTTTTACACCTCCTTTTTTCAAAAATGGACTGCAAAGGTAGAAAAAAATTGAATATCCACAAAATTATTTGCTATATTTGTTGTAACATAAAAGTTACCCAGAACGTAAATAACACATAAATACCTGAATATGAAAAAGAAAAAGATTAAAACCTATCCTTGGAAATTCTCTTCCGTGGGAGGGAGCGTCCGTGTAAAGATTGAATCGGGCGAAGACATCCGCCACCTGGGGGAACTGGACCGCAAAATGTGGACGGTGCTCAGCTGCCCCGTCAGCGGCCTGGAGTTCGACGAGAAGACCCTCCGGCTCATCGACGGGGACGGAGACGGCAAAATCCGGGTGGACGAAGTCATCCGCACCGCCCAGTGGCTCACCCGCATCCTCAAAGATGCGGAAATCCTCCTCAAGGAGCAGGACAGCATCCCGCTGGACGCCTTCCAGACGGAGGATCCCGACGGCGCCCGCCTCCAGGCATCGGCCCGCCAGATCCTGAAGAACCTCAAGCTGGAAAAGGAGGAGATTGGCCTGGAAGACACGGCCGACATGGTCAAGATCTTTGCCGACACCCGCTTCAACGGCGACGGCATCATCACCCCCGCCAGCGCACCCGACGAGGCAACCGCCAAACTGATTGAAACTATTGCCGGCATCGCCTCCGCCACGGACCGCAGCGGCGTCCCCGGCATCACGGCGGACCAGATTGAAGCTTTCTACACCGCCTGCGCGGACTTTGCCGCCTGGAAGGAAGCCGGCACCAAGGACGTATTCCCCTTCGGCGACAAGACGGCCGACGCCCTGGCGGCGCTGGAAGCCCTGAAAGAGAAGGTGGCGGACTACTTCATGCGCTGCAAGCTCATCGGCTTTGATCCTGCAACGGCCGGCGCCGTGGATGTGAGCGTGGACAAGATTGCCGCCATCGAGGGGAACCTGGCCGATGCCTCCGGAGAGATTGCCCTCCAGCCCCTGGCCAAGCCTTCCGCCGACGGAAAACTCTTGCTGGGGGCCGTGAATCCCGCCTGGAAGGGCGCGGTGGACAAGCTGGTGGAACTCACCGGCATCAAGGAAGAAAGCCTCACCGAGGCCGATTGGAACGCCCTGGCGGGCCGTTTCGCCCCGTATACCGCCTGGATGGACGCCAAGAAGGGCGGGGAAGTGGAAGGCCTGGGCCTGGAGGCCGTGAAAGCCATCCTCAAGGAAGACCGGAAGGCCGCGCTGCTGGCCCTCGTGGAAGAAGACAAGGCCGAGGAAGCCAACGCCCTTTCCATCGAGGAGGTGGACAAGGTGCTCCGCCTGCAGAAGCACTTCTACCGTTTCCTCAACAACTACGTGGTGCTGGCCGATTTTTATGACCCTGGCCGCCAGGCCATCTTCCAGGCCGGGCGCCTGTATATCGACCAGCGCAGCACGGACCTCTGCGTCAAAGTGGCCGGCCCCGCCCCGGAGATATCGTCTCTCAGCGGCATGTACATCCTCTACTGCGCCTGCACCTCGGAGAAGCTGGGGAAGAGCTTCAACATTGCCGCCGTCCTCACCAAGGGCGACACCGACGGCCTCCGCGAAGGCAAGAACGCCGTCTTCTATGACCGCGACGGCAACGACTACACCGCCAAGGTAACCTCCATCGTAGACAATCCCATTTCCGTCTGGCAGGCCTTCTGGGCCCCTTACCGGAAGGTGGGCCGATGGATCAGCGACAAGGTGGACAAGAGCGCCGCGGCGAAGAACGACAAATCCCTTACGGACCTTACAGCCAAGGCGGACACCGCCACTTCCACCAAACTGGAGGGCGACGGCAAGGAGGCGGCCGCCGGCATGAAGTCCACCTTCGACATCGCCAAGTTCGCCGGCATCTTTGCGGCCATCGGCATGGCCATCGGCTTCATCGGCCAGTTCCTGGTAGCGGCTATCCGCGGGGCGGCCAAGCTCCACTGGTGGCAGCTTGTCCTCATTATTGTGGGCATCCTGCTCCTGATTTCCCTGCCGTCCATGTTCATCGCCTGGCGGAAACTCCGCCGGAGGGACCTGGGGCCGGTGCTGAACGCCAACGGCTGGGCCATCAACGCCGCCTCGCTGGTGAGCGTGAAGTTCGGCAAGACCCTCACCGCCGTGGCCAAGTATCCCAAACTCACGGCCGTGGACAAGAAGGCCCGCCGCCGCCGTTTCTGGCGCTGGCTTCTCTGCATCGTGGTGCTCCTCGCCGTAGCCGCCGTCTGCCTCTGGTACTTTAACCTGCTCCCTCAGATCTTTTAAACGATGGATACGGCTTTCCCTTATTCACAGTATGTGACCGGGAAGAATTTCGTGGGCCGGCGGAGCGACGTGACCCTCCTGGGAAACCTCCTTTCCCAGGGGGAGCACGTGCTCCTGGCCGAGCCCCCCAAGACCGGCAAGACCTCACTGGTGCAGCAGGCGCTCTTTACCATGCGCATGACCGGAAAGGCCTTCACGGTGGGCCAGATGAACGTGCTCAATGTGCGGGACCGGGAGGCGTTCCTCCTCCGGCTCGGGAGCACGCTCTTCCGCATGGTGGGCTCCAGCTCGGAAGAATTCACCGCCCTGGCGGGCAAGTACCTGGAGGGAACGCACTTTGTGCATGACCCCAGCGCCTATGCCGAACGCGGGGAGGTGCTCTCCGCCTCCTGGGAGCTGGACGGGGAGGACATGGCGGCCCTCCTCCGCCTTCCCTTCGCCCTGGCGCGGGACCGCGGCGAGCGCATGATCCTCATCCTGGACGAATTCCAGTGCGTCCGTTTCATGGAGGACGACGGAGAAGGCCTGCTGAAGGCCCTGGACGCCTCGCTCCGGGAGCGGACGGAGCCGCCGCTCTTTTCCTATGTGTTCAGCGGCGGCGCCGTGAATGCCCTGCAGGAGATTTTCCTTGGGGGAGCGCGCTTCCACCGGGTGGTGGAAAGGGTGCGGCTGTCTGAGGTGGACGAGCGCGAGATGGCGGACCACGTGCACAAGGGCTTCCTCACCGGCGGCAAGGTGGTGGACAAGGACCTCCTGCTGGGGGCCTGCCGCCTGTTCCGGGGGCACCTGTGGTACATCAACCACTTTGCCTCCATCTGCAACGCCATGACCCGGGGCTATATGATGGAACCGGTGCTGGTGGACGCCCTGGGCTGCCTGGTGGCCCTGCACGAGCCCCGCTTCAACGGCATCATGCAGGGGCTCACCACCCATCAGGTGAACCTGCTCAAGGCCACGGTGGAAGGGGTGACCCGCCTGAGCAGCGCGGACGTCATCCGGCGCTACGCCCTCAATTCCTCGGCCAATGTCAAGCGCGTGAAAGACGCCCTCATGAAGAAGGAAATCCTCCTTTTCGACGAGGACGACAATCCCGCCATCATCGACCCGCTCTTTGAGTATTGGGTGAAAAAATATTACTTTGAAATGAAAGAATAGCGGCTATGAAAAAGCATATTGTGGTTTTGACCGGCGCGGGCGTGAGCGCCGAAAGCGGCTTTTCCACCTTCCGCGACGCCGGCGGGCTGTGGGAGCAGTACGACGTGAACGACGTGGCCTCCATTGAAGGGTGGTACCGCAACCGGAAACTGGTGCTGGAGTTCTACAACGGGCTCCGCCGGCAGCTGGGAGCGGCCAAGCCCAACGCCGCGCACGAGGTCATCGCCGGCCTGGAGAAGGAATACGACGTAGACGTGATTACCCAGAACGTGGACAATCTGCACGAACGGGCGGGCTCCACGCGGGTGGTGCACCTGCACGGGGAACTCACCAAGGTGCGGCCGGAAAACGGCGTGTACGACCGTACGGCCTCAGAGGCGGAAGTCATTGACGTGCAGTACCGTCCCGTGGTGCTGGGAGACCTGGCCCCGAACGGCAGCCAGCTCCGGCCCCACATTGTCTTCTTCGGGGAGGCCGTGCCCAAGATAGAAAAAGCCATCGACCTGGTTTCCCGGGCCGATGTCCTTCTCATCGTGGGCTCTTCCCTGCAGGTGTATCCCGCTGCAGGCCTGTACCGTTACGCACCGAACGGCTGCCCCATCTATGTCATAGACCCCAAGCCGGTGCCCATTTCCGACCCCCGGGTGACCTTCATCCAGGAGGTGGCCACCAAGGGCATGCAGCGCTTCCTGGAGCTCCTGAAGGCTTAGAAACGGCCGCCGCGGCCGCCGCCCATGCCGCCCCGGAAACCGCCGGGACCGCCGGGGCCTCCCATGCCGCCGTGGTTTCCGCCGAAGCTGCCGAAGCGCCAGGTGAAGGTGAGCATGATGTAGCGGCCCAGGGTGTTGTTCCGGGTCTCCTGGTAATAGTTGTCCGTGATGGCCGTGGTGAGGTTCGTGGCCTGGTTCAGGATGTCATAGGCCCGTAAGGCAATGGTGGCCTGGCGCTTGAAAAGCTGCTGGGAGATATAGGCGTCCCACACCAGCTGGGAAGGCTGCGCCTGGGTGTAGCCGTTGTACCAGTTGTACCGGAGGTCCGTACTTACCTCGAAGCCGCTGTCTCCCACCGTCCACTTGAACGAGCCGCTCACCTGGTTGTTGAAGGTGGCGGCGACGGCCGTCTGCACGGTATACCAGGGCTTGGAAACGCGGGTACGGGCGCTGGCCATGATTTCCACGTGCTCGTTCCGGTAGGTGGCGCGGATGCGCTCCGTCACGTTCAGCGAGCGGGTGGTGTTGTCCAGAAAGTCCTTGTCCCACTGCGCCGGGTTCTCCACGAAGTAGTAGTCGTGGAAGTCCTTGTATTTGAATTCCGTAATGGCGCCCGAAGCATCCTTGGTGATGAACTGGTCCATGGGGAGGTTCTCCGCGCCGATGAAGCTGCCGCTCTTGGAATAGGAGGCGTTGGTCATGTTGGAGATGGAGAAGTTGCTCTTGGCGATGGGGGCGTTCACCATGATGCGGATGCTGCCGTTATAGGTGTTGTGCCCGTTCACGGGGAAGGAGTACTGGCGGGCGTCCTGGTCATACCACACGGCGTTGGTGATGGGGTTCTGGGTCATGTTCCCCTGCAGGTTCACGCGCATGGAGAAGAAGGTCTCCCGGTTGGAGATCTCCCATTCCGAACGCAGGCTGTGGTTGAAGTAAGGGTCCAGGTAGGGGTTGCCCAGTGAGAGGGCCAGCGGGTTGGAGTTGTCCAGCACCGGGTTCAGCTGCGAGGTGGAAGGCTGCGAGGTGCGGCCGAAGTAGAACAGGCGCACGTTGGAGCTTTCGCTGAAGTCGTAGAAGAGCATGGCCCGGGGCGAGAAGTTCCAGATGTAGCCCGGGTCGTAGATTTCCTCGTTGGTCTGGTTGTAGGTCTTGGTGGGGATGGCCGATGCCCCCAGCTGGGCGCGGATATTGTCGGTCTGGTACATGACGGCCGCGCCGATATTCTGGTTGATGCTGCGGTTGAGGATGCTGTTGCTGTAGGTCTCGTCCTCCTGCTCGCCGGAAGGATTGTAGGGCAGCACCCCCGTCACGCCCAGGGTGAAGGGATTGAGCCCCCAGTCGAAGCTGCCGCTGTTGAAGGCGGTCTTCCGGGTCTTGCTCTGCGACCAGTTGAAGTTGTAACTGCCTTCCAGATAGAAGTTTCCGCCGATGGGCTCGGTGTACACCAGCCGGCCGCCCAGGCTCTGGCTCCGGGTGGTCTGGTCGATGCGCTGGTTGACGGTTTCCGTGACGAGCGGGCTGCCGCTTTCATCGAACTGCTTGTCGGTAAGGGACTGGTTGTAGCCCTGCAGGGCGTTGTCGGAGAAGTTCCAGAAAGCGTTCAGCGAGATGGTGCGTCCCGGGATGCCCAGCCGCTGCCGGAAGAGCATGAAGCCCGATGCATTCCAGTTCTGGTTGTTTCCGCTGTTGTTGGTGAAACCGCGGTTGGTGGGGCTCTGCGTGCCGTCGGCGAGCCGCGTGTCCGTGTCCGTGGTGTTCTGCTGGATGTAGCGGCCCCGGCCGAAGTTGAACTGCGGCTGGAAGAGGATGGAGGTGTTCTCCGAGAACTTGTGCTCAATACGGGCCCCGAAGCGGTGGCCGTCCGTGAAGCGGTCGCTGAGACCGTCCGAGTTGGCGATGAGCGTGGAACCGTCCAGGCGGTAGGTCTCTTTGTAGGAGCTCTGCTGCACGTGGACGTTGCTGCCGTTGTATAAGTAATTGGCACCCAGCTCCATCTTGTCGTCAAAGAGCGTCCAGTTGCCGTTCACGCCGCCCATCCAGGAGGTGTTGATGCCGTTCCGTCCGCCCCAGCCTCCGCCGAAGCCTCCGCCCATGCCGCCCATCATGCCCATGCCGCCCATCATCCCGCCCATCATGTTGCCGGAAAGGTCGTTGAAGGCGCGGTTGTTGGTGTTGTTGGCGTTGGCGATGACCGAGACCTGGCTCTTTTCCGTGAAGCGTCCTCCCATGAAGGCGCCCTGCCAGCGCCAGTCGTTGAGGTCGTCGGCCGTGGAGGGGACGTCGTGGCCGCCGCCGGCGGTGAGGTTGCCGAACAGGCCGTTCATCATGCCCTTCTGGACGCTGAGGTCAATCACCGTCTCGTCGTTGCCGTCGTCAATGCCCGTGAATTCCGCCTGCTCGCTCTTTTTCTTCACCACCTTCACCTTCTCCACCAGCTTGGCCGGGATGTTCTTGGACGCCAGCTGCGGGTCGTCCAGGAAGAAGGTTTTTCCGTCGATGGTGATTTTGGTGATGGTCTCCCCGTTGGCGGTGATGGAGCCGTCTTCGTTCACTTCCACGCCCGGCAGCTTCTTGAGGAGGTCCTCCAGCATGTTGTCGTCGCTGATCTTGAAGGACGATGCGTTGTACTCCACCGTATCTTTCTTGATGATGACGGGATTGCCCACCGCGCTCACCGAAGCGGCGTCCAGCACCTCCTGGTCCAGGGCCATCTTGACGATGCCCAGGTCCAGGTCCTTGTCCCTGACCTCGATGGCCTGCTCATGGGCCTTGTATCCCATGAGTTCCGCCTTGAAGTTGTATTTTCCGGCTTTGACCTTTTCCAGGACGGCCTTGCCGTCGGCCCCGCTGAGGGTGTATTTGTGCTGGCCCTTTTCCGGGGCGATGGAGACCGTGGCAAAGCCGACGGGCTCTCCCGTGGCTTCGTCCTGCAGCTCTACGGACACCTTATAATTCTGTGCGCCGAGCGAAAAGGCGGCAAATAGGCCGGCAAGGGCCAAGACGATTCTTCTAACCATATAATATCTTAAACAATCCTTTGACACCTTCCCGGCGGAAAGGTTTAAAAATTTTTTAAAAAACTCTGTCCGGGTGGTCTTTCACGAACTGCTCCCAGCCGCCCTTCCCTTTGGCGGCGGCAAGGGGAGAGGAGGTCTCGTAAAAATGGCAGAGGGCGATGGCGAGCGCGTCCGTGGCGTCCAGGTGGCGGCTTTCCAGCTTGACGCCCAGGGTCTTCTCCAGCATGAGCTGCACCTGCTCCTTGGCGGCGGCGCCGTTGCCCACAATGGCTTCCTTGGCTTTGCGGGGGGCATATTCCGTCACGCCGGACACGCCGTACTCCTTGGCCGCCAGGATGGCCGCCCCCTGGGCCCGGCCCAGCTTGAGCACCACCTGCGCGTTCTTGCCGTAGAAAGGGGACTCGATGGCCAGCTCGGTGGGATGGTAGTTCTTGCAAACTTCTGATATACAGTCGTATATGGTTTGCAGCTTGGTGTAGGCGTCCGGTTCTTTCCTCAGGTCCAGCACCCCCATGTCCACATATTCCGCCTTCTTTCCCACGGCGCGCAGGATGCCGAATCCCAGCAGCTGCGTGCCCGGGTCCACCCCCAGTATGATGCGTTCCTTTTCCATATCAAAACGCAAATATAAGAATATTTTTTCGGGCGTCAAGTTTGTGAAATTGAATGGAATTCACTATATTTGCGCGCTTTTTTCCGGGCGCATGGATTCCAGGCGGCGGAAAAGGCTCAAAAAATAATGTTTAACTACTAGTTTTTTCAACCAAAACAATTATGTCTGAAGAAATTAAGAACGTGGCAGAAGAGACTCAGGTGAATGAGGCTCCTGTCCAGAAAGAAACCAAGAAGGCCGTCCTCAACGCCTCTGTGGCTCCCGAAGATTTTGACTGGGATGCCTTTGAGAATGACGGCGCAGAGCAGGGCGCTTCCAAGGAAGAGACCCTGGCCGCTTACGAGCAAACCCTCTCCAAGGTCACCGAGAACGAGGTGGTGGAAGGTGTCGTCACCTCCATCAACAAGCGCGAGGTGGTGGTGAACATCGGCGCCAAGAGCGAAGGTGTCATCTCCGCTCCCGAGTTCCGTTACAATCCGGACCTCAAGGTGGGTGACAAGGTGGAAGTCCTGGTGGAGAGCGCGGAAGACCGCAAAGGCCAGCTGGTGATCTCCCACAAGAAGGCCCGCCAGCTCAAATCTTGGGATATGGTGAACGCCGCCTACGAGAGCGGCGAGGTGGTGAAGGGTTACGTGAAGACCCGCACCAAGGGCGGCATGATCGTGGACGTGTTCGGTATCGAGGCTTTCCTCCCGGGCTCCCAGATCGACATCAAGCCCATCCGTGACTACGATGTGTTCGTGGACACCAACATGGACTTCAAGATCGTGAAGATCAACCAGGAATTCAAGAACGTGGTCGTGAGCCACAAGGCCCTCCTGGAGGCCGAGCAGGAACTCAAGCGCGCAGAGCTCATCTCCAAGCTGGAGAAGGGCCAGGTGCTGGAAGGCGTGGGCAAGGATGTCACCAACTCCTGTGTGTTCGTAGAGCTGGGCGGTGTGGACGGGCTCAGCCACATCACGGGCCTGAGCTGGGGTCGCATCGCCCATCCGGAAGAGGTGGTTGCCCTGGACCAGAAGATCAACGTG
>JAEEGL011100352.1_pt1 | contig 77234 bp, 63 predicted proteins | sample 9134231 | NCBI WGS metagenome assembly JAEEGL01 (sample SAMN16246548, study PRJNA631951) | gut metagenome | biome: gut microbiome; feature: rumen; material: fiber-attached | host: Bos | place: Iran: Karaj | collected 2018-10 | reverse complement strand
TAGTGGCTGTCCTTGCGCTCCAGCACCACCACGGCCGCCACAATGCAAAGTGCCAGCACCACCACAAAACCTATGGACTTTATTATATTTGCTGTAGTTTTCTTTTTCATATCGTTAGTAATTTACCCCGGGGGCAAAGGTTTCTCTCTGTGGTCATCGTCGGAAATATGCAAAATCTTTTGTTCGCATCGAACCGGGCACTCCGATAAGCCCAGAGAATCAATCTCTGCGTGGAGTGCCACTTGAGATTGATTGGTCTTATCTCCGTGGTTCGAATCTCACAAAATCTTTCGCATATTTCCTCCTTGACCACAGAGAGAAACCTTTGCCCCCTCATTCATAATTTTTAAAATTGCTGATAAATAAAGCTGGCAGCATCATAACCAGGTCCCCAGATTCCGCAGATAAGTACCAGCAGAACACCGGCTATGGCCACGAGCCAGCGGAGCCACAGGCCTTGGTTTAGGATTTTATCGATAAGGCTGATTCCACGATATTCCATGATATCGACAACTACTAACATTGCCAATCCCATAATAAGCAGGGCAAAGTTCTTTTCATTAAGTCCGAGAAGATAGATACTTCCATCAGCGAAGACCCAGGGTGTGAATTCAAAGCTCCTTATAAGGACTGTGACTGCTGTCTGCAGAGTATCGGCCCTGAAGAACACCCAGGCTGTATTCACCAGAATGAAGGTAACAATTATCTTAAACAGTCTGTGGGAAAAAGAGCTTCTGGAGATGCCGAATATATCCACCACACGGTCCCTGACGGGCCTGAGGAGGTATCCAAGCACCTGGTACAGTCCATGGAGCATCCCCCATACAAGAAAGGTGAGACCGCTCCCGTGCCAGATTCCACTGACAGCAAAAACAATGAGAATGTTCAGATACTTCCTGCCGGTCCCCTTCCTGTTGCCCCCAAGGGGGATGTAGACGTAGTCCCGAAGCCATGACGAAAGGGAAATGTGCCACCTTCTCCAGAACTCAGGAACAGATCCCGACAGATACGGCGCATCGAAGTTCTTTTTCACATCGATTCCAAGAATCCTGGCCGCTCCGATAGCTATATGTGAATAACCTGCAAAGTCGCAGTAGATCTCAAAGGTGTAGAAAACTGTCGCAAGAAGTGCGATAGTTCCGGGATATTGGTCCGGCGAATCAAACACTGTCCCAACAAAAATGGCAAGCCTGTCAGCCAGCACCATCTTAAGTACATAGCCCCACAGCATCTGCAAAAGTCCTTCCCTGAGCCTGTCAAAATCAACTGTCACAGGATATGCAAACTGAGGGATTAGATTCCCTGCCCGGTCAATGGGTCCTGAAATGATCTGGGGAAAGAATGATACAAAGAGGGCAAACTTGGCAAAATTGCGCTCAGGCTTCATGTCTCCCCGGTACACATCCACCAGGTACCCTATCGCCCTAAGCATGTAAAAAGAAATACCGATGGCACCGAGAATGCTGCCGCTCCTGAAGATAAATAGCATGGCAAGATCCGCTATAATCAGACATACCAGTATTGGAAGAGCCTTGTTCCCTGACTCAACTCTTTTGCCAACTGCTATCGCTCCAAAATAGTTCAGAACTATTGTCGCCAGCAATACACCTGCCGCCCTTAGATCAAGTGACAAATAAAAGGCCACACTTGTGATGAGCAGCCAGATATACCTGTACTTCCTGGGCACTATAAAATTCACCAGCACTACTACTGGCAGAAATATGAGAAAACCAAAAGATACAAACTGCATCCGGTCGCCTTTCTGCAACAAGCTCGGAGCCAAAACGAAGCTCCGAGCTTGAATGATATCGTTTATATGAGGGGCAAAAGTCCCGGCTGTGATTTGGGCATGGGAGCATTGTACAAGACGCTGAGTGGGCATGTGTGCTCGTCGGTACTTAGGTGGCGTCCTTTGCCACCTTAGTATCCGCTACGAAGCACACTTGAGTGCAAACGTACCCGAAGAGGATTGTACAATGTGGACATGCACAGATTACAGCCGGGACTTTTGCCCCGGGATTCCACGTTTTAGTCAACCTCTACCTCATCCTCTTCGGCTGCCTTCCCCTCATCGGACTCGTGATATTCCTTCTCTGTGTTCACGTTCCAGATGTTGTTGCGGTTAGGATTGCCGCTGATGATGTTCTTGACCGTTTCAAAAGAGGTGCACATGGAGTGGTCGATATTGTTGTATCTGTGCTGTCCGTTACGTCCAACACAGTATAGATTGTCGATAGTGTTGAGGTAGTCAACCAGCTTGTCCATCTCATCATAGGTATCAAAGTACGCAGGATAAGCCTTCTTGACTCTCTCCATGTGGTAGTCGATGACCTCCTTGGGACTGCTGATAAGGTTCAGGGTAACCATCTCGTCGATGGCCATTTTGGCAAACTCGTCCTCAGTCATGTTCCACATTGAGTCGCCCTCAAAGCAGAAATACTCAAGGCCAACCCACACAGTGTGCTCCAGGTCCTTGACAAGATAAGGTGACCAGTTGTTGTATATCTGGAAACGTCCCATCTTGACGGTTCTGTCCTGGACATATACCCAGTTGTCGGGAACTATATTGCCAATGGTCCTGATTTTAGTCTTGTTCTCAAGGTTGAGCTTGGGAACAAGGACACCAAGAGTCATGTAATCCCTGTAGGGAAGTCCCTCGGCAATCCTCCTGGGATCTGCGGGAACATCGTTCATTCCTGCCACCAGGTCCTTCACCGGCATGGAGCTGATCACAACATCTCCGTCGATATCCATCTCTTTGCCGTCCTGAAGATAGGTGACACCCTTTAAGTGATTGCCATCTTTCCTTATCTTGACAACCTTGGCGTTCATGATGATGGTACCGCTGAGCTTTTTGATCTCCTCAGCTGTCACATCCCAGAGCTGACCGGGTCCAAGCTTGGGATAGCTGAACTCCTCGATGAGAGAGGTCTCAACCTTGCCGCCGGTCTTGCCGGATTTCTTGCGGAAAGCGTTCTTTAAGACTGCCAGAATTGACACTCCCTTAACCCTCTGTGCTCCCCATGAGGGGTCGATCTCAGAGGGATGCCTTCCCCAGAGGTTCTCTGTATAATACTCGAAAAACATCGAGTAGAGCTTGCGTCCAAATCTGTTGACATAGAAGTCCTCAAGAGATCTCTCTTTTCTCTTGAAGATCATTGCAAACACGTATGAGAAACCACACTGTATCGTCTTTGCCAGTCCCATGTTCTTGAAGGTCTCAAGCTTGAGGGATATAGGATAGTCGTAGAACTTCCTGTCAAAAAATATCCTGGAAACCCTGTTGCGGCGAAGCATAACCCTGTCAGTCTTCTCGGGGTCCGGTCCGCCGGGCTTCATCTTCATGGGGCGCTTAAGTACTATGTCGTCATAGGTGGGCGCTCCCTGCTGGGGCAGCATCTTCTCCCACCACTCGTTGACCTCAGGAACCTTGGAAAAGAACCTGTGGCCACCCATGTCCATCCTGTTGCCTTTATACTCAACGGTCCTGGAAATACCGCCGAACTTGTCTGTCTCTTCAAAAACTATGACCTGATAATCCTCGGATCTGGTCAGAAGCTCGTATGCAGCTGTAAGTCCGGCTGGTCCGGCACCTATGATTAGCGCTTTCTTCATCGTTGTCTCCATTCTTATAAGATGATTAATTAAGTATACCCTAACCCACTGTTTTCTTCAACATTCCGGCTACTTTGCAGAGTCTTTCCTCCCCGGGATCTGCATAAGATACTTCATCGGAATCTCAAAGATGGGCAGCACTGCTATCAGCAGGATAACAAGCCCCAGGACATAGCATTTGGCCCCGACATAATCGTATCTCATAAACCTTTTGGTTCCCGGAATAGCCTGAAATCCCATGATCAGATACTTGTGAAACACATATACCGGCAGGGTCTTTGCCCCCAGCGAAGAAAAAAAGAACTTTTTGGATGGCATCACCGATACAATGGCCAACGTCAGCAGCATGGATATCAGGTAAAAGGCAATTCTCCAGGTCCAACCCCATCTGATCGAGAAGGGTGTCTCTATCTCTGAAAAATCTGTTTTCGCCTGAAACAGAAGTCTCCAGGGCGAAAGTACGTCAAAGTAATTAATGCACACTATAACAGCCAGAACCAGAAGTATCGCTCCCGTTATACGAACGGCGGGCTTCTTTGTAAAATCAGCCAGCCTTTGAAAATCCGTGAGATATCCCATGTAAAAAATCGGGAAGAATACTATCCCCCTCTCCAGGGAGAGAAAGCTTCCAATCTGCGGCAAATATCCGGCTGCAATTGACAGTACAAAGGAAATCACCAGAACATAGGCCGGATGAACCCGCCTGAAAAGAACAGCCGCAGCATTCCACTCAAGCATCCCCAGAGCAAACCACGCCACGCCGGTCTCATGGACAATATCCACCGAGACAGACTCAATACCGCCAAACAAAAGGCCAATGATTATTGGAATTATCTCCATAAACAGATAAAGAAACAGATAGGGCAACACCTTGTTCCATCTGGCTCCATCAATTGTGTTTTTGGAAAAAAGTCCGGCTATAAATACAAATGCAGGCATGTGAAACAGATAGACCCAGAGCTGGGTCACTGCAATGACCTGGTCCCTGGTGGCATAGTGATTTCCAAGATGTCCAAGGATCACGAGGTAGATCAGAAACAGTTTAAGATTGTCATATTTCGCGTCACGCTCCACTTTAATTCTCCATCTCCGAAATGTACGACTTAAGTCTTGCCGCGCCATCTTTGGGATTCCTGCTTAAGGTGTTGTGATAGCCTGTCAGATACTTAACCGGCCATTCCATTATCTCTGCTCCCGCCAGCGATGTCCTGGCAAAAATACTATTCCTGCCCTCTTCGCTTATAAGGACCATAATGGGGACATCCGTCCCCTTAAACTCCTCAGGCGCCGGTCTGAACCCCTGTATATCATTGAGCTCACCCAGCATGAAGGTCTCAAGATTCTTATAGGTGCGCTTAAAATCCGCAATAGACTGCCCCGCCGGTGCAGCATCGCTCTTGTCACCGATCACCTCAGCAACAGCAGGCAGCGCCTTCTTTATGCGCTTCTGATCAACGTAATCGTTGAGCTGAGTGTTCCACTGCCTTATGAGCTGTTCCGATTCAGGATCAAACACCAGAGACGGCTCCATCAGCATCATCCCACGAACCAGTTCGGGATGGCGCAGGAAAAGAGACAGTGCCACCATTCCGCCGGCACTGTTTCCAACGATCCAGGCTCTGTCTTTTGCATACTCCTTAAGCACAAGTGCAGCGTCATCTGCCTGTGCCTCAATGGAGTAATCCTCAGCTTTCTCTGAGTCGCCATAGCCCCTTCTGTCATAGGCAATGAGATGATAGTCACTCTTCATCTCATCCATAAGGCCCTCAAAAAAGCTCTTGTCACTAATAATACCGTGAATCAGCAGTATATCGGGTCCCGTCCCGCATTCAATAACAGGAAGTCCCATGATCAGTCCTGAAGCTCCTGAACCATGTTCCAGATTGCTTCCACACTGTCAAAGTTGGAGTTCTCCATATACTCCATACCTATCTCGATATCAAACTCCTCCTCAAGAGCTGAGATAAGAGAAGTAATCTCGATGGAATCCAGTATCTTTCCCGTTACAAGCTCTGTCTCGTTTTCAAAATCAACTCCTGACTTGATCTCCTCAAGTATTTCTATAATCTTTTCCATGTCTGTCTCCTTTCAGAAATAATATATTTTGCATCATTACTGTAACTCGCGATAAACTACCTTCCCGGATTCATTCTTGGGAATCTCCGGGATATAGAAAACTTCAAAGGCCTTCTCACTAAGATGTGTCCTCTCCGACAGCCATTTTCTGATCTGTTCTGTAAGGTCGGGATTAGTCACATAAGTCTTCACATGATCATCCGTTCCCGTGGAGGCACAGTCTGTATCGAAGCCAGCCTTAACCAGCTGATCCAGCTCGTCAAGATTTACACGGTTTCCGTACACCTTGAGGAAGCGCTTCTTCCTTCCCACTATATAGAAGAACCCGTCCTGGTCAAACTTCGCCATGTCCCCTGTAACCAGGCGGCCGCCGCGCTCGTCTCCCTTTGCAAGATCCTCTTTCTTCTCAGCATAGCCAAGAGTGACGTTCTCACCCTCGTATACCAGCTCTCCAACTGTATCCGGAGCCGTGATCTCTTTTCCATCTACATCTATCAAAGAAAACTTCCCTCCCGGGATAGGCCTTCCCATGCTTCCGTATTTTTCAACGCTGTACTCTGCCGGAAGATAGGCCATCCTCGCCGTGGCCTCCGTCTGTCCGTACATAACAATGAATTTCTTGCCACGCTCCCTGGCCCACTCTGCAAATTCCCTGTGAAGCTCAGCGCCCAGCTTGCCGCCGGCCTGGGTCATATAGGAGAGATCCGGAAGATCCATCTTAAAGAAGCGTAACTTCTTGAGCATCTCGTATGTAAAGGGCACACCGCCAAAGGATGTTGCCTTTTCTTTCTTCATAAAGTCCCAAAAGCCCTTCATGGTCATGGGCTGATCAGTAAGCAGTATTGTCGCTCCCACCTGAAGATGGGAATTGATGATTGATAGGCCGTAGGTATAGTTCATGGGAAGCGTCGTTATAGGGCGCTCACTCTCCGTAAGCTCCAGATACTCTGCAATAGACTCCGCATTTGCCTGGAGATTCCGGCGGCTCTGACGCACCAGCTTGGGGCTTCCAACTGACCCCGAGGTCGTAAGCAGCAGTGCAAGCTCCTCAAATAAAGCTGTGCCATTGTCTGCCTTTGCCTTGATAAGTCTGTAATTGTGATGGGAAAAGACCTCTTCATATTCCGAATAGTCTCCCTCAGCCTCTTTGGGAAGATAAACATAATCCGGGCTGTATACCGAGAACAGGTGTCCAAGGAGCTCTTTGTCAATCTTTTTATCAAGAAGCAACGGCACTGTTTTGTTGTTTAAGCAGGCCAGATATCCCATTACACTGGCAGGCGAATTCTCACACAGGCAAAATGTCAGCTTGCCGGGCTCTAAATGCTCCTGAAGGTTTCTGACCTCCCTGTCCAGTTCGGCATAGGTAAAACATGTGCCATCCGAACATACAAGAGCCAACTTTTCCGAAGGTTTAAGTTCATAAAACATAAGCATCCCTCCATTTTAATACTGCTGATACATAAAGCTTCCCGAATCGGTACTTCCATATATACCGAACAGGAATACCGCAAAGAACAGGACATACAATATCACTGCACATACAATTTTATTCTTTCTGTTCAGCCAGTCAAATATGCTCTCCTTCTGCTCGATAATCGCAATGATTATCAGTACGACCACACCAAAGATCAGAATCCCGAAATTAAACGTGTTCAGTTTGTGGGCAAGGAGATTTCCCTTAAAGGGCGTTTTAAGTATTGCCTTTATTACGCGAAGTTTCTGGCTGGTTTTGATAGTGGACGCCAAAAATCTCCCCCCCATAAAGATACAGAATATCTTGATGGTCTGAAGAGCCCGGTACCACACTGCGTTTCTGTTAATGCCGGCGCCCTCGATCTTTGCCACAATATCATCATAAAAGGTCACAGACAGCAGGATGAGTGTGCCATAGTAGAGTCCCCAGGCCACATATCCTCTGCCGCTTCCATGCCACAGACCTGTCAGTATCCAGGTCACCATAACAGGAAGGCAAACTGATAAAGCCTTCTTTAAGTGTGGCAGCTTTATACCCTTGATCTTTTTGTTAATATTTTTTGCGGCCTTGGACATGTTCACAGGATAATATACATAGTCCTTGAACCAGCCTCCCAGCGACATGTGCCAGCGGCGCCAGAATTCCGGAACGCTCTTTGCCATAAAGGGATGGTTGAAGTTCTGCTCAAGCTCCACATCAAATATCTTTGATACACCGGAGACAATGTCCATATATCCCGAAAAATCAGTATATATCTGAATCGCGTCAAGGATCAGGCACACGATATATACTTTTCCTCCCATGCCACTCTTGCTCAGTGTGGCGCTGACAAATTCCCCAGCCCGGTCAGCGATAACCAGCTTTTTGAACATTCCAAGCAGAATGCTCTCCATTCCCACAACGAAATTATCCCAGCGAAGCCTCAGCTCAGGTTTTTTAAGCTGCTGCCCCAGGAGGGGATAGCGGGATATTGGGCCCTGCATGATATGAGGAAAATAAATTGTGTAAAGATAAAATCTGAGAGGATTCTTCTCTGTCTCGTACCTCTTCCAGTATACATCAAGAAGATATCCAACTGTGGAAAAGGTATAGTAGGAAATGCCCAGCGGAACAATAAGTTTAATCGCACTGCCGGCCTCTCCACCGGAAAAGAAACCTGCCAGATAAGTAAAGGCCTCTGAGAAATGGTTCAGCACCTTGTATACTATAAGTATACCAAGCACAAATACCAGCGTAATGACGAGTATTCCCTTCTTTTTGGCAGACGTCTGTTTCTTGATTTCTTTTACTTCTGCCTTCTCCTTACCTTCCTGTCTGGCAGCTCCTTCATTTTCAGTCTTTTCCAGGAGCCCTGCGGAGACGAATACAACCATTGATGTAACCAGTGAAAAGCCTATCATCCAATTCGCATTGATAAAATAGAACGCAACACTGGAAGCAAGCAGGGATACCCACCTGTATTTTGGCGGAAAAATCAGAAACAGCCCCACCGCACAGATGCAGAATATTAAAAACTTAATCGAAGTAATGACCATAATTAATCCTTGTTAAACTTTGTCGGAGCCCGGTATATCTCTTCTCCTGTGACCGGATCGTAGAGTTTGATGACGTAGCCCCTTCCAAATGCTTCCCCGGGAAATGAGAATTCAGTCTTGAACTCATCAATTTTAGTACCCACAAGCTCCTCGTCCTCTATAAATTCCTTTGTTTTCTTATCATAGTTTGCATTCCACATTCTGGCAGTTGCAGGAATCTCGTGATACCCCTGTGCCCAAACCTGAACCTTTACCTCCTGCAGATTGCCCTTGATTTTGTCGGACCTGGAATATGTCCCCTTGTCTGTGATAAACTCCGCAGAAAAAGCGACTGCAGTGACCGAATCCTGATCCGGATGCTTTTCTTCTATAGTGGAATGGAAGTAGTCACCATCCGGATTCTGTATGTATTGCTCCAGAAAAACAGTGATCCTCTCACCGGCTGTGGTGCTGGCATGATCATGGGAATAGAAGTCGGATACGTTGAGATTTAAGTACTCGTCCTTCACCAGATTCATGTCAATCATGGTGGCCCCTTCTCCCTCTATCAGATCCCGGGCCATGGCTGTGATCTCCCAGTAGTTCTCAAAGCACTGTTTGTAGACCTCATCATAGGGCGGAACATAAAATACAAGTTCTACATCGTTCTCCTGGCAGACATGTATTATATCCAGCAGATAATTCAGCTGCTTGGCCTGAACATCCTCAAGCTCAGCGTGGTTGATCTGATTGGTATTGATATTGAAGGCGTATCCGTCACTTCTGTAGGTGACGCCTTCCTGGGCCCACTGTCCGCGGCCTCTGTATTTCTCAGTACCCTTATAGTTTATATAATCCGGGTCCTTTTTCTTTTCCATTGTTTTAAGCGGCTGTGACAGATCGAACTCAAGGGGTTCAATATTCCTTCTTATCCTAAAGCCATCCATATACTCGTCTGTATGGGTCTCCCCAAACCAAAGCCTCATCTTATAAACGAAGTTTCTGAAATAATCAGAGACAATATACACAGGGATCGTACCATTCACCTTCCTGATGAGCCTCGATACCGACATTTCACAAAAGACCCGCTTGACGCCTCTGTTCATGACTGCATCCCGGATAATGTAATCGCTGGCCACAAGAAGCTGGTCCTTGGATCCAATGTTAAAAACAGACACCCCAAGGTCATCTGTCATTTTCACCGCATCCAGGAAATAAACCGTATGAGATGGTCCAATAAACAGAATATCTATAGGATCCGTCTCGTAGTAGTCGTGAAAAGTCACTCTTGTCTGGGCCGTTGTATCGTCATCAAGCGGATATTCCAGCAGCTTGTATATTAAAGCAATGCCTGCAAGGAACAGAATAATACATAATGCCCGTTTACCGTATAATTTCATTCTCTCTTTATTCATATATAAAATAACATCTCCAAAGGCATAATAATAGCAGATTATAACACAGTCAAGATTTAGCTGCAAATAAAAGACAATGGTCGTTTTTGCAATAATAAAATTACCGTATTTTCGTTAATTTCTTAAGACTTTCTTAAGATTAGCGGCAGAAATCATTAATTTTTGCCCAAAACTCTTCCCATTTCAGAAATGGGTGCTACAATACAACAAGAAAAGAGGAGAAATATATGAAAAACAGATTAAGACTAGCTTTGACAACAATGACAACAATTAGTCTGCTGCTGACAGCATGTGGGGATGTTCCAACAGATGCCACCGAGGCAACAGAATTTTTTAATGACAATAGTGAAGAAGGCGCAGCTACCGAGGAGTCATCTGAGGATGCCGCTTCCAAAGAGCAGTCCACAATCGTTGTAGAAAATCTGTTCGAGCCGATGCTGGAGGCAGAGGAAGCTGCCGATGCCTCAAAAGGAATAACAGATAGCAGTACAGCTTCCACTGAGAATTCCGACAGCTCACAGAGCAGTGATGCTTCTGCTGACAAATCTCAGGATTCAGGCAGCGATGCTTCTTCATCAGACACATCAGACAACAAGGACTCTTCCAAATCCAAGGACCAAAAAGATAAAAAGAAGAAAGACTCAGACTCTAAAGATAAGGAAGATGACGATGAAGACGAAGAGGAAGATGACGAGATAAAGATAGTCTTCTTTGGGGACAGTCAGACGGCTGGAGGGCGAAAAGACGGTACAGACATCGCCACCTACGTCGCAAACCGTGTTCCAAACTCAGTTGTCTACAACCTTGGAATCGGTGGAACAACAGGTTCTGTGGAGGCGACTACCAGCGAGGTTGACCCTTCAGAGCTGCACTCCTCATCCTTCCTTGGCATGGCATACTGCCTGGCCGGGAAATCTGACAGGGAGGCAACCCTTTCGGCCGTAGCACCTGAGGTTCTGCAGACCATGAACCAGATCGATCCGGAGGAAGTGGATTACTACTTCATTGGATACGGAACCAACGACTTTATCAACAACGTGCCACTTGATACCTCAACCTATGACACAGACGGCGAGCAGGCCCATGTCTTCTTCAACGCCATGTGCAAGGGCATTGATATTCTTGAGGAAATCAGCCCCAACGCCCAGTTCATCATTGTTACACCGTTCTACGGGATCTATGTGGCAGAGGACGGCTCGTACATCGGGGACTCCTACATAGTCAGCAACGGCACCGGAACTCTGGCAGATTATGCAAGAAAGGCCATCAACGTATCTGAGGAAAAAGGCACCTACTACTTTGACGGTATGTTCATATCCAAGTGCGACCTCTACCTGGACACTGCAGATGCCTATCTCTCCGACCACCTGCATCTCAATGTCACCGGACGCCAGATAATGGGAAGACTCCTGGCCCACTATGTGAACTACCTGGAAAAGAACGAGCCCTACGCCTATCTGGATTCTGATTTCATCAAGATTGCAGAATTTGATCCCGATGAGGATTACCGGATGGATGAGAACCTCATGAAGAACAACTACCCAGAGTCCTGGGAGAAATACATAAAAGGGGAATTTCCTCTTGCACAGCCCTCCGAGGAAGCTGTGGAACAATATAAGAACAAACAGAAAGAAAGTAAGAAAAACAAAGAATCTGATGACGATGACGACTAAATAAACGAAGGACGGTTCCCCACGGAACCGTCCCCTTTTTATTATAGAATCAACTATTTCTTAGCCAGATCTGTCTCTTTATGTCTCTGCAGCATATTGAGCTGCATCTCAAATTCTCTCCGGTCATTAAGTGCCAGAGTGGACAGTATCGTCCCCGCAAAGACACTGAGCACAGCCGACATCATCACAAAACAGCACACAATGAGCGTCGGAAATCTCGGAACCAGTCCCGTTGCCCAGTACTCCCTGAATATGGGAATAAGGAAAATTATGGACAGAAAAGCCAGCACCGCAGCTATCACACTGAAGAACCCAAATGGCTTGTAACTCCTGTAGAGTCTTGCTATCGTGCGAAGGACCTTGAAGCCGTCAGCATAGGTGTTGAGCTTGGATACAGACCCTTCCGGTCTGTCCCGGTAGTCTATTATCACGTTGTCTATCTGCATATTGTTGTAGACAGCGTGTATCGTCATCTCAGTCTCTATCTCAAATCCCTTGGAGAGCACCGGGAAGGTCTTGACAAACTCATAGGAAAAGGCCCGAAATCCCGTCATTATGTCCCTTATATTGCACTTAAAAAGCCTGTTGATGCTGCCCCTTACAAGGTTATTTCCAAAGTTGTGGAAGGGTCTTTTGTTCTCCTGATAGTACGTGGATGAGAGCCTGTCTCCCACCACCATGTCGGAATTGTGATTCAGGACCAGATCCACCATCTCCGGTGCCGAGTCCATGGGATAGGTATCGTCACCGTCCACCATCACATAGACCAGGGCATCTATCTCCCTGAACATCCTGCGGATAACATTGCCCTTGCCCTGCATGTACTCATTCCTGACTATAGCCCCGGCCTCTTTGGCAATCTCTGCTGTCCGGTCCTTGGAGTTGTTATTGTATACATATATGGTTGCCTCGGGAAGTGCTCTTTTCGCATCACTTACCACCTTCCCTATGGTCTTTTCCTCGTTATAGCATGGGATCAAAACTGCGATCTTATCCAAAATGCTTCCTCCATCTCTCCGTAACAGCATTTGTCAATGAATCCAGTGCCATCGCTGCAGCAGCAATATACACCGGAACATAGACATAAATATATCTGGCCTCTGCCTCAAACAGAGCCAGGAATAAAAATATACCTATAAGCGTTATCTTGATGACAAGATCTCCGCTTCTGTTTTCTTTTGATCCAAAGAATATTCCGGCAGTGATCACAACAAGCCACAACCCCTGCTGCAAAAGCGCAAGGAATGGGTACAGATCTCCCGTATCCCAGAATATCCTCTTAAGGAATGGCGATATGAACGCCACCCGGTCCTCTGTCCCCGTATCATAGAAATCTCCCTCTATTCCGTAGGAAAAGGTACCGTCATGATAGATAACCAGAGACTTTCTTGCCTCAAACTTAAATATCCCAAAGGGCAGAAGGCTCTTTATCCTCCTCTTGGCTTCAGACAGGTTCTGGTCATACCTGTCCTGATAGTTGGATATATATGCCGTCTCGTCGGCATCCTCAAAATTAAAGGTTCCTGCCTCGTAGTCGTTGAAGCCCATTTTCAGGTAGTGGGTAAAGGGACAGGCAAGTTCCTTGTCTATATCAACACCGCAGGCCGAATAGAGCTTCGTGTATACGCTGTCGGCCAGAATAAAGCACAGGGCAAAGGCTGCCATCCCTATGACAAATCCACCGTATGTCTTTAATCTCTTTGCACTGTCTGCTCCAATCACTCTGATAAACTCAGCGATCACCACGGCTATCGAGGATATTATCGTCGTCGCCTTCACCGAGTAACAGATAAGACTTAATACCCCAAGAAGTGCCAGGTACAGCACCTCCTGTGGAAAACCACCTTTCCCTCTCCTGTGCCTTATGTAAAGCCATATATTGAGGACAGGGAAAAGAATCCCAAGCCCGTCAGTATAGACTACAGACACCCATGGAGAGAGGATTATAAGTCCCGAATACAGACAAAAACAGAGGTTGGCAGCTGATACACTCTTAGGGCTCACCAGCCTCACTATATCAAACAGCATAGCGCCCACAAGGGCGTACACAATACAGTTCATGATCACAAGGGCAAAATAGGCCTTTACATAGTCCGTTATGCCGCAAAGTACACACAGCCTGAACACGCCATATTCCACCAGATGCATCATGATGTTGTTGGTGTTCAGGGAATAATACGCCTCTGGTGACTCCAACGCACCACCGGTTGCGGCAGTCCAGGCCCTTGTAAGGATGCAGCCTGCATCCCACCCTGAGCTGAAGTAGTAAAAATACAAAACGACAGCCTGGACCAAAAAGGCTATGACAGCAGCCTTCTTAATATCGATAGCTCTTTTGCCCAAAAGAAACCTAAGGCCGGCCATCAGTGCAAGGCCCGCCACAAGCAGAAGCACATTTGGCAAAAGAAATTCCTTCCGGACCCAGGATGGTATCGTAAGATTGTGGAAGAAAAACACCACACCCACGATCCAGACAGCGCACAGGCAAAAAATAACGCTGACAGCCCTGTGGAAGAACTTACTTAATTCCGTCATCTTCGTTGTTCTTCTTTCCGATCTTCATCCTCTCGTGGCCGCCCAGCTTGTTGGCTGCCTCCTGATCACCCTTGAGGATTGCGTTGACCAGCTGCATCCTGAAGCCCGCATCTATAAAGTCGCAGTGTTTGCAGAATGGATAGTTCTGACGTCCCTCAGCGATCTTCCTCCTGACAGCCTGGAACTTCTCTGAACCCCAGGCCTCCTTCAGTGACATCTTGGTAAGGTCGCCAAAATCGGTGGTCTCAAAGTTATCGCAGCAGCAGAGTCCCATCTTGCCGTTTGGCATGATCCACATGTCAGTAAACGGAAGAAGGCAGGTCTCCTTGACAACCTTCTGGGTCTCCTGCTTGTTGGGCGCACTTCCCGCACGGTTCGTCAGAACCTCCTGGAGATATCTCATCTGGATCTGGATGTCAAGGTCCCTGAACTCATCGGGATGAGCCTTGACGTAGTCGTAGATCTCCTGGATATTCTTGTGGAGCTTCATCTCCAGGGAATAGTTGTTGATTATGAGCTGATTGATGTAGGGCTTAACCTCCTTGAGCTTGTCAATTGTGAGGATAAGACCGTTGGTTGACATGAATATGAAGCTGTCAGGAAGCTTCTCCCTGGCATACTTGTGCCTCTCCACGATCTTGGTGTCAAGCAGAGGCTCATTGTTTCCATAGAGGGTAAGATGTCCCTTGTAGCCCCAGTCTGCCAGCTGATCGATTATGCTCCTGTAAAGGTCGTCATCTATCTTGGCAAGGGGACGCTTTTCCGCATGCACATTGGCAGTGCAGAAGGCACAGGTGGAATTGCACCTGTTTATGGTCTCTATGTTCACCACATTTGGCATGGGAACTTCCCTGGCATTCAGGAAGTAATCGCAGTACGCCTTCTGGGACTTGCTCCTTGTCACAAACTGGAGCTTGAGATAAGCGTTACTTGCAAGCATGGGAAAATGCTTCCTTGCGAACCATCCAAATTTTCCCATAAAACTGTTAACTCTGATCGGCATTACTATTCTCTCCTTCTTGTTCCGTCACCGGGTTATCATTTCTCTGATACAGGTAATAGGTCTGGTCAAAATCGTAAAACTCACACCTCTCCTGCATCACAAGGTCATATCTGTCATCTGTTCCTTCGGCTTCCAGATTAACTGTAACCACGAAATCAGCCTCTCCGCTGTGGAGATACTGCTTCTGATATTCAAGTACCTCATCCATGTTCAGGGTCTGGGTCTGGAAATAATAACATATCGGCTCGATATCCAGAACCGTATACAGACCCACATCAAAAGAAAACTCCACTATAAGGCCCGGATCCTTGATCCCCGACTCAGCGATATAATCCCTGAACCTGTATAGCCAGAGCTCATCCTTCTTAAGGTGCATAACCTTGACGTTCATGGAAAGGAACCAGCAGAGGATCACGGCTATAAGAGCCGAGACCGCACTCATCTGGATCACAAACCTCTCCAGATCCTCGAAGCTGGTGTTCCGCTCTATTATATAACAAAATGGAATAAATCCAAACACCACAAATCCATTAATTGGAAATGAGTAGTAGGGAAGGCTGACTCCCCCGATAAAAATAAACAGCAGCAGGAATCCAAACAGAAATCCCAGGTTGAGAAGTTCTATCACCCTGACCCTGACAAAGATCTTGTCCCTCTTTGCCGTGCTGCCACTGAATTCGTAAATAACTGTAGATATGGATGAAGCCAGAAAGTAAATGATACCAATCGATATCAATATGAACACCAGCTTATTGTTCAGGAAGTGATCCTTGATTATTCTATAAAAAGCGACAATCCTATCCATGACTGACAGCTTTTTGGAGTACTCAAAAACGTTCTTGTAGACATATACATACATCCAGTCATCTATGGCGCCGTTGACACCAAAGTACACTATCCAGGGAAACATCGTCATCAGCATCCCCACTATAAATACAATGCACTCGGCAAAGGCCTGGGCCACCCGCTTCTCCCCTATGATATAGGAGAAGAAAATCATCATCATCCAGGCAATAAACAGCCCCAGGGAGTTGAACTTGATATTGAACACGCATCCTGCCAGTATTCCCGCAAGAAAGACCGTCCCCGTCTCCATGCCCCCGGGGTATTCCCGTTTAAAATAACGGATGGACAGATAAAGTCCCCACATAAGGAACGGGAAAAGAAATTCCTCAGCACTTCCGCCCCAGTAAAAATTGCGGGAGGTATATATCACCGCCCCGGTAACAGGAGCCAGTATATATGGAAACACCATGGACTTCAGGTATAGCTGGTAAATCCTGAAAACCGCCAGTATTGAAAAACCAGCTGCAATTATTTCAAAGATAAATACCCCCCTGAAGGTTGTGGGTGATATGAGAGATGCCAGGCCATAGATAAAGTACAGCAGTATACCCTTCTGGTCGAAGAGATCCCTGTAGGGTACAAATCCCCTGAAGATGCACTTGCCGACAGTAAAATAACTATTGGCATCATCCCAGAGATTAAACACATACAGAAGAGATGACCTGCTGCAGATCAGCATGATGAAAAAGGCATTCAGAAAGCACCAGAGTATGGGCTTGAAATTGCCATCTTCATACTGTATGTCTATATCATATTTTCCTTTTTTTGTATTCAGCAATACGTCCAAGCAGCACCTTCAATCCGCATGCACTATATGGCAGCCAGTAAATATAATATCTCATGGTATATCTTGAGGAGCCCTCCCAGAACTCGTGGAAGACAATACCTCCGAATATCAGGATGAGAAGAAGCATCTCCTCAGTCCGCACCCTTCTCCCCTTAAGTATACCGAACAGGAAAGCAAGGACTCCAATGTAACAGATGGGCATAAACACATTCATAACCCAGATAAGAACCTTCGAACCCGTCCCAAACACAAGCCACATTCCCAATTTTGTGGGATTGTCCACGTGCCTTGACACCAGGTCCAGGTTGTGGGTGGAAATACAGACGCTGTCTGCCCACTGGGTGGAAAACTTCCTCAAAAGGAACCTGGCTCCGTGCAGGGGCCTGTCCACAAAAGTAGCAAGTGTTTCTTTTATGTTTTCAAGGGCTGCCGCCTTAGTGGCAGCCGTGTCATAATCATTCTCCTCAAAAACATCATAATTGTAACCGTTATACCAGCCATCTTCAAGGGGACTCTCCTGAAGTCCCATGGCTATATGGGCCAGCGACGGATTTCCATCGGGTATGGCTTCAAGGCCTGTGAGGTTGCAGTAATATATATTCACCAGTCCCTTAAAAAGAAAGGTTACGCCTATGAAGAATACAGCCAAAAGGATACGTTCCAATAATAGCTTTCGTTTTTTGTCGTTAACACCCGGGTTGTCAGAGATGATACTTCCCAGAAGTATCATAACAAGTGCTATCAGTGTAATCTCGCAGTTGGTCTTGACGACAACAGCGGCTGCGATTGATATCCCGGAGACAATTGCATATCCCGGCTTTTTTCTCTTTATATAGAGGATCATCATGTAGAGGGCCAGGGTCTGGGGGGCCATACTGATGATATCGCCGTAGATATAAGTCACGTAGTTGTAAAAAAACAGCGCTCCCACTGACAGAAGTCCCACAATACCGCACACGGTCCTGTCCCCGAAGAGCTCCCAGGTGATACGGTATATAAGAAATACCGTGACAAGGATGCAAAGAAGCTGCAGTATATCCCAGGCAAAATAGTTGCTGGGGCCAAAAACAGCTCCCATAAACTGTCCCAGGGCGACATACCCCAGCTGGAAGGGCCAGATAAAGAGATATCCTCCCTTTTGTGTCAGCTCCGAGTAATCCCCCTTCATAAAGCTGTTTATGATGTTATCAAGGGTCTTGGAGTCATTGACCGCCTGTGGTTTTATGGAAAGAATAAGCATCAGGCAGTAACAGGTCACAAATACCAGACCGATTGCCATAAACAGTCTGCTCTTATCCTCAAACTTATTTTTCTTATACAGGAAAAGAAATGCAGCAAGTACAAGGATCACCAGGATCAGCAGCAGCGGAATGTTCTCTTTTCCGTACTGGGGCCAGTCCTCATCATAGTGCATGTCGTAATATATCGTTGTAACACTGCTTATTCCCAGCACCAGGACAGATGCCAGGAAGAGGCAGAACGCAATTATTAAGTTGAAGATATCCCTTGCTTTTGACATAATCTCTTTAATACATGTTGATATACTGGGCTTCCAGGTTGGTCATCTGCTCCCCGAACCACCACTTCATCATATCAAGCTGATCCCGGTAGCTCTCAAGTCCGTTCATCTCCGGTATCATGAATTCGGTGTTGTCATACTCCCAGTTGAAGTACTCATTGGAAAGCTCATCATAATAGAGGTCGCTCACTCTGTCAATCTCAGAATTCACATGATCTCTTATGAGCTGGTCATTTTCAAAAAAAGTATCCAAATACTGCTTCCTGAACTCCGGCATGCTCATAAACGCGTCGTAGAGATAATTATCGCAGATTACAGAGCCATTGGGATAGCCGCCCAATCCTCCAAAGGTCAGGTCACAGTCCCATATGGTAGCCACACGGAGCTTACCTCCTGCAGGCTTCAGGTAAAATATACTCGCCTTATAGACATCGGCATTTCTCGTGACATCCTGGACGATCATATATCTGATGAAGGATTCCACGTCGATGAGCTTCTCCACCTCGTCGTACCTTCCCAGTTTGGCAAGGACATATACACTGTCCATGTAATCCCGCATGTAGTCAAGGTCAGCTGTGGTCTGGTCCTTGCTGGGGGATTTCACGGAAAACATGATATCCCTGTATCTGCTCCAGAACCAGTACCTGTTCTCTCCCTCAGGCTCCTGCTTGCCCAGCCTGAAGTCCTGTTCAATGAGATAGTCAGTCTCAGCGGGCGAAGAGCCATGCCCGTCCTTTATGTCAATTCGTCCCCTTCCCGTCTCAATCTGGTCAGAAAGGGCATACACGCCGATGTAGGTATCATTGATGTAGACATCCACGTACCGGTACAGAGGCACGAACTGCCCATCCGGCGTGAGGAAATCATACAGGTCATAGGCAATATAGTTGTGGAGCTGGGTATTGTCCATGAAATTTGCCAGCAGCGTCCAGGACTTCTCAGCCCTTCTGCCAAACATGCTGATCTTGGTGTCAAACTTTATCTTCAGGGGCTTCTTCTTCATCTTGGAGGTCCAGTTTCCGCGGATCCTGACCTGCCCCGGGCACTTGCCCACATTGTACTTCCCGGCATTGGTCATGCTGATGTCACAGGAGGAGTACTCCTTTGAGAGGACATAGTCCTCACCCAGAGTGATATCTATCCTGGGGAGAGAGCTGTTCTCGCACTCATCCCTCTTAAGGCCGTCATAGTTCATGGTACCTGCCTCGTGGACATCCTCGCTGTAATAGAACTCCGTGAGCTCCAGCTCAAGATCCTCCTCGATATCATCCAGGTCCTCATCCGTCACAGCCTCAATGTACTCCTCCATGGAGCCATAGCTGTCGAAGGGATTTGTCTCACTGTATGTACTTTTAGCCGCAGAAAAAGCCACCGCCGCAACCAGTACAGCTGCAGCCAGTATGGCAAGTAGTCTGTTACTCATAGTATATATTAACTCCGGGGCAAAAGCCCTGCCCTGTGGGCGCGTCGGCAAAATGCACAACCTTTTGCTTAGATTGCCCCTCATAGCATATAATTTACACTTTATCGATTTATCAGTACAACACTGTCCTTGTAATAATACTTGGCGGTGGCTCCGTTTATCCACTCTGCTGTATCAGGAGTCACATCCTCGTAGAATAGAAGTTCCGGGTGAACGCTATATTCCATAAGCTCAGCGTCTTTGATTGAATCGTCCTTGAGGATCCTTAGTCTCTCGGCATTCTCGGACTTGTAGGTGGCGGCGGTGCCGTCAAGAAGGTCAGAGAGGGCAGATGTGCAGCAATAGTACTGCATGTTAGGGATCACCATAATTGCCGAGCCGAACATCAGAAAAGCAAGGCAGGTGGCGATGATCATGGAAGATCTTGCACCCAAACCTCCATTACCCTTGATATCGTCTGCGGATTTATTCCCATCTGAATATAGCTCTTTGCCTGCCACGCCATCTGTAATCTTTTCTCCCAATATGCTCTCTTCCAGCTGCTGTCGTGCCCAGGCAGTCAGGTAGAAGGTTGTCAGCACCAGCATGAGGACAAACTCCATCCAGGCCAGAGCCCTGAGCCTTCCGGCTCCAATATTTGCCACCGCAAAGAAGGGCGGCACAACATTTGATGACACCAGAAGAAAGGCAAATAGCGTAAACATAAAGGGATGCTGAAGTTTATTTCTAAGGCCCTTTCCCATCTCCCAGAATACGGGGATAAGCAGAACCAGTGCCACCAGTGTCTCCCACCTGGTCATGTCATTTACCATCATGTCAAAGGTGGAATGGATAGACAAAAGGACTGATTTCACCGGGCCGATATGTCCCGTCTCCGCGCTCCTTACAAGGTTTCCCGGTGTAAGGCAGGAGCAGGCAAAGCCCACGAGATTAGTCACGCAGGGAATCCAGATCCTGTGGAAGGATGCTATATTAGAAGAAGGTCCCTCAAATCGGAAGATCCCTCTTTTCACCATAATAAGGATAAACAGGACGAGCACCGAGCAGATTGCCAGCTCAAGGGCAGTCATATAGTTGGCGCCCCCCATCCAGAAGCCCCAGAAACCGGCCCAAATGAGCTTTCTCTTCCTGGCCCTTTCATCCTCATCATAGACGCTCCTCAAAAGAAGCCCCAACCAGAAAAAGGCCATTCCGAAGGTAAATGTATAGTTGACGGCCCCGCTGTACCAGTAGAAGGCCTCTGCCCTCATGACGCCCTGGGGGAGGCACTGGACCATCAGGATCAGGGTCACCATGGCCGCTGTCACAGACAGGTCTTTATCCAGCTTCCACATCCTCACAAAAAGCGCGTCGAAAAAATAAAGGACGCCAAAGGTCAGCATTCCCAGGATAATAAAGGGCGTAAGACAATACCAGCCCTCTCCGAACACTCCGGGGCAGATACAGGTCAGTATTATGGAAAAGAAATATCCCTCATACTGGGAGTAGACTATCCAGGACTTCTTAAGGGACTCAATGACTGTTCCAAAGAAATTCCCCGTCTCCACAAAGTAGAGGTGGGGCTGCAGTGCCATGGAAAAGTCGTCTGCAGAGGGAAAGTCATAGAATGCCAGCATCAGCATCGGAAGGAGCGATATTACATAGAGACAGACAAAAAATATCGCGAGATATCTTTTGTCTATCCGTAATTTCCACTTAGGCATGCTGTAACTAAACATTTGTAATCCAAACTCCTCGCATCACATACTGGCAAAAGCAAAGTCAACAGGACCTTTTGTGGTCCACATAGAATTCCCTGTACCACTTTGCAAAAGCTTTAAGTCCCTCCCTAAGAGGGGTCGAGGGCTTAAATCCAAAATCCCTCTCAAGAACAGATACATCTGCGCAGGTGACCTCCACGTCACCGGGCTGCATGGGAACAAGCTCCTTGTGGCTCTCAAAATCGTAGTCCTCCGGCAGCACTCCAGCTGCCACAAGCTCCTGCTGCAGTATCTCAACAAAATCAAGAAGATTCACCGGGTCATTGTTGCCGATATTGTAGAGGCTGTACCTCACACCGTTTTCATTCTCTGATGGCGCGGTGCACATGACGTTTATCACGCCCTCCACAATGTCGTCCACATAGGTGAAATCTCTTTTGCAGTTTCCAAAATTAAAAATCCTGATGGTCTCACCCGCAATCAGCTTGTTGGTGAAACCAAAATATGCCATGTCCGGCCTTCCCGCAGGGCCGTAAACAGTAAAGAAGCGAAGTCCCGTGGAAGGAATCCCGTAGAGCTTGGAATAAGCGTGGGCCATAAGCTCGTTGGACTTCTTGGTAGCAGCATAGAGGGATACGGGGTTGTCCACCTTGTCCTCAACACTGTAGGGGATCTTCTTATTCTGTCCATAGATGCTGGAGCTTGAGGCATACACCAGATGCTCAACTCCGTTATAGCCGTCAGCGCCCTCACCGTCATAGGAGTGCCTGCAGGCCTCTATAATGTTATAAAATCCTATAATGTTGGTCTCCACATAGGCGTCGGGATTGTCGATGGAGTTCCTGACCCCCGCCTGGGCGGCAAGATTGACCACCACCTGGGGCTTAAATTCATCAAATATCCGGTCAATGAGATCCCTGTCAGCAATATCACCCCTCACAAGCTCAAACTGCTCATCGGAGCTGACACATTCAGCGATCCTGTCCAGTCTGTAGTGCTTGATCCGGACATCGTAATACGGATTTATATTGTCTATACCCAGAATCCTGCAGCCGGGATATCTTTTCACCAGCTCCATCACCAGGTTGGCACCGATAAAGCCCGCCGCTCCGGTGACAAGGATTCTCTTTTCATTCAGTTCAATATTCTTAGCCAGCATGTTTTCCTCTAAATCTGTTTTATTTCCTGCCGAATCAATGCCCAAAATCCCATATTCGGGCATTATCACTTGGCGCCTCTTCCAAAGAGAACGACGCCCACGGTCTTGAGAATTATCCTGAAGTCCTCGGTGAGGCTCCAGTTGTCAATATATTTGAGGTCAAGCCTGACGACCTCGTCAAAGTCAGATATATCGCTCCTGCCGCTTATCTGCCACAGTCCCGTGAGACCCGGCGTCATTGAGAGGCGCCTTCTGTAGTGCTCGTTGTACTGCTCGAACTCAGCTTCCGTCGGAGGCCTGGTCCCCACAAGGCTCATGTCGCCCTTGAGGACATTCAAAAACTGCGGGAACTCATCCAGACTTGTCTTTCTGATAAAGGCTCCCACCTTGGTGACCCTGGGGTCATTTTCCATCTTGAACATGAGGCCGCTCATCTCATTCTGGGCCTCAAGCTCTTTCTTGCGCTCCTCGGCGTCTATATACATGGACCTGAACTTGTAGATTTTAAACCTTCTTCCGTTCTTGCCCACCCTGACCTGGGAAAAGAAAACCGGGCCGGGGGAGTCTATCTTGATGGCAGGGGCCAGGAACAGGGTGATGATGCCTGTGAGCAAAAGCCCCACAAAGCCCCCGATGATGTCAAAGATTCTTTTGATAAACAGTCTCTTGTAGCTGACCCTGTTCATTGTGTAGGTCAGCACGGAATAATTCATGAAATCTCCCACCTCTGTGGCAGCCTTGCCCACATTTGGGAGCTCCAGGCAGTAGTGGGTTGTTATACCCATCTCCTCAAAGCCCAGGATTATGTCCTGCATCTTGTCCTGAGGGATGTTGGGCGTATTGATAAAGACCTCATCGAAGGGGTCGGTGATCAGACGGCTTGTCACATCCTTTATTCCATAGTGAACGTGGACATCTCCCACCGTCCAGGGCACTTCCTCTGAGGGTTTCTCGGCATCTGCACAATAGGCCCTGACGATCTTGTAGCCCACGCTCTCCGACCTCTCAATGAGGTTATTAAGGGTCTTTTCCATGAGGTTGCGCTCAGTGATGACCACAACCCTGGTGACATTGTGCTCACTGGAAATGTGATTCTTGAGCACCTTCTTGAAGATGAGCCTTGCCACAAAATCCAGAAGAATGTCCATCCAGATAAAATGCAGTACAACAAACCTGGACAAAATTGTGGTCCACTGAAGGAAGAACACCACTACCAGGGATGCTATGACAATGACTGCCACAGCCTTGATGACCGCAATAAACTCCATTGCAGCCCCTCTGGTTATGTAGTTCCTGTCCCAGTCAGCCAGGAATGTGTAGACAACACAAAACAGGAGAATTACCACCATCACCAGATAGTGAAGTGTCTTGTCTCCCCAGTCATTGTTATCATTATATCGAAGCCACGTTGCCATCAGATATGACACAAGAATGCAGGCCATATCCAGAAACAGCAGCGCATAAGTTTGCAGTGTTTTATACTTTCTGTTCATACACGATTACTTTCTGTAAGCGGCTGCAACCTTTTTAACCGCCTTTATCACATCCTCCACATCCTCATCAGTCATCATGGGATACAGCGGGATGCTCATTATCCCCTTATATATTTTCTCAGCCACAGGGCACAGTCCCTTCTTAAATCCCAGCTTCTGATAATACGGGAAAAGATATACCGGCACATAGTGAACCTGGCACTGTACATTCTCTGCTGCCATCGCATCAAAGAACTGCCTCCTTGTGCAGGAGAGCATGTCAAAGTTGAGCTGTATTATGTAAAGATGCCTTGTGGTATCGGATTCCGGGATCTCCTTCTGTACGATGATCTCCGGCATCTCATTAAACACTTCATCATATCTCTTTACAATAGCTTTCCTGCGGTCAGAAAATTTCTGAAGCTTTCTAAGCTGGCTGATGAGAAGGGCCGACTGGAAATCAGTCATCCTGTAGTTGTAGCCAAGCTCCTGCATCTCATATACCCATGGTCCCTCGGGCTCTTCAACAAAATCAGAGGGATTCCTTACGATGCCGTGCTGGGACGCCAGTTTAAGGCGCCTGTAGAGCTCAGGATCATTGGTGGTTATGGCTCCGCCCTCCCCGGAAGTTATTGTCTTGACCGGATGGAAGCTAAAGCAGGTCATATCCGCAAGGGAACCTTCAGGCTGTCCCTTATATCTGGTCCCGATGGCATGGGCCCCGTCTATGATAAAGAGAAGGTTGTGCCTCTCACAGATCTCCCTGATCCTGTCGTGGTCCACAGCCTGGCCGGTATAGTCCACAGCTATGACCGCCCTGGTCCTCTCGGTGATGCACTTCTCAATGCTGTCGGGATCAATGTTGTAGGTCTCCGGATCCACGTCGGCAAATACAGGCATTGCACCCACATATCTTGCACAGTTGGCAGATGCAGCAAATGTAAGGGGTGTTGTGATGACCTCATCCCCCTCATGAAGGCCTGCCGCTATGGCAGCGCAGTGAAGTGCTGCTGTTCCGTTGCAGACGGCCACTGCGTATTTGGCACCGGTCACCTGGCAGAGCTCCTTCTCAAGCTCATCAACAAAGGGACCGCAGGTTATGAGGTCACCCTTCAGCGCAGATGTCACCAGCTCCACATCGCTGTCGTCGATCCACTGCCTTCCGTAGAATATTTTTTCTTTCCTTACGGGCTCTCCGCCCATGATTGCAAGTTTATCCATAATTTAATGTCCTTTTTTATGTCAAAACAGTATCACCCTATATTCTTATATATTAAGCCATCTGTCAATAATGTACAATAATAACATAGTTCCTTTAGTTTCGTTGAAAATAAGAAGATTACGGCATATAATTTCGGAAGAGGGCGCAAACTGCCCATCAATCTATGGAGAAAAGAAATGCCTCAAAATACTATTGATGCTTCAAATAAATACAGTCTGCGAGATCTGTTTTTTTATGCTTTTTTTGCCGTTATGTTCGGAATGCGCATGTGGGGAATCTATGAGGGAAAGGCTATATACGGCCCACTTCTTGTTGTGGGATTCCTTCTCTGGGGCATAAGCGTTCTTATGACAAAGCATACTGTACTGGAATATCTCGTTATATGTGCCTTTATGGGACTTGCTGCGGTAGTGTATATAAACAGCGGTGAGAAGGGGCTACTTTTGTACTTCGCCCTGATGCTGGGCATGAAGGGCATAGATGAAAGAGCTCTTTTTAAAACAGGCGTCGCCGTTGGCCTCTCTGGCATGGCAGTTCTGACATTCCTTAGTGCCTTCGGAATCATCGAGGATGTGGCCTATGTCCAGAACAGGGGCGGCCTGGGACTCATATTCAGAAGAAGCCTTGGTTTTCCCCATCCAAATACCTTAAGTTCCTCATTTACAATACTTGCAATAATGATCATCTACCTGGTAGGCAATAAGGATAAGCTCAAGGTGTGGATAACATCAGCAGTTCTTTTGATCATAGCCCTGTATCTCATAATGTATTCAGGGAGCAGAACCGGCCTTGCCATAACCATAGGCGTTCTTCTCCTGAATCTCTTTTACGCCTACAGAAACAAAATCGGTATTATTGAAAAGATTGGTGCAGCCCTCATCATTCCTGCCATCTGGGTGGTGACGGTCGTTGTTCCGATATTTGCTCCAATGAGCGTCATAGAATATGTCGAGAGTGTGGACCAGCAGTTTGGAACCAGATGGGGCCACGGAAGATACTACTTTGACAACAACACCCTCACACTGTTCGGCGGAAGGCTGGGCAATCCCAAGGATCTCATATACGGTATCGATCTGTCACAGCTGTACCTTCTTATGACCATGGGAATTGTGGCCTTTGTGGTCATCACTTTGCTGTGGATCATGCTGATAAGGGATGAAGTCAGGGAAAACCGCGTTGGCGAACTGGTGATAACTGTTTCTCTGCTGATAATGGGTGTGATGGATCCCTTCCTCTACAACATCGGATTCAAGAATCTGGCATTTGTTTTTATGGGAAGGGTTCTGTACAAACACCTGAGAGAACTGTCAGGCAGAGTCCCTGATGCACTTCAGACTGAGATTCTGATCATAAAGGCAGGGGAAAAAGAAGTAAGCATACCGGCTCTTAGTGCCACTAAAATGGCGCAGAAAGGCAGAATGTCAACGGGTGGAGCGACAGGATCGTCAAATAAAGCGCTCCTCTCAAGTTCAAGTACTGGATTGTCAAAGAAATCGCTTCTTCTGTGTGTAGCCGGCTGTGCAGTATTTCTCGGGCTTTCCGCGGCATTTTATTACCTGACCCCCGCTCCCTCTTATGTTCTGTCCGATTCCAACAAGGAGGAACATATAATATACGATGATCTTGTAGGAAAGACATATTCCCCTGCAGAGATCAGAGAAATAAAATCCGAGGGAAATATCGTCCTCAATTATACAGATGCAAACGAGGAGATGTATGCCTATTATGCCAGCGAAAGCGATATGCCTGAAGGCAGCTGCTATGCCCCAAATGCCGCAGGTACAGAAAAAACAAGAAGATGCGTCAGCATCTTCTTCTGGGGTGTTGTTTTGATCAGCATATTGAAATATATGACGTCTGTCACTATCCATAAACAGTTGCAGTAACAGCCATCTGGTTACACTTCGCTCCTTACAGTCCCATCTCGGTAACCATTCTGTCAAGGTTTTTACAGAACTCAACGTTGTTGCTGTGGATGGCTGCGGGCATGGCTGCCACAAGCTCATCATACTGGATTATCATGTTGCCAAGCTCAATTATGTCTTTTACCAGAAGGATATTGCCCTGGCGCCTCTGGACAGCCTCGCAGAAATCAATCTGATGGTTGTTGACGTGCTCTCCGAATTCAGCATTTCTGGGCACCACAATGGGAATCTTGCCCACCTGGAGTGCGGCAATAAAGCTGGAGGGGCCGCCGTGGGTTATGATGATCCTGGCCTTGTCCACATATTCTCCCATCTTGGAATAGGGCAGGAACTTGGACCACTGACAGTGCTCAGGCTCATAGGTGCTGTAGCCCGTCTGGATTATCACATCCTCTGTGACTCTGCCGCTTCCCTTAAGCTCATCCATGTACTGGACAAGTCTGTTAAATTGTTGTTCATGGGTCCCTACTGTTACAAATATCATTTATTATGCTCCGTTCATTGAACCATTGCAGAAAGCAGCATTTCTTTTATTAAAAAATACTCCCCAGGTTAATGGAATTTGGATATACCTTCTTCATCTCCTCCCACTGCACAATAAATCTGTCAGTGATGGGATATACCATCTTGCCGGTCATTGTGGGCTTGTCTATCCTGTCAAAAACCTCTATGTAAATGCATTTTGCGCCAAAGAGCTTGCCGATGTAGAAGAAGGGAACAGCCACCGCTGCGCCGGAGGATATGATAAGGTCCGGTCTCTCTTTTCCCAGCACCCTGAAGGCCAGTGTTGAGTTGATGATAAAAGCCTTGAGACTCCTGTTGGTGGGATAGTAACAGGGTATCATCCTCTCGTGCTCCAAAAGGCTCCTGGCGTCCTCCTTGTCAAAGGTCACCCAGAACCTGTCCTTGTTCTCCCAGAAGGGTTTCAGCATATAGAGATGAGTCAGGTGACCGCCGGAGGAACCAACGAGACAGACCTTAATCTTCTTGCCATCACCGGCACCGCTTCCCTGTCCATACCTTCCGTCAAACACTGCATAGCCGGGCATAGCCAGAAGGTTGTCGTTGTTCTTAAACTCCTCGGTGCTCTTAAGGCGCCTTAGCTCCCGCTCCTTCATACACTCATGAAGGATTATCCCGTATACAAGAAAATGCACCGGGTCCTCAAAATCTCCGGTGGAGAACTGTATGACAATGGTGTAAATGGTGAGGGCAACAGCCAGCTCATTGCCATAGAGAAGGCACTGCCCGATAAAATAGGTAACAATGACAGCAACCAGGATTATTCCAAGTATGCCTCCCTCGGCCATTATCCTCAGGAAGGAGTTCTTGAACTCCAGCTCGATTCCCAGCTCTTTTCCAATCTCGGTGCCCACCAGCTGGCCGATTCCGGTTCCCTTCCAGCCGGTTCTGTTCATTATGGACACAAACCACTCAAAGGGGCGCTTGACCGTATAGGCAAGTCCGTTGTCGCTTCCCTGTGCCAGAGGCAGGACCCTCATGGCATAGATGGGCGATATCGAAATAATGGCAATAATGACCACCAGAAGAATTCCAAAGACCAGGGCCCAGCTGTATTTCTTAAGAGGATCACCCAGGATTCCGTCTCTGTTCCTTGCCACATGCACCATTATAAGCGCGGTTATGGATATAGCGCAGGCTATCATACCGCCCAGGCCATAGGAAAGCACCATGCACAGAAGAAATACCGCGCCGGCCAGAAGAATCCTGTATCTGAACTTCCTGGCTATCATGAAATATAGTGCCAGAACCAGCAGCGCACCGCAGATAATAGACAGATAAGCAGGTTCAGGATAAAGGAGCCTGAGCCTCTCCGGGCCGAACCCGTCAACATACTCCTGAGCCTTCCACAGCCAGGATCCCGGCATAACGATGGCCGCTGCAGTGGCAATTCCAAACAGAGCGGCAATGCCAACCAGGAATCTGTTTCCCTCCAGCTTCTCCACGTTATTGGCAGTCCAGACCATTAGGATAATATTCAGCGCCGTGTGTAGCCAGAATGATCCCGCAGCATAGATATCACCGCTGCCGGTTATCACGCAGACAACCGCTGTATAAATGAGCATCACAAGAGAAAGTATGCCAATCGCCCTGAGGGACTTCCTTCTGCCAACCGCGTACCAGATAAGAATTCCCGCAGAAAGCACATAGAACAGATATGGCATACCCGAAATACTTCTATTCAAAAATAACAGGACTGCAATCACATATTCCATATACGTCTCAACCTATTTCCTGTCCCGGCTTGTAATCACTGCTGATTCCAAACCGTCCATGCTTTGCGTCACTAATGGCTATCCTGTTCATCTTCCTGAAATTCCTGCTCCTGTGTTTAAATACAGCTGCTATTATCGAGCTTTTCTTTATATACTTCTCCACAGCCGCAAAAAACTTATATCTGGGACCATAGTGGCGTCCGATATAATCCACATAGTTCCTGGTCTCGTAGTACTCCACCCAGTCCTTGTTCCTGGTGCTGGCGGGATGTCTCATAATACTGCCGGAAACACAGACAATGCGCCCCTTTTTCCTTATCCTTGTGGCATATTCAGTGTCATCATCATGGATAAAGTACTCTGAAAGAGGAAGTCCTATCTCCTCAACCACACTTCTCTTAACAAATGCACCCACAAAGGACAGCAGATCCACGGCAAAGTAATCCTTCTTATAATCCGAAGGATCTGTATAACTCCTGTGAATAAAGAAAAGCCCCTTTCTGATGTAGGACCTGTGCTCACAGGCTATGCCATTCTGGTCCTGTACCCTTGTGCAGAGGGCAGCGACTCTTTCTTTATTCTTGAGGCCTTCATAGCAGCTGCAGAGCTTTTCAAACATGTCCTTTTCGGGAACAGCATCGTCATCGGCGATAAAGATAAAGTCCCATTCCCTGCCAAGGGCATCTTTCATTCCCAGGGCAAATCCCCCGGCACCTCCGAGATTCCTGTCGCTGTGGATCACATAGCGATCAAATCCGCCACTTCTGCTCTTCCAATCCTCCAAAAACTCAAAGGTTCCATCCGTTGCCGCATTATCCACGACAATCATTGATTTCGGAAGGTATGTCTGCCTCTCATACTCCTCAAGAGTGGTCCGAAGGTCATTTATTCTGTTATATGTCACTATGACAACACATATATTGAAACTCAACTATACATACCTGTTCTTTCGTACCAAATGCAACTTATCATCACATATTATAAATGGGTGTCCCCATAAAAGCAATTTAGGAACTGTGTATCTTCCCCTTGATCCAGCCGGCGATGTCAAGTACCACCGGCTCCTTAAGTAGAACAAGTCCAATCAGATAAATGCCAAAGTACACAACAGCCGAGACAAAAAGCGTAATAAAAGTCCCCAGTCCCATGAGCCTCGCCACAATGGACAGCCCCCCGGCTGCAAGCCCCAGAATTACATATCTCCACGCCGTGATCTTATCCCTGATCTCCAGCAGCAGATCCTTAGTATAATACACCTGCACAATCAGCACTACAAACTCTGTGATGGTGGTGGCAAGGGCGGCACCGCTGGCGGAAAAGCCCGGTATGAGAGCCAGGTTCAGGACAAAATCCACTATAGCCCCGCAGACAACTGACCGAAGGACATACACCTCTTTTTCAAGGGATGTGAGGACCTGGATCCCCAGGATATTCGTAAGACCTATAGGAATAACCGTAACCGTGATTATCTGCATTGGCAAGATGGCTCCCTCGTACCCTGCCCCCGCCAGGAATGCGATAACCTCCCTGGCAAATATGGTGAAGTACACAGCCACAGGGACAGCCATCAGCAGCTCCACGTTAATGACTTTGTGAACATATTCCCTGAACTTGTCCATCTGCTTTCCGGCGGCATAGTAGGACATTCTCGGAAGCAGGACACTCCCCAGGGAAGCAACAACGCTCACAAGCACCGTCTTGACCTTGACTGCAGCATTGTAATAACCGACATCCACGTCAGTCTTCATAAATCCCAGCATCACCGTATCCAGGTTTGTATAGACTGATATCGCAAGGCTCTGGGCAAAGAGTGTGAAAACAGGCTTTAAGTGGCGCTTTAGATCGTAGCCCTCATAGCGCTTAAAGGAAATGATCTTCCTTAGCCTGAAAAGATTGAACAGGTTGGAGCCCACAGTTGCAACAACCAGAATGGCTCCATAGATAACATAGTCGCCTGGCTGATGCACCAGGGCAAACATAAGTACCAGGGACACGAGCTTGAAAAAGACAGACCTGGCAGTTATGTAATCATACTGCTCCAGAGCCTGGTAGACCCAGTTTGCACCAAAGATGTTCAGGATGATGTTTATCCCGTTGATGTAAAAGAGCATCTTCTCCTGGGCAAATCTAGGTATCAGGAGCACACAAAAAAAATACATGACAGAGACCAGCACCGTCATGGCAGAACCGATGGCAAGAAGCTCCTGCACGTTCTTTGACAGCTCATCCCTGTCATCCCTCACCTTCGCACAGGCCCGGACGCCGTAGGTGGGTATTCCAAGGGATGCAACCATCATGAAATAATAGGCCACCGAGGCGGCAAAAGACACTTTTCCGTTGCCCTCAGCCCCCAGAACCCTTGAAATATAGGGAAAGGTTATGACCGGAAAAAGCACCTGGGTCCCGTTCAGGATCGCATTCATTATCAAGTTGTACTTCACCGAGTGAACCTTGGGCTGATCCTTACTCATAACCTGTTTAACATCACCTTTAGATAATATGTCAGATTGAGGCCCCTGGCGCAGAAATCTATGTTCCGCTTATCAAGGAGCTTCTTTCTGTATTTCCTATTCTTCCTGTAGCCGCAGACCCACTCTGCTGTCTCCCTGTAGGGGGACACCAGCCTGTCGCCATAGCCAAGGATGAGCTCCGTCATCTGGGGCTCCACCATATATTCATTGAGATACTGGCCCACCTGCCTCATGTACCCGGAAAAGCTTCTCTTAAGGCCCACAGTATTCCCGCCGTGCTGCCTGTAATTCATATGGGCCCTGGGGTCAACTACGACCTTACCACCAAGCCCAAGACACACCTTCAGGATCCAGGTGTCATGCATGAGCATATATCCCGGCTCATAGCCTACCACTTCCTGAAGAAGCGCCCTGTTAAAAACTCCCGTACATCCGGCAAAGTCCGATAATACAAATCTGGTCTGAAGGCCTCTCTCAGAGTTGAGCTCATGATCTGCAATAAGGTTCATGTTCTCATCCACAAGCCTCTGACCACAGTAGTAGAGTGCCGGTCCCAAAGAGCCCTTTATGGCATCCACACCGGTCCTGAGCTTGTCCTCATCCCAGACATCATCCTGGTCTGAGAAAGCATAAAACTCGTAGTCCCTTGCAGCGGCCTTCTTCATCAGGTCAAAGAAGCCCAGCTTGACATTCAGATGCTCACCTGTGTACCACTCAAGAGCATGACCTGCGGCATACTCCTCAAGTATCTGCTGTGTCTTATCTGAGGATCCGTCATCCCTTGCAAGGACCGACACGCTGACATCCTCCTGGGCAAAAATGCTGTCCAGCTGCTGCCGCAGATACTTCTCGCCATTATATGTTGCCAATAAAACAAGTATTCTTTCCAAACCGTACCTCTGACTGCATTATTTCTCTATCAGATTCCCCTCAGTATCATAGCGCCTCTCGGCAGTTACCTTTCCCTTCTCGTTGTAATCCATCTCACGGGCAAAGAACTTTTCCCTGAACATAACCGGCTCGCCATCAATGCCATAATACTCTTCTCTTATCACATTTCCCGAGTCATCATAGGTCTTTCTCACCTCGAAGCACCTGAAGGTCTTCAGGATCACAGGCTCATCCTCCAGGCCGTAATATCTTATGACACTCTGATTGCCGTCGCTGCCATAATCATAGGTCTTGGTGTGGAAACCTGACGCCATGAGGACAGCTTCCTCGTCAACTCCATAATATGACTCAGATACAACCCTGTTCAGACCGTCATACTCATAGCGAACCGTGGCATATTTGCCCTCATGAAGCATAGGTTCCCCATCAGTTCCATAATATGTTCTGGATAAAATGTTGCCGTCTTCATCATATTCCAGACTGTAGGCGCAGTAATCATCCTCCAGAATGACTGCTTCGCCATCACTGTTAAACCGCCCCTCGTAGATCACTCTCTTCTTGGAGTCAAACTCCCTTCTAACCTCTTCGTAACCTTCGCTGGTGTCCCTGCCGAAGTAACGCGTAACCGTATTGTTGCCAAAATCGTCATACTCCCTTGTGACACTGGTATATTTGCTGTCAGAAGCCTCTTTGTCCAATGTCACCATGTTGCCCTGAGTATCCGTGTAATACAGAACGGTCACCTTGCCGTTGTCATCATATTCCTTGTGTACCTGGGCATACCCCTTCTTTATCAGCACCGGCTTATCATTGTCATCAAGATATTCGATGAGAGTCGTATTCCCGGCATCATCATATTCGAATCTGCATCCCGAATAACCCTGTTTTACAGAACATCTGTCACCGTGTTCATCGTAGTACCGCTCATATATTACATTGTTATTATCATCATACTCCATTCGTATGGTGGCATAGCCCATTGAGGTAATGACCTGATTGCCATCTATGCCGAAATACTTTATAACCAGAGAATTACCCCAGGAATCCACCTCCTGGGAAAATGATGAATAGCCCTTTTTCAAGGCCACAGGCTCCCCATTGGTGCCATAATAGCTCGTTCCCACCACATGATTCAGTCCGTCATATTCAATATGTATCTCCGCATATCCACCTGAGCTGAGCATCAGGTCATTGTTGGTATCGTAGTACCTGGTAACGGTCCTGTTTCCCTTTTTGTCATATTCATATTCGAAGGCAAACACGCCCCTTTTCGTGACAGTCCTGTTACCGTCCCTGTCGTAATACTCGACCCTGGTTGTCCGCCCCTTTGAATCATACGTGTAGTGCCGGTCATACCTGGGCCTTAGTACATACTGCCCTGTTATGTCCTCAAGCTTTACAGAACTGTCAGGTTTAATGGAAAAGGCCGCGATGGTGCCCTCTGAGCTGAAGGAAAAGTCAAAATCGTATGTGCCATCCTCTGAGGCTTCGGTAATTGCCAGGTCCTTGGTGATATCCTTACCGTTCTTCATGGAAATGATAAGTGTTCCAAGACTCGTGGTCTCTTCACTGATATCACTTACCCGGGCCTTCAGGTCGAGCCGGTATTTGCCGGAGTACAGCGTAAAGTCGTCCGAATAATAATTGTTAAAGGAAAGCTCCACATTCTGGTCATCGATTATGGTATCGCTGGAAAGGATCGCATTTCCCACCTGAAGCCTAGCTCCATTCAGAGCCTTTATGGAAAAAGACACATCTCCAAAGCCCGTCTTAAATTCCCCGTTGTATTTGAGACTGTTGTTCTCGTCAAAGTCCTTTACTTTAAACTTAAAAGTCTCAGCGGCACCACTGGGGGAATTCACCTCCAACAGGCATACTTCATCAGACCCTACAGGCTCTCCAAGAAGGGTTATCTCTCCTTTGATATTACCCTTGGAACCAAAAGCAGGCACGGATTTGGTGGTATAGCGCTCATTAAAGTCAAGCTCCGTCTCCTCATAGTAGAACCCGGCAACGTGATAACCGGCATCTATAAGGGCATCCGCAACTTTCATATCCCTGGTATAAATTGAAGTGTATTCAGAAATTCTCGCATAGAGACAGCCTCTGGAAAAATAGGCAACGGAATAGGCCGGATCTGTGATTACAGTACAGTCCAGCTTCCGCACAAGGTCCTCTCCTGAATATGCGGACTTCCTGATTCCCTTAAATTCCCCCGTATAAGCGGTTGTAAGAACATCCGCATAGACAGGCTTTTTATGGGACGAAAGGATTATCTCAATGGCATCCCTGTCAGCTTCAATCCTCTTGGTGACATCTGCTCTGTCCTCCATCCCCGCCTTATAAGCCGCAGTTCTGGTAAAAGAAAAAACTGTGGGTGAAAGGAGCACTGCCAACACTAAAGCTGCTGCACCGACAGCCAGTCTCTTTAACACCTTTGGAGATGGCATTTTAAGCTCTGACAGTCTGCTTTCTTCAGATATACCCACTGCAAGAGGCAGATACAACAGGGGATTGTTTACTATATCAAAAAAGTGGTGCTCCTCAAAGGAATGGACAGCTATGACAAGAGCAATCAATACGATCCGCCTGTTCCAGCCCTTTATGGCACGGAAAATAATAAGGAGCCAGATTGCCAGTATTATGAGAGCTGCTATCATTCCATGGCATACCGCTATCTGGATATAAGAATTATCCAGGAAATTGTATGCCTCCGACTTGCCGATTCCAGGAGCCGATGCGCCTACGATCTCAACCTTCTGGCCGATCAATGTGACACCCATCGTGGTGATTCCCTCGTAGGTATACTTGAGCCTGTTGTGGAGGAAACTGTTGAGCTTTATGGCGAAGGGCACGCCATTTCCATAAAGTGTGCTCATGACAAAGCCAAAGGCCGCCAGCAGCGGAATGGATATCACGGCAAATACCTGTACCAGCCTGTCCATCCACTTCTTTCCTGTTTTTTTGCCCAGCACCTCGCTGGCAACTCCATAACCGATCAGCAAAAGGAATAACCCGGAGCAGATTGCAGATGTATTGGAATTATAGTAATTAAGTGACAGAACCAGGGAAATCAACCCTGCAATAAGGGGAACAAATAAATGCAGACCCTCGCCTGCAGCAAACAGCATCAGTCCCATGTACAGCACAAGGCTGGCTGCATCAGTGGGATAAGTCATTCCCGCAGTGGACCTGATCCTCTTACCCACATAAACTGTGTTGAGGGAAGGATCCAGGGCAAAGGTATAAAGGAAAGTTATGAAGGCCACAGAAAAGCCTATTACGCACACATATCTCAGGAGCTTTTTGCAGTCTGTTCCTATACTTCCGGCAGCAAAAAATCCCAAATATTTCAGGGACTCATACCCGTTATACGACGAAATGATCCAGAATGCCGCCGCCAGGACAACACCGATCACAAGCTCTTTTTTGTATTCAATATGGGTAATAAGCTGAGTAACGGTGATTACGGGAATCACAAAAGGGAAAAGTACCTCGAAGAACTTAACAAGCGGAAATGTGACCGATGAGATAACCGTTACAGAGGTATAAAAATAGGCGCAGAAAACAAGCATGAACAGTATCTCCGAATACTTTCTCATGCCTGTTATTGATTTGACAAGCCCATCGATTTTCCTTAGAAATCCTCTGTTCTTTATTTTCATATCAGATTACTCTTCGCCGTTCTCTTCTCCCACGACCTCTTCTTCACCTGTCTCCTCAACTTCAACAGGTTCAGATACAAAATCTAGCTTAATGGTCTTATTGTCAATGCCCATGATGCCGGAATCCTTCTCCCCCGGCACATAGGTATATCCCTGATCGGAGACCGCATTCCTGATCTCATAAGTGGAGCCATAGGGCACGCCGCCCTTGAACTCAGTTATATCCCGAGCCACCGGCTCGCCATCCACATACAGGTCAAATCTGGCGGCCGCAGCTGTATCTTCATCTTCCTCTACGGAATCATTCATCTGCACCATTCCATCCAGCTTTATCCTGATGTCAAGCAGGGGATAAAAGCATCTGTATACTCCGACACTGTTGCCATCCACCTTCACCTCTTTGGATGAACCGGCATAGCAGTAGTCACTGTGATATGCCTTGGGGGATTCATCATGTCCCCAGTCAGCACCGCTGATCCTGTCATCATCACTGACCTCCACTGTCCTGGTGATGACAGGGTACTTCATCTCGCTCTTGCCGTGGCGAAGGTATACGTCCACATCGTTGGTTATGTCCTTGATTCTCTTGCCATTAGCGTCTGTGATGTAATCCCTGCAGGTAGCAGTGTAGTCACCCTCTCTGGTTGCAAATCTAACGTATGCAATATGTTTGTCATTGCCTACCTTTCCAAACTCTGACCCCGACATCTGATATTTGAATTTGGGATTTGTCCAGACTACCTCCAGATTGTACCATGTCCCAACAGGAACCGCCTTGGAAAAGGTATTCACATTTGAGGCGACCTGTTCACCATTTATATACAGATTAAATCTGGCAAGATCAACAGACTTTACGCCGTAACTCTTAATTGTTATATTATCTACAAGGAAGTTCACAGCAAAATAGGGATAGAAATACCTGTAGACCACCGTTCCATCTTCCGTAATTTCCTTTTCCCCGGAGTTGCCTACATATACATATCTGTCGGAATAGTAGTTCTTTTCTTCTACTTCACCCCATTCTGCGGGGTCCACCACATCGCCACTCTTGACCTTCTTTGTCCTCTTCTTGAACCTAGATTTTACCTTTTTATTGCCGGCTTTAAGGTAGGAATCAACTTCATTGGTGATATTGGCCACCAGATTCCCATCGGCATCAATTATCCAGTCCTCACAGGTCACTGTAAGCTTTTTGCTCCACTTGGCCACATAGTACCTGTCTCCTATACTGCCCCCCCACACAACAACGTTGTACTGGGCAGTCTTCCCATTAGCTCCTGTCCATCCCAGAAAACTGTACCCCTCCCTCTTTGGTGTTCCAAGAGGTATGCTCCCTGATGCAACGCTATAACTTCGGGTTACAGGGGTACTCCCGTCTCCCAGATCCACTGTTATGGTATAGGGTTTAAACACATAAAATATCCCTCCCACAACAAGTGCCAGGAAAAGTATAAGCAATGGTAAATATGGCAAGAATTTCTTAAAGTCTGTCTTCATAAGTATTCCTTATATATCCAAGTCAACGTATTCTCAATTATCCTGCATAAAGGTTATGGGAGCCTTCTCCCTGACCACCTCTTCCGCCTCGATCATAGGGTCCTCAGCTGTCGCTGTACCAGCAGGAATCATTATCCTGTATAGACCCACTATCGCAATCACCGTCATAACAGCTGCAAGGACTGTTCCCACAAGAGCAGCAACCAGTTTTGTCCTATGTGAAGTGCCAGTAGGGGCAAAGGAGGAGAGTTCTTTGTTTTTTATCTCCTCTGTCTTCCTCTCTCCATAAAATCCCAATCCTGCAAAAAACATATAAAGAGGGGCATAGACTGCTGAAATCTGATAAAAAAGCATTAGTGCCGAAAACAGAAGGGCTATTATCAGGAATCCTCTTCTCTCGGATGAAACATCTTCTTGCTTAAACACCAAAATAAAGGCCCTTATCAGGATTACAGCGGCAAACAACATTACCAACAGCCCCGGCAGGCCATAGACATGCAGGATATGCCATGCCTCTCCGCCTTGTGACTCTATCACACTCAGAAGCGCTTTTTTTAACGCTGAAAGCCCCTTTTTGCTCACTGCCTTAATGACAGGCTTGCTGGTCATGGCATACACATCAATCAGAAGTATGACTACAACTGCCATCGGAACTATCTTCCGGTACCGCTTTATCAGCTTGCTGCAATCCTTGTCTCCAAAGTCCTCTTTTTTAGTCTTTTCAAAATAGCTGGTAAAGTACAGGCCAAGGACAGCCATGGCAATATCGATGTAAATACTTCCCTCCAGGTTGAAACTCCTGTTGTATCCCGGAAATTTAAAGTACGAAAGTAGGGGCGTGTTTGATGCCAGAAATGCACACATAAATGACAAGATTAGGCTCTTTTTAAAAAACTCCCTACTGTTATCCCCAATGAAAAACAATGAGATTATGGCTACAAAAAGAACCCATCCCCTATACGCATCTCCGTATAAGAAGAAAAGGACCATCCCCACAGCGGTATAGGCAAGATATACTCTCTCCCTTATCCTGTCCTCAGTGGTGAGATACAGTATTGCTCCCGCCATGATACCCAGAATGAACAGGGGCATGGACTCCCAGGTAGAGGACAGAAGCCTCTCCGCCTTGAGTATCGTATCTATCCCCTTAAAAATCCGTCTGAAGGAGCTGAGATAAAGAAGCGTACATGAACCGGAAAAGAGCTGAAGATAATATCTGTAATCACCCTTGGCAAATATGATAAATGCCGCCAAAAAAGCGCAGCTAATGTAGGTAATTGAGCGTGACAGCTCATCACTTCTCAGAACAACCTGGGCTATGAACAGGAGCAAGACAATGCCAAAAAGATTTGCAGGCAGTATCTTTTCTCTGGTCCCAGGTAAAACATTAGCTCCCTCAGTGATCACAGCCTTGTAAATACAACATACAGCCAGCGCCAATACGGCTATGGCAAATATGAACTGCTTGTTCGTCATACCCATTATCGTCCAAGCCTTATATGTATAAAGCGGAAAAATGAACAGCAGAGCCCTGAAGAGATACTCTATCACGGCGCTGTCTCCCTCGGCAACAGCCGGGTTCATTCTCGCCCATATCATATCAAAATCTATTTTTTTCTTTTCCGGCATAATCATCCTTCCTCTATTCCGCAAAGGTCAAACATCTCTTCTGAAATGTCATAGCCCTTGACCCACAGGTACTCATTGTCATCCAGCCTGTAGAGCTTAAACCCGTCCTCTTTTCTTTTCTCTTCGTCCTTTAGCCGGTCTGTCACCACAAACCCTCTCTCCATATCTTCAGGAAATTCCTCGATCGGCACAATCCGGTAGTCACACAATAACATCTGATAGGCTGTAAAGCTGTGCTTGGACGCAGATCTGATATATATCTCTCTGTCGTAGTCCACTCTGGACTCAAGATACCTGAACACCTTATAGCCGCTGTCTCCCTTGTCCTCGTAGCTGTCGGTGATAACAGCAGCTGTATATGCCCCTCCGTGATAATTGAACAATAGAAGCATCATTGTCAGGGTGATAAGACCCTTTGAATTGTTCCTACCAAGGAGCCACAGTGTAATCATAGCCAGAATAACAGACAGAATAAAAATCCAGATATACAATCCGGCTTCCGTTATCTCCTGGTCAGCACGGTACCCACCATAACAGCCAAAGGCATATAATCCGTTATTGGTCCCGATGATATAGGGAGTTATGAGCTTCATAAATGCCACTGAAAAAAACAACACCGAAATGACATATCTCAGTTTCCACGGCAAAGAAACAGTATTCTTACTATGATACATTCTTATAAGTACAGTATATACTATCACCGACAGACATGCTGCATAATATCTGAGATAGTAAAAACCCTTGTACTCATAGATAAAGACACCGTAGCCCTCCTTCATGCCATCCCGGACACCTCCCGCCCACAGAAGGGCGACGCCGGCTAGGGTTGCCATAAAAGCAGTCCAGCCAAATATCTCCAAGATTGTCATGACATTTTCTATGTTTTGGGGCTGGTCCTGTTCTTTCTTTCTGAGCAGCCTGACCACCTGGTAAATTATCGCCAGCAGTGCAAAGCAGAAAACTCCACAGGAATGGAATGAGGACATGAAAAAATTGCCGGCAACTATCCTTAGGACAGCTCCCAGATACTCGGGATCAGCAAGATTCATGAGTCCCGATATCATTCCACCTGATGCACTGGCAACTGTATTGGCGACACCTTCCCGCAGATCAGTCTTCCAGAATGTCCTCTCCATGTAGGGGATAAAAGCCCTGACTATCACTGCGCCAACAACAGCCATCCCGGCCATGACCGGAATTGAAACCAGCCATCTTTTGAAGATGATCCTGTACATCAAAAGCGTAAAAAACAGCGCAGCAACAATGGCAACCATCCTGTTATGAATGGTAAGGGAATACATCATCAGTATGATCAGAAGAACTGACAGTATAACCTTCTGTTTCTTTTCTTCCTCATAATGGAGCTTCACCAGTAAAAGAACTATCCCCCAGATCACCATGGCGATCATGGGCTCATTGTTGAGATACCTCATCTCCGGCACAGCCAGAAAAGGCATGGTAATAGCAACAAGAGCTGCAGCCCCGGAATCTATCTCCATATATCTGATGGTAAGATAGTAAATTAGACAGCTGCACAGGGCAAGAACTATCGCCCCAATCACCATCATTGACCAGTAGATCACGTATGGATTATTGGTGCGTAAATACAACGGCGTCGCCAATATGGAATAGCCAAAGCCGTAATAGCTGATACTGCCAATGGCTCCCGACCAGTCGTTCCCCCCAAGTGTCGAGGGCACCACCATAAAGCCCAGCTCATCCTGTATACATATCATCTTTTTCTGGTATAAAAACCATATCACTCTAAGAAAAAAGGAAGTGACAAAACAGATAATATAATGTTTTCTGGAGTTAACTTCTGTCATTGTGCACCTGTGCCAAAAAAGGGATGCTGACAATCCGCACCCCCTTAATTGTATTATTTATTTCTGATCCCTGTTTCCCTTGATGGGTCCCCCCTGAATGTTCAGGTTCTCATCGGCATCATCTCCGTACTCAAGGCGCTTGACATGGAACTGGACATCCTGCAGTATTCGCCGGTTGGCTGCAATCGTATCTGCAAGAACTCCGATGACAAACACAAGCACACCAATGATCATGAAGGTGCAGCCGAGAATAAGAGACTGAATATGTCCACTGGCAGCACCACGGGATACAAATACCAAGAACCTTATCCAGACTCCGAGTCCAACCAGCATAAACGGGAGACTCAGAAGAGTAAAGGCCTTGAGTGGTCTGTACATGGCATAGGCCCTGAATATGGTCAGCATGGATTTCTTGACATATCCCCACATGCTCTTAAAGAGTCTAGAAGACCGCAGCTCAGCATTGGTCCTGATGGGCACCGAAGCCATGGCAAAACGCTCTCTTCCGGCCTGTACTATGGTCTCCAGTGTATATGTATAATCGTTGACAACGTTCATCCTCATGGCCGCTTCCCTGCTCATGGCCCTGAAGCCGCTGGGAGCATCGGGAATCGTGGTGTCAGATGCCTTCCTCACAACCCAGCTGCCAAGATGCTGGAGTTTCTTCTTCACAAAAGAGAAGTGCTCTGTGTCATCAATAGGTCTTGCTCCGATGACGTAGTCCGCCTCACCGTCAAGGATGGGTCTTACTATCTTCTCAATGTCCTCACCCTTGTACTGGTCATCGGCATCGGTATTGACAATAATGTCAGCGCCGCACCGCAGGCACCCGTCGATACCTGCCATAAAGCCCCTGGCAAGGCCCTTGTTCTGCTTGAAACTGATGACATGGTGTACGCCCCAGTTTTTGGCAACCTCAACTGTATTGTCCTTACTGCCGTCATTGATGATGAGATACTCTATCTCATCAATGCCGTCTATATGCTTGGGAAGGTCATTTAACGCAACCTCAAGTGTCTCCGCCTCATTGTAACATGGAATCTGAATTATAAGCTTCACTATCTCTCTCCAATTCTATCAAATCTTAAATCATCGCGTAAAAACACGAACCATTATACACAATTAATATTCATTTATCAAATCATCAGTAAACAAGCACTGTTCCCAGGATTTTTACCCCATACTTGTCACAGAGTGCGATGATGGTGGACAGGTCATCATACTTAGTAACTCCTGCCCTCTCCACAAGAACTGCTCCGTCGGCCCCTGCCAGCTCCTCAAGGGACCCGGAACTTCCAAGGGGTGAATCCACGGCGACAATAGTTCCTGAGCCATCCAGCTCCTTAGCTCCATCCTCGGATATCTGTTTCCGAATTCCTTCTATAAAGGAATCGTTGCTGCTTCCTGAGATACATATCCTTTCGGTTCCCTCTTTGGCAGCACCGGCACCTATTCCCTTGGCTATCATCTTAAACTGCTCCTCCTTGCCAAGTCTGAACAGCTTTTTCATAAACAGTGAATCTATCAGCCTGTCAAGACCGCCAAGGGGTCTTTTATACTGGTCCTCCGGCACAAACTCTCCCATTACAGAGAGCCTGAAGGCTCCCGAGAGATCATTTCTGGTCTTGAGAGTTGCAGAAAGGACATACAGGATCGCATACCAGATAAGTATCGCGAAGGCTCCGGCAACTCCACCAGCCAGGATGTATTTTTTACGGATCTTTTTACCGGGGCCTGTCTTGGTTGTCGTGGTCTTGGAAGCGGCCGCACTGCTGACACCCTCGGTGCCCTCCGTGAGGGCGCTGATATCCACATTCCCCGTCTCAGCAAGCTGCTTTTCAGCCATATTCAGAAGTGCCATGAAATATGTCTTCTGATCGGCAGTAAGGGAACTCTGGAATGAAATGATGGCTTTTCCCGTGGTGATAAGTCCATCATTTAAATCCTTCTGCTTACTCAGCAGTGTATTATTTACGCCCTGATAGTAACTGCCCCCCATCTTTTCCAGCGTATGGGTATACTTTGACTGAATATCCTTCGCATAGGTCATGATATATGAATCGACAACCTCTGCCATACCGGTGACTTCTTCCTGTGATGGTGCCATCATTGTTACGTTCATAATGCTGAGGCCGGATTTGGTAACTTCTATAAGCTCATTGATATATGAATCAGATACCTCCCAGCCAAGCTCGCTCCTGATATCAGCAAACAACTCCGGATCATTGATAGCGTTCATATAAAGCGCCACAATGTTGTCAGCCTCGGATATACCTGTTACCAGCATTTCTTCACTGTCTGAATATCCGCTTATCCTGTAGCTCAGCACATAGGAGGGAACATTGATGGCATCCAGGTTCATCCTTATGGAATCCCTGCCATACTCGACCCTTCTGAGATAAGTCTCATAGGATTCCAGATATGACTGCACTGCCATATTTACTTCCCGGGTCTCTGCATCAGTGAGCTTGCTGCTGAGGGTCGCCAGCTGTTTGTTGGCGGCAGCCTCCTGCTGCTTCTTGACCGTAGCCTCAGATGTGGGCTTATTGGGGATGAAATATCCATATACCCCAGCGCAGATCATTCCGATCAGCATAAACACCAGCACAACCCGCCACTTCTTCAGCACGCAGCGCAGCATATCCAAAAAATCAATCTCAAGGTTCTCTCTGTAATCCATTTATAATCTCCTTAAAAACCAAAACAACGATGCCTCTGACATACACTACTTTTTCTTCAAAATCTTCTTTGCAGTAGTCTTAAGTATACGCTTTGCCTTTGCGGGCAGTCCCATCTCGCCATACCAGTATGCTATGTAGGTAAAATCCTTTGTTCTGTAGTCGCTCCAGAATTTAGTTCTCTTTTTAGGTACCTTGTAGGGCTCCCGAAGAGGTCTCTGCATGCTGTTCTCTATCCTGGTCTTCCTGTACTCAACGCTGCCCAGGCACCTCTCAAAAAAGTCTTTACCGGTATCATTGTTGATCAGGACCAGTGATACACCCAGATCGTCCTTAAAGCCGGGAGCAGCATTGTCAATTCCCCAGTAATCCGCAACGGTGATATCTGCCGGATGGATAATATCCTTATAAGGACAATTATAACATGCGGGCCGCAGTATATTGTGACTGTAAAATATCCTGGGAAAGACGTTGCTGCCAAGTTCCTTGCCATTTTCAAAGTCCATGGTCACATAATGGGACTTCCAGCCGTATTTAAGCTTGTTCCTGCACAGGACATCCGTTATCCTGCTGCCGTTTCGGTCCTGCTCCCACTCCAGGTAATCCCTCCAGACCAGGGGACTTGGAACGCCGTGGCAGACTATGTCCACAGTAAACAGCTCTTTTTCCAGTCCCTTGTGCTTAGCGTCAATCAGAGTCAAAAGACCGGACACCTGGCAGGATGTGCCGGAGAAAAGAACCTTTCGTCCCTCCCGAAGATCCTTTATGACCTCCGAGAACACATCAAGCATGTTGCTCTGGACATATTTGGAGTAACGCATGGCGTCCCTCTCCTTCTTCGTCTCAGCCCTGGCGTGTACAGCCTCAAATTTCTCATTGAAGATGCAGCCGTAGACAACGCCCCCAAGGTCAAGGACAGCGTCAGAAATTACTGCGAAGGCGCCTCCTGACTGGGACTTCTTTCTCTCTTCGTCGCTGTACTTCACAGCGTAAACAATAGGTTTATTGTAAGACTCCCTCATCTGTTGCACCTCTTTTTCTCCACATCCCTCTTGAAGGCGCAGACCTGAATGCACTGGCGGCAGCCGACACACTTGCCCTCATCAATATGGGGATATAAAAAGCCCTCTTCATCAGGCTCCATGGTTATCGATCCGGTGGGGCAGACGCTGTAGCAGGCTGAGCATCCACAGCAGTCCTCTTTTCTCTCCCAGAGAGTCGGTATATTCTTTCCTTTTTGATTATCCTTATTATCCATTTTTCTCTTTCCTTGGGCAATCAGCGCATTTTGCGCCTCAAGACCTTCAATCCCTTTTTCCAGACAGCCCTTACAAAAGACCTGTTCAGAACAAAAAATACAACTACTCCGAGCAACAGATTTACCACGTTCTGCATGGTCTGCTGCATGTAGCACAGCACGCTCTCAAATATCAGGATCACCAGCACAACCACTGAGTGGAGCAGGTTTATCCTGACCTTTACAATTTTCTGAACATCAAATGCCCTGTATACGAACAAAAAGATATATGCCAACAGAGTTGACCCCGACGCCGCATAGAGTCCTATCCATTTGATGGACGCTATATCGGTCACCAGATTGATGGCTGCTGCCACAATTGTGGTGATACCCACGCTCCTGGACTTAAGGTATGCCACATAGATTCCTCCCAGAAATGTGGACATACTGTAGAAAAACATGGCCACAAACAGGATCGGCATCTGAAGATATGCCTCGCTGTAGTCACCTCTTATGAGGATCCGAAACAGCAGCGGCGTGGCAGCTATTATTATTCCAAAAAATCCCGCCATCAGGTCGTACATGGTCCTGAACATGGCTGAGTAGTACTCACTGGCATCCTTGTCCTTGGAGACTATGGAGGCGTTCTCCTGCCAGGCCATGGTAAAGGTGCTCTGGGCAAGATTAAGAAGGCTGGGGAGCTTATTGGCGACCGCATAAACAGCGTTTGCTGAGACTCCCATGAAGGCCGTTACAACAAATCGGTCCGATACCCTCATCACCCAGGCGGACAGACTGTTGGGCACCATGGGCCAGGAATACCTGAGCATCTCTTTTAACAGCTCTTTATCAAAGCTGGATGCATTAACATATCTGAAGAGTCTCGCCTTAAAGACAAGGTAGATCAGCGAAAAGCACGATGCCGCAAAGAGCGATATGGTTGTACCAAGAAGTCCCATCTGCAGATAGTACACGCAGATCACTGCAAAAATGATCTTGCCCAGGGCTGAAAAAATAGCGCTCAGGGAATAGGACAGGTTGTTATCAAGGCCTCTTGCCACCTGCCTGGCCGCATTGACATAAATATCCGCAGCAAAATACAGGCATATAAAGAGCTTAACATTGGCGGGGACCCCCGGCAATGCGAAGAACAGCACAATTATCGCAACAGTGGAGGTCGGGAATATGAATGCAATAATGTTCGTAACAATGCTGCTTATCCTTTTCTCATCGGTCCTGGAATCTATCAGGAACCTAAAGGCCGCCGCCTGTATCTGCAACGTGACCGTAGGCAGAAGGAGCGATACCAGCACGGTTATAAGATCGTAGGTTCCGTACTCCTCCTTGGTGAGACACCCGGTGAGTATCGGAAGTGTTATAAATGAAGCCAGCTTCGGCAGAAAAGTTCCTATTGAAATTATCAGTGTATTTTTGGCGAGTTTACTTTCCCTGCTCATACAATCTCCTGAACACAGCTATTATTTCTTTCCCTGATCAAAAGATCAGCATTCTCGCACAAAAGGAAAAGGGAATAGGGCAAAAAAATGTGCGGGTAAAAATCCAGGCAGGTGCAGAGCAGGTATACTATAACTCCTCCCGACAGGATAATGAGTATCTTCTTGTTATGTACATGTATGATTTCCCTGCAATACCCTATCATCCCATACAAAAACAGGAAAAGGGCCACTATGCCGCCTTCATACAGAAGCTCCATCACTATATTGTGTACATGATTGACCTTGAAGAGGGCAAAATTGTAGGAATCGCTCTGGAGTCCCACTCCAAACAGGGGTCTCTTTATGATCTCACTGATGGCGGTATCCCAGATGGCGGTTCTCCTGGTCAGTGTCAGGTTCTTGCCAAACACACCAACTATCAGGAATTCAAAAATGTCCTGGCGCCTCAGGCAGACGATCAGCACAAAGAAAGCCAGCACAGCCAGAAGTCCTATCCTGTAGTTGATGAACGCAAAGTGCCGAAGGAAAAACTCCTTGTTGGCAACCAGGATTATCACCACAGCCCCAACCGCAAAGCACAGGGTAGCCGTGGCGGACCTGACGTACACGAAAGCAGCCGCAATGAAGAAATAGGTGCCGTAAAACAGCTTCGACAGCTTTTTCCTGTAGATCAGTTCATATACACAGAAGATAATCAGTATGGTGAAAATATAAAAGAACGACACGTTGTCTATGCCCATGAGGTACTGGTTGCCGGAGATCTTCCTGCCGTAGTCCAGTTGCTTACCCACATCAGACCTCATGCCTCCGGCAAACTCACCGGGAGCATAGTAAATGAACATGGTGACAGCTGTCAGTACACTCAGCAGCATACCGTACAGGCACACAGCCTTTAAAAATAATCGGGGATTCTCTTTAAGATTGGTCTTGAACATTGCAATGAATCCTATTACCGTGACCATCCGGTAGACCTGATGGGTCCAGTCCCCTCCATGGGCCAGGGTGGACAAAAGTATCGCCACCTGACATCCAAAAAAGGCAATGTCAGCCCGGGATGCAGAGTGCCTCTTTATGTAGTAGGCAATAAAGACCATGGACACTGCCAGAATGTACACCCTAAGGAGCTTATTGACAACGCCCGGCAACAGAAAAGATGCAATTGTAAGAAATGGTATGAATAAAACCAGATACCATAAAAACTTTCTTTTAACACTAAGTCCCATAAAACAAATATCTTTCGAAAAACAATCAATCCATCATATCAGCAAAATACTTTCTAACTCTCTCCCTCTCAGTCTTCAGGATATTATCTACCCTCTCCCAGTCCACCTCAAAGCACTCTACAGATTCCGGTCTGTCTGACAGATCTGCCGCCTTACAGGTGGTAAGGAGCTGGGCGCTCCTGATGTTGTACCCCCACTTATTGTCAAGTTCTACCACGAACTTCCTTTGATATATCACAGAAAATGCCGTTCCGTGAAAAGAGTTGGTAACAACATATTCCGCGTTCTTAAACAGGGCAATGATCTCTTCCACCCGGGAAGCGCCCTTGTAATTCCTGCTGAAGTGCCGAAGGCTCTTGCACACTACATACAGTTCAAGCCCCTTGTCATCGGCCAGCTTTTTAGCCTTTTTGTAGGCGGATTCCTGAAACGGAACCATATACAACAGGACATAGGGTCTTCTGACTTTTATATCTGCCGCCACTTTGTCCCAATCTTCCCTGGGTAGCAGAAGTGTCGGATCCAGATGTACATCAGCGCTCAGCCCCAGCTGATCGGTTACTATGCTCCTTCCGGCCTCTTCCCTCACTGAAATATGGGCGAAATCCGATAGCAGTTTCCTGTAGGAATCCTTCCACTCCTCCGGAAGTTCCTTAACACCAAAGCTTGCGGCATAGGAGACCTTACTGTCACTGTGGTCATGAAAGTCCTGTAAAAAAGTGTCCTCTCCGCCGGTCCACTTCCTGTTCCAGACCTGGTCACTTCCCGACACAATGTATCTGTAATTGTCAGCAGCCGCCGTAAGCGCCCTGCGGTCAGCTATCTTATCGGACATGGGTATGTATTTGCGGCAGAAACTCTCGATATTCCTTATGCGGGACATGGCGACACCGTAGTGTATCAGCCCCCGGAGAATCCCCTGGCCCTTAGCAACATAGCCAAAGGTTCTCTGCCTCTTAACGCCCTGGCACTGATAATCAATAACCTCGGCCTGACCATCTCCGAAATTGGTATTCAAAAAGCGCTGTAATGCATAAGCCTGCAGCGCAGCTCCAAAATTATTGGCATTGTGGTAAGTAAGTATCCCGAACTTCTTAGTCATCCTAAAGCTTTCCTGTAAAGTGACTCCAGCTCCCTGGCTGATGTAGCCATGTCAAAGCCTTTGTCCTTTATAACCTGCGAGTAATCACGCCTCCCGGCAGGCACATCAAATATCTCTCTTATCCATTCCCCGGTGGGTCCGTCAAGGGGGAGTCTCGCCACATTTCCCGTGACATTTACCGCCTCCGGAACCGCCGTGGAGGTAATGCACTTCAGCCCCGAGGTCTGGGCCTCAATGTTGACTATGCCAAAGCCCTCAAAGAGGGATGGCAGCATGAATACGTCCATCACCTGATAGAGCCTGGGAAGATCGCTCCTGGCTCCCAGGAACATCACGTCCTTTTCTACGCCAAGTTCCTCTGCCATTTTGCGATGATCCTCCATAAGAGGTCCCTCACCGATCAGGAGAAGTACTACGTCACTTCTCTTTTCTTTTATTTCTTTAAGTAGCTTCATAAGGAAGCCCTGGTTCTTTTCTCTGGTGAATCTGCCCACATGGCCGATGACAAACTTGTCAGCCACCCCAAGTTCCTCCCTCAGGCTCTTGCGCACTTCAGGATCAAACCTGTACCTGTCCACCATAATTCCGTTATTGATTATGGCTGTGTCCCTGATACAGGATGCGGGGAACATGTACTCTGCTGCAGATTCTGAACATGCCAGGAGCTGATTCGCCTGGCGGGCCAGATAGCTCTTCAAAGGCGCTGAAAACCTCTCCTTGGAACCTGACCTTCCTCCGTTGCTGTGGGAGTGGACAAATATCTTAGCATTGCTGTACTTCCTGCAGGCCCCGGCAACGGCGCAGTTAAAAGAAAGGACTCCGGAATTCACAGTGATGATGTCATAACGGTGCTCCCTAAGAAACCCCTTGAGCGCCCTCCTGAGTTTGATCTTGCCAATGGTGTTGGAGGAATTTATGCCAAGGTCATAGATGTGACCGCCCAAGCCCTCGATTTCCCCCCGGTACTGGCCGTAGGTACTTATGTTGGGAGTAAGGAAATCAAACTGAACCTCATCCCTGTTTATGTTGCGGTATATATTGAGGCAAAAAGCCGAAACCCCACCAAATATCCTGGACTGGGCATTTATATGCAAAACTCTGATCATTCTATTATCTCCAGGGAAGCCTGGTCCATGTTGTGCTTATTCCTGACCTCTACAGGCGGAAGCTTCATATAGTCCCCGTAGAGTATCTTGAGGAATCCGTCGTAATCAGCAGGTCCCCTGAAGCTGGTGTCCTCGAAGGGGTACATGGCGCCCTTCCCATAAAGGGACTTCGGAATTATATCCTTGAACTTGTAGGCACTCATGAAATTCATGTAGTACCTGGATTTGGACAGAGGATAGGCCTTGAGCGCCCTGTCCAGCTTTCTCCAGCACCTGTCAAAGGAGAGCATCCTCTGGATAGGTGTGTGGGTGGCAAGAAATACTATTATCTTCTCGGACATGGGCCTCTTCTTGGTCACGTCCACAATCTCATCAAAGACAGATATCTGCATCAGCATCTTCCTGTAGAGAAGATGGGTCTTGCGGATCTTGGCCAGGATCTTATTCTCAGGCATGCCGTCCAAAGGAAAGATATCTATCCAGGCGTTGGTCAGCTGCTCATTCCTGGTGTGAGTCCTCCTGAACTTCACCCTGGTGTTCTCAACCCTGGTAAAGTACCTGTGAACGCTGTGGTCCAGAACAAAGCTCCTGACAATATAGGGCTCCGGAAGCTCTTTATTAAGATATCTGATAAGCTTCTCATAGTCGGGACGGGGCATTCTCATGTCCATGTCATCATCCCAGGGAATAAAGCCCTTGTGCCTCACTGCTCCAAGAAATGTTCCGGCACTAAGAAAGTAGGTCAATCCGTGCCTGTCACATATCTTCACTATCTCCTTGTACATTGCAAGCTCAGTATTCTGTAGCTTTTTTAATGCTGTTTCCTCTGCCACCTGATAAACTCCTTATTTCTGATAACTTGGTTATTCCCGGACCTTGTCCTGTTCCACCGGCCTGAGCTCTGTGCTGCTTATTCCTTCCGTGTGGGGCAGGAACACCAGGTCAACGCCGTGTTTTTTAAGGTCCTCCCCGGTCTTTTCCCACCTGGGGTTGCCCTTCCAGTCGTCGCCGATGAAAATGGCATCGAAGTGATACTTCCTAAGGGCCACTTCCTTGTCAAGGGTATCGGCGATTACAACCTCGTCCACCGCCTTAATGTTGCGGACGATCTCGGCCCGCTCTGCCTCGCAGATGACGGGCTTCTTGTGCTTATACTGCTCAACCAGCTCGTCCGAATTAACTCCCACGATAAGGTAGTCACAGTGCTCCTTGGCGTGGTTTAACAGATTAAGATGTCCTATATGAAACATGTCATACACACCCTGTGTGTATCCTACTTTATATTCTTTCAAGGCTGTCTCCTACTTCACAAACTCAACGGCGTGGGCGTTCTTGTTTTCCGGCGGCTTCATGTAGTCGCCGTACATCTGGGTAAGTATCCTGTCATATTCCACAGGTCCCATCAGCTCATCATCCTCAAAGGCGTACTTTTTGCCCTTGCCGTACCAGGCCCTGGGGAACATCTCTTTAAACTTGTACTGCCCCATGGAGTTGGAAACCCACTTGGTATTATATACAGAGTACTTCCTGAGAAGGGCATCTATCCTGTCAAGCCACTTCCTGGGATCTGAGGTTGTCCCAATGGCAGTGTGCTCCACTATCCAGATGATGATTCTCTCTGAAAGCGGCCTGTTGGGGCGCTTCAAGTTTACCTTGTCAAAGGTTGCAAGGTGATATCTCATCCTGGCGTACAGGATCCTCCACATGTGGATCCTCCTGAGGATGAAATTGTTGGGCATTCCGTCCAGAGGGAAGATGTCAACCCAGACATCCTCTTTCCTCTCCACGATACTGCCCTGTCTTGAAAACTCATGTCTTGTATCAACTATACGGGAGAAATAGTAGTGGTGCGGGCTGTCGTCCCAGTATGTGCGAAGCTGCAGGTACTCCGGCAGCTTGTCGGGAATGATACTGATAAACTTGTCGTAATCCTCCCTGGGCATTCCAAGATCTATATCATCATCCCAGGGGATGAAGCCCTTGTGCCTGACTGCTCCCAGCAGTGTGCCGCCAAGCATGTAATACTTGATCCTGTTCTCGCGAATTACAGGCATGATCGCTTTGGCGATATCCCATATGATCTCCTGAACTTCTGATCTCTTGTTCTGCTCTGCCATGCTCTCCTCCAGTTATTCCTTTATCTCAATGTCCTTGGTCTTAAGAAGGACTGTCTTTCTTATCTGTGTGCTGCTGGTGCTCTGGGTGTAAGGGAAATAAACGATCTCTACGCCCTTGTCCCTGAAGTACTCCTCATACCTGTTAAAGCGCTCCGAACCCTTGTAGTCCGAGCCCACGAACAGTCTGTCGTAGTGCCACAGATCCCAGGCATCCGAGTCCTCCCTGCAGGAGTCCACCACCTTGTCAACATATCTGCAGGACGCAACAATCGCCTTCCTCTCCTCCAGGGGGATAAAGGTCTCCTTACCCTTCCACTTGCCGCTGTCGTGGACACCCACGATCAGGTAGTCGCACTGGGCCTTGGCCCTGCGAAGGAGGTTGAGATGTCCCACGTGGAAGAGATCAAAGGTCCCGGAAAGATATCCTATCTTAACCTTCCTGCTGTCGTCAAGTCTGCCGGATTCCTTTTTATAATTATAGCTGTGAAGGCCGTACTCATGAGGGTCGGCCTGATATCTCTCAATGACGCCCTTAAAGGTCTCCTCGTACTGGGGTATGAACCTGGTGTCGCGGCCAAAGAGATGCTCAAGGATCTCGTCTGCAAGGGGCCCCGTAAGCCCCAGGTCATTGTCTCCGCCGTAGAATCTGCTGCCCTTGAAACTGGCAGGGCTCACATCCAGGATGCGGTTATCTGTGCCTGCTATCTCAAGCTCAATGTTCACAGACTCAACAAACCTCACCACTCCAGCCTTGGCTGCTGCGTAGACAGAAGCTGCAGGTGTTGATAGCCATCCGCTTATGCTGCCCATTATTCCAGCATAGAAGGTCTCTTTTGAAAGGATCCTGTCGTAAAAGATCCTGAAGAGCTTCAGGGCTGAGACGGTGTCGATGGTGAGCATCTTCTCAATCTCAGCGATGTGATGAGCCTGGAAATCCGCCACACGGCCAATCCCGGCGGTGATCATCATGACCTCCACCTCACTGTCCGCCGCAAGATTCTCAAACAGCGGAACATCCAGATCCATAAGGTCACATGGTGTGTAGCTGTACTTATCCTCCTCAAGTACGCCCTCCTTTGGCGCCTCCCTGTCACAGATTATTGCACAGTAACCTCTGTCGATGAGTTTTTTGCTGATTGCGAGGCCTATGCCGTTACTCCCTCCGATTATAACTGCCTTTTTCATAATATTTTGCTCCTTTGTTGTAATCACTTGGAAAAAATAAGGTACATTACAAACTTGGCATTTGTCACTATATATCTCTTAAACAGTCTCCTGGGATCCATGAACAGCCTGTACAGCCACTCAAGTCCTATCTTCTGGATCCAGTCAGGGGCTCTCCTGATGGTCCCCGCATGGAAGTCAAAGCCTGCTCCGACTCCCATCATAACTGCATTTATCCTTCCCTTGTGCTCCCGCATCCACTTCTCCTGCTTGGGAGCTCCAAGACCAATCCAGACAATATCCGCACCGGATTCGTTAATCCTGCGAACGTCCTCCTCATCCTCCTCAGGACTCAGCTGTCTGAAGGGCGGCGAGTACATGCCCCTTATGTCCATTCCGGGATACTTCTGCAAAAGATTCTGCCTGAGGCTCTCAAGAGTCTCAGGGGTGGAACCGTAAAAGTAATGTCCAACGCTCCCGTCAGCAGTATCCCTGAACATGTGCCTCATAAAATCAGGTCCCGCCACTCTGGTGGCATCCCTGTAGCCCCGCATCCTCTCAAGCTTGGCAATTGGCTCGCCATCAGGAAATACCAGGGCCGCCGAGTTCAGTGTCCTGGCATAGTCGGGATTCTCCCTGGCCATTACACTGGTATGTACATTAGAAAAGCATACATACTGCCCCTTGAGCCTCTGAAGATGCTCGATAACGTGATATACCGCCTCCTCAGTCTTGGCAATACAGAACCTCACTCCAAATAGAATAAACCTGTCATTCCTGACGTAGGCCGGGATTGCAATGTGGGAATCCAGATCTGTGGTAATGCCCGACCGCACCCGATATCCCATACTGTCCAGGGACAGGAAGGTGCGGATGCCCTTCATCTCAAGAATACGGATAACAGACCTTACCCTGTCGCTGCGCTCTCCACCTGGAATAACCAGCACGCAGTCATAATCAACCTCGCAGATTTCCTTAATAGTCCTGTCGATATTGGGCACAGGGAGCCTTAAGGTATAGACGTTAATGTCCCCGGGCACGCCCCACTTGGAGGTGTAATACTTCCTGTACACCATCCTAAAGATGTAACCATAAACCGCACTCAGTATAAGGAACAGTCCCATCACTATCCTGGATGCCAACACTGACCTCTGGGTCGCAAAAAAATACATTATGGTCAGGAGCGACAGAAAGATGCGGTTCCTGCACACCGCCAGCAGATTCTCTATAGGGTCCATAAGCACCACATTGACCCCCTTGGCGTCAATCAGATAAAAAATGATGACGGCAAAGAGAAGGGATGTGATGATCATGCTGACGTATATCCCCGCCTTCTTGTCAACCCAGTTGTTTATGGCATTATACCTTATGGCGACAGCAGAAAAGAAGGCACAGATAATAGACAACTCATCAAGAATGAGCGTGCTCCTGAATATCTCCCTATCAACTTTTCTCCTGTTGCTGGCGTTCCTGTTCATCTTAGGTCCTGTCGTTATTGTCGTTATAAATATAAGAAGTCATGTTTCCTATGAATATTAATGCATACGAAACATGACTATATCATACTATCTTATGAAAATAAAGTCCAATTTTGATGTCAATTAGCGCTCAACTCACCCACCAAGATACACTTTGGCATACTCAGTGAGGCCCAGGTGATCCACCCTATAAATGATATCGCAGAAGCTGCGGATGTAAATGTACAGAAAGACCGCTATACATAGTAAAAAGACATATCGCCTGGAAATAACACTCCTTCTGCTGCCGATAATAAAAATCAGCCCAAATACAAAAGTGGATATCACCCCGGAAAGAATAAGTGCTGCCGGGAGATTAGCAATCACATCTCTGGTTACAGTGACTCCCGACATGTCAAAGCTGAAGTTCATAGACATAAGGGAATGGACATAGCTGTCAACTCCATCCATGGAAGGAGCTATCACGAGTGCAAAAAACAGAGTCAGCACAATCATCAGTCCGATCACTGCAGCCCCCATTTCTTTCTCTGACGAGAATGCTCCCTTTCTTTTAATATCTCCGGATGATGTGCTAAAGCCCCACAGTCCGTACAGTCCCATATAGAAAAGAAGAGGATAGCTGCTCTCAATATACCTGCCGAACACCAGGTGGTCACACCTCTCGATCATCGAACCGTCCCAATAGCCGTACATGGTCTCAAAGAAGAAGAGGATTCCCAGAAGAAATGCCCCCACAAAGGAGATAAACCCAAATGTGCTTATTATAGCCCGTGCACCGCTCCCAGATACGTAACTGTCCTTTTCATGCCCCCGCCAATTGAACGCCCCAAGACAGATCACAAGCATGACTCCAATCCCCAAAAGCGTTATCCCCAGCCCCGACACGCCGCAGTTATACATCCAGCCCAGGATAGTTGCCCCGATCACTTTCTGTCCCTGTAGGGAAAAGATCTTATGATATATTTCCGGCTTAAGGAATGCGGCCAGGGTGTTGTGCTTCGGAGGAATCCCCAGATAAACCACCTGTTTCTGCCATTTATCCAGAAACCTGTCCAACACAAGGGCTGCTGCAAGATTTATGAAATACACCGGCATGACCGCAATCCATCTTCCGGTGACAATACGGAATATCATGGTCACCATAAGGACAGCCAGCACTATAACAATCCCTCTCTGATGACACATAAAGGCGTATACAGATATCCATGCAAGTGCCGCGCTCAGCAGCCACCCACGACGGTTCTCAAGTCCCAGCAAGATCAGAATCACCACCCAGGGTACTATAAACAGCACAGGCTCAGCCCAGGTATACTTGCCATATAGCAGTACCGAAGGCATAAGCCCTGCAGTAAGCGCCATCCCTGCTGCCATCCTCTTTTCCAGCCCAAGATACTTTCTCCCAATCCTGCAAGCTATAACCGGTATTAGTGATGTCAGCATGCTGTTCACCACCAGCATCGCTTTATACCTGACCGCAGGTTCCTTCAGACACAAAAAACAGGGCAGATACCAAATGGTCTGCCCATATTTGTAAAAGTATCCATCCAGCGCCACAAATTCCCTGAAATCCGCTCCCGAAAGATACGCCGCCGCACTAATTGTGCCCAGGGCATCCTCCACAGGAGGTGCTGTAAGGAATAAGCATGGGATGGAAGATATTATGAAAGATATCAGATATAGAATTATTTCCAATGGCATGAACGTTTCTCAAAATTCAAAGATTTTGAAATAGCGTACAGTTTAAGCGTTGTTTTAGTAATTGCTTTTCCACCATATGATAACAACGCAAGCATTCTAATACCCCGAGAACATTTTTTGTCATGTATTACATAACTTCTTACTGCCTTAACTTTATTCCATACCGCATCATCTCTTCGAAAAAAAGGCAAATCTTTATACGCTCCTAGATAGGATAACAAACATCTACAATACGCAGAATTAATAATATTAGGGTACCTTTCTTTTACGAATTTCAATATATCTTCTGAAATATATATGCGGTCAAGCTTATTATCATTATATCCAGAATTTAGAATGCTGCCACGTCGTTGATAATAATAATGTCCAAAGTAATCTACATAGGCTATCTTATTGGCTTTATCAAACAACTTATGAGCAACCGCCATATCTTCAAATGTTTTACCAACAGGAAATCTTATATCATCAAACAATTCTCTTTTATACATTTTCCCCCATACGGCGCAAATCATCTCTCTGTTGTAACACAAACTCTCTATTGCAGCTTCCGGGGAGTATTCCTTTACATCGCCTACCTCGCTACCCTCAACTGTATTATCCCCAAATACAATCCTGCTAGCACAACATACAATATCCGCATTACGTTCTTTCATTACGGTGATAAGTGTTTCTATATATTTGTCATCAATCCAATCATCTCCGTCTACAAAAACCAAGATTTCACCCGATGAATTCTGTATTCCAACATTTCTTGCAGAAGATAAGCCCCCATTACGTTTATGGATTACCTTAATTCGATTATCTTTTTCTTTATATTTGTCACATATTACCCCCGAATTATCACTTGATCCATCATCTATAACAATAATCTCTATCATGGAATAAGTTTGACAGATAATGCTATCCAAGCATTTCCCTATATAGTCCTGTATATTATACACAGGCACTATAACGGATACAGACTGATCAATATTCATTTCCAAACCTCCAATTAAATAAATTTCAATGACAATGCTATGGTTGCCAAAATAACTCTTAGAATTAATAGCACATCACTTCGCTTGATTATTATTACCGGTGTTAGTTTGAAATAAGGTCAGTATCCCTTTCTCAAACCAACACCATTTTCACTAGTACCAACGTTTTACATTTCTCTTTTAACTTGATACCAGATATAATCCTCAATCTGTTGTTCTGTATAACAGCCTATTATGGTGATTGTACTTGAATCAACTCTCTGAAAGCCATTTTTATCATAAAACCGTACTGCTCTCAGATTATCTGCAGCTACACACCAATATACATATGAAACCCTATATTCCCGAAATGCCAGATCTATTATCTCGCGCATCGCCCATATTGCATACCCCTTCCCCATAGCCGCTTTGCAAATTGTAATTGCAAACTCAGCAGCCTCCTTAGTAATATGCTTAAGACTAACAGTTCCCATATAATTATCATAATCGTCTGTAATTGCCAGATTGATTGTCGTATTATCTTTACTGTGAGTAATGAATGACTTACAGTCTTCTATAGTTTTCTTAGCAAAATCAGTCTGCAATTTCTCAACTACAGACTTATCATGCATCCACTCAAGCATTGGTTCCGCGTCTTTTAATTCCAAATCTCTGAGTTTCATATAGTACTCCCATTAGGCCACATATCAATTAAATGAGTTGATAGCATCAATAACATAATCTATTTCCTCATCAGTCATGCCGTAATACATAGGTAAACTAAGTTCTGTGGTGCTGATTTCTTCAGCTGCGGGGAAATCCCCCTCCTTATATCCAAGCAGATTATAGCATTCCTGCAGATGAACAGGAATAGGATAATGTTTATTTGTTCCAATTCCCTTATCGCTTAAGTATTTCTCCAGTTCGTCACGTTCCTTGCATTTAATACCAAATATATGCCATACCGGCTCAGCATAATCAGGTACAATAGGCAGCACAATCTTTGGATTACTAATTCCTTCAAGATATCTGGCAGCAATCTTTCGTCTTTCCTCATTCATCCTATTAAGATGAGGCAGTTTTGCCGCCAAAAAAGCTGCCTGCATCTCATCAAGCCTGGAATTATTCCCCATGTATATGTGGTGATACTTGTAGTCAGAACCGTAATTTCCAAGTGCACGGACTTTCTTTGCAATTCCTTCATCATTAGTTACAGTTGCCCCCGCATCCCCCAGTGCACCCAGGTTTTTCCCTGGATAGAAACTGAATCCGGAAGCATCGCCAAACGACCCAATCAGCTTACCCTTATATCTGGCTCCATGGGCCTGGGCACAATCCTCCACCACAAAGAGGTTATGTTTTTTTGCAATCTCCATTATTGGATCCATATCGCACGGCTGACCATAGAGATGAACAGGCATAATAGTCTTTGTTTTGGGAGTAATAGCCTCCTCTATCTTGCTTGCATCTATATTAAATGTGTTAACATCTGCATCAACAAGTACCGGAGTGGCCCCAACATACGAAACAGCAAGAGCTGTCGCAATATATGTGTTAGCAGGAACAATCACCTCATCCCCATCTCCCACGCCAAGAGCCTTTAATGCAAGCATCAGTGCATCCAATCCATTTCCTACACCGACGCAATAGTTCATTCCACAGTACTCGGCAAAAGAGTTCTCAAATTCTTGATCTTCCACTCCCTCAATATACCAGCTGCGAGTATATACCCGTTCAAATGCGTCACGTAAATCCTTATCAAGTTCTCTTTCCATTGGTTTAAAGCTAACAAATGGTATCTTCATATCACAACACCCTTCCTTCATTTCAACATCTATATCCATCAAGTATTTTCAACAAATTTCAAGAATTCGTCATAATTACGTATGTAATCATCTTCGTTATATGGTTCTGATGCCAATACCATAAGAACTGCATCCGGCGAAAAATCATACATTTCTCTCCACATATTATTTGCTACATAAAGACCTTCATATGGTTTTTCCAAGGGCACAATCTTTTTTTCCTTTCCATTATCAAGGAGTATTTTACAACTCCCATGGACACAGAAAAGAATTTGCTGAAGATTCTTATGTGCATGATGGCCACGAACAACCCCCTCAATTGTGTCATACATATAGTAGACACGCTTGATTTCAAATGGTATATCCGTATGTTCTTCAAGCGAAACTAATTGTCCTCTTTCATCACCATGTGGTTGAAATACATATTTTACAACTTGCATTTATAAAACCTCCTATCGCAATATCCCATGTTGAATATTAGTTGTAGTTAGCCAGCCTTGCTTCTGATTAAGCAATACAATCTCTTTACATCTTTTCTGTAGATAATAATAACACATAAGCAAAATATTATTGCACCTATAATAGATGTTAATGTCGAGTCAACCAAACATAGACGCCATATAATCATTGAAATCATCATTAGAATTGCTGTAAATAGAAAATCCATGGAGATTTTCATCAATGACATCTTCTCTAATACAATAACACAAATAATGTCTGAAATAACATATCCTACCAAAGTAGCAATTGCCGCACCCTCAATGCCTATTCTGGGTATCAAAAACAAATTCAATATCACATTGATAATCGCGCCTGCCGAAAGAATAAATAAATTAGGCCAGGTCTTTTTTACTACCAAAAACTGATTTGCCGCCACCTGAAAAAGCATCTGTAATAGAGGTGCCAAGAACAGGTATGGGGATACTATAAATGCTCCATGATATTCCTCAGTGAATACAATTTCATATATTGGCTTAGCCAACGCACAAATAAACATGGTCGCAGCAAAGGATACTAAACCAAGGTACTCAAACACTTTCGAATTACTCTCCACCTGGTTATTCTCTTTCATTGTTGAAAAAGCAAAATATTGCCAGCCTCCGGCAAATGCAGTGTAAATCAGCTGACTAGCCATGCCAAGTTTAGCTCCTATTGCATATATCCCAGATGCATCTATGTTAATTAGTCTTGTGATCATCACTCTGTCAGAAGAATTAAAAATCCAGTATATAATAAAATTGGGGATGAGTGGTACCCCTATTCTCAAAAGATCTTTTAATAGAGTCATATCAAACATCTTAAGCGAAAACCACTCTCTGTTCATGAACCAAAATGCTATTTCCATACTAATTCCAGCTATAGCACCAGCAAGAGGCAGTGCTATAACGTAGTATCCATTTAATAGCAATGGAATAGCAATCGCATATGACAATATCGGGCTTATGGTATTTGTAACAAGAAAAATCTTTCTCTTGTTCTGCATTCTTGTAGGTGCTGATACTATACCGTTGGTTGCGCCAACAAGAGTCGCTATAGCAGATAAATAAACCAAATACGCATACTCTCTGCTCTCGAAAAAAAACTCAGCAATTCCTCTCCGAAACAAACACATGAGAACAAAAACAACTGCTGAAGTAAACAATGTAAAGCATAATGCAGTAGAACAAACCCTCAGTTTATAGCTATTATCATCATTTTCAAAAAACATCCGATACATAGCGTCGTACATACCTGCTATCGCCAAAAAGCTACAAAAGCTAACTATAGTATTGGACATATCGCTTAATCCAAAATAATGAGAGCTCGGCATCAAGCGGGTCACTATTGGAAGCATTATAAGTGGAACCAGTTTGCTAATTATTCCGCCAAAACCATAGACAAGAAAGTTTTCCACAAAAAGTTTTATCTTATTCATTAATGATCCTATTTCTTTATAACAAGCTTCAATCTTTCTTTATAACTCATTTAAAATCCAAATATAATCAAATCCCCCACTATTCGATAATTCTTTGGTATACATTATGGCTATCCACTTGGCAAATCAATGAATAATTGTTTAAAAAAAGCTCATTCTTCTGGCTCACCTCTGTAGGCTTGATAACCAAGTATTCCCCTCCCTCAATTGGAATATCATCAAGTTCTTCCACTATATTTACACACATTGATAAATCCAAAAATTGAAATTCATTAGCCATTAAATCACCGCGAACAAAAGTAACAGAACTATTCTTATCAATGACGTCTTCAATTTTGGTGACCTCTCCATAGTTCTTAATGTTAGCCACGCTATACTGTGATTGGAGATCACAATCTCTTATAAAAAAGCACATTAAGACCATGATAAGGAATATGAATCTATTGTTTTTCCCCAACAACCAAAAAACAATCATTAACAAGCAAAAGACACCGGTCACAATAATATAATCGCCTTTCACATATGGATTCTTCAACCAAGGGGCTATCATAGGATTAGATTCAGTTACGTTCCAAGAAATACGTTGTAATGATTCGTCAGCGAACTGCTCAACTATCTTTGTGGAAACAACAAAAATATAGCTTCCAAAAATAAGTCTATTTGAGTCAAATTGAACTGATAAAAAATATGCTATTCCCATAAGTAGCATTGGTCCGATTATTGGCTCCATATATCTTGACATTATAATGTGATCTATTCGGCCTGGATATTGTAAATAATAATTTGTTACACCCAGAGTCCCCCAGAAAGTCCCAAATAAAAAAGTCAAACATGCAGATTCATGGTCCCAATTCCTTAGCTTAATCATCTCCCAAAGCCGCCTTACCATAAAGACCATTCCCAGAACAATCATACCGAATGATTCTATTGTCATGTACCATATTTTTCCAACTATTACTTTGAAAAGTCTGATCCAAAAAACCAATTCTGAGAGTCCAGAACCATAAGTATCTATTGATTGAAAATCATTTATTCCCTCATCAAAAAAGGGATTAGCCAGCAGAACGGATTGTGTAAACGCTTTGTAACGTGACAACACCAAGAATAAAGCTATTATCACAATAGTATTGAGCACGAAAGCCCCCCATGATTTCTCTTTCAATAAGAATGTAAATAACAGCACTATTCCCAATGCACTTACAACTATAAATCTATGATGTATAAAAAAGGAATAAACACAACTAATTCCTAAAAGTATCTCCCATATTATTCTTTTTTCGTAATATAGCTTGAAAATCAAAAATAAAATCAGCCAAAAAAAGAACATAAGATATATTTCTGACAAAAAATAATTGATATAAATAAACATATCTGGCCGCAAAGTAACAATAAAGGCAATGAATGCAGAGTATTGTTTTATCTCATCCCTTAAAACTCTACGGCAAAAATAAAATGAAAAAAAATAAGACGCTACTAGAAGTAAAACATTAAAAGCCAACATACAACGATAAAGAATAATTGCGTTATCAGTTATATAAAAGAATAATAAAACAAAAAAACCGTTTCCAAACGAATAATAAGGCAGCTGCCTTGCAACATTTGAAACATTTATACCATACGCCAACAATGCCTGCGCAACATAACCATTTTCATCCCAACCATATGGAGCATATGAAGTCATTATTGCGCGCATTCCCATCATTATTATCACAACAATGCTTACTATAATCATTAATGATTCTTCTCTATGTTTAAAATAACGCATAAATCATCTCTTTCTTAAAATAACTATTCTCACCTTGAAATACTGCATCTATCCAATATTCCCCCACAATAATAAACATAATAATCAAATAATATCCATAGCAAGAATAAAATAATCAAGCATAAGTGCTTAACCATAATTTTGATAAGAGTTAATTCCATATTCTCATACTCACTATTCTCGAAAAACTCAGCAATTTACCCGCAAAATACACGTGAAAGAACAAAAACAATTGCTGAAGCAAACAGTGTAAAACATAATGGAATAAAAGAAACTATACTCGTTTGGATGTCAATGCCACCCTATATAGTCTGTCATTCTTGGAAATATTTTTTTCATCACCAAAAATGCAATTCTTCCTTTTGTAAAGTAATGCTTAATCCTTTTTTTTATCCCGTCAGAATCATATTGATCAACCAATACTTTTCTCATTTTTAATTGATAACTATCACAATACCGAACCTCATCAATCATGATTCTATCTGCAGCTTCCCAATCTGCCTTTAACCTTTTGCTCCAAACTTCATTACCGGAAGTCGAAACGCCATCACCAAATTCGTACATAATTCCATTTTCCGGATAATAATGTGCAACTTCACCAGCAAACATCATTATTCTAAACATATTATCTTCTGCAAAAACCACTTTTTTACTTATTAAGCCATAATAATACAATAATACTTTTCGTTCACATAGTATTGCTGCCCCAACTGCTATATCATTTAATACTGCATAATTCCATCTGCACGCTTTATCGTTCTTCGTTTTATAGACATGAATATTCTGTGGATAAGCATTAGCTCGGATAACGCTTATCCTCCCGTCACTATCTCTTCTGTAATTTATAACATCGCAAAAACTCCACGCCTTTCCACTCTTTATAGTGCTTTGGAGCCAATCTGACAGTATTGTTTTGGATATCAAAGCATCTCCAGGGCTTATGCATTTTACAAATCTACCAGAAGCAGCTGTCAAGCCGTTTCCCAGATTTAATACTGTTCCACCATTCTTGTCAGTTCCAATCAACTTATAATCTGTAAAATTGTGTTGCTTCATATACGTTGATATTTCGTTGAACCAATTGTTCTTTGAGCCATCATCACAGATAATTATTTCAAATGCAATATTTATTTGACCAAGAATCGAATCAAGCGTGAATTTGATTCTCTCAAATGCCGAATTATAGTTCAATAAAATAATTGATACATCACAGGAATTAATTGTATTATTCATAATACACCCATTTTTAACGAATCTTATATCTGTAAATCTATTTATCGACGCCTGTCTGAATCAAGTTTTAAACATTAGCTATTTGTTTCCTTATCAATTTTGCCGGCACTCCTGCCACAACAGAACACTCAGGAACATCGTGTGTAACAACTGAATTTGCACCTACTACGGATCCTTCGCCTATAGTAACTCCAGGCATAACACAAACATTTCTTCCCAACCATACATTATTACCAATTATCACTGGACCTTTTGAATATAACTTTCTGGACAAAGGTGCAATGGCCAATTCTTCCATAGTCGATTTGCCATGCAGATTGTCTGTTATAAATACATTGCTCCCACATAAAACATTACTACCAATATATACATGATCAACACAAGATACCTGGCAATTATCCATAAGAGCAACATTATCGCCAAAATGTATGGAAGGCATATTATTTAACGGTTCTCCGTTATATTCATCCCAAGCCTCAATAACGACATTTTTTCCCGCAAAGAAATTATTACCCAAATCAATATACTTGGCATTCTTTACTCTAACGGATTTGTCAACTTTCATATTGTAACCACACCGCTTCAAATTCATCTTTAAGTATAGCTGTTTTATTTTTGAAGCCACTCTGCTAATCATTTTTCTTTAACTGCCTTTATCTCTTCTAGCAATCCATAACCATATACCGTATCTGGTTCAATGGTCATGCCTTCAGCCCACTCATTCCATGCATTTATAAATATAAATTCATTTTCATTTTTGCAAGATTTACAAAACAGCTTATCAAATAACTCACCAAACATCTTCGGTGTAAATCCCACAATAACAGAACCGTAATTTCCATGCCGCGGCATATTGTTCCATCCTGAAGAAATGGAATAAAAATGCTTATCTTTACATTTAACCGAAAGTGCCATTTTCTCGTATTCAACAATTCTTGAATAGTCCATAACTGATACCTTTGGATTGCCAAAAATTTTTCTGATTTTGTTAATTCCCTTTTTTAACAATCCATAAAAGCTTCTATTGTTATCTTTCTCATACATCGCTTTAGAAATATCAGATTGTCTCCACAAAACAGCTGATGACTTTTCACAAACAATTCCTTGATTATAGTCCTTTGAACTTTCGATTATATACACTCCATCAAAGCCATCCTCCCTCGCCTTTACATTCCAATAATCAATCATTGCCCCCATATCAGGTATTGCTGACGGAGAAAAGATACCTATAACAGGCTTATTATTGACCTTTATGTATCGATCATCAGTAAAGAAATCTCTCATATAACGGTAATGCAATTTCCAATCATCTACACCGCCATATTCTTGTTCCATAAGTATTTTCTTTTTTGTTTTATTTGCCTTATACCACGAATGATTCGCCCAAAATAAAAAAAAGGGCTGACTAATATCTTTCCACTGTAATAATTTTTCAACAGGTTCGTTTAATAACAGTTTTCCATTCATCCAGTAATGGTAAATTGCAAATCCATCAATCCCATATTTTTGGGCAATATTATTCTGCCATTCCCACGCGGACTTATTCAGTAAATTGTAATAATTATCGTCTTTAGGCAATCTGGGTATATATTTATCTTCAGCCTTTTTAGCAAATCTTTTTATACAAACCCATTCCGTATACCCCTTGCCCCACCATTCATTATTTTCCTTTGTTTCATGAAACTGTGGAAGAAAAAAAGCGATTACTTTTGTCTGCTTCATATGATATCTTTCCCTACTCTCTATCAACATTTGTCTTTTTTAACGCCGGACACATTCTCGAATAAATCAACATATTGTCTTGCAATATTTGAGACACTATATTTTTCCGCAAGTTTCTGAGACTTTTCGCGATAAGAATCCGCATCATAATTGTCATTTATTATACTAATAATCTGAGAAGCTAATTTATCTGGATTAGTTATATCATCATAAAAATAACATAACCCATCCGTAACTTCTCTGTTTACGGCCAACTCACTTAACAATGTTGGTGTTCCGTATATTATTGATTCTACGGAAGTCATCCCAAACCCTTCAAACAAAGACGGATTTACATATATGCTTGCCTTTGTCCAATAGCTCTCCAAATCACTTTTAGAAATAAACCCTAGAAAATGTACTCCATCTATCTTTTTATCTTCTACATATTTTCTCAAAGTCTTCGTGTATTCATTAAAAGCACCTGCCAAATATAGTTTCATTTCAGGAATCCGATGCTTTATTATTTCATAAGCCTTAATCAGTGTGATTATATTTTTATGTTCATATTGAATATTTACAGCAAAAATGTATTTTTCTCTAGATACATTAAAACGCTCTTCTTTATAACAGACATCTAATGGGTTATATATTTGAACAACTTTGTTTTTCAGAACAGGAAAATATTTGCGAATATTCGATTCATCATCTCTACTAATTGACACGATTTTACTCGCCTTACAAAAATCATCAAAGAATAAAATATAGTTAATTAGAAACTTCAAAAAGCTACTATTACTTTCTCTACGTGAAACGGATTGAATATCATGAGGAATTATAACAGCCGGCACATTGTATCGGCCACGACCAATTCCTGCATTTGCAAAAAGTATAAGATCTAATTGATACTTTTTATAATTCTTATGAAACCACTTTGCCTGGGTCTTCAAAACGCCAGTTCTTTCATGTTTGGCCACGCCCATATAATCAACTACAATAATTTCAGAATCTTGCGCGATTTCTTTAAGCCTTTCAGCAAGTTTATCATAACAAAAATAAACAATATTGTTTCCATATCCTATTTTTTTAAATCCTTTTGCTAGATTTAACAGTACAGATTCTGCTCCACCATTATGGCTTGGTTCTAGACTTAACGCATTTATTCCTATCTTCATTTTAATAACCCTAACTATTTACAAATATCCTTTTCGTTCTGCAAAAAGATATACACATTCACATCATATCACACTAATTCTTCAACAAAAACAGAGATATAACTTGCGTTACTTACAGCCTAACCCTTATACCTCTGATGCTCATCTTGTTCAGAGACCTGCTTTATTCATAACCTAAGCCTCTCTGGCTAAAACTGTTTCTTATCATCCACAAATGAATAGTTCTATTGGTTTCTTGAGTATGCATATAGCTTGGACGGAAATAGTTTCATCGCTATTATTCCACACCCAAACAACAGTCGAGGAAAATGCTTAATAAGTACAACTGCAAAATTTTGTATTTTCGAACCGTAGTTCACTTTTTTGTACCCTTTATAATTCTCTTTTATTGTTCTCTTAATCTCACGAATCAGCTTGTCTTCATAAACATTTGCACTAATCAGCTTAAACATGCACCATACAGAAGACCTAACTCTACGATATGCAACAAAATCTCTTATTCTCAGACTCTCATTGGCAGTATAATCTTGAATAATTCTTGTTGACAACATACATGACTTAAGTTTTTTTAAAAACGCCTTCCTTTGCAAAGTGTCCACATTATTTAATGCAGACATTTCGTTCATCTGATACTTATACATCGGCTTAGCAATGTAGCACGCCCTATCAATATTAAGCAAATACTGAACCAGGTACACCATATCTTCACCTATGCTCAATTTAGGATTTAATCCCCCTTTATTAAGCAAGTCTCTTTTATATAGTTTATTCCATAGATAGCAGCCTATGATATTGCTATCTATGGAATGAAACCATAAATCATCACGTTCTACTATGCCGCTTTTTTCCAAGAGAATCTTTTCATTTTCAAAATCACCATTGTACTCACCTGTACTTATATCGATGCCACCGATTTTCTCAAGACCACAAATAGATAAATCCACATGATTCTCAATCATGCCAAGATACATGCTCTCAAGAAACTCTGCAGTCACATAGTCGTCTGAATCAACAAATGCAATATACTCTCCCCTCGCTATTTCCAAAGCCTTGTTTCTTGCTATTGACACCCCTGAATTTTCCTGATGAATAACCTCAAATCTTGGATCAAGTTTTTTATATTCATCGCAAAGCTCCCCCGAACCATCTGTAGACCCATCATCCACCAAAATTATTTCCATGTTCTGATAGGTTTGATTGAGGATGCTTTTCAAGCAACGATCCAAGTACTTGGATGCATTATAAACAGGGACAACAATAGATATTAACGGGTACATTATCACATTTCACAGATTCAATCTGCGCCTTTCTTTAAAGCATTCTTATTCATATACCAACGAAAACACAAATAATTACCAAGAGTTACTTAAAAATGGAAACACAAACCAACGCTTGATAATTCAACAATTATAAGCGTTCCCATAGTATTTCCATTGACTCAATTACTTAAATCTGTACTGCTATAATCTCGCTCTATCTTTAAATGACTTTCGATCATATGTTCCAAATACAAAACTAAAGAATGCCTTAAATATCGCCGCCAGCTTTTTCGCCTTATATTTTCCAAACAGCAGTACTCCAAGCGCATCCCATCCAAGTTTGCCCATGCAAAGGAACTTGTACAATGCATTTTCATATTCCCAAAACCCAATCAGATTATTTCTATATAAATAGAAATATAGCGGAATTCGATTTAAGTTTGTTTCACTTACTATTGAGAGCTCTTCAGCACTCCCTCTTAAATGAACAGCCTTGCTCTTTCCGACCATAAACGCAGGACCATAATCTCTTATGATCCGTTGTGTATACTCTGAATCATCTCCCCAAATAAAGAAAGGCGCCCATGGGAGACCACATTTGGCAATTGCTTTATCATTAATTAGAAGAGATACAAATGTTGCCTTGACAATACTAACAATACCCTTATCAAGATACTTATACCAATCTGTATATTTAGTAAACTGCCTCCTGTCAAGCTTGGGAACATTCATCGCCTTGCCATCGGCATTACGAATTGAACTTGCCAAAAAGCTAACATCCTCTTTAATTATCTTTTTGGCATTTAAGAGTTCTTCCAGGCAATCCTTTTCTGGAATCACATCATCATCCATTATCCAAACCCAATCAGGATTCAATGAATGGGCGATTCGCATTCCTTCATTAAAGCCTCCTGCCCCACCAGTATTCGAGGATAATTTCTTATATACAATCTTGCTCTTGCCTAGAACTCCATGTTCCTTAAGAAACTCTTCCGTTCCATCTGTACTTGCATTATCAACAATGACCAATTTAGCAACTTCGATAGATTGAGACATGATTGCATCGATACATTGCACCAATAATTCTTTTCTGTTGTATGTCACAACAACCGCACATATAGTTGACATTATTTTTTCCTCACAACTCTAAACACTCTCAAATAAAGCGTATTGAGATTGTTTTTTGAATCCATGTTTGTAATTTGGGTGATTATCGCACTACATTTTCCCATAAAGCCCTTATTATGTCAATCAACATTTTTTTACATTTTCGGCATGCCAGGGATTAAAATCCCTTTTCCTCAGCCAGCCTGATCAGCATATTCTGAAGGCCGATGGAGATGAAAACTTATGCGCCATTCTCTATTGCACCTATAATAATGTCCGCAATGTACCGCATCCCTTTATTACCCGGATGAACTGCAACTCCATTATGCTCCACAACATGCCCTCCCCCTTCAGGATCATAAACAACAGTTCCCAATCCACATTGGTATTCTTCCTTCCCCTTAATATCGTCAAGAGACAAAAAGATAACATTAGTGTTGCTACACGCTTCCTTTTTTAGAGATTCCTTTTTATCATTGTCCCAAAAATCATCAATAACAAGGATTGTTGCGCAAGGTGCTCTCTGCTTTATATATCTGATCAAATCCTCAAAGTCTTCTTCAAATGCTGTAATATCAGTCACATTTTCACTTAGTTGAATTGTTACCATATCAAGTTTTGTGCTGAGATATGGATCAATAACCCCATATGTCTCTCTACGATTCTGCGCCTGTGTCTCCCATTTACCAAAATGAATTGCTTCAAAACATACATCTCCATAAGTTTTTTTGAGATGATCTGCAACAAGATGCACATAGTCATTTTCAGATGAAGTTGCAGCCATTCCACATTCATTCCACCAGTAGCTATAAAGCGGATGTTTAGTGATGCTGTTTCCAATAGCCAAATAATCGAACACATTATCAGGGCACTTCATGTTTTCATCAGCTTTCCACATTGCGTAGAGGGTCTTGACTCCACCATTCTTGGAGAGAAGCTTACTTGCTGTTGCCTTGTCAGCAATTGTTTTTCCCGAACCATCAGCTTTTGTGTTCCACCCTGCAAAGGTATACCCTGTTCTAGCAAACCTGTTAGGGGACAATTTATATTTCTTGTCATACTTACAGCCTTTTTTGTCATTCATCGTTCCACTATCCGCACCATTCCCATCGAAGCGTATAGTGTACTTGTTAACGATCCACTTTGCATATACGGTCTTTGTACCAGTACTGCCTTTTGTAATTCTGGTAATCTTCTTTTTAAATTTTTTATCCCGATACCATCCAGCAAAAGTATATCCCTTTCTAGAAGGTTTCTTTAGGCTTATAGTCTTGCTTGTACTATTGTATTCAACGGGATTCTTTTTATTATTCGTTCCTCCGTTAAGCACATACTTTATGGAATAGGTCCCATCACTAGCTTCATAAATATCAGAATCATAGAAGGCTCCTACATTTAAATCCTCAGCATAAACAGTCATGTCTAACATTGACATTCCCAATACTAATACCAATGCGAACAGAATCCAAGCTATGCTTTTATTCATAATCTCTCCTTTTCGGGTTCAGGGACAACATCTTTTTTCAAAGGCCATTAAGTTTCTTGGGGTTAATAGCCCTATATAGATTCTGTCCACCCTTCGCAAATGTTTCAACACCAACTGGAACGCTTGTAATATCATCGTCAAGCTTCATGCATTCGTTAAAATACCGCACTTCATGATTACACTTTTTTCCATTGTCTATTTCAAGCTTAATTACTCAAACATAAAGCAGCATGACGCCAGCAATTTGACCACATGGTGAATATTGAACACATTCTGGCGGTATGCCAACTGTCAAAGAACTTAAAGAAAAAGCCATAGACCAGCTGTGTATTAAGGACTCTGAGCTCAGTCGAGTAAAACCACTCTTTAATCAGGGGCGTGTTCTGCTCTGCCACCATTTTGGATAGAATGAGCTCACTTGCATCATCAGAATCCAAAAGCTTCTCCATGTGGGTGTTCAGGAAGAACATCAGGTATGCAAAGGATACCAGGAATAGGATGAAGAAGATGAGCTGGTATGTCTTTTCCGATATGCGGTTTGTATTATTATCATTTCTATTACTAAAGGGCATTTATCTATATTTAACCTTTCTTGTATTTCTTTTGCTGAATGATCTGTTTTTAGCGGAAGAAATCTAGTAAATCTAACCTTATTCCACAACAGGCTTCAATCAGATGCTTCGTTTAGCTTTACTTCTCTCTCTTTCATTGCAAAGCTTTTTATAATCCTCATGCAAACGCTTTCTTTAAAGAGAAATATGTTATCCCGTCTTCAGTTCTACTGTCCAGTTCATAAATCTCATCTGTTGAAAGCAATAGTCCGGATGGATTTCTGCCAATGATTATGTACTGATTCTGAGTATCAAATGCCATGTCATGCCTCAATCTTTCATCAAGGAGAATGTCGGCATTATCAATGACAAAAAGCTTGCCCTTTGAATTTCGTATAGCATTACTATATCGGGTATTGCGATTTGTGTAGTTTATGCAACGCAATCTGCCATCCTCAGCAGAATATTCATTTAGAAAGGAAAATACAGCAGATTTACCGGTTCCGGAATCACCGGTGATAAAAGTCACATTCGATTCCAACTGAAAGTCAATGATATAATTCGTATGCTTTGTCCTAATATGGTCAAGAACTATCGGTTTAATCTTCATTTTTCCACCATTGTCTCAATTCTTCATAATTACAGATATCATGAATCCCATTTTTGTCAGCAACTCTTACTTCTGACATATCAAAAGAAATCATAGGATATTCGCAAAAGACCTTACCGTCACTAAGAGAATAAATAACCTCAAGGGCATTTTCTCCGCATTCAGAAATGTCAAATACTATATCCGGATTATATAATACATTCAGAGCAGTCTTACACCCGGTTGAAAGCCTGTCAATATTCAGCCTTGTTCCATCAAATCTTGATCCTATCACATACTGCGAGATCATCTCGGAGCTATCAATTTTTTTTATAATGTCTTTGGCTCTTTCATCCAACAAATCCACAGTATATTTATTAAAATATAGGTCATTAATCCTCACGACATCTTCCGTCTTCACAACACCATTATTCTTAAATACCGTAATCATTTACAGCCCCACTTTCAAGAATGCTTCCCTCATAACAGAGTTTTCAAAGATTTCTTTGATTTTTTCCTTCATCGTGATACGCTCCTGATCCAAGCCACATATATCGTCCGGCATTCTTGTATTACAGTCACAGCAGTCTACAATAAAGCAATCGCCAAGTTTACCTTTTGTTGTCTCAAATCCCGTATTACGTGTTATTTCGTAAAGCAATCTTGCAGACATTTGTTCTGAATTCATGAAATCCGCATAATTCAATTCTTCTTTTACAACTGACAACCTGGAAGCATCTGCGCCACTACGAATAATATCTACAAATGCATTTTTTGCTTCGATAATCTTACTCCTTTTATCTTTCAAGCTATCTTTGGCAGCAAAAATCCATTTCTCAAGCTTTGTAAATGACAAAAGAACAAATTCGAAACAATGAATATCAATGACAGTGACATTAGGTTTTTCTTTAATTACCTCGTATAACCTCAGCTTTTCCCGTAGCACATCAGGATTATCAACTGCATTATCCATAAGCACGTAATATTTGTCATCTGCATTGTCCAGCTTAGAAATAGCTTTACACAATTCCGAATTATTCTTCTTTGATTCTACAATATATCCTTGAAATAACGTTTCAAAGACCTTGCTCCAAAAAACAAAACCAGAGCTAAAATCCTCACACCACACAAAGGTTTTCAATCAATCATCTCCTCACAATACATTTTTTCTGGCTGTGTTGAGCTATAGTTCGTAAATTCTTTATCAAGTTCGTGTCAAAGGGACAGTCCCTTTGACTCCTCAGAGGATACTCATGGTGTTTACAGCGTTCAGAAATATCATTTTGCTCATTAAGTATATTATAACAGAGTTCTGTGAGCATTTGTTACTCCAAGGCAGGTGTAATAATTCGGTCAGATTCAGACGGATTTCCGACATTCATAAAATCTTAAGAATTTTGGGGCTATGCAGCGTTTTGTTAATGTGCTAATATTCAGCTTGTGCCAATTCATAAGGCACACATTCAGCAGCCTTTTGGCTGTCAAGGTGATTTCTCACCACAGAATCCATCTATTTTGCTCAAGTATATTGAAAACAACTATTTTTATTACGAAAGGAAACAAACTAAATGAATAATGAAAACGATTCTATTGTGCATATTCCCATCCCCATCACTGAGGAATATGCTAGAAAGATTATCCAGTCACTGAATCTGATAAATGGTTTTCTCTTTGACAGTGTTCTGGAGGATGAAGAAGATGCAAAGATTGTTATTGGGCACATACTCAGCTCCATATATAACAGAAAGGTCGAGGTGGAAATCGTCCGATCGCAGAAAACATTTCTCGCCGTGGATACCAGATTCCACAGTATAAGGTTGGATGCATATGTAAAGTACGCCAAAGATAATGACTCTCTCAAAGCCACTATATTTGATGTCGAGATGGAAGACAGGGAATCGGACAGACCAGATCTTCCAAAGAGGCTTAGGTACTACTGCGGAATGCATGACTCCAAGTTTTTAAGAGCCTCTACCAACTACAGAGCTCTTCCTGACTTCGTGTCCATAACCATATCATCCTATGCCCCCTTTGGAGCAGGCGATATGTATTATGAGGCCAGCACAACGCTCACGACTCACCCCCAAATGGAATACAATGATGGCATTTCTCACATCTTTCTCTACTGTAACGGCAACCCCAATATCATGGATGCTGTACATAGCAAAAAGCTGACAGAAATGCTAAGATATATAGTATCAGGGGAGAAACCAACGTCTCACAACACAGATATTGATGATATCGATAAGATTGTTTCCAGGGTTAAGGCCCTGCCGGAGGTAACCACAAATTATATGAAACAGTGGGATAGAGAACAAACTCTTCAGCTTGAAGCTAGTGCAAAGACCAAAAATGAAGATGCTATAAAACTCATAAAGTTTGGTCAAATACATAACATTCCAGATGATGATATCGTCACAGAGCTACGAAATAATTTCAGCTATGATGACGATGCCATAAGTGCACTCTTCGATCAAATTGAACACTCTTGATCGCCGCAATAACAACTCCCCGGCTGCCCTTGCAACAACAACGGCATTTCATTTGACGCTGATCAAATGAAATGCCGTTTTATAAGTCATTATTCAATTCTCCGCATCTCAGTTTATTCCTGTACCGAGAACTCGTCCTTACCAACGCTGCAGAGCGGGCATGTGAAATCAGCGGGAAGATCATCCCACTTTGTTCCGGGAGCTATCCCGTTATCAGGATCGCCTGCTGCCTCATCGTAAACATAACCGCACACATTGCATACATACTTCATAACCATTTTCTCCTTTCGTTTAAAAAGAATCACTCGTCTCTGAAAAGATCCCTTGTATAGACTTTGTCCACAACGTCCTCAAGTTCACTGGTCATTCTGTTGGCAATAATGAAATCGCATTCCTCTTTAAATTTCTGAAGGTCATTTTCCACCTTGGAATTGAAGAAGTCATCTGCGTCAAGAGTTGGCTCGTAAACAACGCACTCGATACCTCTTGACTTGATCCTCTTCATGACACCCTGTATGGCGGACTGTCTGAAGTTGTCAGATCCGGCCTTCATGGTCAGCCTGTAGACACCTACCTTCTTGGGATGAAGTGCCCAGATCCTGTCGGAGATGAAGTCCTTCCTGGTCCTGTTGGAGTCAACGATGGCTGTGATCAGGTTGTTGGGCACATCCTCGTAGTTGGCAAGGAGCTGCTTGGTATACTTGGGCAGGCAGTAGCCGCCGTATCCGAAGGACGGGTTGTTGTAGAAGGTTCCGACTCTCGGGTCAAGGCAGACGCCCTTGATTATGTGCTTGGTATTCAGGCCCCTGACCTCAGCATAGGTATCCAGCTCGTTGAAGAAAGATACACGAAGTGCCAGATATGTATTGGCAAAGAGCTTAACTGACTCTGCCTCCGTGCTGTTCATGAAGAGCACGGGAATATCCTCCTTGATGGCGCCCTGCTTCAGAAGATCTGCAAATATATGTGCCTTCTCCTCTGCCTCTTCACTGTCCGGGTCAAAGCCCACGATTATGCGGGAAGGATAGAGATTGTCATAGAGGGCATGTCCCTCTCTCAGGAACTCGGGAGAGAACATGATGTGGTCTGTGTGGTAGGTCTGGCGGAGCTCCTCTGTATATCCAACAGGTATGGTGGACTTGATCACAATAAATGCATCCGGATTCTCTTTTCTCACCTGCTCCACAACACTGACAACGGATGAGGTATCAAAGTAATTGAGCTTCTCATCATAGTTGGTGGGGGTGGAGACAATGACGAACTCTGCGTCCTGATAGGCAGCCGAGGCGTCAGTTGTGGCCTCAAGGCGAAGGTCCTTCTCAGCCAGGTACTCCTCGATCTCCTTGTCAACAATCGGAGACTTCCTGTTGTTGATCATGTCGACCTTGCTCTGGACTATATCCACCGCCTTAACGTCATTGTACTGTGACAAAAGAATGGAGTTGGAAAGGCCCACATATCCGGTTCCTACTACAACTATCTTCATGTTCAAAATCCTCCTTTATAAACATCAGATAATATCTGACCTGGTTCTATAAAAAGCAATTGCTGTACACTTATAACTTAGCTTCCCGCGTTAGCTCAAGTATACCACAACGATTGTAATTTAACAGCTTACGTTTAGGAGCTGTGCCCTTCCATGGAGCTTCAATTCAATGGAATCTGCCGGAACAAAGATGCAGTCACCCTTGAAGAACGGAATATCAACGCCATCGCCCAGGAGCACTCCGCATCCGTCGACACAGAGAAGCACGTGGAAGCTGTTGTCTTCCGTCTTAAACTCCGGCATCTTCCGGCCCTCGGTGTTAAGGAGCATCCTCTCTACCTGGAAGTACTTGCACCTTGTCAGAAGCTCACTGGCAGCTCCGTTGGCATACTTAAGGACCCTCATGGGCTGACGGGGCGCTGCGCTGCTCTTCATGTTGGCCACCTTCATGGCCTTGTCGATGTGAAGTGGCCGCAGATTCCCGTTTTTGTCCTGCCTGTTGTAGTCATAGAGCCTGTAGGTCAGGTTGCTGCTCTCCTGTATCTCTGCAATGAGGCATCCCGCACCGATTGCGTGAACTGTGCCTGACTCGATATAGAACACGTCATTCTTTTTGACCGGCACAAAGTTCAGCATCTTCTCCACGTTGCCGTCAGCTATGGCCTTCCTGACATCCTCTTCATGGACGCTTCGGTTAAAGCCGTACACGAGCCCCGCGCCCTCCCTGGCATCCAGGACATACCACATCTCAGTCTTCCCAAGGGAGCCGTTCTCAAATTCAGCGGCATAGGCATCATCAGGATGCACCTGGACACTGAGGTCACTCTTGGCATCAATGAACTTCATGAGGATGGGGAACTCTCCCCCCGCAACCGTC
>JAEEGL011327771.1_pt1 | contig 77238 bp, 49 predicted proteins | sample 9134231 | NCBI WGS metagenome assembly JAEEGL01 (sample SAMN16246548, study PRJNA631951) | gut metagenome | biome: gut microbiome; feature: rumen; material: fiber-attached | host: Bos | place: Iran: Karaj | collected 2018-10 | reverse complement strand
GCCCGGTTTTCACCGGTCATGCGGCCGATTTAACCACTTCCGTAATTATTGGTGTTGTGGTTACGCTTGTGGGCATTGCAATCATCGGCATTGCCGGAGCCATGAAGTCTGCAGCCATTCCGGAGGAAGAGAAGAAAAAGGACGTGAAGGACTTTAACTTTGGGAAAGGCCTCTTTGTGGCTGTCCTTGCGGGCTTTATGAGCGCCTGCTTCAATATAGGCCTCAGTTTTGGCCAGAACCTGTTCATAGAAGGCACCAAGCCCATTTTCCGGACGCTTCCTGCCACCATGCTGGTGACCTTCGGCGGCTTCCTCACCAATGCCTGCTATTGCCTGTACCAGAACGGGAAGAACAAAACCTGGGGAGACTACGGCCAGAAGGCCCTCTGGGGCAACAACCTCGTGTTCTGCTGCCTCGCAGGCCTCCTCTGGTACAGCCAGTTCTTCGGCCTTAGCCTGGGCAAGGGCTTCCTCACGGACTATCCCGTTCTCATCACCTTCAGCTGGTGCATCCTCATGAGCCTGAACGTGGTGTTCAGCAACGTCTGGGGCATCATCCTGAGGGAGTGGAAAGGCGTCTCCCGCAAAACCATTGCGGTCCTTGTTACGGGAATTATTGTTTTGATAATCAGTACTTTTTTACCTCAATTGATATAGTGGAAGAAGGGTAGGGTATCCCAAACCCATGGCCACCCCCGGCCATGTAAGGGGAAGGGGCCCACGAAGTGGGAGGGGTCGCGAAGCGACGGTTTGGGATACCCTGCCCTTCTGGAACGATAAATAAATATGAGTATTCTAGACAACAGACCTTTACTGAAGGCCGAAATTGGAAAAGTGGCGGAAGTTGCCGGATACCTTTGGGTAAAAGGCTGGGCGGAGCGTAACGGAGGCAATATCACCATCAATATCACCGAATGGGTGGACGAAGGAATGCGCTCCCTTCCGGCCATCAGTGAACCAAGACCCATCGGCAAAGTGCTGCCTTTCTTAAACGGCTGCTGGTTCTACTGCAAGGGAACACAGAAACGAATGCGGGACCTGGCACGGGAGCCTATGGCTGGCGGCTCCATCATCCGCATCCTCCCGGACTGCGCCCATTATGAGATAGTGGCCGATGCCCCGGTGGCTCCCACCTCCGAACTGCCCTCGCACCTGAGCGTGCACGACTACCTGCTCTCCAAAGGCTCTCCGTACCGTGCCAGCTTGCACACCCATCCCATTGAACTGGTGGCCCTTACGCACAGCAGAAAATGGATGGAGAAAGATGCGGCCGCAAAGATGCTCTGGTCCATGATCCCGGAAACCAAGGCCTTCTGCCCCAGAGGCCTTGGGATGGTTCCCTATATGCTCCCCTCCAGCGTAGAGCTGGCCGATGCCACCATCAAGGCCATCGACGAAGACTACGACGTTGTCATGTGGGAAAAGCACGGCGTCTTTGCCGTGGACACAGACATCATGAGCGCCTTCGACCAGGTGGATGTCCTGAACAAAGCCGCCCAGATTTACATATCGGCCCGCAGCATGGGCTTTGAGCCGGACGGCATGACCGATGCCCAGATGCAGGAACTCACCGACGTTTTTGGCTTACCCAAATAATAACCGACGCTTGCACTCTGTTGTGCAAATGTCGTGCAAAAGATAAATTATAATCCGCAACCGATTCTGTATGAATTAGTTGCGGATTATCAAGGTGCCTCGGGCGGGAATCGAACCCGCACGGCCGTTTCGGGCCAAGGGATTTTAAGTCCCTCGTGTCTACCATTTCACCACCAAGGCGATGGGTTGGGGGTACAAAGATAAGGTCATTCTGGTGAAAATGCAATTAAATGTTTACCTTTGTCCGGGTTAGATATTGTACCGTTATGAAAAAAGTCCTTCTTGCTGCGCTGTGCGTCGTTTTGTTCGCTTCGTGTTCGACTCTCAGGATGACCGGTCCCCGGGACGGTTCGGTTTATGACCGCAAGATCCCCATGGCCATCGTGCCCTACCACGACGACACCATCTCAGGAGCCGGAGAACTGGTGCACCAGTTGCAGGTCAACGGATACAAGCTCGTCTCGTTCGAGAGTGCCCGCGCCGGCCGCATCCCGGCCCGCGGAAAGCGCCCGCGCCGCGGCAGGATCGACATGGGCAATTCGTTCTACATCCTGGAGGTCCACACACGCAAGAAGCGGGGCGAGGACGACACCTATTCGTCATTCCGCGCCACTCTGTCCGACTCACACACAGGCTACATCATCCTTTCCGCCAGCCTGAACGGCAAAAAGGACGCCCGCCAGACAGCGAGGGAATTCGTCCGGAAGATGAACCAGACGCTCCGCTAAGAGGTAATCATTCGCTCCACAGCACCGACTGGATGGCCCGGGAAGGCACCCGGCAGGCCACGGAATACTTGCCGGTCACAAAGTTCACCTGCACGTCGGAGCCGCTCTCGTTAAGCAGCAGCAATGCATACGAACCATCCGGATTGCGGTACCACTGGTACGTCAGTCCGGCTGCGGTAAAGCCCTCGGTGCCAAGGCGTACGGCCCCGGGGCGGAGCACTTTGGAGCAATGGGCGACATTGTAGTAATGCGAATTGCGGGTGATGCCCTTAAGCGAATAGTCCGAAGACGAAATCGCCACAGCGCCGAAGCAAGTCGTACACCCTCCGGGACGGTTGGGACGTCCCTTGTCGTCCAGCATCAGGTTCCACAGCGTCACGCCCTTGCCGTACCTGCCCAGGGTGCCCATGAAAATGTCCCGGAAATCGTTGATCAGACAGTCCGCGAACTTGTAATTCCAGGTGCCGATCGACGCCTCGGTGAAGTAAATCTCCTTGTCCGGATATGCCGAATGGATGCCGTCGAGCACGGAAACCGAGCCGCCGTAATTGTGCCAGGCCGAACCCGCCACATAGGCCGCGGCCTCCGGATCCTCGAAGACATGCAGCGGATAATCCTTCTGCGCCGCGATGTTGTCGTAGTTGTAATTGTGGTCGAACACCAGCACCTTGGTCGTAAGGCCCGCGGCCCGGAAAGCCGGACCTATCCCCTGCTTGATGAAGTCACGCTGGTCCTGCCAGGACATGTACAGCGACATTGAATTGCCGCGGTTGAGGGGCTCGTTCTGCAGGGTAACGGCATAAACAGGATACCCCCTCTGCTCCATCGCCAATATCCACTTGACGAAGTACTCCGCGTAGTCTTTGTAATACGCCGGATTGAGCCGCCCGGCCGTCCAGCGGTCGTACGCGGCGCCCCCGTTCTCCGTTATCTTCATCCACCGCGGGCAGCTCCAAGGCGAGCCGATGATCTTGACGTCCGGGTTGATGCGCATGATCTCGTCCAGCACCGGATACAGATACTGAACGTCGCTCGGATGCATCGCGAAATTCTCGATGCCCGGAGTGTCGCAGCAGGTGAATTCATCCAGCGAGAAATCGGAACCGCCGATGCACACCCTGATGATCGAAGAACCCATTCCCTTGGTGGTGCAGAAGATCTCCCGCAGGAAGGCCGAACGGTCTTCGGCGCTCATCTTGAGCAGATTGTAGCAACTCGCCTGAGTGAGTGCGAAACCGAATCCGTCCACGCTCTGGAAGGTCTCCCCCGAGAGCGTAACCCTGTAAAAATGGGCCTCTTCCGGGTCCTTGAGCTTGATGGACGACTGGCTGAAGAGCGTCCCTGAGGCCGTAGTGGTATATACGGTAGCGCTCGGAGCCTCCTGGGGCTCGACAGGATTGTCGTCCGGATTGGGAACGACAGGATTGCAGGCGGCCAGAACGGCCAGCACAAGCGACTGGCAAATAAAGTGGATATGCATTCTACAAAGTTACAAAGATTTGGCGATGACCTTCAACCTTTCCTCGAAAACCTCGCGAAGCTGCACCGAAGCGTCGTGGAAAGACATCCTCTCGTCGCCGTTGATGATGCTCCCGCCATTCATGGATGCATCCTCGGCAGGATTCCACATATCGAAATTGAGGGCCGCCGACCTGGCAAGTTCCCTCTCCGTCTCTTCCATGAAGACAGGGATTTCCTGCAGCGCGGGCAGCAGTTCATTGAACCTGGCCTTCACGGCGGAACGGAAGGCCGGATCGGCAAACAGGCGCTCGTACCATATCGCCTTGCCGTTTATGAGGCCGGTGCGCGCCTGCGGAGAAGTCTTGTACGACAGTATGCCCCAGTCGAAGTCCCAGCACGGGCCGGCCGTAAGCAGTCCGTCCTTGTCCCTGTGCATGTAAACGCTGCCGGGGTTGCCCAGTTCGTGGTTGCCCATCACCTCGAACACTATCCAGTAGTCGATGAATGACGCCACGTCCAGGTACTTGGAATACCCCTCCACGGGATCGGCGAAATCCTTTCCGTACAGCACATTGCTGACGGTAGTGACGTACTCCTTTATCTTCGCCACCTGCTCCGCGGTGATATCTTCCGGATCGGGATGCTTGATTCCGAACGGGATACCCTTGCCGAACTGGTTGCAGCGGCCATTGGGGTCCATCCACTGTATCTCGTTGTCGTAATGGAAATCCAGTTCGAGCATGAAGCCCTCGTCGGAGTCGATTGCAACGCGGTTCTTGTCCACCTTGACCTGCTCTATCAGCAGATAATTGCCCTGATGCACCCCGTTCAGCACGAGTTCGACGCTCTTGCAGCGCGGTGTCCAGGCAAGGGATGTGAGGGACGCGACCTTCATCGACACGATGTTGCGCATCATCGTCCGGTCCACGAAATTGGCAAGCAGCACCCAGCGCTTGTGGGCCGGCATGCCGAGGACCTCCGCCTTCTTGTCCAGCTTGACGGCATAAGGCTTCTTGCGCCACTCCCAGGTGGAATTGCCCCTTCCGCGCACGGAGCAGGCATATTCCGTCCCGTCTATCGTCATTCTGGAGGGGATCCAATCGACCTTGTTGACTATGGCCTTGCCGCCGGACGTCTCGATGCGAACGACCGGCAGTCCCGTGTCGGGACCGGCGGAAGGCACTCCCCCGTTGCTTACCTCGAACGGCTCTGAAAGGACCATGGCCTCGGAACCGGGGCTCGTACGCACGCCGAGGCGCAGCCGGAGGCTGTATGCCGATTCTCCGCCGGTATCTTCCAACACGGCGATATAATGCCCCTCGGGGGTGTCGGAACGTACGTCAGCAAGGCGGCAGGCAGCCGCATCCCCTGCGGTCGGGAACGACAGCACCACGTCCCGGAGCCCGCCGAAGCGGAACCCCGCGTCAGTGACGCTGAAATGCATCTCCGCACTCCCCCCGCGGGGCAGCGCCAGAGTCTTTTCCACTACGCTGACCGACTTCAGGGAAGGAGCGACCTCGGCAGGGGTCTCCTTGCACGAGGTCGCTGCCAAAAGAAGAAAAGCCAGCAGTACCTGCCACTTGCGCATACGCTAACGTACTTTAAAACTCAAGGGGTTGCCGGAGGCGCTGTCTCCCGCCACCCAGAGAAGGAATTCTCCCGGTTCGACCTTCTTCACGCCGTCGAGGCCGTAGAAGGCAAGGTCGGAAACGGGGATGCTGACGCTCAGGTTGCGCTTCTCACCCGGTTCGAGGCTCACTCGCTCGAAATGCTTGAGCTCCTTGACGGGACGTGTGACGCTGCCGACGAGGTCACGTACGTACACCTGCACCACCTCCGTTCCGGCGTAGCGGCCGGTGTTGGCAAGGGTGAAGGATACGTCGACAGAATCGGAAGCCCCGTAGCTGTCGCGCCCGAGCCTGATGTCGGAATACTCGAATGTAGTATAACTCAGACCGTATCCGAAGGGGAACAGGGGGCTTGCACCGCTGTCCAGGTAGTACGAAGTGTTGCCGAGCGAAGTCTGTCCCGCCTCGAGTTCGATGTACGGCAGGAGCTTCTCGCCGCGGTACGGACGTCCCGTCATATTGTGGTTGTAATACATGGGAACCTGTCCGACGGTACGCAGGAAGGTAATCGGCGTCTTGCCCGAAGGGACCGCATCTCCGAAGATGAGGTTCGACAGCGCCGGGCCGCCCATCGTTCCGGGATGGAAGGCGTAAAGCATTGCGTCACAATTGGGAAGGTCACGCTCGACCGTGAGCGGACGGCCTGCCATTACAGTAACCACGACAGGCTTTCCGGTGGAACGCAGGGCCTCCAGCAGAGCGCTCTGCGAGCCGATGAGATTGAGGTCGGAAAGGCAATGGGCCTCGCCTGAAAGGATGGCCTCCTCGCCCACGAAGGCAAGGATGACGTCGGCCCGGCGGGCTGCAGCCACAACGTCGTCGAAGCGTTCCCTCTCCTGCCTGCTGTAGGCAAGGCCGGGAACGTAGTCGACGGCGCCGGGGAAACGCTCGCGCAGGGCTGCCAGAGGCGTAACGGTGTGCGATTTCTCTCCGTCGAACACCCAGGTGCCGAGCTGGTCGTGAGGAGCATCGGCAAGGGGACCCGTCACAAGGATGCGGCGGACGCCTGAAGCATTGAGCGGCAGCACTCCGTCGTTCTTGAGAAGGATTGCCGACTCTTCCGCGCTGCGGCGTGCGGCGTCCAGATGCTCCGGAGCGTACTGCACGCGGCGTGCGGCCTCAACGTCCACGTAAGGATGTTCGAAAAGGCCGAGCAGGATCTTGATACGCAGGATGTTGCGTACGGCGTTGTCTATTGCGCTGCGCTTCACCGCCCCGGACGACACCAGTTCCTCCAGGTGCGAGATGAAGCCGAAGGTCATCATATCCATATCGACACCGGCACCGACGGCCTTTGCGGCAACGTCCTTGCGGTCGGAGCCGAAGCCGTGTGACACCATCTCGCCCATCGAATTCCAGTCGGTCACCACAAGGCCGTCGAAGCCCCACTCGTCGCGGAGGACGTCCTTCAGGACGAAGCTGTTGCCGGTGGAAGGCACTCCGTCGTTGTCGTTGAACGACGTCATCAGCGTATGGGCGCCGGCCTTCACCGCGGCCTCGAAGGGAGGAAGGTAGATGTTGCGGAGCTGACGCTCGGTGAGGAAGGTGCTGTTGTAATCGCGTCCTCCCTCGGCGGCGCCATAACCCACGAAGTGCTTGATGCAGGCGGCCATCGAAGTGGAATCGGAAACGCGGCCCTGATAGCCGTAAACCATGGCTTCCGCCATACGGGAATCGAGCCAGGTGTCTTCTCCGCTGCCCTCGGCGATACGGCCCCAGCGGGGGTCGCGTGCGATGTCGAGCATCGGGGAGAAGGTCCAGCGGACGCCCTGTGCGGTGGCCTCCACAGCGGCTACGCGTGCACCCTCTTCGACCAACTGCGTGTCAAATGTAGCAGCCAGGCCGAGCGGAATGGGGAATACGGTATGGAATCCGTGTATGACGTCACGCGCCACGAGGAGGGGAATCCCGAGGCGGGACTCCTCCACGCAGATGCGCTGGAACTCGTTGATCTTGACGGGATCGACCTCGTTGAGCACGGAGCCGATCTGCCCCTTCCGAAGCGCTTCCGCATAATCCGAAACGGCCCCGCCGGCGGAAATCTGGTTCATCTGGCCGATTTTCTCTGCCAGAGTCATCTGCGAAAGCAGTTTTTCCACCCGCGCCTCAACCGAAGGGTCGGAGCCCACCGTCGACACCTTGCGGCCGCTGCACGACGGCAGCAGCAGCAAGGCAGCCAACAGAAATAAGCTTATTGTATTCGCTCTCATAATTTCTTGAATACCCTGACGTAGTCGACCTGCAAGGTGCAGGGAAGGGCGCTTTCGTCCACTCCCTGGCTGCCTCCCCAGTCGCCGCCCCAGGCAAGATTGAGGATGATGTAGAAGTTCTTGTTGAACGGCCACGTGTCGTCGTTGCCGGTGCCGTCGTTGCGGAAAACGAAGTGCTGGGCGCCGTCTACGAAAAACACCAGCGCGTCAGGAGTCCACTCGACCGCATATACGTGGAAGTCGTCTTCGGCTCCGGCTGTATAGCGCTCGTGAGTCTTCTGGGTGCCTATCGAGTGATAGTATTTCTTGCAGTGGATGGATGAAGACGTGTAGTTGGGGTGGTATCCCACTTCCTCCATTATGTCTATCTCGCCGCATCCGGGCCAGCCGCGGCTGAAGTCGTCGGGCATCATCCAGAAGGCGGGCCAGGTGCCCTTTCCCTTGGGAAGCTTGATGGACGCCTCCATATAGCCGTAGGTCCAGGATTTTTTGGAATACATACGGGCGGAAAGCACGTCGGAGCCGTCCCGCACGGCGCGGATGTTGAGCGCGCCGTCTTCAACGAAAGCGGTCCGAACGCTTCCGCGGGCCCCGGGAACGTAGGTCTGCCTTTCGTTGTTGACCCAGCCTGCGGGCTTGCTTTCGAATCGCCACAGGTCCATGTCGGGCATGCTGCCGTCCGGCAGGTCGAATTCGTCGTTCCAGTCGAGGGCGTAGCCTTCGGGCACGGTCATTCCGGGATTGACGGCGGGTACCAGGTCCGGATTGAATCCCTGCACCACCGGAAGGTCTTTGGAAGAGGAGCCGTAGCGGAACTTCAGGACGTTCTCGCGCCCCGTCCTGCCCGTATTCTCCTTCACGCTGAGCTTGACCGTGGTCACGCCCTTCACGCCTCCGGACGGGAAGACGCTGCACCATTCCTTATCGGCAACGGAGACGCCCCAGTCGCAGTCGGCGGTGACGGTGACCACTCCCTCCCAGGCGCCGAACGGGATGTCCAGCGAGGCGGGATCAAGGCTCAGCGTCCCCTGCACCTCTTCCGGTTTTGTGCCCGTGCAGGCGCAGGCCGTTGTGAGAAGGGTTGCCGCCGCAAAGAGCAGCAACCCTTTTTCCAAAGACATGACGTTCATTTACTTCACTCTCTTGAGTATGTACTGCCAGGCGATGCTTCCGCCGTTGTTGCCGGTGGCGGTGAAGCTCATCAGTACGAGCTTGTTGGCGGTGCACTCCTTGACGTACAGGTAAGGTTCATCTACGAAATCGTTGTTGGGAACGTAGGAGAAGATGGCTCCGTCGCCCAGCTTGATGACCTGGAAGTCGCCGATTTCGTCAATCTCGAAGGAGACGGTGGTCTTGTCTGTCCTGATGCGGAAATCGTCGCCGTAGGGGCTGTCGACCTTGCGGTCCTCGAAACGGGTGACGTCCTTGTTGATGTAGGTCATGCCGTCCACGGGGTCGAGGGTGTACTTGCCGTCGGCCGTGAAGGTCATGACGTCGTCGTACATGGAGGCGTTGTCCTTGCAGTGGGCTTCGCCAGTCCACCAGCCGAGGGGATTGCCCAGGTCGGGGCCGCAGCCGAAGTGGCCAGCCACGTCGGGATCCCAGGTCCAGGAGCCGGGGAGCACGTCCTCAAGCTCTGCGGGACCTTCCTCGCCGCCGCCGCCCTGGCCCTCCTTGGGACGGAGGATAATCTGCCAGGAAATGCCCTCGTAAACTGCCACGAGAACCAGGCGGTCGCTCTTCATCTCCTTGATGTGCAGACGGTTGGGCTGGTCATCAAGTACGGCTGCATTGGGAACGTATCCGAAGAGTATGCCTGCAGGAAGCTCGATGTAAGGAGCTGTGTCGTCCTCGTCGAGAACGTAGGTGGATTCCTGCCTTTCGGCGGGGGCGTCGTAGTCGTTGCCGTCGCCGGAGTAGAGTTCGGCGTGATAGCCGGAATCCTTGTTGACGTAAACCTTTCCGTCTGCACCCGGATCGAACACGTACCTGCCATCGGCGAAGAAGGTGAGTTCGTCATCGGTCACGCCCCAGGCGTCCTTGTCGTGAGGCACTGCGCTCCACCACTCGGTGGCCGCTGCGAAGCTGCTGCCGCATCCCATGTAGCCCTGGGTCTCGTTATCGTAAACCCACGTCTTGCTGGTAACGCCGAAGAGAGGATCCTCGTCTCCGGGGACACCGTCGCGGGGCTTGAAGATGAGCTGCCAGCTGATGCCGCTGAACCTGGCTACGAGAACCATCCTGGCGTCGGTGAGCTCCTTGATGTAGAGGTGAGTAGGCTCGGAGAGGACGGCCCTGTTGGGTACGTAGCTGAAGAAGATGCCTGCAGGCAGTTCGATGTAGTCGCCGTCGGCGTCGGAACCGAGGGTGTAAGAGGCAGTCTGGACCTCGGCGGGAGCGTCGTAGTCGCTGTTGTTGACGCCGTCCCACAGCTCGTGGTGATAGTCGGATTCCCAGTTGCAGTAGACGACACCGTCGGCGCCGGGATTGAAGATGTAGGTACCGTCCTTGGCGAAGGTGAGTTCGTCATCCTTCACGCCGTATGCGTCCTTCTCGTGAGGCTGTGCGCTCCACCAGTTGGTGGGGTTGGCAACGCTCTCGCCGCATCCCATATAGCCTGCCGCCTCGTTGTCGAGGACCCAGGTCTTGCTCTCCTTGCCGAAGAGAGGATCGTCCTTGCCTGCCACGGAGCCCTGAGGCACGAATTCATAGTAGAAGGAGATGCCGTCTGCATTGGCGGGAGTGCTGGCGGTTGCCATGAGCTGGAGTTTCTTCTTCATGGCGCTGGTCTTGGTCTCAAGCACCTGGTAGCGGGGATTGTCGACGAGGCTCTTGTGGACGACGTAGGAAAGGATGCTGCCCGGGTCGAGCACGAGGTAGATTTCCTCGATGCCGGCGTCGTTCCAGTTGTTCTCGAAGGAATATCCGGAAGTCTTCTTTTCGGCGGGGAACAGATAGTCGTCGTCCAGCTGGGCATGGCCTGCGGGATATTCGGCGTCTTTCTTTGCATATGCCTGGCCGTCAACGGGATCGTAGGTGTACTTGCCGTCGGAGGTGAAGGTCATGACGTCGTCGTAGAGGAGTCCCTCCTTGCCGCCGGCATCGCACTGCCACCAGCCGAGGGGATCGCCCACGGGGCCGCAGCCGAGGTGGCCGAATTCGGTGGAATTCCATACCCAGTTCTGAGAGGAGCCGCCGGAAATGGCGCGCACGTAAGGAGCTGCGTCGAACGGGTCACGGTAGGTGTTGTCCATCTTGAAGGTCTTGAGGACGGAGCCGGTGGAGAGGCCGTTGACGTTGTACGCCTTGACCTCCACCTGATGCTCTCCAGCCTCGCGGAAGCGGAGGGTGAGGCCGTTTCCGGTGTAGGCATAGACCTTTGAGGCCTTGCCGTCGATCATCTCGGAACCGAAGTTCCACACAGGCACCATGCCCTTGTTGTTAAGGGTGAAGGTTGCCATGTTGGTCGCCTGGTCCACCGAAATGACCACGTCGAAATCGGAGGCGGAAGGGACGCCGGACGGCACAAGCTCGGGATAATCGGGCTTGCAGGCCGCCAGTGCCAGGGTTGCCAGTGCGACTGTGCTGATATATTTCCAAATGTGTTTCATTGCCGTCGGATATTAATATTCGTTCTGAACAAGCTTGTCGTCCCTGTCCATTTCGCTCTGGGGGATGGGCCAGTACTTCTTGGATTCGCTCCAGTTGGTGGTGCGGAAAGGATGGTTGTCCGCCTTGAGGGTGCTTGCGGCGAGTCCGCTGCGCACCAGATCCCAGTAGCGCTTGCCTTCTCCGAGGAACTCCTTGCGGCGCTCGGTGATGATGTCGTCGCGGGAAGTGCCGGTGTCCTTGCAGTGGGCGCGGTCACGGACCTGCTTGAGGTAGGAGGAGCCGTCCTGTCCCAGGAGAACTGAGAGTTCAGCGGCGTTCAGGAGGGTTTCGGCGTAACGGTACATGCGGATGTTGTTGCCGTGTCCCATGTTGACGTCACCCTGTGCACCGTGGTTACCGTTCTGGCGTGCCAGGTACTTGTAGAGGAAGTATCCGGTATCTTCCCACCTCTGCACATAACCGTCGCCTGCGCCGGGTGCGGATTCCTGCTTGCCTGTGAGGTTGAGGATGCCTCCGTCGCGGCGGATGTCGCCTTCATCGTACATGTTGTAAGCGGCTTCGTTGACGGTGCTGAATCCCCAGCCGTCATAGATCTTGCCGGCCAGGTCTCCCTTGAGGCTGGGACCGCCTGCAACTCCGATAAGGGTGGAATAGACGTTGCCGCCGGTGGTGATGCCGTTGTTGTTCCAGTCGCGGGGGCTGCCTTCGGAAGTGTAGTTGATCTCCCAGATGGATTCGGGACCCCATTCGCCGGACTCGGTCCACAGGCCTGCGAAATCGGACACCAGGGAGTACTGTCCGCTGGAGATGATTTCCTTCATGCAGTCGAGCGCCTTCTGGTAGCGGGTCTGGTCGTTCTGGTACATGACCATTTCGGCATAGAGCATATAGGCCATCGCCTTGGTCACGCGGCCTTCGCTTCCTACGGGGCTCTTCATGGGAAGGACGTTCATTTCGAACACGCCTTCGAGGGCCTTGACGACTTTCTCGTAAACGTCGTCGTGCTTGAGCTGCTCGGCAAAATAGGGCTCCTTGAGGTTGTCCTCGTAGTAGGGGATGTTGCCCCAGCACTTCCAGAGGATGTTGTAGTAGAAGCAACGGAGTACGATGGACTCTGCCGCCCACTGCTTGCGGGTGGCTTCAGCCATGCCTTCAACGCCGTCGATGTACTGGCGCACCACGTTGCTGCGGTTGATGCCGGAGTAGCAGATGGTCCAGACGGTGCTCAGGACGTCCTGGGACGTGAGGGTGTAGAAGTGGGTCTTCACGAGGACGGGCTGGTCGCCTTCATTGGAACCACCGCAGTTGATGTCGTCTCCCATGATGTCGGAGAACAGGGGGATGGAGCAGTACTGGCCGAACGAATAGTCGAACCACTCGAGGGGATCGTATGCCGCCACGAGGCTCTCGAACATACGGGCTTCATTCCTGAAGTAGTCGTCCAGGGGCTCGGAAGAATTGTGTGACGGGGTCACGAAATCAGTGCAGGATGCTGTCAGAATGCCTGCAGCCGCTATAATAGCAAAAAATATCTTTTTCATATCTGACATCACGCTTTAGAAGTTGACATTGACGCCGAAGGTGAAGGTGCGGGCCTGGGGATAGACGCCGCGGTCGATACCGGCCTCGGTGCCGAAGCCGTTGCCGCCGGTGACTTCAGGATCGCATCCGGTGTACCTGGTGAGAGTGAAAGCGTTCTCTGCCTGGACGAAGAGGCGCAGGCGGGAGATGGCAGCGACCTTGGTAAGTTTCTGGGGAAGGGTGTAACCCAGCTGGATGTTACGTGCGCGGAGGAAGGAGGCGTCTTCTACCCAGAGGTCGGAAACGCGGTAGTTCTCGTTGGCGGAGTCGAACACGAAGCGGGGATACCTGTTGGTGGTGCCTTCGCCGGTCCAGCGGTTGAGGATGGACTTGGGAAGGTTGATGTAGTAGAGGTCGGTACGGCGGGTGACGTTGAACGCCTGGGCGCCGAGCTGTCCCTGGAGGAACATGTTGAAGTCGAATCCCTTCCACTCGAAGCCGAGGTTGAGACCGAAGGTCCAGTCGGGCATGCCCTTGCCGATCATGGTGCGGTCGGCGTCGGTGATCTGTCCGTCGGGGATAGGCCTGTGGTTCTCGTCGAATGCGCCTGCGATATCCTTGTACCTCACGTCGCCGGGCTGTGCCTTGGGCTGGAGGAGCGCGCCGTCTGCATTCTTGTAGGAGTTGACCTCATCCATATTCTGGAAGATGCCGTCGGTGACGTAACCGTAGAAGTAAGGGAACGGCAGGCCGACGATACCGCGGGTAAGCTGGCCGATCTTGTGGCTGGAGCCGTACAGGGAAGCCTCTTCGCCGCTGGCGCTCTGGACGCCGAGGTCGGTGAGGACGTTCTTGTTCCAGGTGAGGTTGGCGTTGACGTGATAGTGCAGGTCGCCGACGTGGTCACGGTAGCCGAGGTCGAATTCGACGCCGCCGTTGACCATGGAGCAAAGGTTTCCGGTAGGTGCGGAGTCACCGGCGTAACCGGGAACGGGCATTGCGTGAAGCATTCCGGAAGTCAGCTTGTTGTAAACGTCGAGGCTGGCGGTGAGCTTGTTGCCCCACATGCCGAAGTCGAGTCCGAGGTCGGTCTGGATTGACTGTTCCCACTTGACGCCGGGGTTCACGAGGCCGGAGGGCTTGGTGCCGAGGTTGATGGACTCGGTGCCGTTGGCGCCGGAGCCGAATACGTAGTTGTTGCCGGAGTTGGCATAGACCGCATAGCGGAAATCACCGATGCTGTCGCTGCCGTTTACACCCCAGGAACCACGGAGCTTGAGGGTGGAGACGGCCGCTACGCCCTTCATGAATTCCTCGTTCTTGATATTCCATCCGAGGGAGAAGGAAGGGAAGGTACCCCACTTGTTGTCGGGGCCGAAGCGGCTGGATGCGTCGCGGCGGACGGTGGCCTCAGCCATGTAGCGCTCGTCGTAGTTGTAGGAGATACGGGCGAAGTACGAAAGGAGGCTGTAAGGAACCGAGTTCCAGCTGCCCCAGCCGTTGCGGTCGCCGTCTTCCTTCTTGCCAAGGGTGTTGTTGACGGAGATCTTCCAGGGATCGTAAGGATACATCAGGCCGTTGGCGGAAGCGCCGAGGTTGGCGCTGGAGGAACGGAACATGGTGTTGCCGATGACGGCGTTGATGCCATGCAGACCGAACTGCTTGTCGTAGGTGAGGAGGTTCTCGAGCTGCCAGGTGATGTACTGGGACATATCCTGGGAGGCGCTGCTGCCGTAGTTGGTCTTGGAAACCGTGGAGCCCTTGCCGTCCTTGTCATAGACGGTGCTCTCGGTTACGGTGTCGTACTTGAAGCTCTTGGTGGAGAGGAAGTAAGGCAGGCTGTAGCCGTTGCTGGTCACGTAAGTGAGCTCGCCGCTGGCGGTGGAGCGGAACTTGAGGCCGTCCCAGATGTGTGCATCGAATGCCAGGTTGACGATGGCCTTGTTGGTGGTATAGGTGGTACCGGGCTGGCTAAGCATTGCCAGGGGGTTCACCTGCTCGTTGTAGATACCGCCGTCAGCGATGCTGAATGCGCGGCCGTCCTTGGCGCGGAGGATATAAGGGTAGCCTGCGGGATACATGGTCTTGTAGCTTTCCTCCATTTCGGGAGTCGCATAGACGGGCTCGATGGGGGACATTCCGAGGGCAGAGCCGAGGGGCGAACCGAACTCGGAGTTGGTGCTGATACCTGCGGACTTGATGTTGGTGTAGGTGATGGTGGAACGGAAGTCCATCCTGTTGAGCCAGTTGCGCTCCTTGCTGAGGTCGTAGAGGTTCACGCCTACGTTCTGGCGGTAAGTGAAGCGGTCGTAGAAGGAACGGCCCTGGCTGCCGCCGATGGTACCCTTGCGGGAAAGGTAGCCGGCGGAGATGTTGTAATCGACCTTGTCGGTGCCACCGGAAATGGTGAGGTCATGCTTGACCACCGGGGCGTTCTTGTCGAAGATGGCGTCGACCCAGTCGGTGCCGGTTCCGAGGGAATACGGATCGTCATAGCGGGGAGCCTGGCCTGCGTTGAGGTAGCCCTCGTTCATGATGACTGCGTACTCGGTGGCGTTGAGCACCTGGGGCTTGCGCCAGGGGTTCTGGATACCGTAGGAGAAGTCGTAGCTGACCTTTGCGGCGCCCTTCTGGCCTTTCTTGGTGGTGATGAGCACGACGCCGTTGGCGGCACGTGCACCGTAAACTGCACCGGAGGCGGCATCCTTGAGGACCTCGATACGCTCAATGTCGTTGGGATTGAGGTAGTCGATGCCGCCGGAAGGCATACCGTCAATAATATAAAGGGGCTCGGAGTTGTTGATGGAACCGACGCCGCGGATACGGACCTGCGAACCGGCATCGGGAGCACCGGAAGTCTGGGTGACGGTCACGCCGGAGGTGAGTCCCTGCAGCACATTGTCCACACGGGTCTGGGGGGTAGCCTTCAGCTCATCGGAGGAGATGCTGGAAATGGCTGCGGTGACGACGGACTTCTTCTGTACGCCGTAACCGATTACGACGGTCTCTTCCAGCATCTGGGCATCGTCGCGGAGAACGATGTCGAGAGCCTGGTCGCCCGTCACTGTAATGGTCTGGGGTTCATAACCGATGCAGGAAATCTCCACGGCGGATCCCGAAGGGACGCTGAGGGAGAAAGCACCGGCCTCGTCCGTCATGGTACCGTTGCTGGTGCCCTGCTGGACGATGAATGCACCCACTACCGGTTGGTTGGCGCTGTCGCGGACCGTGCCGCTAAGCCTGGCGCTCTGGGCGAATGCCACTGCGCACAATGCCAAACCGAGAATCAGAGTAGCAAATTTTTTCATACGCTGGTTTTGCGATGGTTGGTTATTGGATTTGTTGGTTAAAAAAGTTGTCGACTCAAAGTCTGCGGCAAAATTATATACCAAACAAATCAATTGCGCGCGATATAGGAGAATAGTAGCGGTTTTGAAAAGTCAACCAGCTGATATCAAGGCAGTTGAGTTTCGGGGGATACCCCTGCAATAGTAGTGGTTTCGAAGTGCTTCGTTTTACTACTTTCCTATCATTTTGACCCGCTGCTCGAAAGTGTCGCGGTCGCCCAGGCAGGCATTCTTGACGGAAACCTTGTAGTTGTAGATGGTGCTCAGGGAATAGTGGAGGATGGACGCGATGTCGTGCGAATCGTCGACGCCGAGGCGGATGAGGGCGAAGATACGCAGCTCGGTGTTCAGGCATCCCTCCTTGGGGTAGAAGCGCTCCTCTTCCCGCAGCAGGGCGTTGAACTGCTCCACGAAGTCGGGATACAGACCGAGGAAGGTTATGTCAAACGTATGATAGTATTCCTTGAGGCTTTTTTCCGAGCGGGTGGAGAGGTCGAGTTCCTTGAGCACCACCGCGGACTTTCCCTGCTTGAGGAGGTTGCGCAGGCGGTTGTCCTCGGCCCTCTGGCCGGCGATCTGGTCGGAAAGCTTATGCAGGAAGCCCACGATGAACTCCTCCTTGACACGGTCGGCCCTGGACAGGCGGGCGTTGACGTCGTTGAGAGTGGCGTTGACCATGGCTATCTTCATGTTGCTCTCCTCGAACTGGGCGCGGATGCGGGACAGCTTGCGGGACCGGTTGATAAGCGCTATCGTAAGAAGCGACAGGATGACCGTAAGCACTGCAAGGAGGATGGATGCGATGACTATGGCCTGGCGCGACTTCTGCTGGCGGTCGGAATAGGCGCTCTCTATGCCCATGAAGAACTGCGAAATCTGCCACGGACGCAGCTTGGCGTTATATGCGAGGGCATCCTCCTGGGCAATCCGCAGGTAGCGGAAAGAGCGGTCCACGTCCGTGCCCACAAGGTGCTGGGCTATCATCGTGAGGGACGCATAATCCTTGACGGAATTGATGATGTCGCATTCTGCGGACTTTATCAGCCATTCCATCTGTTCCTCGCTGTTTCCGCGCTGGCCGGCGATTTCCGACATTTCGTACGCGCAGATGGCGTATTGGTGCACATTGGGGTCCGTGCGCGCCACGAGGATGCGGCAGAGGCTGTCCGCCGACTCAAGCCTCCCCTCCTGCACAAGTTCGTCCAGACGTATATACATGCGCTTGTCTGAGCCTTCCGGAAGAAGGGAGTACAGTTCTTCCCGATATACGCTGCGGTCGGGGATGAAGAGGCGTTCCACCATGCCGGAATTGCCCGCGAGGTCGCGGCTGAAATCGTACAGGGCGAACAGGTAATCCGCCCTCAGCGGCCCGGAGAGGGACTCCTTGTCGGTCATTTCGAAAAGGCGGTTGTAGGCCTCCATGAAATGGCCCGCCTTGGCATACAGGTGCCCCAGGGCTATGGATGCGGCGGCCTCACGCTCGGTGTCGCGCGTCTGCTCTGCAAGAGCGAGGCAGCGCTTGAGGTAGTACTGGGTGGAGTCGAAACTGTAGGCGAAAAACTCATTTGCGAGCGACTCGCAGAGGTCGTAGCTGCGAAACGGGTCGTTGCAGGCCTGCAGGAGCCTGCGGAGGGCGTCCAGCTGCCCTTTCTTGCGGGTCTCATATACCGGACGGGAGGCGACGTAGCCGTCGAGTTCCTCGAGACTTCCTTTGATATGGTCCGACAGCTGAGGCTTCCGGCACGACGGCAGGAGCATCAGGACAATGGACAAAACGACGGGTGCGGCTGAACGAAAGCGCATATTATGTGGTTAATACTGCGGCAAATATACAAAAAAACCGTATCTTTGCGCTCCTCACTATGATTAAAGCAATCTATTTCGACATGGGCGGCGTCCTGCTGCCGCTGCACCTGGACCGCTGCGTCGAGGCATACCGCGAAATCGCCGGATTCAAAGACATCGACAAGTATCTCGACCCCTGCCACCAGCAGGGTTTCTTCCTCGATCTGGAGGCCGGCAAAATTACCCTGGACGAATTCATGGAAGAGTGCCTGAAGCACTGCGCCCCGGGTACCACCCGCGAGACCGTTTTCCGCTGCCACGACCATTTCTTCGGCACTCCGGCACCGGAAGACGTTGCCCTCGTGAAGGAACTGGGACAGAAGTACGACGTGTTCCTGCTCAGCAACAACAACGCCCTGTCGATGATCCTTCACATTCCCAATTTCGAAAAGGCCGGCCTGCCTCTGGACACCAGCTTCAAGAAGATGTTCCTCTCCCATGAGATGCGCCTCCTCAAGCCCGATCCCGAAATCTACCGCCAGGCCATAGCAGGCGGCGGGCACAGGGCGGACGAGTGCCTGTTCATCGACGATTCGCAGAAGAATGTGGACGGAGCCATCGCCGCAGGCATGCACGCCGCGCTGCTCAGGCCCGGAGCGTCCCTGCGGGAGGTGGTGGAGGCCAATCTTTAAGCCGTCAGGAGAAATTCCCTGAACGCAGCGAAGTCTGCGGGAAGTGCGACCGACTTCTTCTCCCCTTTCATGAAAGCGGCGAGCCTTTCGGGCACGGCGACCGGGGCGCCGATTATCCGTTCAACCGTATCCTTGAACTTGGCGGGATGCGCCGTTTCGCAGAAAAATCCGGTTTCTCCAGGCTGCAGGCCCTCTTTGAGCGCCCTGTATCCGCAGGCGCCGTGCGGGTCCAGGAGATAGCCGGTGCGGGCGAAGCAGTCCCGGATGGTGCTTTCGATTTGCGCATCGGAGTAAGTTGCCCCTGAAATATCGGCCCTGATGGCCTCGGGACTGTGTCCGTACAGGTCCCAGATGCGGGCGAAATTGCTCGGGTCGCCTACATCCATTGCATTTGCGATGGTCTGCACGGAAGGACGCGGACGGTATTCTCCGGTCTGAAGGAACTCGTAGAAGACGCTGTTGGCGTTGTTGGCGGCGATGAAACGTTTGACCGGGAGGCCCATCCTCCTGCCGAACAGCGCCGCGCAGATGTTGCCGAAATTGCCGCTGGGCACGCAGCAGACAGCATCGCCTGTACCCATCTGCGCCACCGCGTGGAAATAATAGAACGCCTGCGGCAGGAAGCGCGCTACGTTTATGCTGTTGGCGGAAGTGAGGCGCATGGAGGCATTGAGCCCCTCATCCACGAACGCCGCCTTGACCAGCGCCTGGCAGTCGTCGAAGGTGCCGTCTATCTCCAGGGCCGTCACATTCTGCCCGAGGGTGGTGAACTGGCACTCCTGGATGGGGCTGACCTTGCCCTTTGGATACAGCACGAACACCCGTATGCCCTCGACGCCCAGAAAGCCGTTGGCCACGGCGCTGCCGGTGTCGCCGGATGTTGCCACCAGCACGTTGATATCCCCTTCCCCGCCGGTGAAATGACGCAGCAGGCGCGCCATGAAGCGGGCGCCGACATCCTTGAATGCAAGGGTGGGCCCGTGGAACAGCTCCAGCGCATATATTCCGGGTTCCACCTCGCGCAGGGGGCAGTCGAAAGACAGGGTCTCCGACACGATGCGGTACAATTCGTCCGAGGGGACGTCTTCGCCGAAAAAGGCCTCTGCGACCCGTGCCGAGTTGTCCACGAAGGACCTTGAGCCCATCGTGCGGAAGAATTCGTCAGGCAGGCGCTTGATGGATTCGGGCATATAGAGCCCGCGGTCTTCGGCGAGGCCCTTCGTCACCGCCTTGCGGAGGCCGGCCTTCGGGGCCTTTCCGTTGGTGCTGTAGTACATCATGGTTCAAGCGGTCTCGCGCCGGTAGAGGCGACTTTTGCTACATAGATATCGCTCCGGATTTCCCTCTCGCTGAAGTGCTCCCTCATGGCGGCACCCACCTTGCGGGCCGTTTCCAGGTCGGCGGAGAGCGAGAACACCGAAGGGCCGGAGCCGGAGATGTTCATCGCAATCGCCCCCGCTTTGAGGGTGGCTTCACGCAAATCGTCGAAATCGGGAATGAAGTGCTTGCGGTAAGGTTCGGCCACGGAATCCTTCATCGAGCGCCCTACGAGAGCGATGTCGCCGGAATACAGGCCGGCGACCAGGCCTCCCACGTTTCCCCACTGGCAGACGGCGTCGTGCATCGGCACCGACTTGGGGAGGACGTCCCTCGCCGCCTTTGTGGAGACAACGATACGGGGATGCACCACCGTGCAGTAGAAATCGTCGGGAACCGGCAGCCGGACGAGGTCGAGGGGCTCGTAGCCGCGGATGAGGATTATGCCTCCCAGCAGCGCCGGGGCCGCATTGTCGGCGTGATAGCCGCCGCTTGCGAGGTTCTCTCCCTCCATTGCGCAGACGACAAGGTCATCGCCCGAAAGCGGCCGGCCGAAGAGTTCGTTCATACCGAATGCGGCGGCGGCTGATGATGCGGCGCTCGAACCAATGCCCGAGCCGGGGAAAATCTTGCGGCACACCGATACGTCGATATGCCCCGACAGGCCCGTCATTTCGAAGAACTTGCGTATGACGGGCGTGATGACATTGGCCTCGATATCCTCCGGCAGGGGGATGTCCGTCCTGTTGGTAATGGCGATGCCCTCGCCGTCCGAGGCGGTCATTTCGAGGATGTCGCCGATGTCGTCGAGGGCGAAGCCCATAACATCGAAGCCGCATCCCATATTGGCGACGGACGCCGGAGCGAAAACCCTGACAGTCTTCATATCAATTGGTTACGTTGGCGATGCTGATGACGTCTGCAAACACGCCGGCGGCCGTTACGGAAGCGCCTGCGCCATAGCCCTGTATCTGCATCGGATGATTGTGATAACGCTCGGTGGTCAGCAGGACGATGTTGTTGGAGCCGTCCAGGGTGTAGAAGGAATGATGCTCGTCGAAGGTCCCGAGCGATACGGTATAGCTGCCGTTGTCCATCCTGGCGACGAAACGCCAGTGCCTGCGCTCGCGCTCCAGTTGCTGGCGCTTCCTTTCGAACTCGGCGTCCAGCGACGGCAACTTCTTCCAGAATTCGTCGAGCGAGCAGTCGAAGAACTCCCGCGGGATGAAGGGTTCGGCCACCACGTCTTCCTGGTTGACCTCGTAACCGGCCTCGCGGGAGAGGATGACCAGCTTGCGGATGACGTCCTTTCCGGACAGGTCGATCCTGGGATCGGGCTCCGAATATCCCTGTTCCTTGGCCATCCGGACGGTTTCGCTGAAAGGAATGTCACTGGAAATGGTGTTGAAGATGAAATTCAGCGTGCCGCTGAGCACGGCCTCTATCTTCTGCACGCGGTCGCCGCTGTTGCGCAGGCTGTTGATGGTGTTGATGATGGGAAGGCCCGCGCCGACGTTGGTTTCGAAAAGGAACTTGACGCCGCGCCTGCGGGCGGTATTCTTCAGCCTGCTGTAGTTCCCGTAGTCGGACGAAGCGGCAATCTTGTTGGCCGCCACCACCGAGATGCCGTGATTGAAGAAATCCTCGTACAGGGCGGCCACCTCCGCGCTTGCCGTGCAGTCCACGAAGACGGAGTTGAAGATGTTCATCCCGAGGATTTCGTCCTTCAGGCGGGCCGGATTGATGTTTATCCCTCCTGCGAGGGCGTCCTTCCAGCTGCCGAGGTCTATGCCGTCGCGGTCGAATACCGCCTTGCTGCTGCGGGCTATGCCGACGACGTTGATCTTGAGGTTCCTGGTGCTCTTGAGCTTCTCCTGCTGCAGGGCGATCTGCTCGATAAGCTGACTGCCGACGGTCCCGACGCCGCAGATGAAAAGGTTGAGCTCCTGATATTCCGACAGGAAGAACCCCTCGTGAATGACGTTCAGGGACTTTCTGAGGTACTTGCGCTCCACCACGAAGGAAATGTTGCTTTCCGACGCGCCCTGGGCGCAGGCGATGATGCTGATGCCGTTGCGGCCGAGGATGCTGAACAGCTTGCCGGCGATACCGCAGTTGTGCTTCATGTTTTCGCCGACGATTGCGACCGCGGCAAGTTCGTCCTCCCGTTTGACCGGATGCACCGCGCCGCTTTCGATCTCCGCTGCAAAAATGCGGGACAGGACCTCGCAGGCAAGCCCTGCATTCTCTGCGCTGACGCCGATGGAAAGGCCCGTTTCCGATGCGGACTGGCTCACCAGGAACACATTGATATGTTCGGCCGCGAGGGCGGAGAAAATCCGCTGGTCCACTCCGATGATGCCCATAAGAGAGGTTGCGGAGATGGTAATCAGGGTGATGTTGTCAATTGACGATATGCCTTTGATGGCACGTTTGTCCTTCCTTTCCGAACCGGCGTCGCGGATGAGCGTGCCGGGGGCTTCCGGGTTGAAGGTATTCTTGACGAGGATGGGGATGCCCTTGCGGCAGACGGGGTAAAGGGTGGGAGGATAGACCACCTTCGCGCCGAAATTGCAGAGTTCCGTGGCCTCCTCGTAGGTGAGTTCGTCTATGACGTAGGCGGCCTTGATTATGCGGGGGTCGGCGGACATGAAGCCGTCCACGTCTGTCCAGATTTCGAGCACGGAGGCGTTGAGGGCGGCGGCGAGTATGCTGGCGGTATAGTCGGAGCCGCCGCGTCCGAGGGTAACGATATCCCCGGAGCCGTCTCGGGCGATGAAGCCCGGAACTATGGCTACAGGGCTCCCGGGGCCGTAATCCGAGAACTTCCGGGCCACCAGCCTGTCGGTCTGACGGAAATCCACCAGGTCGCCGTCCATGCGGATGAAATCCAGTGAGTCGTACACCTCGGCCTGCCCGATTGCAGCCGTGACGATGAGCGAGGACATCCGTTCGCCGTAGCTCAGAATCTGGTCCCTGGTCTTGCCGGGAAGGACTTTGAGAAGGAAAACGCCCCGGCAGATGCTGTCCAGTTCATTGAGCAGGGCCTCGACGGCCAGGCGGAGCAGCTTGCCGCCCTTGGCGGTATCGACAAGGGCGTCGCAGGCGTCCAGGTGGCGTTTTTTAAGCGCCTGGAGCTTCTCGAGATACGAAGCGTCGGCCGCCTCGGCAAGGGCGGAAATGGCTATGAGTTCATCCGTGACGCCGCCGAGTGCGGAAACCACCACGACCACCGGCTCCTGCTGGGACTTGACTATCGACCGGACCTTCATTATGCTGTCCGGGGTGGCGACCGAACTGCCGCCGAATTTCAGAACCTTCATACAATAACTATAACCGTACGTCTTGAGTTTTCAAATTTAGGCAATATTCTGGTTTTTCCCCGCAATCCGGTCGACAATAAGTGAAATCGCGCCGTCGCCGGTGACATTGCAGGCCGTACCGAAGCTGTCCATCGCTATGTACAGGGTAATCATCAGCGCCTGCTGCGAGGCGTCGAATCCGAGGATGCTCCCGAGTATGCCGAGGGCCGCCATGATGGAGCCGCCTGGCACACCGGGGGCGGCGACCATCGTCACACCGAGCATCATTATGAATCCGAGGAGCGTGAGGAAATCGACCGGCATGTCGAACATCAGCATGAGCGCGATGGCGCAGGAGGTGATTTTCAGCGTGCTGCCGGACATATGTATGGTTGCGCACAGCGGCACGGTGAATCCGGCGACATCTTCCCGCACCCCGTTGGAGATTGTGCTCCTGAGTGTAACGGGGATGGTGGCGGCGGAAGAAGCGGTGCCGAGGGCCGTCATATAGGCAGGAAGCATGCCCCACAGCATCTTGAACGGGTTGCGGTGCGCCACGATTCCGGCGACGCAGAACTGCAGGACGAGAAGCAGCAGCGTCATTCCGAAGATGATGCCGACGACGGCAAGGAAGGAGCCCAGCACGGGGCCGACCTTGCCGGATGCCGCCATATCAAGGAACAGGCAGAAGATATACGGGGGCAGGAAAGGAATGATTACCTTGTTGATTCCCAGGACTATGATGTTCTTGAATTCCGCGAAGGCGGACAGCAGTTTGCGGGAGCCCGTGACGGCTATGCCGATGCCGAGAAGGAACGACAGCACAAGGGCCGTCATGACGTCCGCCACCGGAGGGATTTCGACCGTGAAGAAGGGGGTGAAGTCCTGTCCGGCGTTCTCCAGGGCCGACAGCGCGCCCTTGTTGAGCACGTGAGGAAACAGCCCGACGCTGAACAGGTAGGCGAAGAGGCCGGAACAGACGGTGAAAAGGTACGCCAGCCCGACAGTTATGAGCAGCATCTTGCCAGCCCTGCTGCCGAAATCCGCGATTGCCGGTGTGACGAGCCCGATGATGATAAGCGGGATGAAGAAGCGCAGGAGCTGATTGAACACGGCGGAGAAGGTGTTGCCGGTGCGTATCGCCCAGCCCGGGAAGAACTGGCCGCAAATAATACCCAACACAATGGCAATCAGCACCTTGACCACTAAAGGAATCTGCAGTTTTTTCATAAATTATTTTTTAAAAGTTCCAGCCGGTCGAGGTAAACCTGGCGCAGGTTCACTACGGCATCTTCGAAACTGTAGTTTTCGTCACCGTTGATAAGTATGCCCTGATGCTGCCAGCGGTCTTCCGACGGATCCCACATGGCGAAATTGAGTCCGGCGGACGCTTGAAGCAGTTTTCCGCATTCCTCTATGAAACCTGCAACCTCCTGCAGGGCCGGCAGCAGTTCGATGAAGCGGTTCCTGACCCTTTCGGAGAAGACGGGATCGGGAAAGAGCTTTTCGTACCAAAGATTCTTTTTGTTGACAATGCCGAGGCGCGTCTGGAATGACGTATACAGCCTGAGCATCCCCCAGTCAAAGTCCCAACAGGGGCCGGCCTTGAGTTTTTCGCCGGCGTCGATATGCATGAATACGCTGCCAGGGTTGCCGAGTTCCTGGTTGCTGAGCAGCTCATAGACAAGCCAATAGTTGATGAACGAATCCACGTCTATCCAGGATTCGTAGGACCTTTCCGGACTTTCGGAATATATGGATTCAGCGGTATCGAAGATGTATTTTTTGATGTAAGCCACCTTCTCGGGGGTCAACGCTTCCGGGGAGGGATACTTGACGGCGAAAGGTATGCCGGTGCGGTGCAGGCTCTTTCCGTGCGGATCTATCCACTGCACGTCGTTGTCGTAGTGGAAGTCGAGTTCCAGCAGGTAGCCGTCCTCGGACAAGGCAACCCTGGCGGGGTCGACCTCAACCTTTTCGATAAGCAGGTAATTGCCGCGGTGGCTGCCGTTCAGCACCAGTTCGAAAGGCACGCAGCGGGGCACCCAGTCGTAGGAAGTGATTGAGGCCACTTTCATCGCGACGATGTTGCGCATCAGCGTGCGGTCGGCGAAGTTGGCCAGCAGGATCCAGCGGCTGCAGGCGGGCATGCCGAGCATGGGCACCCTGTCGCAGAATTCTATCTGATAGGGTTTTTTGTCCCATTTCCAGGTGGTGTTGCCGCGCCCGCGTATGTTGCACGAGGCGGGAAGCATGTCTCCGTACTCTCCTGCGCCTTTTATTTTGAGCACGGCGGGGACCTCCACGCTGCGGGAGTCGACAGCCTTGCCGTCAACGGTATCGATATATATCACCGGAAGGCCCGTATTGCCGTTCCAGCCGTATTCGGCGAGGCCGCAGTTGACGCTGGTGAAATTGGAACGGAGGTGCACGTCCCTGCCCGTTGCACTGCGGAAGGTAAGCGACAGGCAGGCCTCGCGGGAATAGGCTCCGGAGGTGCCTGCGTCGGTGATTCCGGCTTCGTAGAGGCCGTTGCCTTTGGGCTCGATGCCGTCGAGGCGGAACTCCGCGGGTACGGCACCGTTGCGCAGGGAGAGTTCAATGCTGCCGCCGGCGGGAAGTGCGCCTTCCGTTATCCGGAAGGGTATGACTGCGCTGCCGCCGCGGGGCAGCGTGATGCCGGAGGATTCGATCCGCACCTGATAGACGGACTCGGGAATCTCTACGACGTCGTCCCCGCGGCAGGCAAGGAGCGTCAGGCCTGAAAGAGCGACGGCTATGTACTTTCGCCATTGGTACATACTGCAAAGATAAGCAATGCGGACCGATTTCCGCTACATTTATTAACTTTGCAGCCGTATTATGAATGCGGAGAGCAAAGATGTCCTTCTGGGGCGGCTGAGAGGGGGAGAGCCCTTGTCGGGCGCCCAGCAGCTGCGGCTGACGATGGCGCTGGCGGTGCCGGCCATCCTGGCCCAGCTGTCGAGCGTTCTCATGCAGTACATCGACTCCGCGATGGTCGGGCGCCTCGGGGCTGGGCCGTCGGCGTCGATCGGCCTCATGTCAACCTGCATCTGGCTGCTCAACGGATTCACGATGGCAGTGATAACCGGTTTCTCCGTGCAGGTGGCACACGCCTGCGGGGCCCGGGATTTCGCCCGCGCGAGGATGGTGATGCGGCAGGGCCTGGTGACGGTTTTCCTGTTCAGTCTGCTGTTCGGGGGCATCGGGGCGTCGCTCGCAGGAGTGCTTCCGGGATGGCTCGGGGGCGAGGAAAGCATACGAGCGGATGCGTCGGCGTACTTTCTGGTTGTCACGCTGTTCATTCCGATAGGCGCCACCGGGATGGCCGCGGCATATATGCTTCAGGCCAGCGGCAACATGAAGGTTCCGAGCATCACCTACGTATGCATGGGGGTGCTGGACGTCGTTTTCAATTACCTTTTCATATTCATCCTGGATATGGGCGTGGTGGGAGCGGCCTGGGGGACCGGACTTGCAGAGACCTGTGCGTCCGTTTTCGGGATATGGTACGTGACACGCAGGTCTAAGGATCTGCGGCTCCGCGGCGAGAAGGGGCCGCTGCTTCCGGCCGCCGGTACGCGCCAGAAGGCCTTCAAGATTACCGGCCCGCTGTGGCTGCATAACGTAGTGATGAGGGGTGCGTACGTGATGAGCACCGTCATCGTGGCGCCGCTGGGCGCAGTGGCTATCGCCGCCAACGCCTTCGCAATAACGGCGGAAAGCTTCTGCTACATGCCGGGATATGGACTCGAGGAAGCGGCCACCACGCTGATCGGCCAGAGCCTAGGAGCGGAACGCAAGGACATGTCGAAGCGCTTCGCATGGATCTCCATGGGCATGGGAGTGCTGATAATGTCGCTCCTGGCGGTGGTTCTGTATATTTTCGCCCCGGTGATAATGGGCTGGCTGAGCATCGACCCGGGAGTGGTGGAACTCGGAGCCAGGGTGCTGCGCATAGAAGCCTTCGCCGAAGGATTCTACGCATTGTCGATAGTGGGCTTCGGAGTCTGCGCCGGCGCCGGGGACACGATGGTCCCCACGGTGCTCAACCTTGCATCGATGTGGGTCGTGAGGATCGGCCTCGCGCTGCTGCTCACTCCCATGCTTGGCCTGGTCGGCTACTGGATAGCAATGGCCACCGACCTCACAGTCAAGGGTATAGCCTTCCTGATCTACGTGCGCTCGGGCCGCTGGCTGCGGCGGGGAATCGCCTGAGAGCTTACAGCATTTTGTGCATTTTGCTGCGGTTGCGCCAGCCGGCGTCGGATTTGGTGGTGGTGAAGTAGACCACTATGTCGGCGTCGGATTTCCAATCGACGAAGTAGATCTTTTTCTTTGCGTCGGATTTGTAGTTGGTGAAGTACCAGAGGCCTTTGTTGTCGGAGGCGTCGGACTTGGTGGAGCATTTGTAGACTACGAGGTCGGCGTCGGATTTGGTGTTGGTGACGTAAACCTTGACGTCGGCGTCGCTCTTGTAGTTGACTGAATAAACGGTCTGGGCCTTGGCGGCGATAGTGCCGATGACCGCGAGGATGAGGACTAAGAGGATCTTTTTCATATCTGTTCGCTTTTACTTTGAATCTTGCAATAATCTTGCCCTGTCGTCGAGGCAGAAGTCCATTATGGATTCGAGGGCTTCGCGGTCAAGGTGCTGGCCGATGAAGACTATCTTGTTGATGCGGTCGCCGTAAACGGGGTCCCAGTCGCGTCGGAGCTTGCCGTCGCGGCGGAGCATCTCTTCCAGCTCGTCCCGGGGCATCGTGGCGTACCACTGGCCGGCGTCGCGGACGGTCTTCTGGGTGCCGGCCTGCTCGAAGAGGAAGCAGCGGTCGATGTCGTGGGAGAAGTAGCAGAGGCCTTTGGCACGGATGATCTCCTTGGGCCAGCGCCGGGCTACCATCTCGTCGAACTTGTTGATATCCAGCGGTGGACGGGCGGAATAGACGAAGGTCTGGATGCCGTATTCCTCCGCTTCCCCTTCGTCGTCGTGGTGGTGATGATGGTGGTGGTGCCCCTCGTGCTCGTCATCGTCGTCGTCATCGTCATCGTCGTCATGGTCCTCACCCTCGATCTCAGCGATCCAGGCGGCGGAAGTGGCGACGGACTCGAAGTCGAACAGGCCGGTGTCGAGCAGCTTCTCCAGCGGAACGTCGCACCAGTCGCAGGGGATGATTTCGGCCTTGGGCTGGATGGCGCGGATTATGCCGCGCACCTGCGCCAACTCTTCGGCGGAAATCTCGGAGGCCTTGTTCAGCAGGATGATGTTGCAAAATTCTATCTGTTCGATGACGAGGCGTTCGAGGTCTTCCTCGCCGAGGTCCGCTCGCTCCAGGGCCTGTCCGCAGCCGAATTCGTCCCTCATGCGGAGGGCGTCAACCACCGTTACGATGCAGTCCAGAGCCGGTACGCTTGCGCCCGGGTATGCCGGAGGGGCCAGTTGGGGATACGAACAGATGGTCTGGGCGATGGGGCCCGGCTCGCAGATGCCGCTGGCCTCGATTACGATATAATCGAACCTGCGGGCGCGGGAGAGTTCCTGCAGCTGGGCGACCAGGTCCATCTTGAGGGTGCAGCAGATACAGCCGTTCTGAAGGGCTACGAGGCTGTCGTCAGTACCTCCTACCACGCCGCCTTTCTCGATAAGGTCGGCGTCGATGTTGACCTCTCCAAGGTCGTTGACTATCACCGCGAACTTGATGCCGCGACGGTTGTTGAGTATGCGGTTGAGGAGCGTCGTCTTGCCGCTCCCCAGATATCCGGTAAGAAGAAGTACCGGAAGCTTCTTGTCTGTCAGTTCTATATTCATTTCAATTATTCCTTATCCCTGACGGCACGTACCATCAGGCCGTAGTTGCCGCGGGGGAAGTCCATGTGGCTTACTTCCATGTTGCGGACGTAGAAGGACCAGGCCGACGAGGCGTCGCCGTCAACGCAGTTGGCGGTCCAATAGAAACCGTAGTTGCCGAAATCGTGCAGGGTGGTGCTGTTCATGCCTCCGCCGGCAGGAAGGAAGATGGTAACGTCTCCCACGGTGCCCTCGGCGCCATAAACATTGTCCTTGGAAACCCAGGTCCATTTGCACTTGCTGCGAAGTTCCTGCCACTCCTTGGTGGTGGGCATACGCCATTTGCCCCCGAGTATCTGGGTGGCGGCGTCGTCTCCGGGCTGCAAGACGGTTAGCCCGTCGGATGCGTTGTACTTGTTAAGGCTTTCCTTGACGGCTCCGAACTTATAGGTTTCCCACTTGAAAATGTCCTTGGACTTGGTTTCGCCCCAGGCAAAATAGTCACCGGCGGCAGTGGCTTCCTTCGCCCCCAGATTCTTGTCCGCCCATTCCACGGAAAGGCCGAGGTCGAGTGCGTTGATACCAAGGGACGAGGACTTGTCGGGACTCTCCGAGCCGCCGGGGGTCTCTCCGCCGGGAACATCAGTCCCGGGATTGTCTGTGTTCTGCTTGCCGTCGCAGGAAACGAAGATCAGCGGCAGCGCCGCCATCAGGATAAACAATGTCTTTTTCATATTTGAATCAAGCTAATCCAGGTTTACAGGGCTTACCTATGGAACGCCTCCAGGCGAAGTACAGTTCCTCAGTGGCCAGGGCCATCTTGGTGACCGAGCAGCGCGGCGACCAATCAACCTCTTCCAGGGGGCTTCCGGGAGGGACGCAGCCGGGGACCTTGGGATAGGTGTACCAGGTATCGGTAAGCGTATTCAAATCGACGCAGTCGCCCCATTTGCCCAGGTAATTGTACTCGATGTGCACCGAGTAGGCCGACGGAACGGGGATTTCCATCTTGTATTCCTTGCCTATCAAATCACGCACGCAGACGTGGAAACCGTCCATGTCATGCACCATCGTGCCCTTGCCGAGGGGGATGAATTTCTTGGAATTGGGGAGCGAACGCACCTCGACGGGCAGTTCGCCGGTGGTGTACGTACCCGATTCCACCTCGCCGCGCACGCGGAGGCGCTCCCATTCGTACCAGTCGGGCACGTGCGGGAATCGGGTGGCGCCCTTCAGGGCATGGAGCTGGCCGTTGGGGGCCATTTCCCACTGCATGCCGCAGTGATTGCAGGTGAGGACATTGCCCTCGGAGGACATCTCGTATTCGGTGCCGCATTCGGGGCACTGGTAGAGGACCTTCTCGAGGCCTTCCGCTCGCTTGTCGTAATGCATCTCGAGCCCGCTGTCGCGAAGCCAGGCGAAGTCGTCGTACTGATATGCCTTCACGAGGCCCTCGTTGATTTCGTCTGCGCTCAGGGACTCCAGCTGCTCAGGAGTGTAGATGAGCTTGAAATCGGCCGATGTGGGCTTGACGCCGCGGGGATGGAGGTTCCAGAACGGGGAATTGACGTGATGCCCGTGGCAGATGAACGTCGCAACTGGAACCTTGAGCAGTTTGCAGAGCTTGCCAAGCGACTCCGGGAGCACCGCGGTGGTGCCGCAGAGGGAATACCGGGCCTCGGGGTAAACCACCGCCACGTCGCCGTTCTCCACCACCTTCAGCAGCTGCCTTACCAGGGTGACGTCCGAGGTGAATTTGCGCTTGCAGATGCAGCCCACGTTGCGCAGGAGCCATTCGCGGCCGATGAATCCGTCGATGGCCACCACATAGTTGGCGCGGCGCGGATACAGGGCCTTGGTGAGCACCTTGAAGTCCATGAACGCGTTGTGGTTGCTGAGCAGCAGGAACGGCGGCTTGAGGTCCCTGGTGCCCTCGTAGTTGATCTGTACCTTGTGGGCCAGGACGTCCGGGATACTCAGAAGGTATGTAAGCGGGCGGAGGTACCACCGGGTACGCACCGGCGGACGCGCCATGTCGAATCGTTCAAAATCGTCCATTACAGCTTTATATATCCGGAAATCCGGAGGTAGTCTATGTATTGTTCCAGGACGTCGGTGGCCTTGAGGGCTCCGACGTTGGACAAGTGTTGATTTGCGTTGTATGTATCCTCGAAGCTGTCGGGGCCGAACAGGGCGTAGTACTGTGGATCCTGGAGGTCGAGCCAGGGCAGTTTGGCTATGACGGGGACGAGGTTTTCGTGCCATCGGTCCGCTGCGCTGATGTGCTCGCGGTACATGGGAATGGTAAGGAACATTACCGGTATACCCTTCGCATGGCACATATCAACCATCCTCCGGGTGGCCTTTACCGCATACTTTCCGGGCACGACCGCAGAGCCGTCGACGGGTGCACCTTCGGTCCTGTACCTACTGAGGGTCTTCTCGGTGAGGCCCGAGGTAAAACGAGAATACTTGCCGTCATAGTCCTCCTTGGGGTCGTACCGCATGCCTCCCGGATGGTGGATGTTGCGGTCGAGCAGCAAGGGGTCGTCGAAGATCAGGCCGTGGTTGCGGAGGGTGGACGACCAGGCGAAAGGCACATCGTCCAGGCGGAAGAGCCGCAGGGATGATTTTAACTTGATGCCGAAATTGCGCCGGGCGGCGAAACTGGTGAACTGGTCGCTCAGGTTCTGCGCAGAAAGCCTTTTCTGGTCGTAGTCATAGATGGGATAGGTCTCCAGCACGACCAGTTTCGGGGTGAACAGGGTAAGGGCCTCTTCAAGCATATAACGGCAGTCGTCCATCGTGGAGCCAGGAGCGGCAAGCAGGAAGCAATTCTGCCCCAGTGTCTTCTTTATGTGCTTGGGAACGAGCCCGGTATATGCATGGGAATTGCCTATGACAAGGATATCGACGGGTTTGCCCTGGCTGGCATATTGATAGAGGTAATGCCACTTCTTGGCTATGTGGTTGTTGGTGTCGTCGGGATTGAAGATGCCACGTGCGTCGCAGAACGCAACTACCCCACAGAGCACCGCAACCACCGCAAGCACTTCCAGAACGAACAATCCAAAACGTTTCTCTTTCATCTCAGAATTGGAAATAAATGAATTGGGATGAACTGCCGATGCCATAGCGCCCGAGAAAGACTATGAGCAGGACGACCGCAATGGCACAAACGACGCGTACAACCGCAGGTGCCTGCAGGAAACTGGTGCGCATCTTTTCGCCGAACTTCTCCGATACGGCCTCCTGTATGCAGAGCAGCACAAGGAGCGCGCAGGCAAGCCAGAATTCCGTTTCTGCGAGACCGAAGGAGAACAAGCCTGCGGCGTTGCCGAACCCGATGGAAGAGAAAACCCCAGCCGCGACCGGGAAGGTCGGAGCCCGGAAAAGGATAAGCGACACCGCCCACAGGACGAACACCACCAACTTGTTGAGCAGGGGGATGCGTGACGTATGCGACAGAGGCTTGTCCAGAGCGACCATGAAGATGGCGCAGCAGAACCCCCAGGCAACGAAAGTCCACGACGCACCGTGCCACAGTCCGCTGAGGAGGAATACCACGAAAACGTTCAGCACCCTGCGGGCCGCGCCCCTGCGGTTACCTCCCAGAGGGATGTACACGTAATCCATGAACCACGACGACAGCGAAATGTGCCAGCGTTTCCAGAACTCTTTGAACGATCCCGACAGATACGGCCGGCGGAAATTGAGCATCAGTTCGACGCCCAGCAATTTCGCGGAGCCGCGGGCGATTTCAGAGTAGGAATAGAAGTCGGTGTACAGCTGGAATGCAAAGAAGATTATGGCCACGACAGTCGCAAGGCCGGAAGCCGCTGCCGGGTTCTTATACACCGCATCGACAAAAACAGCGAGGCGGTCGGCGACGACTATCTTAAGGAACAACCCCTTGAGTATCAACGAGAAACCGTCAACCGCACGGGTATAGTCAAACTTGCGTTCGGTGTCGAACTGGGGCAAGAGCCTGCGTGCCCTCTCGATTGGGCCTGCAACAAGCTGCGGAAAGAACGCCACGAAGGTGAAGAAGCGGAGCGGATTGCGGCTGGCTGCGACCTGCCCGCGATAGACGTCGATGGTATATCCAAGGGCCTGGAACGTATAGAAACTGATACCTACCGGCAGGATGATGTTGACCGCAGGGCCTTGCGGGGCGGCTCCGAACAAGCCGAGCAGCGAAATGAAGCTGTCCACGAAGAAGCCGGCGTACTTGAAGAATCCGAGTATGCAGAGGTTGATGACTATGTTGAGCGCCAGCCATAGTTTCTTCCGGACGGGACGGTCCTCGATGAGCAGGCCGGAAAAGTATGAACTTGCGGAAGTGAAGGCGATGAGGAAGGCGAAACGCCAGTCCCAGCAGCAATAGAAAAAGTAGCTGGCCAGCAACAGAAGCGCATTTTGCCATCCCAGACGAATCTTTCCGAACGGCAGCCAATACAGCAGGAAAACCACCGGCAGGAAAAGCATATAGGAGAAAGAATTGAACGGCATACTGGCTCTGTAACAGTTTTTCCCCGAAAGATACGATATTTTTGTTAAATTTGCGACCGATTATGGCCCTTTTGCTAGTCTTCCTGCTGAGCGCTATGCTCATCTCCTTCCTCTGCTCCGTGCTGGAGGCCACCCTGATGAGCACCCCCATCTCGTACATCACGATGCGCGAGGAGGAGGGCTACAAGCCTGCCACTATCCTCAAGGGCTTCAAGACCGACCCGTCCAAGGCCCTCGCCGCAATCCTCAGCCTCAACACCATCGCCAACACTGTCGGCGCCGCCGGCGTGGGCAAGCAGGCCACCGAGGTCTTCGGCTCCGCCTGGTTCGGTCTCGTGAGCGCCGTCACCACCGTCCTCATCCTCGTCTTTGCGGAAATCATCCCCAAGAACATCGGCACCACCCGCTGGCGCAGGCTCACCGGATTCGCCGCCTACACCATCCAGGGGCTGATTTACATCCTCTACCCCATCGTCTATTGCGTGGTCTGGCTCCAGAAGCTCATCACCCCCAAAGACGCCGACGCCACCGTCTCCCGCGAGGAGGTCAGCGCCCTGGCCGACGTAGCCGAGGAGTCCGGAGAGCTTGACGAAGACGAGAACGAAATCATCCAGAACGTCATCTCCCTGGACGAAATGACCGCCGCGGACGCCATGACGCCCCGCGTCGTCGCCGCCATCGCGCCGGAAAACATGACGCTCAAGCGCTTCTACAAGGACAAACGCTTCCTGCACCACAGCCGCATCCCCGTCTTCGCCGACAACGACGAATACATCACCGGCTACATCCTCCGCATGGAGGCCCTCCAGCTCATAGCGGAAGACAAGGACGACGTCACCCTCGGCGACATCCGCCGCGACATCGCCTCCTTCACGGAAGAAACCACCCTGGACGTCATCTGGGACGAGATGATAACCAAGGACGAGCAGATCAGCGTAATCATCGACGAATACGGCTCTTTCCAGGGAATCCTCACACTGGAGGACGTCATCGAGACCATCCTCGGCAACGAAATCGTCGATGAAAGGGACGAAGTCCGCGACATGCAGGAACTGGCAATGGAGCGCTGGAAGAAGCGCGCCGCCGCCACCCGCAAGGCCGCAAAAACGAAAGAGGCCGAAACATCCAAATAATTTATTATATTTGTGGCCACACTAACTGACCACAAAATGAAAAAGGTAGCACTAGCAACCCTGCTGCTCGCCGCAGCAGCCTGCACCCAGGCTCCCAAGGCCCCCACTGCAAAATCCTACCCCATAGTAGATTCCCTCCTCAAGGTGATGACCCTCGAAGAGAAGGTCGGCCAGACCGTCCTCTTCACCTCCGACTGGACCGTCACCGGCCCCACCATGCGCGAGGGCTACCTGGATGACATCCGCGCCGGACGCTGCGGCAACATCTTCAACGCCTACACCGCCGGCTACACCCGCAAGCTCCAGGAAATCGCCGTAAACGAAACCCGCCTCGGCATCCCGCTGCTCTTCGGTTACGACGTCATCCACGGATTCCGCACCATCTTCCCCATCAACCTCGGAATGTCCTGCAGCTGGGACGTCGAGGCCATTGAAGAATCGGCCCGGATCGCCGCCCGCGAGGCCGCTGCCGCCGGTCTTCACTGGACCTACTCCCCCATGTGCGACATCAGCGTGGAGCCCCGCTGGGGCCGTATTTCCGAGGGTGCCGGAGAGGATGCCTTCCTGGGCAGCCTCATCGCCGCCGCAATGACCCGCGGCTACCAGGGCGACGACCTCAGCGACGTCGGCACCGTCCTCGCCTGCGTCAAGCATTACGCCGCATACGGCGCACCCCAGGCCGGCCGCGACTACAACACCGTCGATATGTCCGAACGCTGGCTGCGGGAGTTCTACCTCCCGCCCTACAAGGCCGCCATCGACGCCGGTGCGCTCAGCGTGATGGCCTCCTTCAACGAGCTTGACGGCGTACCCGCCACCGCCAACAGGCACCTTCTGCAGGACATCCTGCGTGACGAATGGGGCTTCCGCGGCTTCGTGGTGTCCGATTACACCGGCATCAACGAAATGGTGATGCATGGCTACGCCTCCGACGTGGAAGACGCCGGCCGCCTTGCAATGAACGCCGGACTCGACATGGACATGCAGGGCGCCTCCTACATGGACTACATGGTCGGACTGGTGCGCAGCGGCAAGGTCCGTGAAAGCACACTGGACGAGGCCGTACGCCGCATCCTCAACGTCAAGGCCGAACTCGGCCTGTTCGACGACCCGTTCCGCTATTGCTCCGCCGAACGCGAGGCCTCAGAAACCCTTTCCGAAGACAATAAGGCCGCGGCCCGCAGGATAGCCTCCGGCTCTATGGTCCTTCTGAAGAACGACGGCGTACTGCCGCTGCAGAAAGGCAAACGCACCGCTGTCATCGGCGCCCTTGCCGCATCCAAGGACGACCTCCTGGGCTCCTGGAGGGGCGCAGGCGAGGTTGAATCCGTACCCGCAAGCATACTCGACGCCATCCGCGAGGTCGCACCCGTGGCCTATGCCGAGGGCGCAAAGGAGATGGGCGACGACTGCAGCGGATTCGCCGCAGCCCTCTCCGCCGCCCGCAGTGCCGAGCAGGTGGTGCTTGTAATCGGCGAAGACTGCCAATGGAGCGGCGAGGCCGCATCGCGCTCCGACATCCGCATCCCCGGCGTGCAGACCGAACTGCTCGAGAAGCTCGCCGCTGCCGGCAAAAAGGTCGCCGTGGTGCTGCTGAACGGCCGTCCGCTCGACCTGAGCCGCGAGAACGAACTCGCCGGTGCGCTCCTGGAAGCCTGGTACCCCGGCACCATGGGCGGATATGCCGTAGCCGACGTACTCTTCGGCGACTTCAACCCCTGCGGCAAGCTCAGCGTCACCTTCCCCAGGTGCCTCGGGCAGGTCCCCATCTACCATTACGCCAAGAACACCGGCCGTCCGTACATCCACCCGGAGGCCAAGTACGAATCCCGCTACCTGGACGTCGCAAACGAACCCCTGTTCGCATTCGGCCACGGCCTGAGCTATACCGATTTTGAATATTCCGCCATCAGCCTGTCGTCCGACAGCTTCTCCGGAGGCGGCTCCATCAGGGCGACGGTCACAGTCCTCAACAACGGCAGCCGCGAGGGCACCGAGACCGTCCAGATGTACATCCGCGACCTCGTCGGCAGCGTCACCCGTCCCGTCAGGCAGCTCAAGGGCTTCGAGCGCGTCACCCTCGGTCCCGGCGAGTCCAAGGAGGTCAGCTTCACCATTGACGCGGAGACCATCTCCTTCTGGCGCCAGGACATGACATGGGGCCCCGAGAGCGGCGACTTCATGCTCTTCATCGGCGGCAGCTCCGACAATGTCAAGGAAGTCCCCTTCAGCTATGAAGGAGCGTAGAATGCAAGTTTTTGCATATCAAACGTTTACGCAAAACCGTCAAGGCAAAAACGACCGGACGGTTTTCCACAATCGCCTAATAACCAAAGAATTACATTCGACGCAATGAAAAGAATACTGCTGCTGACGGTAACGCTCTTGTTGCTGGTATCATGCGGTCCCCGGAGGGCGCCCCGGCAGCTTCTGTCCGACGAGGCCCTGCTGGACACCGTAGAGCGCTGTACCATCAAGTATTTCACCGACTTTGCCGACCCCGCCACCGGTCTTGCGAGGGAAAGGAACAATGACCGGAACGGCAACATTGTCACCATCGGCGGCTCCGGATTCGGCATGATGGCGGTGATCGCCGGAGCCGAACGGGAGTACTACCCGAAGGCCGAGGGCGTGGAGCGCATCGGCAGGATGGTGGAGAGCCTCGAGAGGCTCGAACGCTTCCACGGCGCCTGGGCCCACTGGTACAACGCCGACAGCGGCAAGCCGTTCAGCTTCAGCCAGTTCGACGACGGAGGAGACCTCGTTGAAACGGCCTTCATGGTGCAGGGCCTGCTTACTGCCCGCCAGTGGCTGGCAGACAAGGACACCGACCTCGCCGCCCGCTGCGACAGGCTCTGGCAGGACGTTGAATGGGACTGGTACACCCGGGGCACCGATTCCCTCTACTGGCACTGGTCCAAGAACTACGGATGGAAGATGAACCACCGCATCAAGGGCTTCGACGAAACCCTTATCACATACGTACTTGCGGCATCTTCTCCCACGCATCCCATAAAGCCCGAAGTGTATCAGGCCTGCTACAAGAAGTCCGACTATTACTACAACGGCAAGAAGTATTACGGCATCACCCTGCCCCTTGGGATGGAACTCGGCGGCCCGCTGTTCTTCTGCCATTACTCCTTCCTGGGGCTCGACCCCCGCGGGCTCAGGGACGACTGCTGCGACTATTTTGAACGCAACACCGCCCACACCCTCATCCACCGCGCCTACGCCATCGACAATCCGCGCGGGCACAAGGGATACGGCGAGAAACTCTGGGGCTTCACCTCTTCAGACGACCCGTATGTCGGCTATTGCTCCCACCATCCGGGCACGCCCGACGAGAACGGCACCGTCTCCCCTACGGCCGCAATCAGTTCGATAGTCTATACCCCGAAGGAATCCATGGAGGTCCTCGGCCACCTGTTTTACGAGACGGAGATGTTCGGCCCCTGGGGCTTCTACGACGCATACAACCCCGGCTGCGAGCAGCCCGTCATCGACCATTACCTCGCAATCGACCAGGGCCCGGAGGCCGTCATGATAGAGAACTACCGCAGCGCCCTGCTGTGGAAGCTCTTCATGAGCAGCCCGGAAATCCTCCCCGGCCTGAAGAAACTCGGATTCCGCTACGAATAGCGCGCAAGATTACGCACACACACGGATTTAACTTTATATCGATATGAAAAAACTCTTTCTTTTGCTTGCCGTTCTCCTCGCCGGGACAGCCGTTTACGCGCAGGGGTATCAGGTGAAAGGCATAATCCAGGATGAACTGGGCCCGGTCATCGGCGCCACCGTCCTGGAGGCCGGCACCATGAACGGCACCTCGACGGGCCTGGACGGAGATTATCTCCTGACTGTCTCCAGTCCAGACGCCACCATCGAAATCAGCTGCATGGGCTACGCAACCCAGACCTTCAAGGCCTCCGAGGTCCCGGCTACGGTTACCCTCGGCGAAGACCAGAATTTCCTGGAGGAAGTGGTGGTCGTGGGATACGGCACCCAGAAGGCCAAGGACCTCACTGCGCCGATATCTTCCGTAAAGGGCGACGAGCTGTCCAAGCAGATTTCCGGAAACGCCCTCGGAGCCCTGCAGGGCAAGGCTTCCGGCGTCCGCATCATACAGAGCGGCTCCCCGGGAGCATCCCCTTCCATCACCATACGCGGAACCGGATCCATCGGCGATTACGCTTCTCCGCTGTACGTGGTTGACGGCGCATTCGTGGATGACATCGGATTCATCTCCACCGACGACATCCAGGACATGACCATCCTCAAGGATGCATCTGCCGCCGCCATTTACGGCGTACGCGCGGCCAACGGCGTTATCATCATCACCACAAAGAAAGGCACATCCGACCACACCGAGATCAGCTACAGCGGCTACGGCGGCGTCCAGGTCCCCGTCAACGTGATGAAACTGGCAGGTACGCAGCAGTATATCGAACTGCTCAACGAGGCTTTCGCCAGCGACCCCAAGTACGTCCCCAAGAATGCCTCCGACTATCCCGCCAGCACCGACTGGTACAGTGCCCTGCTGCGTCCCGCGCCCACACACAATCATGCCCTCGACTTCTCCGGCGGCAGCGACAAGACCAATTATTCGGTCGGCCTCGGCTACTTCTACCAGGACGGCATCATGGACTGCGACAATTACTACCGGCGCCTCAACTTCCGCACCCGCATCGACCAGAAGATGAAGTCCTGGCTGAACGTCGGCGTAAACTTCATCCTGTCCCGCTATAACCGCAAGGATCCCAATTCCGGCGCATTCGCCCAGGCGTTTGTCAATCCCCCGGTGTACCCCGTTTACAACGACGCCAACACCGAGGCATACCCTGTCAAGTTCGACTCCCCTCAGCGCTACGGCTGGGGCGGCTCGTACGGCAACCCCTACGCATCCATTTATTATGCGGACAATATGACCGACGGACTCAACACCGTGTTCTCAACCTACGCCGAACTCAAGTTCTGGGAAGACAAGATCAAGGTGCGCAGTTCGTACAACATGGAATTCCAGGCCTGGCAGAGCAGCGGATACACCCCTGAGCACCTGGTGTACGGAACCCAGGGCAGCGGCATCTCCTCCCTCAGCAAGACCTTCGCCCTCCGCTTCAAGCACGTAATCGACAACACCGTCACGTACGCCGACAGGGCAGGCAAGCACAGCTGGTCCGCCATGCTTGGCCAGTCCACCCGCATAGAAACCCTTTCCGGAATAACGGGGACCGCCACCGACGTCCCCAATATCGACGCCCAGTCCCGCTATCTCGGGCTCGGTTCGATGAGGGACATCACCGTGAGCGACCTCAACCCGGGGCCCTACCGCCACAACGGCCTCTCGTTCTTCGGCAGGGGCACTTACAACTACGCCGACAAGTATCTGGCGACCGTCACCCTCCGTGCGGACGGCAGTTCCAAGTACAACGACGATCCGGAAACCGCCTGGAACGAGAAATGGGGCATATTCCCCTCTGTCGGCCTGGGCTGGGTGCTCACAGAAGAGGATTTCATGAAGAGCGTGCCGGCGTTCGAGTACCTTAAGCTGCGTGCCAGCTGGGGTCTCCTCGGCAACGACAACGTCCCCGCCAACTCGTCGGCGATCATAGGCGCCAGCGGAATCAGCGCTTCCGGCGTGTTCAACGATACGGTAATCGACGGCGTCGGTGCCCAGACGGTACTTCAGAACTCCCTGCGCTGGGAGGTCGTCAACGAATTCGACGTCGGTGTTGACTTCACCTTCCTTTCCGCCAGGCTGACGGGAGAGCTGGATTACTACAACCGCACCACTCACAACGTGGTATTCTACGTCCCTATCGTCTCCGGCGGCGGAACCGCATATCTGCTCGACAACAACGGCGTTGTCAACAATTCCGGCGTGGAACTCAACCTGGGCTGGAAAGACAAGATCGGCAGCGACTTCTCCTACAACGTGGGAATGAACCTCACCACCGTGCACAACAACGTAGTGAGCCTCGAGGGCCGCGACAACATACCCGGAGGCATGGTCCGTGGCAATTACACCACCCTCACCCAGCCGGGATACCCCATCGGTTCCTTCTGGGGATACAAGATCGACAAGGTTTTCGAAGGCACTAAAGACTATATGCTCGCACCTGCCAGCCAGGCCGTCGGCGGGCCGGGTTATTTCCAGTACACCGACGTGGTTGCCGACGGAAAGATTGACGAAAAAGACAAGACCTGGCTCGGAAGCCCCATCCCGTGGCTGATGACCGGACTGGACTTCGGCATCAACTGGAAGGGCCTGGATGCAGGAATTTCCCTCTACGGCCAGTTCGGCAACAAGATACTCAACGCCAAGCGCATGAACCGCGGCACATTCTCCGACGGCAACTACGACAAGGATTTCGCAGACCACGCCTGGCGCAAGGGCGCACCCAGTTCCAAATATCCTTCCGCGGAGGCATACACCGACGCTTACACCCAGCAGGCCAACACCTTCTTCGTGGAGGACGGATGGTTCGTAAGGATACAGAACATACAGGCCGGTTACACATTCAGCAAGCCCTTCGGAATGGACTTCGTAAAATCCCTGAGGGTTTACCTGTCGGCACAGCGTCCGTTCACCTATTTCCCCTACCACGGCTTCACGGCCGAGGTCGGCGGCTCTCCCATCGAGTCCGGCATCGACACTTCCACACACCCGATGCAGGCAATCTACACACTTGGTCTCAAAGTCAACTTCAACTAACGGATGTCATGAAAAAATCATTAATTCTTATATCCCTGGCGATACTCTGTGCGTCCTGCTCGGATTTCCTGAACATCCGTCCCGAGGGCACCACGACAGCACTCAGCCTCGACCACAGCAAGGCAGAGAACATCTTCAAGCCGGTGAGCGCCGCTTATGCAGAACTCCGTTCCTACGGCTCCCACTCCTTCCCCTACATAGGCTGTCTTGAGGTTACGTCCGACGATGCCGACAAGGGTTCAACCCCGGAAGACGGAGCGTCGATGAAGCAGCTTGACGAATTCCGGTACGACGGAGCCAACGAACTCATCACCGAGCAGTGGTCCGCCTGGTACAACATAGTTTCCGCCGCCAACAACGCCGTCTCGCAGATGGCCATGTTCGATGAGGAACTCACGAAGGAAGAAGACAAGGCCACAGCCCGCCAGTGCGTGGGCGACGCCAAATTCATCCGGGCGTACGCCTATTTCCGCCTGCTGACGATGTTCGGCAACATACCCATCATCGACAGGGTAATGAGCTCCGAGGAGCTCGCCTCCCAGAAGCAGGCGGCACCGGAAAAGGTCTGGGAATTCATAGAGTCCGACCTGTCCGACGCCATCAACCTTCTGCCCGACAGCTGGGGCAAGACCTACCTTGGCCGCGTCACGAAATACTCTGCGATGGCCCTCAAGGCAAAGGTCCATCTGTACCAGAAAGAATGGAACGAGGCCGCACAGCTGTGCGACGCCATAATTGCCAGCGGCCGATATCACCTGCTGCCCGACTTCCGCGCCGTATTCTCCATCGACGGCGAGAACAGCGCCGAATCCCTGTTCGAAATCCAGAGCTCCGACCTCGGAAAGGCCTCCGGAGACGCCGCTTTCAACACTTACGCCTATGTCCAGGGACCGCGCAACAATACCCCTTCCAATATGCAGGGATGGGGATTCTGCACGCCCAGCGAGTCCCTGATAAAGTTCTTCACCGACCGTGGCGAGACCGTCCGCGCAGCCACCACGTTCCTCTACTCCGGAAGCACCACTCCGGAGGGCGATTACATCAGCAAGGACTGTCCCAACCCGGTCTACAACGGAAAGGTATATACCCCCTCATCCTATAACGACTGGAGCAACAACGGTTACGGCTACGACTACAACATCCGCATCATCCGTTATTCCGAGGTACTTCTGATGTTCGCCGAGTCCGTGGCGAGAGGCGCTTCCGTCAGTTACGCCTCAGGATATACAGCCCAAACGGCCCTGGACGAGGTCCGCACCCGTGCAGGACTGGCCTCCGTGGAGCCCACAGTGGACAACATCCTCGACGAGAGGCGCGCCGAGCTTGCGATGGAAGAAGACCGTTTCATGGACCTCATCCGCACCGGCAAGGCGGCCGAGGTTCTCGGCCCCCGCGGTTTCGTGGAAGGCAAGCACAACCTCTTCCCCATCCCCGCAACACAGCTCCAACTTAACGAAAATCTCAATCAAAACCCTAACTATTAACCCTTTAATCAATTAATTATGAAGAAATTTTTCTTTTTCGCAACCATGGCAGTCGCAGCAACTGCTATCATTTCCTGTGAACCTGTCAAACCCGACACAACCGGCGGCGTCGCCGTCGGCGCAGAAAACCTCGTAGCCTATTTCCCTCTGGACTCCCAGGAGAAGGCCATCACCCTCGGTGAAGGCGTTTCCGTGTCCGAACTCGGCGGTCAGGGCCAGTTCACTGAGGCAGGTGCCCGCGGCGGCTGCTACGTCAATGCCAGCAAGAGCCACGACACCCAGGCTTATCTCAAGCTCAACGTTCCCGCCGACTTCCTCAAGAAGCTCACCAGCTTCACCTTCGGCGCATGGGTCAATGCTCCCACCGAGCGTGGCGGCATCATGACTTTCGACGGCGGCACCGACCCCAACTGGGGCGCATGGGACCTCTTCCTTGACGGAGAGGGCGACGCCGGCGTAACCCTCAAGGGCTATCTGTTCAACAACGGCACCGAGTGGGGTGGATTCTATCCCACCTACCAGGGACCCGAGGTTGCAAAGAACAAGTGGATTTATGTGACCTACGTCTATGATGAGGCCACATCCTACGCCAACCTCTACGTCAACGGAACCCTCGTGGGCAACGCCAACGAGGAGGGTGTCATCGAAGGCACCAACCTCTGCTGGGCCGGTCCTGCCGACGCCAACGGCAACCAGGCCAAGGTCGGCAAACTCAACCTCTCTGACGTCAGCTGCATGTACATCGGCGCCTTCGCTTCCCGCGAGACCGGAAAATCTGCCGAGACTTGGCTGAGCTATTTCGCCGGCAAGATCGACGAGATCCGCATCTTCAACAAGGGCCTCAGCGCCGCCGAGGTCAAGTCCCTCTTCCAGGCTGAAGTAGCGGCTGCAAATAATCTTGACTAATTGACCATCTCACGCCGGAAGAGTCTGCGTCAAGACTCTTCCGGCTTTTTTCTTATGAAAACGTACGCCCGTCTCCTCTGTCTCCTGTTCCTTGCCGCCTGCCAGCCGGCGGGGGAGGACCTCGTAAAGGCCTTCGTGGACCATTTCGAGGTGGACGGGCGCACCATACAGTCAGGAAAACTCGCGAGCTCGATCGACCCGGCGTCCCTTGAGATAACGGTGGTGTTTTCCTCCCCGGTCAATCTCTCAAAGATGAACGGGGACAAACTGTATCTTAACGGGTACGACGGCAAACTGTCCATCGTCGCAGGGCCTACGGAAGAGTCGGTCGTCGTCAAGCCCGAATCGCCACTGGAACACTTCCGGCGCTATTCCCTGGTCCTGGAGAAGGGCGCCAACCTGGGCGTCAGGCTGATTGACGAATACTCACTTAACATCGTCACGTCCTACGACCCCTCCGACAAATTTCCCCGCATTCCGGACGAGGAGCTCCTGACGCTCGTCCAGCGTCAGACCTTCAAGTATTTCTGGGACTATGCGCACCCGGTGAGCGGACTTGCGCGCGAGCGGCTCGGGTCCGGCGAGACCGTCACCTCCGGAGGTTCGGGATTCGGCATAATGTGCCTTCCCGTGGCCGTGGAACGGGAATTTGTGAGCCGCGCCGAAGCCGCGGAGCGCCTGCGCACCATAACGGGATTCCTCAAGAATAAGGCGGTGCGGTATCACGGGGCGTTCCCCCACTGGCTCAACGGAACAAGCGGCGCCTCCATCCCCTTCAGCGCCAACGACAACGGCGGCGACCTCATCGAGACCGCATTCCTCATCCAGGGACTGCTGGCGGCGGCGGGCTACTTCGACCGGCCGGAAGAGGCCGGCATCCGGGAGGATATCGACGCCATCTGGCGCGGCGTGGAATGGGACTGGTACACCCGCGGCGGCCAGGATGTCCTCTACTGGCACTGGTCCCCCGACAAAGGCTGGGCGATGAACATGCAGATTAACGGCTGGAACGAGGGCCTCATCGCTTACGTGCTTGCCGCATCCTCCCCCACACATCCCGTCAAGGCCTCGGTCTATCACAACGGCTGGGCGCGCGGCGGCGGCATGCGCAACGGGCGCAAGTTCTACGACATCACGCTGCCGCTGGGAAGCGACCTCGGCGGGCCGATGTTCTTCGCGCATTACTCCTTCCTCGGCCTCGACCCCCGGGGGCTCAAGGACCAATACGCAGACTACTGGGAGCAGAACGTAGCCCACGCACGCATCAATCATGCCTATTGCGCCGCCAATCCCAAGCATCACGCAGGCTATTCTGCCACTTGCTGGGGGCTTACCGCAAGCGACATTTCAGGCGGCTATACGGCCTCCTCTCCGACCAACGACCGGGGCACCATAGCACCCACGGCAGCACTGGCTTCGATGCCATATACGCCCGCGGAAAGCCTTGACGCAATGCGCTCATTCTATTACACTTACGGCGACAGACTGTGGAGCGATTACGGCTTCCGGGATGCCTTCTGCCTGGACGCCGCGTGGTTCGCCGGAAGCTACATCGCCATCGACCAGGGGCCCATCGTAGTGATGATTGAAAACTACCGGAGCGGCCTGCTCTGGGACTGCTTCATGAAGCACCCGGACGTGGCCTCCGGACTTTCTGCGCTGGGATTCAGCCGCTGACGGTCCGGGCACCCTCGTTTTTGGGAAGAAGCATCGGATTTGGGACAAATCGGCGTTCTTTGGGGACGAATTGAACTTCAATAGGGACGTTTCCGACAATAATTAATAAATTTGTTGGTTAATACATTATTTGATGACTCTGAAATCCGCAATATCGGCAGCAGCGCTCCTCCTCTGCATCTCCTTTACGGGCCTTGCACAGGAGCAGACGGTGCGCGACTCTGCCGAACTCGCCCGGCGCCAGCTCGACTCCCTGCGCAGGAAGTCCCCGTCGGTCGGCACCAACCTGTTCTACTGGGGCAGCGCCACCCCGAACGCCCACTTCTGGATTCCCGTCGGTGACAACATCACCCTCGGAATGGTAGGCGGCCTCAAGCCCTGGCCGCGCTGGCTCCCCTGGGACAACGACCCGAAGGTTGACAGCAAGTGGCGCCACTTCGCAATCGTCCCCGGCTTGCGCTTCTGGCCCAAGTACAACTACAGCGGCCTCTGGCTGGGCGCCGACCTGCTCTGGACCCACTACAACGTGGGCGGAGTCACATTCCCCCTGGGCCTGTACCCCGAGGTCCGCGAGAACCGCCTTCAGGGCGACTTTTTCGGTCTCGGCATCAACATAGGCTACTCATGGTGGCTCAGCAAGCACCTTCGCCTCGAGGCGGAAGTGGGAGTTGCAGCCGGCTACAACACGGCAGACCGCTACCAGTGCGCCTGGTGCGGCGCCAACCTGGGCAAGACCAGCGGCCCGGCCATAGTTCCCAAGCTCGGGCTCAACCTTGCATACAACTTCTTCAAGGAGAAGGCAATAGAGCCGGTGGAGACCATTACGGAGCCGCTCGACACACTTAAGAGACCCGACCCGGTCGACCCTCCGACAGAATTTGTGGCAGCGCTGCCGCTCGTCGCTGACTGGAAGGGCGTCGCAGGCCAGCTGGAGAAGGACCACCCCGTGCTGCGTCCCTCCAGCGAATACCAGCCCTACACCCCCGACAGGATACTCCGCAAGGAAGAATCTCCGCTGTACGTCTTCTTCGAACTGGACAAGTCGAAGCTTCTGCGCGAGTTTGACGAGCCCACCGCCCGCGGGAAGGCGGCACACCGCAACAACGGCCCCGTGCTCGACGAAATCATGGACATCACGTCCAAGATTCTCGCCGACACCACCAGCAGCGTCACCAAGATCCAAATCATAGGTCTGGCCTCAGTTGAAGGCCGTCCGGGGCACAACCAGGACCTTTCCGACTCGCGTGCCCTCGCCCTCCAGCGCTACATCCAGCAGCGCCTTCCCGTCAAGGACGACATGTTCGACACAGTGGGCGGAGGTGCAGCCTGGACCGAGTTCCGCGACGAAATCAACGACCTGATTCTGCAGGGCGGCGGCGCAGGGCTCACAACGCAGGAACTCCAGTCCGTAATCGACATTATTGACTCCGAACCCAGCCCCGCCCGCCGCGAGGCCAGGCTCAAGAAACTCGGCGGCGGCAGGATATACAAGCTCCTGAGGGAGAACGTTCTGGGCGACCAGCGAAACTCCGGATACCTGCGCATCTACTACGACTATGTGCCCGACGAGAGCGCGAGGGAGATCAACGATGGAATCCGTCTGCTGGAGCAGAAAGACTACGCAGCAGCCCTCAAGGCCCTGGAAGCTAAGCGTGACGATTCCCGCAGCCATAACGCCCTCGCCGTGGCCCTCTTCTACAACGGTCGCGAAGCCGAAGCCCACGACATGCTCAGGCAGGCGGCAGCGGACGGTGACGAAAGCGCAGAACGCAATCTCATGCAGCTCCAGCGCATAATGGAGCAGCGTGCAGCCTATGAGCAGTACCTGCGCGACATGGAAGAATATGCACATTTAAGGTACGGAAGGTGATGAAGAAGTTTCTAAGCATATTCGCATCCGCTCTTGCGTTTGCAGGCTGCTGTCTCGTGGATGAAGACCTCAGCGGCTGCCCCGACGAGTACGCCATCGACTACGAAATGCGCCTCGTGACCAACGTGCAGACCGAAATCAACACCGTACTTGGCCTGGAGGCCGACGTACACGTTGCCAAGGCCCTGCGTGAATACCTCAAGGACATTTTCTCCGACTTCGCCCACGACGTGGACCTGTCGTTCTACGATTTCGCCGAGCCGCGTCCGGTACTGGAGCATTTCAGCGACATAATGGACGCCAACCAGACGAGCTACACCCTGCACCTGCCCGTTCACGAGTACATGCATCTGGCAGTGGCCAACCTCGTCGACAACAATCTTGTAAACCTCGATGCGGCAGGAACCTGCGGCACGTCGCGGCTCTTGCAGAACAGTCCCGCGGAAGGAAACGTAATAGAGCCGCACAACACCGGCCTCTTTACCGCCCGCCTCCCCATGAACATTCTGGAAAACATGGACCAGAACTTCCTCGTGCAGCTGTACATGGCCAACTGCGCCACGGCCCTTGTGGTCGACTGGACCGGCGCACCGGCAGTGGACGGCCTGAGTGCATTCACGACCGGATTCGCAAACTCCTTCAACATATCCGACAGCACCTACGTATTCAAGACCAACCCTCTGGTACAGGCTGACTTCATCGACGTCGAAGAAGGAAGCGAGGACTGCTACGTGACCGTGCAGTTCCCGTCCCGCGAGCCAGAGAACGTAGAAACAAAGGTAGTCATAGAGACTACCGAACCCTTCATCGCAGAGAATGCCGACGAGGCCCTCTGGGAGTGGCAGGTATTTGTCAAATTGCCCGGCGGTTCCGTGACTCAGACGCGCCTGGGCCTTGTCAAGCCCCTCCGTGCAGGACAGCTTATAATCATCCGCATACACATCGGAGGCGAGGGCGAGGCAATCCCCGACGATTCATCAGTCGCCACCAGCGTCCAGCTCAACTGGGAGCCGAGCCAGGAATATGTCATTCCTCTGTAGCCTATGAAGCGAATCATCCCGATAGTCTTCGCCCTTGCGGCTCTCGCCGGCTGCTCAAGGAGCGTTCCTGACTGGCAGGCCAAGTGGAATGCCGAAGCCCTGAGCCTGCAGGACTCCGCCATGCTGATCCATGACAAGGAGCCTGAACGTGCCCTGTCAATGATCGATTCCGCCGAGGCCATCGGCAGCACGAGTCCCTATATGGCCGATTTCCTCAGGGCCAAGATTTACGCACAGTCGAACTCGATAGACATTGATAAGGACACTGCGCTGGTAATGCTCAAGTCCCTGCTCGACAACGACTCCACGAAAATCGCCGGCCAAGCGGGCATAGACCGTCGCATTGAAGTGCTTTCCCTGCTGACGGGCACCTGCCGTCATCGCGAAGATTACATCGACTACCTCAACTACGCCTCCCAGCTTTCCGATCTTTATAAACTCAACGGCAGCAAGGCCGACGCCCTGCGGACAGACGCCGATCTGGGTTATATCATGACGATAATCGGGCGGCGTGACGAGGGCGTACAGCTGATAGACAACGCCATAAGTTCGCTCAAGGGGGACAAGAGCATGGACAGGCTGGACGCATTCATAGTCAGCTCAAAACGCAAGATTTTCGTCTTGAATGACGAAGGAGACTACGAAGGAGTCATCAACCTCGCAAAAGACATCATCGCAGAAATTGACCGTTACGAAAGTTCTCCTTCAGAATACGCCGAAGACAACTACCGGTTGCCTCCGATCGGGCTGGATCGGAAGCGCTGGAGCAACTTCTATCGCGCCCAGGCACAATGCTATGCAGCCAACGCATACTCACTCTCCAAGCCCGCTCAGACCGATTCCGCCGCAAAATACATACGCCTGTTCCGCGCGTCTGACTACGGCAAAACCGTCAACGGCAGATGGATGGTCATTCCGGCGTCTGCCGCCCTCGGAGACTGGGACGAGGTGAATTCCCTGCTGGATATCATCGAGTCGCAGAACACCGTCAATCCTTCCCCTTCGAGATACTCCAGAATCCTTTACTACAGGGCTTTGGAAGCAAATGCCGGCGGCCGTGTCAAGGAGGCATACGAGCTTATGCGCGAACATGCCGAACTGTCCGAAAAACTGAACCGTGAAGAGAGTGACGAAGACCTGAGAAAACTCAGCGCCGAATATTCAGCCAAAGAGAATGAATTCAAGCTCCGGCAAGCGGAAAACGCCAGCCGTACCCAGAGCATCATCCTTGCTCTGATGCTGATCGCAGGAATCCTGTCCCTGTCATTCACGCTGCGCTTCAGAAAACAAAGAATCTCACTTGAAGAAAAGAACAAGGTTCTGGCCAAGGTTATTGAAAAGTATTCCGAAACCATGAACATAGAACCTCAGGAGGAAGACACGGCAAACGAAAGTGCCGCTGACGAAGAGGATGACACCCCCGCAGGCGGTCCGGACCAGGAACTGTTCGCCCGCATCGACGGCGTCATACGTTCCGAGAAACTGTACGCCAACAAACTGCTGCAGCGACAGGATATCATAGACCGTTTCGGAATATCACGCCATGCCCTGAATGATTTGTTCAACAACTATGCAAACGGACAGTCTTTCCCCGGTTACATCAACTCAATCCGCCTTCAGGAGGCCCTCTTCATGCTCAAGAACGAGCCCGGCATGAGCATCACGGCAATCGCGGAAGCCGTCGGCTTCACTCCGGCCAATCTGCGGGAACAATTCAAATGCCGCTTCGGAATGACCCCGGCCGAATACCGTCAGAGTATTTAAACCCACATGCACGGATTTGGTAAATACCAAATGCAAGCATGCAGCAGTGGCGGTTTTCAATCATTTTTTGTAGCTTTGTGAGTTAAAAGTTAGCCCCCACCCGTGGGTTTTAGTGTAAATTGTTGAAAATCAAATTTATTATTTACCCAATATGCGTAATTCTATCAAAATCCTTCTCGCCGGGGCGATAGCCGCTGCGAGCGCGGTTGCATGTACTCCCAAGGAGGCCATCAACCCCAACTTCGATGCGAAGACCAACACCGTCAACGCAGACTTCGTCTTCAACGTCTCGACGGGCATGACCCCTCAGACCAAGATGAGCTCGGCCAATACCCAGGCCACTATCGCGGAGGCTTTCCGCGGCATCTCCGACGCCCAGCTTTTCGCTTACAAACTCGGCGTTGCCAACGACGGCAAGCACGTTGCAACCGCAACCACCTCCGACAAGACCTATTCTCTCGGCAACCTGCTGACCCAGGGCGCCCTCGACCCTGACGGATCCCCCAAGAGCCGCCGCGTCATCGAGCTTGCCCTCCCTCTCGAGACCAACGCCCTCATGTTCTGGGGCAAGGCTCCCCAGACCGGCTCCAACCCCGAGGTAGAGCAGGGCAAAGTTGATTTCAATGCTTCAAACGCAAACATCTCGAACCACGCATTCTCCCTCGTCCGCGCATTCCCCGCAGCCAAAGAGACCGAATTCGCCCAGTACGAGCAGGTTCTCATCGCCGCTCTCAATTCCCTTTCCAATTTCAGGTTCCAGGCCGCAGCAGGTACCCTTACCTGGGCAGCGGGAGACGGTGGCGACGGCAGCACCAACGCAAATGACATCGACATCTATTGGAGCGACTTCGTAAGCGTCGATCCTTCCACCGGCGCCATCACCAAGGCTACCAATTCCCCTGTCGATCCCCTGTTTGGACTGAGCAGCAACGGAGAAATCTTCGCCGAGGCTTATATCGCACTCCATACGATTGACGCCAATGAGCTCCGTGCAGGATCCGGCCCTGCAATCCACCGCATGTTCGCAGACCTGTACCAGGTAGCCAACGGCATCACCACCACCGCAGCCTCCACTTACCTTGATTTCGTTACCAAGCAGTTCGCAAGCGCATTCAAGGACGAAATCGCCAAATTCATCGACGCATCCTCCGCTTCCCTGCCCCTGAGGTCCATCAACGCTATCAAGACAAGCTACGGCCTGACCGCCAACACCCTTGCCACCGAAGACCTCGACAAGTTCCCCGGAGAGATCTATCATATCCCTATGGGCGGTCTCCAGCTCCAGGTTGCAACCAACGCCGGCAGCCATCCTGTCCACACATGGTCTTACCGCACTGCCGCACTCGGCCCCGGTGCCACCTTCGCCTACACCAAGGTTATGTACCCTGCAGAGATCTGCTACTTCGGCAACTCTCCTCTCCGCGTGAGCGACACCCCTCACATCACCACCGACTATCCTGACGGCGGCAGCAACGCCTCCGGCGAATGGATGAACGACGCCAGCTGGACCTCCGACTGGAGCGCCATCGGCAACCACGTACAGTCCACCACCCGCAGCGTAGCAATGGCCCACAACATCAACTACGGTTCCGCACTCCTCAAGAGCACCGTAAAATATGGCGCAGGCGTCCTCCAGGACAACAACGCAGCAATCCAGGCCGCCCGCAATGGCGCCACCGAAAGCAACAAGACCATCGCAGCCAACGCAGGCGGTGTCTTTGAACTTATCGGTATCCTCGTTGGCGGACAGGAGCAGACAATGGGCTGGAACTATGTTGCAAAGGCTGCAAGCCCCACCTTCGACAACGTCATCTACGACACGGACATCGTTTCCACCGCCATTCCCGCATACGGCTCAGCAGGTGAGGCCAACTACACACTCGTATGGGACAACTACAATCCCACTCTCGCCGCTGACGCCCAGCAGGTCGTCTATGTAGCACTCGAGCTCAAGAATACCTCCGGAACCGACTTCTGGGGAGAGGAGAACCTCGTCCGCAACGACGGTATCTTCTACCTCATCGGTAAGCTCGATCCCACCACCGTTGCCGGTACCATCACCTGGCCCACCGACTACGCACTTCCTCCTTACGACGCCTCCGGCAACACCATCCAGGCAAAGCGCGTATTCATCCAGGACTACATGACTACCGCCAACTTCGTGATCGGCGACACTTCCCTCCAGCATGCCTATGTCACCGTCCCCGACCTCCGTTCCACGCAGATCAGCCTCGGCCTCAGCGTCGACCTGAGCTGGAGCACCGGTCTCCTGTTCGACGACATCATCCTCGGCAGCAACTAGTTTTGAATATCATCAATTACGCATAGTCAGTAGGCGGCAGCCCTTCTCCGGGCTGCTGCCTTGCTGGCAGAAAGGCCTCCGATGAAACGCTTCGCACGTACTTTGGTAATCGCAACCGCGGCATTGATGCCGCTGGTCTGGCTGCCTGCGTGCGAACCCGTTTCAACGGAGGACTTTTTCAATTCAAGCCGCGGCGTACAGATGGTCGTCGAATCCCATCTTGCCCTGTCCCTGGAGCCTTCTTCCGGCCTTCCGGGCACCAAGATGAGCGACGCCGTCACCCAGGTGGAGGCCGGATCGGACCCCACCGTCTTCCGCGGCATCGAAAAGGTATACGTAATTCCTTTCAGGACCAACAACGCCATCACGGCGTCGGACACCCGTCACGGCAACAACTTACAGCTTCCCCAGCAGGGCATTACTCCCACCTGGAGCGCGTCTGCAGGCGACGGACTCGTGTCCAACAACAACTCCCACCTCTATCAGGGAGTCTTCATGAGGTCGGGTACCTCGTCCGTACTCGCGTACGGCAGGGCGATAGACGAACCGGTCAGCGCCACGCCCTCGGACTCCGTGGAATTCAAGCACCGCAACGGCGTCCTGCGCCAGCACGGTCTCGAGACTGCGGAAGCTCCGGCGGAAATGTGGTTCGAGCTTGAGCCGCTGATGGATGCGGCTACGGAGGCGTCGATGAATTCCGCCATCCAGGGGGTGCTTTCTTATCTCAACAGCATTGCCGAGGCCCGGGTTACACTTACCGGATATAACCGCCGTGCCTGGACCGAGACTACCTGGACGTACACCTGGGACACACCCACCGAGTACAACAATTACCCGACGCTGATAAGCGCCTACGAAACGCTCACCGGCAACGGCCTTGCGTTCTCGGGCTCCACCGACGCTATCGCCGGAATGCTCACGACGATATACAACGGCCTGTACGACCTGGCAAGCAGCACCGGCAACAGCAACAGCTATACCCAGACATATTACGGCTACTACTCGACCACCGCACAGACGTACTACTACGTTTACGAGCTTTCCAGGGAAATCCGCAGCCTCATCAACAACTCCACCTATGTGACCGTTACGGGCACAGGAAACAACGCCACGGTCGCGTTCAAGAGCCCCTATGCCGGCATTCCTGCAGGCAGCGGCCTGCCGGACGGAGCCGTTGCCGTTCAGTGGAACGGAAGTTCCTTCGTACAGGTCACCTCTGCCAACAGCGCCATCGCTCCGATCTCGTCCTACTGCTATCCTCCGAGCCTCTGGTACTGGACCGGCAGCACCCTGAAGACCTCCGAGGACCCGGGCATCGCCAGCGAATACGTATCGTCCAATCCCACCTGGAACTCCATCCTCGACAAGTACACCTACGGCAGTACGGTTATCCCCGGAGTCACGTCCACAGCGGTCAACGACCCGTTGCAGTACGGCGTCGCGCAGTTGAAACTTGTCTTTGAATATGCCGTTTCCGAGGGCGGTACCGCCAACCTGCTCGACAGCAGGGCCCAGACGGTAAACATCACCAACACCAATTTCCCGCTTACCGGAGTGCTCATCAGCGAGCAGAGGCACCAGTCCTTCAATTTCACCCCGCGGGCGGGAGACAATTACTGCATCTTCGACTCCGACGTCAACGACGGTTCCACACCCAGGGCCTACATCGCCAGCGCCGCCTCCGGCCTGACGCTCAAGCCCGTCCATACCCTTGTGGTACAGACGGAAAACAACCAGGACGTCCACTACGCACTGGAGTTCAGCAACAACAGCGGCGCACCGTTCTACGGAGCGGGCGGCTGCGCAGTCAACCCCGGCAGCAAGTTCTACCTTGTAGGCATACTCAAGCTGTCCGAGGCCACCAACAACACCGGAGAGACCATCAACAGCGTCTTCCTGCAGGACCACATCACGGAAGCTCACATCACCGTCAAAGGCCTTTCCACCGCGTACAACACCATCCCCGAACTCCGCGACCCCCAGTTGCAGATCGGGGTACAGACTGAAATGAAATGGGTCGGCAGCACGCCGGTCCAGATACCCATGTATTGATGAACAGGTTCGCACGCATACGTTTCGCCATTTCGGCACTGCTCCTTGCGGTGCTGGCGGCGTCCTGTTCACTCCGCGAAATCGTCTTCCTGGACGACCCTGTGCTCAATGTGAAGGTCGTCATCCCCGACGCCGTCCTCACCAAGGCGGAAACGGGAGTCCACGGCGCCTGGAGCGCCGAGCGCACAGTGAGCAGCCTGCAGGTATGGGTGTTCCGCGCAGGTGCCACCACGTCCGCCGGCCTCATCGGCTACAAGACCCTCGACCCCGACGCCCTCGCAGCGACGGGCCTGAGCAACGGTTCCGCCGCCAGGTTCTCCATCGCCGTCGACAAGAACATCCTCGAGGAGAATCCTCTTCCCAACGTCGACGTTTACGCCGTCATCAACGGCGAATCGGCTGGATTCACCCTGGACAAATTCACTTCCGCAGCCGGCGACTGGGCCAAGGTATCCCCCGCCGACCTCACTGCGTTCATCATGGATACCGACAGATTCGGTGTCGACAACCTCGTTACCGCCGTTCCGTCCATCGGCCTTCCCATGGCGGGCATGATGAAGAACGAGCCCATGACCGGAGAGTATCCGGTACTCAACATCAGCACCCTTACGCTCACCCGTGCCGTATCCAAACTCCGTTTCGTCTTCTGCCAGATGACGGAGAACGACACCCCGGTGGACGAATTCCACATCACGGGCATCAGCCTCAGCGGGCAGATCGCCCAGAGCGAGAAGCTCCTCACAGACCAGGTTTACAGCACCCACACATACCTCACGAGGCTCTACGATTCTCAGGGTTACGTAAGCCTGAACAAGTCCTGGACGGCAGCGTCCGATCTGCCCGTTCCGGCGAATAACCCCCTGCCGGGCAACTACCTGTACGACAGCTCCATTACCGCCCAGCAGTACGAAAACCTCATAGACGGCGGAGTAAGTTCCGGTGTCCTCACCCAGTGGGGCCTCACATACCTCCGCGAGACCGACAAGCAGCTTACCGGAACCATCAGCTACACCGTCGGCGTCGGTTCCTCCCTGCGGGCCAAGCAGGCTACTTTCACAATGGCTGCCGAGGGCGACTTCACCCGCAACCACAGCTGGATAATCTACGCCTACTTCATCGGCGGCCGTCTCGTGGTGCAGCCCACGGTACTCCCCTGGATCGCGGGGCAAGACCGCACTTCCTACAAGACAACTGGCTTCACCGAGTTCAAATACGAAAAACCCTGGCTGCGCTACGATGTGGACAAAAAGCCTTCCACATGGGACGACACATGGCTTGTCGTAGCCTACGGATACGAAGGAGGAAACGTGGGCAAGCCCACGCACTCTCCCATGTTCACGCTCGAGACCAGCAACGCCGACAACCTGCGCCTGCAGATAAACAACGACCACTTTATCATTGTGCAGATGACGGAAACCACCGACGCGCTCGGCTATCCCGTCTTCACCTACACCAGGCACGCCCAGACGCTGGACATTCCCGCCTCGCAGGAGAAAACGACAACCAACTTCTATGTCGTTCCTGTAAGCGACGCCGTGATGGCAGACCCGTACGTCAAGGTCTTCCTCACAAGGCTCAGCTCCAGCGGCCAGCCGCCCGTGAACATTCCGTTCAACCACAACCTCCCGGGCGACGAAGACCATACGTCCATTCTGATTTATAATCCGGGCATGGCTGAATACACCGCAAACATGGAGAACCACAAGAGTTCCGGCGACGTGCAGCCAAGCGAATACTGGCTTGAGGAGGAAGGATAGACATGAAGAAGACTCTAAAACACCTTATCTATATTGCCGTACTCGCACTCTGCGCAGGGTGCCTGAGGGAGGTAGTGCCTGTTGCTCCCGGAACCGAGCCGCAGTTGTCCGTGCGTCCGAGCGTTGCCGGCAGCGAAACTCCGGTCACAAAGGTTGAAGACACCGACCCGGGCATACTGAAAAACGACCTCGTAGATGCCAGGGACGAACTCCGCGAGAACTTCTTCGGCTCCCTGGACATCTTTGTAAAGCGTCAGGCAGACGCTCCCGGCACCGCATGGTTCAAGGAGTATCACCTCAACGCGGGTGACGCCGGAGTCGTCGTGGACCCGTCGAAATACGACTCCGAAAGCCTGCTGGACCAGGCAAAGCAGCTGCTGGCCAGCAACTGGGCCGAACAGGGTTACGTAACCGGCGAGCCTTACGACATTTACGTAACCGCCAACAACCCCCACACGGCGGCAGGCGCAGCTCCCGCAAACCTTACCGGCCTTCAGGCCCTCACGACCAACGACCCACAGATTTTCCGCTACTACCTCAACTACACTCCGCCCGTGACGGACAACATGTACTATTCCAACTGCATGTATTCCGAAAAGAAGAACTTCCTGATGGACGGAAAGATAGAAGGATGGACCATAGACCCTTCGAAGTCCGAGCAGGTGTTCGACGTCGACCTTGAGAGGGCCGCGGCGAAGATTATCGTCACAGTCAAGTTCAGCGACGAGAAGAGTATTATCATGCAGCCTGAACCCACTGCTGCCAATCCCAACCCCGAGCCTCTCAAGGACGAGCACGGCAAGGCCGTGTACGGCTCAATCAAGGAATACATGGCTTTGGTAGGCCGCACAGCCGGCGAACCACGCTGGAAGCCCGTCAACTTCTGCTACACAGGCTCCGACATAGCATACGACACCGACCCGCTGCCGGCAAACGAGCCCCTCATGACCTCGGGCAGCAACTACACCATCTTCAAGGAGGGTACCAGTTCCGACAATACTGAGAGCACTTTCGCGATGGTGACATATACTTATCCGATAGACTGGAGTGCCGACCACGACCGTGTCCCTTATGTCCTGCTGTCCGTATTCTACACCCGCGATTCCGACGGCGACCAGCGCCGAAGCTACTACCGCATTCCGGTGTGTGACGAATCCACCGTTACATCGCTCGACCGCAACCATATCTACATCGTGGACGTAGAACTCGCCTCGCTGGGTGCTTCCAACGAAGCCTTCGACGCCCAGGACGAAGAGCTCCGCATCGAATACCACGTCATCCCCTGGACGGAGACGAACATGACTCAGGAGGCCACCACGGTAAAGATCAGCGACACCAAGTACCTCACCATCATCCCCACCGAGTACACTCTCAAGGGAGACGGCACCGAAAGCGTCGACCTGCAGTGGTATGCATCGGTATCCATCGACGACGGGCGCATCGTGGACATCGACCCTTCGACCCTGAAGGTCTCGTATGTAAACTACCTTGGCAACACCACCGACATCAAGGGCACCGTCACCAAGCAGGTGCGCAACGACAGCGGCACGCTTGTAACGGCAACCGACGCAAACACCGACGGCAAGAGGGACATTGTTATCACCTCCACCGCGCCCAACACGGGCGCCCAGGGGGAGAAGGTCATCATAACCCTCACCCCTACGGGAATACTGCGCGTGGAGTCCGAAGCGCTGGCCAGCCGCGCCGTCAAGGACATTTCGTTCGTCGCCTACCTCAAGAACGCTACGGGCGTGGATGCCGTTCCCATAACAATACGCCACTTCCCCCTTGACAACATACAGTCCTTCACCGGAGTCTGGTCATCCAAGTGGAACGAGACCTACACGACCGAGACTGTGCGTGAATACTCATTCAACCCGGAGGCCGACGGATGGGGCAGCGCAAGCTCGTTCAGCTACGAAGACAATATCGAGTGCTCGCTGTCGGATTACAATTATGCCTACACAGGAAAATCTTCCAATACCAGGCAGGTCCAGCCTTCCGACCCCGATGCTTCCAGTTACAGGGTGAATTACACGACAGGCACCAACAATTCGACGGTCCAGACACAGTACAGGAACAATGTCGCCCAGGGCTCAACCAGAATGAACAACGATGGTGAATCCAACGCCATACTGGGCGCCGACGGCTACTGGTATTGGGGCGACACCCGAATGACCGTTAATTCAGGCACCAACTATGACTGGCGTGGAAATAATGGCAACAGCACCACCGGTCAACGCTATCGCTGGACCAATTACCACCGGAGCCAGTATAGCCAAAAGACCGTGTATTACGCCCGCCGCTACTATAGAGACGTCCAGAAGCAGATCGCCTCAACCGGCAACTGGGTGGACTGGGAGAAACACACCGGAACGACCACGTACGACAACATAGGCTTCTATGCAAAAGTTTATGCAAACGGCGTATCCAACCCTATCGACTCCGGAGGCTCGACCTACCACACCGACAACAGCTTCTCCAATCTGACCAACCCTCAGATGTACGTAATCCAGCTGACGTCCACGAGCAACACCTACGCAATCGGCAGGCCCGTGCTCGACGGCAATTACCAGTCGCAGGACAACGTCTGTTCCCCCGCCTTCATGATTGCATCCCAGCTCGGTGCCGTATCCGGCGGAGCATATACGGCAGCAACGGCAGCAGAACACTGCGGGACATACATGGAAGTCGACAAGGACGGCAACAGATACACCGGGTGGAGGCTCCCTACGAAGTCAGAAATCGAGACCATCATCAAGTATCAGACAGAAGGCGCCGCCAGTTACGGCGTCACAATGGTGCGGGTTCTTGCAGGACGCTATTACTGGGCCCTGGACGGCAATTCCTATCAGGCCTACGCGTCAGGAACCAACAACACCTTCACCCGTTGCGTGCGGGACCTCACATACGAAGAAATCAAGAGACTTAACAAGGAGGACGACTGATGAAGCATTGCAGATACATATTGGCTGTAGCTACAATTCTGGGCGGACTCCTGTCCTGCTCCCCCAGGGAGATTGAACTTCCCGGCTACGAGGGCGTGAGCAAGCAGCTGGTGCATGAACTCGGACTGGACGAGCCTCAGATGCCCGTACGCATAGGCTTCGACCTTCCGGGCGAACCGGCCGTAGATGCGTCCACCAAGGCGAGCGTAGTGGGAGGAGACGAAGACCCCACGGACTATATCAAGACCCTCCACATGCTCTGCTTTACCAGAGAAGGCATTTACCTCGGATGGCGCCAGGCAATACTCATAGGAGCCGAGCAGGCCTACACCCATGACGGTCTCAACTGCCAGGGACGCGAGCTCTTCGAGGGAACGGTGCCGTCCCGTACTGCACGCATACACTTCGTGGGCAATGTAGCGATCGGACTTCCCGATGGATACGCCCCCACAAACATCCCGGGAAACGACCAGATCGGCGGCAACGAGAACACTCTCGTGAAATCGGCCAAAATGACCGTCACCGCAGCCAGCCACCGCACCATCACCTACTGGGGATTCCACGGCGAAGCAAGCTCCGAGGCAATGAAGGATTGGCTGGCACTCGCGACCACGCTTCCCGACGGCACAGTCACCTACTCCAAAAAGGACGGCCACAACGTTCACCTGGTGCGTGACCGCGCCCGCGTGGACTTCGGCTACATGTTCGACTTCCCCCGTACAGCGCAGCAAGTGGAAGACGGCAGGACCGTCACTGTAAACGGCAACAACTACACCATTTCCGGCGGCAAAATAACTATAGGCGGCGTAGATTACCCTATCGAGAAGAATCCCACCGACTACACCATCCAGTCAATCCACTGGATTCTCTCCAACGGGCTTGACAAGGGCTATATCGCCCCTTACTTGGACGAGAACGCGGAAGACCATTTCGGTGGCTACTTCGACCCCGCCGCTACTCCCGCACTCAAGGAAGACCGTCTTACTCAGTACGACAAGAGTGACGCACACCGGTACACAGCCACCGAGGCCGACATGATCCAGATTTACGACGGCACCAATTCCATCGACGCTCCCCTGTACCTCTTCGAAGACGAGAACAACGAAAGCGACCCGCCGAAAATCATACTCAAGGTAGTTTACAGTATTAACGGCCAATCCGGCACCAAGACCAAGTACCACACCCTCATGATGCTCAACGAGAGCCAGGAGCCGTGCAAGATATTCCGCAACCACAACTATGTGCTGGACATCTTCGGCATCCCCTGGGAGGGCCTTGGATATGCTACATTCGAGGATGCGGTAAACTCCGTCACCTACGCCAACAACCAGACCGTAACCATCAGCGAAACCGTTCCTACCGTCAACGACGGCCGCTACCAGCTGTCCATAATCGGAGACACTTACCTCATTTATCAGGACCCGGCGCTGGTCAACACCACCCAGACCGTTTATTTCGAATATAAGGCACTGGTCAGCGGAGAGAGCACGAGCGGCGTTACCGCAGACAGCTTCAAGGCAGCCTGGAACACCGACATCCGTTCTTCCTTTGCGTCCGACGTAGTTACGGTCACTACCGTCAGCAATGACGGCACCACCTACAGGGGCGCGATAAGCATTACCCTCGGTACAACCATCAACTCAGCCCTTCAGGGTGGCCAGATAGAGCTAAAGGACAAGCTGACGGGCATGACGCGCTTCCTCAACATCTACACCATCGACCAGTTCAACTATCTGCCTCAGGGCAGTACAGAGCTCAAACTGATCAAGACAGGAGGCTCACGAGTCGTCAACGGCGTCAGCTGCGACACGTATAAGATGGACATCAGGATTCCGGGCGACTATCCCCTTGGCCTATATCCCATCAAGATTCGTATGGCCTCAATCACCCTGAATCCATACATGGCAGAACAACGGAGTTCCGGAAGCACTACACTTGAAGAAACCGAATCCGACATCGCCATCGAAATGAACGGCACCGAAAACGGCTCCAGACTTGACGGTGAGATTCTGTCCGGGATGTCCTTCTCTACGACAGGCTCGGCTTGGAACTATCGTGCCACCGGAGAGCCCTGGGACTTCTGGTACATAGATACCATCCTGAACAAGCCTACAACGGAAGAAGCCGGCGAGACAGTCGAAGACACCCGCGACAAGATCTACACCATCTACTTCGACGACATCCGCCAGCTCCGAGCCCCGGCCAACCAGGCCTCGGGCGTCGGCCTCTTCTTAAAGATCAAGTACTTCGGCCCCGCAGTCGCAGTGGAATACTAAGATTTTGCAGATTTAGGAAAGTTTGCTAAATTTGCATCCCCGACTTGGGGTATCCAAGTCTGACTTGGCAATCAAGTCCAGACTGGAGCAATCAAGTCTGACGGTCCCTTAGCTCAGTTGGTTAGAGCACCTGACTCATAATCAGGGAGTCGCAGGATCATGCCCTGCAGGGACCACAAAAAGCCGCTGAAGATCAGCGGCTTTTTGCGGTCCCTAAAGGACCTATTATCCCCCGCCGCTTCGCGGCACCCCCAAGGGACGGGGGGCGGACCCCCCGATACCCCCTGCCTGGCTGATGATCAGCGGCTTTTTGCGGTCCCAGGGGGCCTGTCGGTCCCCTTTCTCTCGGCTGCGAACCGTAAGTGGCTATCGCTCAGCGATTTACACGATTTAACCTGATCCATATCGACCCGGGTTATTACACGTAACCACCTATTAATCAAAGACTTCCATTTAACGGCTGGTCACACGCACAAAGACTGCACCGGTGGTCCAAAGGATGGACCATCGGGAAAGGTTTCCGTCCAAAAGCTGCACCGGTGGTCCAACGAATGGACCGTCGGGAAAGGTTTCCGTCCAAAAGCTGCACCGGTGGTCCAACGGATGGACCGTCGGGAAAGGTCTCTGTCCAAAAGCTGCACCGGTGGTCCAAAGGATGGACCGTCGGGAAAGGTCTCTGTCCAAAAGCTGCACCGGTGGTCCAAAGGATGGACCGTCGGGTCCTATCTCTCTGGAAGACCGTCAGCCGACACCCACCATCAACAGAAGGCATTCCAGAGGGGTTAACCGTCGGCTTACGCCCTCTCTTCGGTCCCACCCTGCAGATTCTCTGAGAGGGTGGAGCCGAAAACCGCCGCCATCGGTCCCACCCTGCTGAATCGTTGAGAGGGTGGACCCGGAAACCGACCTCCTTCGGCACCTCCCTGCCAATTCCTTGATAGGGTGGACCCGCCCCAAAGGGTTTGCGAGCCACCTTGAGAGAAAACCGGAGATATCTTCATTGTTTTTGCGTATATTTGGCTCACGAAAATCGGTGTTATGAGATTTGCGGGAGTTAAGCTGACCATTCTGTTTTGCCTTCTGTTCTGCGTCGGGGCGCGTGGGCAGGAGCACCTCGTGGCTGTGCTGGAGGAGCGTACTATGGCATTCGACGAGCAGCTGGACTCCATACTTGTGGAGTTCGGCGACTATGTCAATATCGACAATTACAAGAATGCCATAAAGGTCGCGCGCAAACTTGGACGCCCTGCCCGGTTCGTGGCCATCGAGTACCGTACCGTGGACCCGAAGGGGAATCCCGTGGTGGCATCGGGGCTCATTGCTTACCCTGAAAAGGGAAGATTCCGCGGAACCGTGGAAGTGACGCCATATGCCAGGGAGAAGACCCACTGCGGTTCGCGGCGCGTTTTTTCGACCGAGTGCATCCCGACGAACTTCGGATACGTTACCCTGATTCCGGACACCATCGGTTTCGGATCCTCGGAAGACTTGCCCATCGCGTACCTGATGTATGAGAATTCGGCCAGGGTCTCGGCGGACCTGCGGCTGGCGGCAAAGGAATATTTTGCCATGACCGGCGGCGACAGGACCCTTCCGGACAAGACTGTTTTCTATGGTTACTCACTCGGAGCCCCCGGCGCCCTCGCGACTGCCGGCTATTATCACTCTCACCCGGAAATCGGAGTGAAGATCAAGCGCGTGTGCATAGGTTCGGGCCCCTACAGTCCCGTGCTCGCCCTTAAGAATACAGTTTACAAAGGTGAAATCACATACCTGATATACCCTGGAATCGCCAAGAGCGTCAACTCCTGGCTCGACCTCGGGCTGGACTACGCCAAACTGTTCCGGGGCCCGGTGAGAGACGATTTCGACATTATCACCGACGGCAGCACGAACCTCAGGGTGCTGGCCGAAAAATACGGATTCAAGGTTCAGCAATACCTTTGCCCCGATTTCTTCCTGCCGGAGAAGAATGAAGAAATAGAAAAGCTGATGGAAGGCCTTGCCGCGCTGGAGATACCCGGTGAGGGTTTTTCGCTGCCAAGGAATGTTCGTATCGACATGCTACACGGTGTCGAAGATATGTTCGTCCCCGTGGACTGCTCCGACATTTTATATCAAAAGCTCAAAAAGGACTACCCCTGCACGCGCTACATGCGCATTCCCAAAGTCTCCCACTACGAAACCGCCGCAATCAGCCTGGTGGATTTGGTTTTCACGGTGCTGCTGTAAGTTTGCGGGATTTGGATCCACCCTCTCAGTTTCTCTGGGGGGGGCGATTTTTTTGATTTTTTAGATTCTATATTTATATTTGTAACTTAGTGTATTAGGCGAATGTTTTTTTTGATGCTCATATCGGTTGTTCTGGCCCTCCCCATTACTCTGTCCGGGGTGGGGCAAGACACCGTTATTGTTCGCGCAACTATCGATAGCACAAAGATTTACGCGGCTGCAGACAGCACTCTCCGGAACGCCGTCACAGACACCATCAAATATATAGCTGCGACCGATTCTGTACGCACTTTCGCAATTTCGGCAGCCGACCCTCCGTCGCCTCCCGTCCCGGAGGATCCGGACACCGTGAAGACCGTCAGTTCCTTCCCTATCCTGGGCATAAGCACCAACATCCCCTACGACATCACCTGGGTGCCGGGGTACGGCGTAACGTCCATCCCCAGCCTCAGCATAGAATATTATCCCAAGAACTGGAAGCATTTCACCCTTGGGGCGGATGTGGAGTGGCCGATGTGGAAGCATTGGGACTCCCACCGCTTCATGCAGATCAACAATATCACACTGTGGACCAGGCGTTATTTTCGTACGCGCGCGTGCGAGGAGAGCGTCAAGGGGTTCTACCTGCTGGCGAATGCCAACGCCGCCCGTTTCGGCATAGGGTTTGACGCCGACAGGGGCTGGCAGGGCGAGGGCCTCGGTGCGTCGCTTGGTGCGGGCCACAGGTGGACCTGGGGCCGGTTCTTCATCGACGCCGGTCTCGCAATCGGGTACTTTTACGCCCGGTACGACCCGTACGTATGGGGGAACGACCCGTCCGGATGGTATTATTACGACTACACCGGAGACCCCGAGGATTTCGTCCCGCGCCGCATGGGACTTCACTGGTTCGGGCCCACAAGGGTTTACGTATCAATAGGTTTCGACATCGCAAAGAAGAACAGGAAATGAAGTGGAGAACCCTCATACCGGCCATGATTGCGTTGCTCGTACTGGGCGGCTGCATCATCGACCCTCCCCTTCACCTGAGGCAGGCCCTGAAGACCATCGTCAAGGTGATCTGGAAGGCCGATATGTACCCGGACGGCCAGAAGCCCGACGGCGTGACGTTCTACATCTTCCGCGACGGCCAGCCATACGACAGGCAGACCACTTCCGACGTCGATTCCTGCCGCGTGCACCTCGTTCCCGGAAAGTACCGCATCTACATGATCTCCCAGAGTCCCGACGAATTCTGGACAATGTCGTTCAACGACATGGACGATTTCGACGGAGCCTACATACGCCTCAACGAGACCGAAGTCAACTGGCTCACCCCCGACCCCGATTCCCCCGTGGTGCTCAATCCGGAAATGCTGATGGTGGGCGTGTCCGACGAATTCGAGGTAACGGAAGATATGGCTGACAGCTTCAAGGACGGCGACGTGGTAGTCCCCGGCGAGGACGGCGGATACGTCAATTTCTACACGCTGAGGATACCCATCACCCCGATGAGCGTCATCTCCCAGTTCTGGATTTCGATCTATTCCGCCAACGCCGACATGCTCAAGTCCGTACGTGCCGCAACCAGCGGAATGGCAAGGACTTTCTACCTCACGCAGGGCGTCACCGGCGATGAGGAATGCACGCAGATATTTACCGACTGGTCACTCGTGATCGACGACGAAGAAAAGAAAATCGGCCACCTGGACAGCCGGATTACCACCCTCGGCCTGCCCCGCGGCGAGATGCCGAGCGTCATGCGCGACTCCACCCTCAACGTGGCCACCCTGCTGATCGACAACAAGACCATCGAACGGTACACCTTCTTCGTGGGCAACAAGATATACCTCGACGACCCGCCTCCCGACGGCTACCTCCACCTCTACCGGCTGATTTTAGGCACTGTCGAGAACCCGGTGATTACGCCGTCGATAGTGGAACCGCCGGAAGGGAGCGGAGGTGGCGGTTTTACCGCAGGCGTCTCGGACTGGGACGACGAAACGAATTCCGAAGTGGTCATTTAAACATATATAAGCAACTAATTATTAACAATTTATTTATTCTCTCACTTTATGAAAAAATTTATGATTTTCGCGGCTGCGGCCGCCCTCGCTCTTGTCGCGGGATGCGCCAAGATTGAGAACCACGCGCCCGATGGCAACACCCAGCACGCCATTGGTTTCTCCAACTACACGCCCAAGGCTTTGACCAAGGCGGGTGACACTTACGTAAGCGGAACTTCCCTCGTCGCCAACAAGCAGTTTGCGGTATATGCATGGGCAACGACTTACGGCAACTTCCTTGCCGTCAATCCCGGCAATCCCGCATTCATGAATCCTGCAGTTGTGACCTGGGTAGACAACAACAACGAGGGTGCAAACAACACCTATTCACCCCTGAAGTACTGGCCTGCCGGTACCACCCCCGACAACCTGTCCTTCGCAGCTTACTATCCTTACGGTGGAGCAGGCATCACCGCTCCCACTTTCGCTACCGGAGTCGGCACCTACGCTTTCGCCGCCCAGGGCACTTCCGCAGCAATGGTTGACTTCTGCGTCGCCGACATTGTCAACGACCAGGTTTATGGCAACACCAACGCTACTTCCGGCACCGCCAACAAGGGAACCGTCGCGCTGACCTTCAGGCACCAGCTTGCAAAAGTCCAGTTCAAGTTCAAGACCGACAACAACGACGCCAACACCGAGGTCAAGCTTGTCGATGCCAAGCTCTACAACATCCAGACTACAGGTACCCTGACTGCAACTTATGCACAGAATGCAACTCCTGCAGTGAACGCTGCCGGTACCACCACTACCACCTGGAGCGCACAGGCTATCGCCGGCACCCCTGTCGTCTATGACGTCACCCTCAATGAAAGCAATCCTGAGACCAGCAACAAGATTACGCTCACCACCACTGCAAGCACCGTGGCCGACGCCGACATCTTCCTGATGGTTCCCCAGACCATGATCGCTCCTGCGTTCAGCACTACGCCGAACACCCCTGCGAATCTGTCCAGCGATGCTCAGTACCTGCTCGTTACCTGGGATGTCGTTACCGACGGCGTGACCACCACGAACACCCAGGCTCTCTATCTTGACCAGTGCACCACCACCGACGGCGGTGACACCCAGGCCAACATCGACTGGGCGAAGAACACCTTCGTGACTTACACCATCACCATCGGTCCCAAGCCTATCTACTTCACCGCTTCTGTCGTAGCATGGGACACCGAGCAGAACGGTTACTTCAACGTCAACTAATTTCTTAGTTTCCTATTGCCTGAGCGGGTTTGACCGCCCGCTTGGGTGCTAACGTATGACTGAAGGTTGGACATATAGATTCTTCGCTGCGCTCAGAATGACAGAGGGTGCGCTCAGAATGTCAGGGGATGCGCTCAGAATGTCAGGGGGTGCGGTCAGAATGACGGTGCTGGCATCACTGACGGTGGTGGCGCTGCTGGCCGTTTCCTGCGCGAAGATGGAGACTCCCGGTGACGACGGCTGGACCGTCATTGCCGGGACGGAGCACGTCTCCTTCAGTTCCAACATCACCGCACCCGCTACAAAGGGCCCGGATTCCGGCATCCTGCCTCCCGCCACCAAGGCCGCCCTGCCGTCGGGCACCACCTTCGGAGTCTTCGCGTTCTACCAGCCCGGCACAGTCGGCGGGACTATAGGTACATGGAACAGCAACCGCAAGCCGGACTTCATGTTCAACCAGGAGGTCCTTTTCGACGGTACAGACTACTCCTACTCCCCCCTGAGGTACTGGCCGTCCAACTATGAGAACACCCTGTCGTTCTGGGCATACAGCCCCTACAATGCTTCTCCGGGCCTTCTCGTACGGAATACGGCCAACAATTACACAAGCTCGTCCCAAAACATCCCGGACGTCCGCTTCACCGTCACCGACGGGAAGACCGACTTCCTCTACTCGAACATCGTAACGAACCAGAACTACGCATCCAATTCGGGCGTAGTGCCCTTCGAATTCAGCCACGCGCTGTCGCTGATTGATGTCCGTGCGCAGAAGATCGACGCGGACGACAAGTACACCGTCACGCTGAAATCCGTCAGCTTCAAGGGCCTGTACATGACGGCCATACTCAAGAACCAGGACTTGAGCTGGAACTCCTACAGCGGCACGAGGCAGGACATCCCCGTATGGGACGACAACCCCGCCGACGCCTCCGACGACAAGGTGCTCTCCCACACGTCATCCACCCCCGTGGAAAGCGTAATGCCCCTCCCGCAGGACCTCAACAACGATTCCGCGAGGCTCCACGTCGAGTTCAGCGTATCGTACCTCGAAGACCCTCTGGACCCGACTTCCGTGCAGTCTTATTCCACCTCCCGCGAGGTTTACCTCAAGGATGTATTCTTCTACGCCGGAAGCACCTGGACGAAGAATTCACACTACGTACTGACGATTAAGATACAACCCGACAAGCCCATCCAGTTCACCGTAAGCTGGTCCGACTGGGGCGCCGACTATAATTACCAACTCTCGAGCTAGATGAAGGTCCTGCACATCATACCGCTGCTTCTTGCTTCCGCGCTGATTTCCGGCTGCGGAAAGGAGCCGCGCGCAGATGTGCACGCCGGCCGTCCCATCAGCTTCGCCGCCGAGGTGTCGGTGGAGACCAAGGGCATCAAGCCGGACGATCCCACCGTACTCATCGAGGCAGGCAAGCAGGTAAGTATCTTCGGCACCCGCGTGTCCAACGACGTTCCCGAGACCGTCTTCTCCAACCGCGCCCTCACGTGCGACGCCGTGCCCAATCCGTCAACCCCGACGGTTCTGCTCAGCAGTTCCTGGTCCTATACCCCGGTGGAATACTGGAAGGACGACGGAGACTACTATTTCTGCGCCGTTTTCCCGTTCGACGGAAACAATTCCATCGACAACACTTACGCTTTGAACGTAAGCTATTCGGCCGGTAACAACAGCGACCTTATGGTGGCCAGGACCTATCAGGACGCCGCCGTCAGCCAGGATCCCGTGAACCTGACGTTCAAGCATGCCACATCCGCGGTGCGCTTCCTGTTCGGCAAATCCTCCGCATCGGATTCCGATCAGTACGAACTCACCTCGTTCCGGCTCGAGAATTTCATCGCGTCCGGAGAGTTCTCGATGGCCACGCGCGTCACGGGCTCCCCTACCATCACGGCCGGCAACTGGTCCGTCAGCAGCAACTACACCAACCTGTTCGGCTGGACCGCCGACACCCAGGCGGACCGCAAGAACATCACCCATCCCACCAATTCCGCCGATCCGGGCGGATACACTCCGATGGGCTGGTACTACATGGTTCCCCAGACGCTCTCCCCCGACGCATCCGTGCGGTTCAGCGTCTCCTACAACGGTGGAACTCCCGTAGAAACCGTGCTGAACATATACGGCGCCACCGACCAGTTCAGCGAATCAGGCACATCCTGGATTCCCAACTGCGTTTACAATTACTTCATCACTCTCAACCAGAGCGGCCTCGACCTCACCGTGCGCACCGTTCCCTGGGACGAGGTGACGGTAACGACCGATGACCTTAATTTCGAATGACGACGATGAGGAAGGCTTTGTTCATACTGCTGCTGCTCAGCGCCTTTGCCGCCTGGTCCTGCCGTAAGGAACTTGGACCGGAGGCCGTGGCGTCCGGCAACGGGAGCATCGAACTCAAGCTGGGCTCGGGCAACGCCGTAACCCTTCAGACCAAGGCCACCGACCTGGAAGAGGGCCTGAAGTTCAACAACGTCCTTGTCATCCTCGTCAACAACAGCGGCATCGTGGTGGGCAACGTTTACAAGACCTACCCCTACACCCCCGGCGTGGATGATATCCAGGACGCTGAATCCGCCACTTCCGTAGCGGAAGACGTCATCCATTTCAACGGACTCCTGCCGGGCAATTACCAGGTTTACGCCTACGCCAACATCGACGCTTCCGCGTGGCAGAGCGGCAACCTTATTGCCACCCAGGAGAAGGTCGCCGCAGTCGGGTCGTCTTTCTCCGCATTCGCAGACCGCGAGCTTGCGGCGCTCACCGGCACCGGCGTTCCCGCCGACCCGTCAGGTTCAATGCTCCTTACCGGCCGAAAGGAGGTTGCAGTGGGCCTCACAAGGGTGTCGGAGACCCTGGACCTGCTGCGCCCCGTCGTACGTTTCAAGGTGACCGTACGCAACCACACACCCTTCCCGGTCAGGGTCGATGAGATACGCTTCAGCAAGTTCAATCCGGACAGGGCATACCTTATCGACCACCGCGACGATTCGGGAGTGCCGGCCGTTCCGTCCGGCGTGACTTACCGGGAAATGCCGGCATTTGACACTGCCGCAGGAGACGACAGCTCCGTGGCCGCAGACACCGCGGAAGTCGTTTACCAGCGCCTGCTGTATGAAAACGCCTATTCCAAGCCGTACAGGATCTTTGCTACCATGACTCTTGACAGGACTTCCGAATCGCTGAGCGAACTGCAACTGTCTCTCGGCGACCACCCGTTCGGAGTCATCGACTATGCGACATTGAACTCTATGGACGACGGCGAGGAAATAGATGTGCTGGTCACCAACCCGCAGATAAGCCCCCGTTCCGGGCGCATTTTCGCATACATCAGCGCCAATAATTATATGGCTTGGGAAAGTGCCGGATACAGTAGTTTCAATGGCTTTTTCAGCCGGGCTCAGGCCATCTACAACCAGGATGCATCCTTTACCTACACCGGCTACACCAATTCATCGACGTACGGCTATTCAGCCTGGGATGGCGTTTCCGCAACTCCAAAGGAAGACAACCAGTTTGATTATACCGGCGAGCGTTCACGGTACTTCCACAGGCTCACCAAAACCGGAAACCTGTTCACTCTTGAAGGGCTGGCCATCAATAACACCTCCACCGGTGTCGTCAACGGAACTTCCATAACAGGAATCAGGGTCGAAGCGGGCGCGGTAGTGAATGGAAAAAACCCTGCGGACGTTGCAGGCAAACTGGTGCGTTTTATCAACAACGCGAACGGCAAGTACATCCAGGCCAATACCAACTACGATGCGAACCAGCCAAAGAAGAAGGAATCCAACCTCATGTGGCAGGGCGACGGCTCAAAACAGGACCGCCAGTTCATGCTCTTCGGTAAATATCTGAAGGGCGGACCGCTCAAACGCATCCTCAAGGACAACAACAAGGAAGTGCCCCTTACCTACATGGCACGCAACGAAGAGATCAACGTGGTGATTAACGTTTACTATTCCGATACGGAGGGCACCCTCGACTTCGTGGTCGACAATTCCACCTGGAAGACTGCAACCACCGTAACGCATACTTTCAAATGATTGTGCAATGAAGAAACGCCTGTTCCAAATATTGACTCTGCTCACCGCGGTCCTGCTTGCAGGCAGCTGCGTGAAGGAAGAATACAAGGGCCCCGGTTCCGACGGAGAACAGGGAGAGGTGGACTGCACAATCGGGTTCGGCTCCCCCTGGGGAGCGACCGTCGATGTCGGCACCAAAGCCGAACTCGGCATCGTACGCGAGAGCAACGTCTTCAACATCTACCTGATGATTTTCGACGGGAATACGGCGGGAAGCAAGAAAATATACGGCCATTATTTCGACGGAAGCAACCTTAATGCGGACTCCGAATCCAACTACTGGACGGTCGTCAACATGCCCCACAAGGACAGCACGGCCACCCATGGCGTAATCCACATAAAGGCTCCCAAGAAGGCAGGATGCACCATAGTCGGCGTCGCCAACATGAACCCCAACGACCTCGACGTTTCCGCCGGCCTCCTCTCCACCATCCAGACCTTCGGCGATCTGCAGGGCATAGTCGCCACTCAGGTCCGAAGCGAAATCGCCGCCAATTCCGGCTTCTTCCTGATGACCGGCCAGGTCGATGGGGCGAACATCGAGGGCGACACCACCGACGCGAACGACATCAGCAAGAAAACCCTTACGCTGAAGCGCCTGTACGCCAAAGTCACGTTCAACGTGAGGGTCGCGAAGAATCCCGACCCGACCAAGAATTACTCAGAACTCCGTTCTTTCGACCCGTACACCTGGCAGGTCTGCAACGTCCCTACCTGCTCATACCTGCTGGAAAGGACCGGCGCCGACGCTGCAGATTCCGCGGAAAAAGTGTTTTCCACCGAGCCGTTGGGATTCGAGACGGAGACCATCGCCTCAGCCAACAACGATTTCTACAACGACAAGGTGACTCCTGTCTCCGTCCACAGCTTCACGTTCTACATGATGGAGAACCGCCACGCGCCATCATCAGGCATCAGCACTTACGCCGACAGGGAAAGGCGGGAGAAGCCGGCCTCGTACACTCCGGGGACCTTCTTCGACAACGGCGATTACCTTTACGCCGATCCCCTTTCCGCCTATGTAGTGATTACCGGCAAGATCGTGATGGGTACCTCGGCGTCCGGCAACGACAACGCCACCCTGGACGCCGACGTCCGCTACGAAATCCATCTTGGAGACTTCACTTCCGACGTTACCGATTTCAACACCGAGAGGAACCACAGCTACGTGTACAATATCTTCATCGGCGGTGCCGAGGATATCAAGGCGGAGGTGGAAGCCTTCTCCACGCCCCACGAAGGGGATTATACGTATGAACCGGAATCCGGTGCCACCGGACGCGTCGTAGTGGCGCTGGAGCAGGTATTCGACAGCGACTGCCACTACAGCACCCAGGTCATCTCCTTCCACGCCAACTACATGGACCCCGTGAACATCAGCTGGTATGTGGAAACGCCGTTCAACCCTGAGGGCGTCGGCGGGCAAGACGTATCCGAGGGACGGGCTGTCCTGTCGCAGATAGACTACAAGTGGGTGGAGTTCTTCGTGAACGAAAAGGACGCTGCCGGCAATTATTACTCGGAACAGCGCGCCCTGTACAAGCCCCACGACTACGACTTCCGCGACATCGACGGCAACGCCATCCCTCCCGGCGACAAGCGCAGGACTATGTATGTAAACGAGCTCGTCGATTACCTGAGGGGCCAGAAGGAACAGTACGATATCGATATGCGTAAGGCCGACCAGTCGGATCCCATGTACGATCCGGACTGGACTCCCAAGAGCGATTTCGACCACGACCCGGGCGCCGACGGGCCCAAGATTTCCGTCACCGCCTTCATCGACGAGTATTATTATACCAGGAATCCCATATCCAACGAATACGACCCGACGCTCTGGAAATCCATCGTAAACCATCCGATGCGGCGTATGCATATCCTCGCATCGTCCGCCACTTCGGCCGACAGGGAAAGCACGCTTATCGGGTCGTCCTTCACCCTCCAGCAGCGTTCCATCCAAAGCATATATGCGGTACACGACGTAGCCGGCCTGCAGTCCGCCTGGGGCATGGAGTTTACCGATGACACCCGGGAAACCGGCCTGTCCAAATACTGGAGGAACACAGAAATGGAGGACTGCGGCAATACCAGCTCGACGAACGGCCGCCTCAACACACTCAAGCTCTGGGGCGTCCTGAACCCCGACGGAACGGAAAACCTGCAGGGTCAGAGGTGGGATACGTTCCTTGACCTGAGGGGCACCAACGAAACTGCCCTTCTGTGGGATAAAAAGACTTCAGGGGATCCCGCAAAGGACTACAACTACCTCCGATACAGTTGCCTCTCGCGTAACCGCGACAACGACGGAGACGGAATAATCGACGCCGACGAGATCCGCTGGTATATGGCCTCGGACATCCAGCTGATAGGAGTCTTCCTGGGCTCGTACGGCATCGAAGGCGACGCCCGCCTGTACCAGCGAAGCGCCGCAGACCAGAACGACAGCAACAAGGATAAATGGCGCCAGCACATCATAGCCAGCAACAGGTATGTATATACTCCCCAGCAGCAGTCAGACTGGAACAACAGCAACAAGTATCCCCGTATCGTATGGGCAGAGGAAGGCGTAAACGGAAGTAGCTATAACTACTCCGGCAACGACCAGACCACGGTGTTCAGCACCCGCTGCGTACGCAACCTGGGCTATTACCTGGACGGCGGACAGAGAAAGGACATAACGCTGGCGGAAAATCCTGAAGTGGAACCGAATCAATACTTCACTCCGATCCGAAAGCATCTCGAAACGGACGGCACAGTGACCAGCCCTTACACCGGAGCGTACGATAGCAATACGTTCTATGAGTTCGACTGTACCTATATCAACAAGGCGTCCCTCCGCGAACCCGTGGACCACGAACTGATCGGCCACGACGAACACAGCAAGATGGCCTGCCTGTCCGGCAAGTTCGAAACTGCTCCCACGGTCAAGCTGGTAAGCCTTGACAATGCCACAAACTACAGTTTCAACAACAAGACATACAACCTGAAAAACATCAAGCAGCTCAACGCTTATCTCGACGACAGTTTCCCCAATCTGGACAACAACTTCAGAGTATGCCCCGAAGGATACCGGCTCCCCAATGTCCGCGAAATATCCTTGATGTGGACGGCCCTGGCTGCTATGGATACCGGAGATTCTGCATATCTGGGCTCGAATGACACTTATGGAGCCCCCTGTCGTACCCATTGGTCCATGGGCGGCGAAGGATCCAAAATCAAAGTGTCCGGAAAATGGGGCTGGGCTGTAAGTTCATTACACCTTCTGATGTCCGACGCCGTCAAGGATTACCCCAAAGCCCGCTGCGTCCGGGATCTTTGATACGACAAAAAGGCCGGCCCCGCAGGGGTCGGCCTTTTACGATGACGTGTCTGGCGTCACACCTTGATCTCTACTTCTACGCCGGAGGGCAGCTCGAGCTTCATGAGGGCGTCAACGGTCTTGGCGTTGCTGTCCTCGATGTCGAGAAGCCTGCGGTAAGAATCGAGCTCGAACTGCTCGCGGGCCTTCTTGTTGACGAAGGTCGAGCGGTTGACGGTGAAGATCTTCTTGTTGGTGGGCAGAGGAATAGGACCATTCACTTTCGCGCCTGTGGATTTCACCGTGTCGACGATCTTGGCTGCGGACTTGTCCACGAGCATATGATCGAAAGACTTGAGTTTAATTCTGATTTTCTGGCTCATATTATTAACTTGATTTGTTTCATTGATTAATCATCATACGGAACGTAGCGGTATCCGCTCTTTTCCACTATATCCTTGGACATTGCGGGCGGAACAGCCTCGTAATGGTCGAAGGACATAGTGCTGGAGGCGCGGCCGGACGACAGGGTGCGGAGCACCGTGACGTAGCCGAACTGCTCTGCCAGGGGAACGAATGCCTTGACGATGCGCACGCCGCCGAATGCGGTGTCCATCGAGGTAATCTGGCCGCGGCGGCGGTTGAGGTCGCCGACGATTTCTCCCATGTATTCCTCGGGGGTGACTACCTCCAGGGCCATGATGGGTTCCAGGATGATGGGCTTGCACTTGCGGTAGGCGTTGCGGAACGCCATACGCGCTGCGATCTCGAATGAAAGTTGATCAGAATCGACCGGATGATAAGAACCGTCCAGGAGGGTGACCTTGAGAGACTGGACCTCGTAACCCGCGAGCGCTCCGTTGAGCATTGCGGATTCGAAACCCTTCTGTACGCTGGGAATGAACTCCTTGGGGACGTTGCCGCCCTTGACCGCGCTCTCGAACTGGAGCCCGTTTACACCCTCGTCCGCGGGGCCTATCTCCACCAGTATGTCGGCGAACTTGCCGCGACCGCCAGTCTGCTTCTTGAAGACCTCGTGGTGCTGTACGCTTGCCGTGACGGCCTCCTTGTAGTTGACATGAGGGGCGCCCTGGTTGATTTCCACGCCGAACTCGCGACGGAGGCGGTCGACGATGATATCCAGGTGCAGTTCGCCCATACCGCTGATGATGGTCTGGCCGGTGTCGTTGTCGGACTTGACGGAGAACGTGGGGTCCTCCTCAGCGAGCTTGGACAGTGCCACGCCCAGCTTGTCAAGGTCGTTCTGCGTCTTGGGCTCCACGGCGATGCCGATAACGGGATCGGGGAAGGTCATGGACTCAAGGGCATAACGGTGACTCTCCGCGCACACGGTGTCTCCTGTACGGAGATCCTTGAATCCTACGGCGGCGCAGATGTCTCCTGCCTCCACGAACTCGATGGGGTTCTGGTGGTTGGAGTGCATCTGGAACAGCCTGGACACACGTTCCTTGCGGCCGGTGCGTGAGTTCATCACGTAACTGCCGGAATCGAGATGCCCGGAATAGGCGCGGATGTATGCGAGACGGCCGACGTACGGGTCCGTTGCAATCTTGAACACAAGACCGCAGAACGGGGCGGACGGGTCGGGTTCCAGGGTGACGGGCTTGTCGATGACGGTGTTGGTTGCTGTAACTGCGCCGATGTCCAGCGGACTGGGCAGGTAACGCATGACGGCATCGAGAAGGAACTGTACACCCTTGTTCTTGAAGGAAGAACCGCAGCAGGCGGGGACCAGCTTCATTTCGATGGTTCCCTTGCGCAGGGCTGCGATTATCTCTTCCTCCGTGATGGAGTCGGGGTCCTCGAAGAACTTCTCCATGAGGGCGTCGTCGCAGTCGGCGGCGGCCTCAAGGAGCTTGCCGCGCCACTCCTCGACCTCGTCCTGCATCTCTGCCGGAACGGGGCCGTCGGTGTAGTTGACAAGTTCTTCGCTGGAGTTGTAGCGGATTGCCTTGCGGGAAATCAGGTCAACCAGGCCTTCGAAGTTCTCCTCGGCCCCGATGGGGAGGCAGATGGGAACGGCGTTGGCTCCGAGCTTGTTCTTGATATCCTCGACGCAGGCCAGGAAGTCGGCCCCCACGCGGTCCATCTTGTTGACGTACGCGAGCTTGGGAACGCCGTACTTGTCGGCCTGGCGCCAGACTGTCTCACTCTGCGGCTGTACGCGCCCCACCGCGCAGAATGTGGCGATGGTGCCGTCGAGCACGCGGAGCGAACGCTCCACCTCTACAGTGAAGTCGACGTGACCCGGAGTGTCGATGAGGTTGATCTGATAGACGTTGCCGCCATAGTGCCAGAATGCCGTAGTCGCAGCGGAGGTAATGGTGATACCTCTTTCCTGCTCCTGCACCATCCAGTCCATGGTTGCCTCGCCTTCGTGGACCTCACCGATCTTGTGGGTCTTGCCGGTGTAGTAGAGGATGCGCTCGGACGTGGTCGTCTTACCGGCATCGATGTGAGCCATGATGCCGATATTACGCGTGAATCTGAGATCTCTCTTGGCCATCCTTGACGGTACTTAATTAAAAGCGGAAGTGGGCGAATGCCTTGTTGGCTTCTGCCATCCTGTGCATATCTTCTTTACGCTTGAATGCGCCGCCTTCGTTGTTGTAGGCTGCGATGATTTCTGCACAGAGTTTTTCTGCCATAGAGCGGCCGGAACGCTTGCGGGCGAAGCTGATCATGTTCTTCATCGAGAGAGAAACTTTCCTTTCCGGGCGCAACTCTGTGGGTACCTGGAAGTTGGCACCACCGATACGGCGACTCTTAACCTCAATCTGAGGGGTCACGTTCTCGAGAGCCTTCCTCCAAATATCGAGAGGAGCCTTGTCAGAATCTTTCATCTTCTCGCCTACCAAATCAATGGCATCGTAAAAAATAGAATACGCGATACTCTTC